>Ga0334722_10000140_pt1 | contig 104113 bp, 114 predicted proteins | sample C3_bottom_MG_FD_207210 | JGI IMG/M metagenome (GOLD analysis project Ga0334722, IMG submission 207210) | Sediment microbial communities from Yellowstone Lake, YNP, Wyoming, USA - C3_bottom | ecosystem: Environmental > Aquatic > Freshwater > Lake > Sediment | place: USA: Wyoming | collected...
CTGCTGTTGAGATGCGCCTGCATTACATAATTCTCAACGACACGAATACAGGAGACTGCTTTGGCGTCCAATTAAGGCCTGCTGGCCAAGTGACCGCTGGACCGGGAAACCATTTCGTGTTCTTCAAATGGGCTGGTGAAAACACGACTTCAATTGGTGGCTGTGCAACTGCAACACGTCAAATAATTGACGTGAGTATATCTTGAATGGAGTTCAAGGGATGGAAAAATCAGAGGAAGTCAGGGTATTAGTCTCTGATTTTTTCATATCATAAAATGAAACGAGCACAATATACCGTAGTTTACATGCTGATTTTAATAGCGATAACGCTGGTTATTGCAACTTCAACCTTTTTGCTTTCTGTCTCATTTCAACGGACGAGCAGCAAAGAACTAGGAAATTTCCAGCTGCAGAATATTGAAAAGCAGGTTGAACGCGGGCTGCTAGATTTGAAGGCGTTATCTGAAACGGTCCCGGGCCAAAATATCAGCTTAGAAATAAAAATTCCCGATAAAATAGGGGACCAGCCGTACTTGGTTAGTGGAACTAATCAAACGTTACGTATTAGAACTCAAGGAAATCCTTCCTTGGTTTCAGAATCTGAAATTGGATTTTGGAATGCAAGCCTGCAGGGCGCTGTTTTTTCTACCTTAGGCCGAGTCGATTTAATGTTTTTACCTGCGGAGAACAAGGTAGTGCTTAAATAGATTCAATTATTCCAGTTTGCCATGTCGATGAGGAGGATAAGGTCGCTTATCAGAAAAGTAAAGAAGCCAGCCCTAGTCTTAGAATCTGACTCTTTGCAGACATATGATTCCAAGGATTATTTAACTTCTGAGTCAGATTCTTTACGAAACCACGCACCACGCGAAAGCAAAGAACTCGCAGAGCGAGTTCCTTTGCCAAAGGAGTTTGAAAGGACCAGCGTACGTAGGGAAGACGTTTCTGTGAAACTTCGTGAGGTTTCTGAATCTTACCCTTTAATCACGACGACTTGGAAAGGCACCCGGTATGTTTTAGCTAATGCAAAAATAGAATTTAACACTATTAGCAACCAATTGACTTACGCTGTTGAGGAACCCAGAATTGATGCGAGACTGCAGGCGGCAATTGACAAGACTATAGAGCTTCTGAAAGAGAGACTAGAAGTTGATTTTTCGAAGCTAAAGGCGAAGAAGGAAGTTTATGTTTATGTTGACAGGAAAGTTGATGAGGTTTGGGATTATCTTGGCGTAAATCTGGCTGACGAAGATGCACTAAAGGCCAAATATTACATCTTCCGCGACACTATAGGCCTTGGAAAAATCGAGCCAATGATGCGCGACCCAAATCTTGAGGACATTGGTTGCGATGGCGTTGGTGTTCCTGTATTTGTCTTTCACAGAAATCCCATATATGGTTCGATGTCGACCAACATCATATTTGAAACTAAGGAAGAACTGGATTCTTTTGCGATGCGCCTTGCACAAAAAGCAGGCCGGACAGTTTCAATTGCGGCTCCGCTACTTGATGCAAGCTTGCCTGATGGCAGCAGACTTCAAGTAACTTTTGGCACAGACATTGCACGCAAGGGCAGCAACTTTTCAATAAGAAAATTCTTCAAAGTTCCTCTAACAGTTGTGGATTTGATTAACTACACAACCGCAGACCCGCTAATTTTAGCTTATTTGTGGTTCATGATTGAAGAGCAGCAATCAATTTTGATTTCTGGTACAACTGCATCTGGTAAAACCACGTTCCTAAATTCAATCGCCCAATTCATTCCTCCAACTTTGAAAATAGTTTCAATTGAAGACACTGCTGAACTGCAACTGGTGCACGTTAATTGGACACCTGTTGTTGCAAGAACAGGCTACGGTCCAAAAAAGTATGGCGAAGTCAGTATGTTTGATTTGCTTAAGGCAGCGATGCGCCAGCGCCCGGATTACATAATCGTTGGTGAAGTTCGAGGTAGAGAGGCTGATGTAATGTTTAGCGCCATGTCAACTGGTCACCCGTCCCTCTCGACTCTGCACGCGGACACAGTTGAAGCCGTAATTGACCGTTTGACAACGAGACCAATCAATCTGCCTATCGCACTTCTCGAGCACCTGGACATAATAGTTTTCCTTGAAAAGACAAAACAAGAAGGCAGTTTTGTTAGAAAAGTTGGCCAGATAATCGAGATTGAAGGCTACGACCGCGATTCTGGCAAGCTAAGAACTAATGAAGTCTTCAAATGGCTGCCAGTCGGAGACACGTTCGTTGCAAAGGACAGCTACTTATTATCAAGAGTTGCTAGCAGGCTTGGCTGGAGCTCGGAACAAGTTAAACAAGAAGTACTCCGAAGGGCTGCAATTCTAAAATGGATGCAAGAAAAAGAAGTCAGAGGCTTCAAGGAAGTTGCTCAAATAATAAATCTTTATTACGTTGATCCAACAAGGCTTGCACAACTAATGGAGGGATAGCTTTGGACGCGCCGTATGCATACTCCCTGCAACTTTTCAAGCCAACAGTAAGAAAGTACGAAAAATATTTCTCAAGGCTTGCTGAGGACTTAAGGCGCGCACACATGCTTGTACCTGCAGAACAATGGGCTGCATTTACGATTTTCGTAACTGTCTTGGCATTTGTGGTCTCACTCGTCGTAGTTTCAACTCTCGCTGCTATTTTCATTACGCAAGTGTTGATTGCACTAACTTCTATAATTTTAGTCACGTTAGGTCTAACAGCCGGCGCAGCCTTGCTTACTTACTACTATCCTTCGCTTGTCGCAGACGAGCGAAAAAAGAAAATCGAAAATGCGATTCCGTTTGCGACTCTTTACATGGCTACTATTGCACGCTCAGGTTTTCCGCCGCAAGATATCTTCAAACTCCTTTCGGGCTTTAAGGAATACGGAGAAATTTCAAAGGAAGCCAGCAGGGTTGCTAACGACATAGAAGCGCTCGGACTCGATATCGTGACCGCACTAACGCGAGCCATTACACGCTCAGCAAGCCCAGAATGGACAGAACTTCTTGCTGGTTTGAAAACCGCCATATCTGTTGGTGGGGACTTGCCAAAATATCTTGATGAGAAAGCTGCTGGCTTTGTTGCTGAGTACAAACGCAGACTTGATGATTTTAGCAACACCATTACTCTTCTGATTGAAGTTTACATCACACTAGTAATAGTTGGAGCAATATTCTTCATTGTCACCACTTCGGTTATGATTGCAGTAGGAGGAGTTCCAGTGGAATTAGTCAAGACTGCAAACATACTCGTTGTTGTAGTCGGCATTCCGCTGCTTACTGCAGCGTTCGTATTGATAGTCAAAGGTATTTCGCCTCTGGAGGATTAATGCCACAATTAAAAGAAATAGAAAAGCAGATTGAGAAGGACATTCTTGGCGTGAAAGCTCACAAGCTCAAGGTTTTGCTAATGAGTTTGCCTATCCCGTTCGTGATTGCTATTGTTGCACTCTTGCTTGGCGCCTCATCCACTATAATACTTGCCTCCTTTTCTTTAAGCGTGATTGGAGTTTTCACGCCTTACCTGATTTTTGGCTATCTTGAATTCAAGGAAATCAAGGATGCTGAAGACGGTTATCCAAATTTCCTTAGGGATTTAACGCAGGCCGTGAATTCTGGAATGACAATTCCGCAGGCAGTTGCAACTGCTACCCAAACAAAATATGGCGTGCTTTCAAAATATGTTTCAAAACTAAACTCCTTGCTCTCGTGGGGCACACCTTTCCCGGAGGCCTGGCAGCGCTTTACTCACTCGCTTGAGAAATCAGACCTGATAAAACGAATTAATGGTATAGTTCTCGAAGCGTTTCATACTGGCGGCGACATAGGCGACGTTCTAAATTCGCTTGCTGACGACGTGGTTTTGCTAAAACGCCTCGAGGCCGACAAAAAATCGTTGATGCAGCAGCACATTATGGTAATGTACGTGGTATTTTTCATCTTTACTAGCATAATAGTTGTTCTCTACAAAATACTAATCCCTATCTTGTACATACAACGACTTGGAGTCTTCAGCGGTCTCGCACTGCGTCCTACAGAGCAGCTTAGCGTTGATTACTTCAAGAACTTATTTTTCCTTCTCACGATAATCCAAGCCGGCTGCATGGGTATCATTGCAGGTCAGATAACAGAAGAACGCCTAATTGCAGGGGCAAAGCACATAGCGATAATGGTTGCTGTGGGCGCCTTTGCATTTTTTGTATTCATATTCCCATCCGCCCTAACTTTGAACGTAAGCGTATTTCCTGAAACTCCGGCGCTGAATCAAAAAATTTCAATCACTGGTTCTGTTTTTTTCGAAGCACAGCCAGCTGCTGGTGCTAGAATCGATATAATAACACCACAAAAAGACGTTGTGTCGGTTTTCACAGACGGGCTTGGAGAATTTGACGCTTTTGTGACTGCGCCAACGCAACCCGGCACTTATACAATATTTGTAACCGCGACTTATCGCAGTGAAACTCAAACATTTGCTAAATCTATCTCAGTCGGATCAACGTAACATGGGAAAACTTGGCCAATCTCCTGCAGAATTCATAATAGTGATTTTTGCTTTTTTCATAATAGTCATTTTCATTTTTACTTCAAATTTGACTAACACCAGGCCAGAAGCTGAAAAGATCCAGGAACAAGGCTCCTGTGTTGCTGCACAAGCTCTTACCACGAGTTTGTTGAAAGAGCCTGGCGAGCCTGCAAACTGGAATTCTGGAAATATAGAGGTATTCGGTCTAACAAATGGCACGCAAGACTTTGTCCTTCTGTCAAAATGGTTGGAAGCACAAAACATTGGTTTTGCTGACTTGCACAACAAGACTTTTCCAGAGTCAAGCTGGCTTTTGACTTACCAAGTGTACGGCTTCAAGCTTTCGTCTGATAGCTGTCCAGCTGCAGCCAACAGCACGGTAATATGCAGAGGCTTTAATTTCCTGAACATAACTGCAAATTCCACCACAACTTCAACTTTAGAGTTGGATTTGTTTTTCCCATTCACTTCCGCAGTATTAAGCACGCCAACTCTTGAGACAGATGACTCTGCAACTTTAACTTCTGATCCAGATGGTGATTTGGTTAAAATTATCCTTAACACAAATTCCACTGACCAAGACTCTGTTGGCATCACCTTGTCCACTACGCCAGACTTGATATTTGTAAAAAAAGCAAACTACGAGACTTCTGGAAAGGCAACTCTGCCAATATTACTGAATGATACGCAAGTAATAGACGGTCTCGGCTCTGGAGGCTCTGTTTCCGGTCTCAATAACTACTGCAATTCGCAAAATAATGTGGTGATTGTAAAATCAAACGAGAATTTGCTAGCGAGGTTTGACATTTTAGCATGGTAATCCTAAACAAAAGGGGTTATTTCTATTTTATAGAAATTCTGTTTATCCTATTACTTCTAACTTCTTTCATCTTATTTTTCCCAAGAGCTGAAGTTGGCCACTTGCGACTTACGGAACAAAGAAATCTCGAAACAATGGGTTTTGGAATTCTGAAAAATCTTGATGAATCCGGAATATTATCCAAACATATTCATCCATCCACGTTTACTGCTTCAAACTTTACAGAGTTAAGCACGTTTATGAGGCAAAGCTTGCCTTCAACAGCAGACGCACAAATACAATACGAATTAACTTCTGGCTGCTTTTCAGAGTTGGGCGCACCCGAGACTTGCGGCTCAAACATCACTGGAAACTTTGATGTTGCCCTTGCACAATACACGTTTACAAAACGACCGGAACCAGTCACAATCAAGCTTTTCCTCTGGAGGCTGGTATGAAAAACAAGAGAGCGCAGTTCATGCTTGTTGCCGTAGTCTTAATTGCAATTTCAATTTTCATGGTCTTTACCTATATCAGAAGTGCTGATACTTCTGGAATAATCTTCTTTGAACCCGATAGCAGAGGCGAATTTACTGGTTTGCAAAACTCAATACATACACGAAACGCGTGGCTTTCAGATTATTGGTTTAATTTGGACTGGGAAAACCGCTCAACAATTGAAATTAGCGGACCTATTGTAAATCCGGTAGAAGTCGACCCTTCAATTCCTCCTGGCTCAGACTGTTTTGATAAAGTTCGCGTTACTGACAGCTCTCAAACTGAAATTTCATCTGACGTTACGGCGCCTGTTGCACCTTGTGATGTTGTCTTTAGCGCATCGCCAGGAACCTACTACGTTTACTGGAACAATCCTGCTGCAATAGCACCAGGCTACCGCGGCATATCTGCAGGAAATCCAGTTACTTATTTGCTCATAAGTCAAGATACAAATCCATCGCAGCTATTTTGTCCGCACATCAGCAAAGTCTACCAAAAAGCAGGAATAGACCTGAATTGCGCTATCCAAAACTTCTTCAGCAGCAATCAGATAAATTACGCAATAGAATTCCACTCCTTAGACTTAAACTTTGAAGGATTTCTGAGTTAGTAATGGGGCAACGCTGAAACACCAAATGGGGCCGCCCAGATTTGAACTGGGGTCGCGCAGTCCCGAACCACGAATCCTACCAAGTTAGACTACAGCCCCACAAAAAACTGAATAGCTTCTTATTAAAAATCTTAGGATTCAAAGATATATTCCCAACCTGGCTGCCAAGCTTTCTTTAGCCTCCAGTCTTCCTTCATGGCTTGCTGCCAACTTTTGCCTTTAATTACCACATCAAGTGCTAACTGTGGTGCTCTATGTGCAACAATCGCAATATGCTTTCCTGAATAATTTTTAACTAAATCTTTTAGAAAACTCTGAATTCTTTTTTCCACGTCTTTATAACTTTCGCCATTCGGAAATGGCTCATTTACATGTTTTTCCATTAGCTCATCAACTTTTTCTGAATTTGTGCCATTTAAGTCTCCGTAATTGCATTCTCTCAAACGTTCATCCCGTACTGTTGGAACTGCATTTCCCCAAGTTAGCTTAGCAGAATCAACAGCTCTTTTCAAATCCGAACAAAAGACAATGTCAAACTTCTTACCTTTGACTTTTTCCTTTAATTCAATTGCTTGCTTTATTCCAAGTTCTGAAAGCTTGGCATCTGACCAACCAGAAGAGATTCCCTTTTCGTTATCCGTAGTAGTTCCATGCACGAAATAGGTTATGTAAACTTTCATATTTTCCTTACAAAAACTAAAAACGCAGTGTGTGCGAGTATCTGGTGCTCTGGCCTTGCTAGCAGGTCTCCATCAACTCTCCAAGGCCTTTCAATTGTTTCTGAAACCTTTACTACTTGCAGCTTAGTCTTTTTTATTTCTTTAACAAGTTGAATTACTTGCGTGATCTGTGGGCAATAAGCCACAAAAAAGCCGCCTTGCTTCAATGATTTTTCGGCGTGCTTGACAACTTTCCAAGACTCTTGCAAATCAATCGTAATTAAATCAACTTTTTTCTCAGAAATCCCTTTGTAAATGTCCGTTCCTTTCGATTTTATGTTTGCAAAGCCACCCTTTTCAAAATTCTCTTTTGCAATCTTTGCAAATTCCTTTCGGTTTTCGTAAGTAATTACTTTACCATCAGGGCCAACTATGTTTGCAAGCTGCATGGCAAGCCAGCCGGAGCCCGTTCCTGCATCAACAACCTGCATTCCAGAGCCTAAGCCAGTATTTGCAACAATTGCTCCGAAATCCTTTGGCAATATGACTGCAGGACCACGTTTAGCTTTCCTTAGAAAATCAAGTATGTTGAGCATCAACTAACCTGCAAACAGCAAGTTTTAAAACTTATTATCCACGGCTAAGGGCGATGGACGAGCAACCAACGAGTATCTCTATAATTACCAAGGTTTCTGATTTTTACGACAAAAATCACCGATCGTTGATGGTCGTTACTTTCGTCCTGCTTTTGTTCTTTTTGGGTGTGCTAGGCTATTCGAAGCTTACGACTGGCGAATTCATAGGAAAGGATGTTAGCCTTACTGGCGGACTTTTGATAACAATCAAAACTGATCAAGCCATTGATACTCAAAATCTTGCCCAGCAATTGGAATCAACCCTTGGAGTTAGCACTAACGTAAAATCTCTGAGGACCGTTTCCGGCGGTTCTATAGGCTATTCGATAGAACTTGAAAAAGTTTCTAGTGAAGACGCGCTGAACGCGATTAGGCAAGCAACTGGCTTGCCTCTTGAATCTGGAAGCTACACAATTGAAGAGCAAAGCGCTACATTCGGCAACTCTTTCTGGCAATCTTCATTGAAAGCTCTCATAATTGCATTTGTTTTCATGTCAATAGTTGTATTTGCATATTTTAGAGTTCCAATTCCTTCGGCTGCCATAGTTGTGGCTGCATTTTCAGACATAGTTGGCACTGTAGCAGTTTTGAATTTGCTCGGTGTTAAATTGTCCATAGGCGGAGTCGCAGCATTATTGATGCTTATCGGTTACTCTGTCGATACGGACATACTTCTTTCGACGCGCTTGCTAAAATATCACGAAGGCAGTCTAAGAGATAGAATTCATTCTTCAATTAAAACTGGCTTGACAATGCAGTTTACTGCAATGGCCGCCCTTGGTGCGTTATGGATTTTGACGCCTGCAGCAATCTTGAAGCAAATCGCTCTGATTTTGATAATCGGTCTTGTATTTGACATGCTTAACACGTGGATACAGAATGTAGGAATATTGCGTTGGTACATTGAAACCAAAGGGGTTGGAAAATAATGGGCAAGCTAAAGGATATTTTCACATCCTGGCAAGTCATCATCTTGATACTATTCTTGATAGGTTCCGTGGCTGCTATATCTCCGCGCACGTCTAACGGCGTGCAAATTACTTCTGTCGAGACCAATAGCAGTGCAGCTACAAATGGCGTGCAATCTGGTTTGATTGTTACCTCTGTTAATGATAAAACTATCAAAACTTCTGCGGACTACACTTCTGCTGTGAGCGGACTGCAACCAGGAGATATAGTTAAGTTGCAAACGAGCAAGGGCCAGTACAGCTTCATAGTCGAGGAGAGGAACAATGAAACTCTTACTGGCGTAGACGTCAAGGACACTCCGACTTCAAATCTCAAGCAAGGACTTGACTTGGTTGGTGGAGTTCGCGTACTTCTCGAGCCGCAAGAACCTCTAACCGCATCGCAGCTTGATGATGTTGTTGCAATAACACAGCGCAGATTAAATGCGTTTGGCTTGGCTGACATAAATGTTGGACAGGTTTCTGATTTGGAAGGAAACACGTTCATACTTGTTGAAATGGCCGGTACAACGCAACAAGAGCTTGTTAATTTAATCTCGCAGCAAGGAAAGTTCGAAGCGAAAATCGGAAACGATACTATCATAACTGGTCCGGACGTAAAATCTGTTTGCCGTTCTGCAGATTGTTCGGGTGTCCAGCAATGCAGTCCTAGCCAAGACGGCTGGTCTTGCCGATACGAATTTAGAGTCGATATAAGCACCGAAGCTGCAAAGAAACACGCAGAAATTACGCGGAATCTGACCGTCGTAAACGTCGGCGGAAATTCATACTTAAGCAAGAAATTAGACCTATATTTAGATGATGAACTAGTAGAAAGTTTGTACATATCGTCTAGCTTGCAAGGCCAAGACGCGACTACTTTTGTCATTTCTGGTCCTGGAACTGGAACGACACAGAAAGATGCTTCGCAAGATGCTTTAAACAGCATGAAGAAATTCCAAACCCTGCTTATAACGGGTTCTTTGCCAGTTAAGTTAAAAGTCGCGCGCCTGGATGTTGTATCCGCAACACTAGGCCAGGAATTTTTCAAATCTGCAATTACTGCGCTCATAGTCGCTATAGCTGCGGTAGGCGTAATAATTTTCGCACGCTACAGGAACTGGAAGATTGCAATACCTGTATTGATAACTGGTTTGTCTGAAGTTCTGATTATTTTAGGTGTGGCTGCCATAATAAAGTGGAACATAGATCTGGCCGCAATCGCCGGTATATTAGCCACAGTAGGAACTGGCATAGATGCTCAAATCGTAATTACGGACGAAATTCTAGAGGGCGCTAAGACTGCCGCATATGGCTGGAAAGAAAGATTAAAAAGAGCCTTCTTCATTATATTTGGGTCGTATGCAACTTTAGTCGCTGCGATGATTCCACTTTGGGGCATTGGTGCAGGTTTGCTAAAAGGATTTGCTATCGTGACCATAATAGGCGCCACGATTGGCGTATTCGTCACGAGGCAGGCTTACGCCAAGATAATCGAGGCATTGCTGAAGTGAATCTAGGCCACTGAAATCATGGTATTAGAAGACATAGTCACAGTCAGAACTGCAGAACAAAAGCCGTTGAATCTGCTCCCGATAGCTTTCTTGTATGCAACACTTTCTATGTTCCTTGCTTTGTGGATATTCCCATCCAATGCTGCAATTGTTGCTGTTTTCCTAACGACACTGGCTTGCATGCCACTCATTCTTAACATATTCTTGTTTGAAAAACAAAAGGAAGAAGCTTCGCGCAATTATGTCAAGGAACTTTTATCCTCTATTTTCCCGCAAATAACTGGCCGCACTTCGCAGGACAAACTAATTTCTCTATTCGTAGCAATTTTCCTTGGCCTTTCGTTTGCAGTAACTTTTTGGTTCGTTTTGTTACCGCAAACTATGCTGCACGACCTTTTCTATTTGCAGCTGAATACTATACGAGACATCAACATATCCCTGTCTGGCAGTGCAGTCTTCCAGACATTTTATACTGCAATACTTGCAAACAACCTGAAAGTTCTTGCATTCTCCATACTTTTTTCGTTCATATACGGTGCCGGTGCAATTTTCATAATAGCCTGGAATGCTTCGGTAATTGGCGTGGCAATGGGCGACACAATAAAGCGCGGCTTAGTTTCCATAGGCTCTGCGGTCGGTGTTGATTCAATAGCTGGCTATTCTTCAGCAATTTCTGCCGGTCTTTTACGTTACTTGATGCACGGAATTCCTGAAATACTGGCTTACTTTGTAGGTGCGCTAGCTGGCTCTATGATTTCCATAGCAGTTTTGCACCACGAATATGACTCGCCGCAATTCCAGAAAACTCTCCAAACAACTTTAGGCCTGATAGGATTTGCTGTTGGATTGCTAGTAATAGCTGCATTCATAGAAGTAGGAATAAGCCCCTTGGTGCGGTAGAACAAGAATTTTAAAGTTATCTTGGAAAGAAATTTCGATGAGTTCGAAAATATTTGACGCACTTAAAGATTTTTTTGTTGAGAAAAATACCGATGCAACAACAGAATCAGAAAGTATTGAAATAAACTTGCCAAAAATTAACTTTCAAAACAAAAACTTGCTATACTGGCTTGGTTTGATTCCTGTTTTCTTCATAGCGTTATATATACGAACCCGCAACTTGCCACTTCTTCAAGGCAAGTATCTGGTAGAATTGGATTCTTACTCTTTCTTTAGATATTCTAGAATGTTACTTGAGCAAGGCAGCGTACCGCCGTTGGATTTAATGCGGTACGTACCGGCAGGATGGTCAACATCCGGTAAAATATTTTTCCCAAAAACCATGGTGGTTTTTTACAAAACCTTAAGCGCAATTTTCCCAAATTTATCTCAAATAGAATGGCACGTTATTTATCCGCCGATTATAACAGTTATTAGCTTCGTTTTCTTTTTCCTATTTGTCCGCGAACTAACTAATCACCGAACTGCGTTCATAGCAACGGCTTTTCTGGCAGTTATTCCTGCTTACATACAGCGCACAGGCGCAGGTTTCGCAGACCACGATTCTTTTGGCATGCTTTGGTTTTTCGTTTCACTGTTTTTATTCGCAATCGCATGGAAATCTCATGATTGGAAAAAGTTCGTTCCACTAGCCGTATTGGCTGGTGTGTTTGCCGGCATAGACGCTGCAACGTTTGGTAGCTCTATATTCCTTATAGCGCCCATAAGCCTATTCGTTTTCACTTTCGTATTCTTAACAAATAAAAGTCACTATTCTATGTTGCGCTTTTTGCCTTGGGCCATAGTTTACTTCTTTTCCGCAGCTTATTTCTTGTCTCAACCACTGATAAGTTTTGCAAAACAACTACCAAACTTGTTTTTACTATTTGCAGCTTTTTTCGTATTGGTGCATTTTTTATTGCAAAAACTTCCGAAAGTAAAGACCTTGAATATCCCACGCAGCATCACTTCTTTACTGGTTTCTATTAGCATATTAATTCCTGTTAATTTTATACTGGGCTTCGCAAACTTCGACATAATACTTAAGCTTGTTACTAAAGAGAATGTTGGCCGTCATTTCTTTACAGTAGCGGAGAATGCTCCGCCAAGTATTAGTACTTGGCTAGGGAGTTTCGGCTGGATTTTTTGGTTGGCTCTTTTGGGTCTGCTTTATATTTTTACGAAATATTTAACTCAGAAGAGAAATCTAACTTTAAATTACAGTTGTGGTCGCTCGCGGCATATGCTGCTTTGCTTGTCACCTACTTTGTTAGCCGCGTCTCCACGCCAAATCTTTCTGGCGTAGCGAGCTTTTTCGCTAATACGTTTTATTATTGGCTGAGTGGTTTTGTATTTGCGATGTTGGTAATATTTTTGATTGCGTATTATAAAGATCACATTCACTTACAAAATATAGAAACGAAGTGGCCTTGGCTCTTATTGGCGATTTGGCTAATCACTTTACTGCTTGCTGCACGCGAGCAGGTCAGATTGCTATTTGAGACTGTTCCGGCTATTGCTATTGCAGCTGCCGTATGCGTATCATATGTAATAGATTTAGCGTACTTACAAAAAAGATTCCTGAAATATGCCATTTTAGTTGCCATGATATTAGTAACGCTTTTCGCTTTCGCATCTGCAGCTAATCAGAGCCTGCAAACCAATCAATATTCTGGTTCTATGGTACCTGGCCCTTGGGGCGATGCAATGACGTGGATACGAGAAAACACACCACAAGATGCCGTTTTTGCACATTGGTGGGACTATGGCCACCTGACAGTTGCGGTGGGAGAACGCGCCGCTGTTACTGATGGAAGCAACGCTAAAGGCTGGAATTATCAGTCTGGCCGTTACTTTTTGACTGGAAAAAACGAAACGGAGACTTTAACGTATTTGAAAACACACAACGTTACGCACCTACTAATTTCAGACCAAGAAATACCAAAATATTATGCTTTCTCTTACATCGGTTCGGACGAAAACTATGACCGACGTAGCACAATAGGTGTTTTTGCACTGCAAGATGTTAAAGAAGTCCGTAATGGAAGTCTGTTGATATATGGCGGCGGTTGGGGTTTCGATAAAGATTACTTGCTAGGCGACAAGATATTGCCAGAAGGTCAAGCGTTTATATCTAATTTCGAAGTACCGCAATCAATAACAAGTTTGCAACAAGCGCCAAAGGCTGATGTTGTATATAACGGTCAGCAATACCAGTTAGACGTACCTTGCCTTTGGGCACAAGGCAAACGTGTGAATTTCGAAACAAATCCTAATTCTACGATTAATGGTTGCGTGGTATTGGTACCATATATTCAAGATCAGAACAACGTTAATGCCATAGGAGGTGCTGTTTGGGCATCTGAAAAGGTTTGGGACACTAACTTAGCAAGACTTTACATTTATAATGAAACGGACCTATACATTAAACTCGTTTATGAAGACTCCACGCCCTTAGCACTTTATCAAGGCCGGCTTGTTGGTCCTATAAAAATATGGGAAGTAAACTATCCTGAGTTCATAAAGCCAGATCCATTTTACCTACAGTCTTCAAAATATGGCTAAGAGGCTCCATATGCAGATCATGTCAATTTTAACGGTGTTTTTTTCTTTCGCAATAACCTTTTTGATTACGCCAATTTTTATTAGATTTTTAAGAAAGGCCGACATTGTTGGAACGGATATCCACAAAGCAAGCAAACCACTTCTACCTACGTCCATGGGCATACCGGTTGCCATAGGTATATTCTTTTCTTTAATGCTATTTGTATTTATCCGAACTTTTATTTATAGCGATAGTGCGGATGTAGTTTACATTTTTGCAACGGTAACAACTATTTTACTCATAACTTTTACTGGATTTTTAGACGATTTACTACATCATAGAACGAGGGACATTCACGGAGATAATAGGGGACCTGGCGGTCTGAAATTCTGGCAGCGCCTGCTTCTTGTGTTTCCAGCAGCGATACCTTTGATGGTTATATCTGCTGGAACAACCACGATGTCCTTTCCCTTTATTGGCGATGTAAACTTTGGCCTTCTTTATCCCTTACTTCTTATACCAATCGGCGTAGTTGGCGCGGCTAATATGGTAAATTTGTTAGGCGGGCTCAACGGCATGGAAGCAGGTATGGGGTTGGTATACACTTTTATGTTGGGTTTGTATGCTTATTTTGTTGCTGGCTCCAGTATTGCTACACTAATAGCTTTCTCAACATTCGGTGCGTTATTAGCAGTTTTCTACTTCAATAAATATCCTGCAAGAATTTTGCCAGGCGATTCCATACAGTATCTGCTAGGTGCAGTTTTGGTTTCGATTGCGGTATTAGGAAACATGGAAAAGGCAGTGGTTGTTGCTTCATTACCGTTCGTCATAGAATTTGCTCTTAAGCTTAGAGGCAGATTGCAAAATACCACAGTTGGATTTCTAAATAAAGATGGCAAAGTTCAGTCTAAATACGATAAGATTTATTCTATCCCGCATATCTTTATGAAAACTGGTAAATTTACTGAAAAACAAATCGTATTGTTTATGATACTTCTTGAACTAGGCTTTGCTAGCCTAATTTGGGTTGTTTAGCTTCTTAACGCATTTTCGTAAATTTCTCTTAGTTTTTTATTTCGAACGTTAATGGAAAATTTACCGCTTTCCACTAGTCTATGATTTCTTCTACCCATTTTTCGCCGTAATGAAGAGTCTTCGATTAGTATTGATATTTTTTCAACTAACTGTTTAATTACGTCGGGATGGTATTCCCTTACATCGCGTATGAAATTTTTAAGATGCGCTTCCTTGTAGATGTACTTGTCCCAAACTACGTCTGCGTGAACTAGGAGCCCGTTATAACCATCTTCTACTATTTCGGGTAGGGCGAAATCGTCCGTTGTTACTACTGGCATGCCTGTTGACATGGCCTCCAATACAGAAATACCAAACGAATCGACATAGGTCGGCTGAACATAAATGTCGGTATTGAAAAACATCTCATCGTATAGTTCTTCTTTAGTCAATTTTACTGATTCGATATATTTTATGTTTGCCAGTTTCAGTTTAAATTCTTCTGGTGCTTTGCTTTTTACTTTGAGTTCTATATCGTATTTCTTATTTAATATTTCAAACGCCTTCAACAAATCGTGGCCTCCTTTAAGGAAAAACATTTGCCCCAGGAATGACAACCTCACTCTACCGACTTCCTTTCTTTTGCCACGTGAAACCCTGTAGGCAGGATAAAGAGTTTCGATTTTGTCTGCTATTTTCCGGCAATCTAGCCAGTCAAAAAGTGTTTTTTTAGCTGCATCGCATTGAGGTAAAACGCGTTTGCAATACTTTGAGCTTAATAGTTTTACAATTATTCTGCGAGTAAATGGGTTTTGCCGTAGTGGCTGCCAGTTAAGCCCTGTAAAAGCCGCGGCAGACTCTAGGTCTACGACCCAGGGTTTCCGATTCAGCACCAAGAAACCACGGGTTGCGTGTATTAAATCGCAACCATTGGCTTTAACCGCCGTAAATCTTGGTATGCCCGTTATGACTTGCAGATTACCTATCAGGGTTTTTTTTGGCGCATCTATTAGTCTTGAGCCATAATCTTTACTAGGTCCATCTACGTAATAGTGCACTCCTTGTGGTGGGTAGTCGGTGAGCTCCTTAAATTGTGGATGCGCGCCAATCTGTAAATATGCGTTGTAAGTTTTCATAGCAGGTTATTTTTTACATATCGAAGAACGTTCGTTAGTCCGTCTCTTAGACTAACCTTTGGAGTCCAGCCTAGTGCCTTCGCGTCAGATATATCCGCAACCCTATACGCAACACCAGTTGGTTTGTCGGGCAAGGTCTTTATTTCTGGCGCATAGCCCATTATTTCTGCTAAAATTTTCGCGACTTTTACGAAATTGGCTTCTTCGCAGCCGAGGTTAATAGCCGACCCGTCTTCTATCTTTTGTATTGCTAGTAACGCCCCATCAACAATATCATCAACATAGACAAAATCTCTAACTTGTGTGCCTGGACCCCAAATTACTATTGGATTCTCCATATTCAGTGCTCTTTTAACTAATGCCGGAATTGGGAAGTCTGTGCTTTGGCCAGGGCCAAAGCCGCTGAACGGTCTTATGAGTGCGCCCTTAACGCCTAACTTAACAAGTTGCTTCATTTCTAGCTCTGCAATAACTTTTGACCAGCCATATACCTCGTCAGGATTCATACCCTTGCTAAAATTCAAGTCGCCTTCCTTCAACTTTCTTGGTGGCTTTCCAGTTTGTAATTCGATAGGGTACGCTGCAGGCGATGACGGCACTAATATTCGCTCGGGTTTCATTTCTGCCGCCCATTGAAAGAATGCGTCATTTATTGCAAAATTTTTGCAAAGCGCAACAGGGTTTTCAGCCATTTTTGCTCTTGACGGATACGCGGCCGCAAAATGAAACGCCATATCAAACTTCGGCCTTTTTTTTAGAAACTCTGTGCTGTCTTCCTGCACGAACGTTACTTGGTTTATTAAGTCCTTTATCAGTTCTAGTTTCCCGGTGAGTAAATTATCAACAACAGTAACTTTGGCGCCCAAAGAAACTAGCTTTCTCGTCACGTGACTACCAACGAAGCCCGCGCCCCCCGTAACTAAAATATCTTTGCCACTAAAGATGTTCATGCCTGAATTTTTATCTAAAGCCTTAAAACCTTTTTTGCATAAATCCGCCCTATGACGCTAGCTGTTGTTTTAGGAACGAAGGCCGAATTAATCAAGACTATGCCTGTAATGAAAGAACTTGACAAGCGCAAAATAGATTATTGGTTTATTCATACCGGTCAGCATTCTTTAGGCGAACTTTTGGAGGATTTCGACTTAAAGGAACCTGATTTTGTCATTTACGCGCCGCCAAAAAAATCTTCGAGATTTATGGGCAAACTGCACAAGGCTTTGTTAATGTGGTTCATACTTATACCAAAAATTTGGCGTCTATTGCGAAAGCTTAAGCCCAAATATGTTATCTACCATGGCGATACCCTTTCGGCAGCTGCAGCAGCAGTTGCGACAAAATTTTCTGGTGCAAATGGCGTGCACCTTGAAGCAGGTTTAAGGTCGGGTAGCATCTTCGAGCCGTTCCCAGAAGAAATATCGCGATTAATTTGCGATTATTTTTCATCCATTTTATTGGCCGTATCAGACTTAACTGAAGCTAATTTGAAGAAAGCACGGTATGGCAGACAAGTTGTTAAAGTTGGCAACACCATAGTAGATTCCGTTAAACTTTGCCGGGCCTTAGTCACGCCAAAAAAAGGAAACTATGTTGTTGTAAACGTCCATCGTCATGAAAATATCAAGTCTAAAATCAGATTGCGTAAAATAATTGACATATTAGCTGCTGTCAACAATAAAATAATTTGGCCAATCCACGATAACACCAAACACCAGTTGATTAAATTCGGACTTTGGGAAAAACTACGGCAGTCAAATATAGAATTTAGCTCTCTGAAAACTTATCCAGAATTCATTTCCTTGCTAGCTGGCTGTAAATATATCATAACGGATGGCGGCTCTATACAAGAAGAAAGTCTGGCGCTAGGAAAGCCTTGCATATTACTAAGGAAAAGGACTGAGAGACCCGAGGGCCTTGATACCGGTCTGAATTTTCTTACCGGCTTAGATTTCAATAAAGCACTGGTTGCAATTAGACGTATCGAGGCTGCCCCGAATGTTAGTAGTTTCAAAAACCCTTACGGAGATGGCAAGTCTGCAGAATTAATTGTTGATTATTTACTTGAAAAATGAAAGTATTGTAAGTCTTTGGCGGAATTAGAACTTTCAAGATAGCTAGTTGGCAGGCTAAAAATGGGTTTGACGTTTGCAAAATCGCCACGGAAGACAAAAATTTGCGGGAGACTTTTGGGAAGCTTGCAAAAGAGTGGGCAAAAAGTTACAGCTGGGAGAAACTGACAAGGAAACTTGAAAACACTTATAAGACTTTACTTTAACCCGATTTTTGGTGTGAGATTAGATGATAATTCGTTCACGTGCGCCAATGCGCATTTATTTTGGTGGTGGCGGAACCGACATATCGCCATACCCTGAAGAATACGGCGGCGTAGTCCTTGGGGCAACAATCAACAAATATGTTTACGGAACTTTAATTCCGAAATACGACTCGCAAGTGCAGCTGGTTTCTGAGCACCATAAGCAGTCTACGTCATTCAACGTAAAAGAAACTCCTAACTACGGAGATAATTTAGATTTTATAAAAGCAGTTATGCAAATCATGGGAATAAAGCACGGCGTAGATATTTTTATGCGCGGTGATATGCCACCTGAAAGTGGCCTTGGCTCTGGAGCAAGCGCAGTTGTCGCGGCGATTGGATTGGTAAATCACTTAAAAACAATCCGGACGGATGAAAAGCCATTAAATAATTACGAAACCGCAGATCTTGCGTATAAAATCATGAAGCAGGTATCTGGAAGAGAGCAGGGCAGGCAAAACCATTACGCCTCTGTTTTCGGCGGATTAAATCTAATAGAGTTCAAGGGCGGAAGTAATGTAACGGTAAGCCCAATTAAAATTAAAAAAGAGTACGTATTGGAACTGGAAAAAAATCTTCTTCTGGTTTATGTAGGAGCGAGAGGCTCCCAGCAGGAAACTTCAAAAATGATGGTTTCACAGCAGGCCTCATATCTCCAAAAAGAGAAAATTGAAATTTTGCACAAACTTAAGCAAATTGCTTACAATCAGTACAAAGCGTTGTTGCGCGGGGATTTTGTCCACTTTGGAGAATTGATAAGTGAAGCATGGTCTAACAAAAAGAAGCTAAATCCGTTAATGACAAACGACTGGATTGAGAAGGTACACGCAACTGCGCTGCAAAACGGAGCAATTGGCGGCAGAATTATGGGTGCTGGCGGTGGCGGTTATATGATTTTTTACTGCGACATTGACAAAGAGCATCTGGTAGCAAAAGAATTGGAAAAGCTCGGCTGCCGCGTAACTTCATTCGGCTTTGAGTTTGATGGCCTGCAGACTTGGAAGTTGGGAGAGTTTTAATGCGAATTCTGATAACTGGCGTAAGCGGTTTTATAGGAACGTATCTTGCAGACAAATTTGTTTCCGAAGGGCACGAAGTTTTTGGAACGACTTGGGAGCAGATAAGCGATTTTGAAGTTCTTCCAGAGACGAGGGAGAAGCTTTCTGTCACGAGAATGGATGTCAGAGATTATTTTGCAGTCCGCAGGCTTCTGCAAAAAATAAAACCCGATAAGATATTTCATATGGCTGCTCAAAGTCTTCCAGCGACGTCATGGACGTTTGCAATCGAAACTTTGCAATCAAATGTCATAGGAACGGCAAATATATTTGAAGCTATCCGCGAATTAAAAATCGACCCCGTTATCGTAATAGCCTGCTCATCTGCTTCATATGGCAAGACGTTCTTTGACCCGAAATATATTCCAGTAAGCGAAGACGCGCCAATGCAGCCCCTGCACCCGTATGGAGTAAGCAAGGCTGCAAAAGATTTAATGACTCTGCAGTACTTTGAAAATTTCGGCATAAAAGGAATAAGGGCAAGAATTTTCAATGCAACAGGGCCGAAAAAGGAAAAAGACGTTCTCGCGGATTTTACGACGCAGATCGCAAAAATCGAAGCTGGTATTCAGGAGCCCGTAATAAAAGTTGGAAATCTGGAAGCGAAGCGGGAAATAAACGACGTTAGGGATTTTGTTGAAGCCCTGTGGCTGCTAAGCGAGAAAGGCAGGCACGGCGAAGCATATAATATCTGCTCGTCAGAAGTTTACAGAATAGGCGATTTGCTGAATAAAGTTTTAGCTATGAGCAGCGAAAAAATAGAAGTTGTTGTCGACCCTGATAAATTAAGGCCCGTTGATGAGCCAATAATTACCGGCAACAATACTAAAATAAAAACCGAAACAGGCTGGACGCCAAAATACAAGCTGGAGCAGACAATCAAAGACTCACTTGATCACTGGAGGAAAAAATTCGGAGTTTGAAATGAAAGATTCGATGATCATCAGGAGTCGGTCCCCCCTGCGTTTGGGTCTGGCAGGCGGCGGTACAGATGTCCCGCCATACTGCGATGAACACGGCGGCATAGTTCTTAGCGCATCAATTAGCAAATACGCTTATGCAACTTGGAATTTTGTAAAAGGCACGCCACTGGAAGTAAACTCAAGGGATTTGAACGTGACTGAGGAGATAAGAGATATTGTCAATTACGAAGGCAAGACTGGCCTGATAAAAGCTACTATGAACGTCCTTGGTGTAAAGCCAGGCGAGCACGGCGGCCAAATTATTTTGCATTCTGACGCACCAGTCGGATCGGGACTTGGCACCAGCTCTTCGGTTAATGTTGGGCTCATAGGTGTTTTATGGGAAGGTCTCGGCCTGACAGCGGAGAAGCCATTACATCGTAGATCGACGTGGCACGAAATCGCCAGACTGGCGCACTTGGCAGAAAGGAAGGAGCTTGGAATAGCGGGGGGCTATCAAGACCAGTATATTTCAGCATATGGCGGATTTTGCATAATCAAGAAACGCTCGGGTAAAGAAGAAATTGAAGTTATACCGCTCAAGATGCATGACGACGCAATAGCTGAGCTTGAAGGCAGCATACTTCTTTGCGATGTCAAGCAGCATCGCCATGGCGGCAGTATTATCCAGGCACAGGTAGACGCTTTCAAATCCGGACAGAATATTGAAATTCTGGGAAAGATGAAAGAGCTTGTTGACCCAATAACCAACGCGATGCTGAAGGGCGACGCGAAAGAATTCGGCCAACTTCTGCATCAAAGCTGGATGCTAAAGAAAGACATCGCTGCAGGGACATCTAACAGTTACATAGATAGTTTGTATGAAAAAGCTCTGAAGACTGGTGCGGTTTATGGTGGAAAAATTACTGGTGCTGGTGGCGGCGGGCATATGGCCCTGGTCACAGATCCAGTAAGAAAAGAAGAAGTAAAAAAAGCTTTGGAAGGCTGGGTGGAATTCAAAGAGTTCTCGTTCGAGAAGAAAGGTTTGCACGTATGGAGACCATGAAATGAAAGAAATAATCGAAAAATATTTTAGAGAGTGCGCTGTAGCAATTTCACAGACAGCAACAGAAAAAGAAAATATAATCAAGATTGCCGAGGTAATAACAGACAGCGCAAAAAAAGGTGGGCAGCTGCTGGTGGCAGGGCACGGCGGCTCAGATTCTGATGCCAGCCACATAGTTGGCGAATTGCTCGTTGGTTTCAAGATAAAGCACGGCAAGCCGTTTCCTGCGATAAACTTGTATGGCGAAGAAGCGGCCCTGACTGCACACCTGAATGACGAGCCAAATGGTTACGAAACTTTCCTTCAGACGCAAGTACGCGCACTAGGTAATCGAGGGTCAGTCCTTTGGGGAATAAGCACGAGCGGAAATTCGTTGGCACTAATCAAGGCATTCGAAGAGGCAAAACGAAAAGGCGTGATAACTTTTGGCTTATTGGGCAAGGGAGGCGGCAAGCTTAAGGAACTTTGCGATTATAGTATAATCGTGCCGCACAATGACACGCCAATAATACAAACTGTTCATAACGTAATTTACCACGCAATCTGCGAGATCGTAGAAAAGAAATACAATGAATAAAGCGATTTTCCTTGACAGGGATGGCGTTTTGGTCAAGGACCACAAGAACTATTATCTTTACGAGCTAAAAGATTTTGCAATTTTGCCAAATGTACCCGCGGCGTTGAGGCTTTTGTTAAGCCCTATGGTGAGGGTCATTCCGCCGAGAAAACCGCGAAATACTTATTAAAAAATGTCTAAGATATCACTCATAACTACGGTATTGAATGAAGCGAGTACCCTAGAGCAATTTCTGAATTCTGTTTTAAAACAAACAAGAAAACCTGATGAGTTCATAATTGTCGACGGCGGCTCGAAAGACAACACCGTGGAACTAATTCGCACTTTCGCAAGAAAACACAAAACAACCAAATTGCTAATCAAGCCAGGAATAACGATCGGAGCTGCACGCAACCTAGCGATAAAAATGGCGAAACACGAGATTATCGCGTCAACGGACGCGGGCTCCATTGCGGGCGAGGACTGGCTTAAGGAATTGACAAGGCCATTCACAAACGCCCTTGTGGAAGTTTCTGTAGGTGCTTACAAACCTCACTCAACAAATGATTTTGAATACTTCCAAGGCAAAGTAATCGTACCGAAAGTTAACGACATTTTCATGAAGCCGGGACGCATGTCAACAAGATCGCTCGCTTTCCGAAAGAATGTTTGGGAAAAAATCGGCGGCTTTGCTCCAGAATTCGGAGGCAAAATCGGTGGCGAAGACACGCTATTCGCAACAACGCTCGCGCAAGGTGATTTCAGAATTACTTTCGCGCCCAAAGCTATTGTTTACTGGAAAATGCGGCCCACACTTAAAGGCTTCTTCTCACAATTCTATAGGTACGCGAGCGGTGACAATAAAATAGGAAACTTAATGAGACTGCCGCAAAACCTCGCGCTCGTAATCGGTTTCTGGGCATGGCTGGCCGTGCTCGTCATTTCGACAATATTCTGGCAACCTATGGCATTGTTTTTGATCGGCCTCCTCACCCTCTATTTAATAATCGTCGCAGTTATTGGACTGTTGAAAACAAAGCGCATCGCAGCGCTATTCTACTTTCCATTGTTTTCGGTAACAAAGCGCCTTGCTTACGTACTTGGAGCTACCTTAGGATAGAAAATGAATAGAATCTGCATTCTGAACGACGAGCCCGAGGGCACGGGCGCGGGAAGATACGCTTACACTTTGTGGCGGACTCTGAAACAATTGAAAAAACCCGCAGACATGGCTCGCTTTACGAAAAACGAAACCGTTCGCGAAGAAGCCGGGCAATTAACAATTCCATCAAAGTCAAAAATTCCAGCCCCTGACAGGCGAGTGGAAAGAATGCTAAACTGGTATTACAGCATGCCAGAAAAAGTCCCGCTAGGCTATGCCTTGTACCACGCGACAAACCAACACCTGGCTCGCACCCTGCAAGCCAGTAGAGGAATAAGACTCTTAACGATTCTCGACATGCTAGAGCTACAGCCAGAAAGCAACCCAGCAGTACAGCTCTTTACAAGACTAAACCTGAGCCGCATAAAAGAATTCGACCGAGTCATAACCATTTCACAGTACTTTAAGGGAGAAATCGCGGAAAAACTTAACTTCCCAGAAGAACTCATCGACGTAACCCTGCTCGGCGCAGATACGAAAACATTCAGCCCCGGCTCAAGAACACGCTCGCGAAAACTTTTAGGGCTGCCAGCACGCGCCAGAATAATCCTACACGTCGGCTACGACCACCCAAGAAAAAACATCGCGGCAGCCATCCAAGCCCTAGAAAAAATCAAGGATAAAAACACGATATTAGTCCGCTTAGGCCACACTACTCCAAAAACAATTGAACTGATCAAAAAACTCGGAGTAGCATCACGAGTTCGCCTAATTCCCAGCACGCCCGAACAACTACTCGTACACTACTACCGCGCCGCCGACGTTTTCGTTTTCCCATCATCGAAAGACTACGGGCTTCCGATACTAGAAGCAATGGCGAGCGGAACGCCCGTTGTCTCCAGCAACACCACGTCCATGCCAGAACTCGCAGGAAACGCCGCCATACTGGTACCGCCAACTGGCGAAGAACTCGCTGCCGGAATAGAACGAGTCCTCACTAACGACAAACTATCACGAAGACTAGAAAAAGCCGGAAAGCAACAAGCAGCAAAATTCACATGGAAAGCCACAGCACTCGCAACGCTTAAATCATACGAAAAAGCCGGATGGAAGCACTAACCAAAAAATGACTACTCCAAACTTTACAATAGCTATAATGGCTAGAAATGAAGAAAGGAACATAGCCCCAGCCATAGAGTCACTGAAAAAAGACAAAGCAATCCAGAAATGCGAAATCCTCGTCATTGACGGACAATCAACAGACCGCACAGTAGAAATCGCAAAAAAACTCGGCACCAGAGTCGTCATTCAAAAAAACCTCGGAATGCCGAACGCTCGAAACCTCGGTTGGAAGCACGCAAAAGGCAAAGTTGTTATATTTATTGAAGGCGACCACCGGGCTGGACCGAGTTTTCTCTCTAGAATAATAAAACACGTTCAAAACTCCAGAGCTGACGCGTGGCGGCCAAACGTGACCCCAACAGCAAAAAACCTGATACAAAAAGCGCTCACGGTACAAATAGAACTAAACACGTTAAGACAAAAAGGAAAAACAACTCCAGTCATATACCGAAAGCGAGTTTTACAAAAAATTGGCGGCTGGGATGAAACCATGGGCCTGGATGATCGTGATCTTCCGGTGCGCGTCAGAAAAGCTGGCTACAAAATAGAAGATATTCCAGACGCCGTCCTTTACACCATACCCGTAAGTTCTTTCCGACAGCTATACAACCAGGGACGCTGGTACGGACGCATCTTTCCAGCGTACTCTTTCAAAACCAGAGACTTTCTGCCCATGGCAGCAATGCTGGTTTATGCTGCGTTCGTTCCGCTGGTGGTTTTGTCGTTCTTTTCAAACTTTTTCCTAATCTTACTGGCGATTGATTTCCTAATCCTACTAGCGTATTCTTTACAAGGATTCATCGTCACTAGAAAGCCGATCGCGCTACTAATGGTGCCAGTTAATATCGTCCGCGGGTTCGGCGAACTAGTGGGAATGATATCAATTCCATTCAAAAAGGGCCTTGGAAGAGTAAATCGCACCTGAAAAACTATGGAAACAAATATCTTAAACGTCGGTTGCGGTGCAGATACGTATGGTACGCACTTTGTTGACCTTTATCCAAATAGGCCTGAAGTCCGAAAATGCAAAATAGATCAAGAAAAATTACCTTTCCCAGACCAATATTTTGACGAAGTTTATTCTAGGAATTTGTTTGAACATCTAACCAACCCTGGTTTTGTTGTTAAGGAAATGACTCGCGTACTCAAAAAAGATGGCAAACTAGTAATAATTACTGATAACGCTTCATATATCGGCTTTCATCTGTCAATGTTCGGTTCAAATATGCACTCAGGCGGATACAGAGGTATGGGAAATAAGGATAGGCACTATGCCTTATACACGCTAGAGCACCTTAAAAATTTTTTAGAAAATGTTAATATGAAAAAAATAGACTGCAAATACTCAGACGGCTATTCACAATGGTATGCTAAGTTATTAAAATATCTCATAAGAATACTTGCGCCAAAAATGTCTTATCCACACATTAAAGCAACCGGAATTAAATAGTCACTTTGTCTTCTCTTTGAAGAAATCGAACTCTTTCTTAAAATTGAATTGGTTGAAAGTGTGGTCTAGCTGATTTTCAAGCTCATCTGTATTTGCGCCTTGCCGTTTCAGGTCTGACAGCATCTTGGCGCATTGGAACGCTGTAGGCAACATTACTGGACTCCTATCTGGAGATAAGAAGCGAGCTTGTTCTGTGTGCAAGAGTTTGAGTTTAGTATCTAAATAGCCTATAACCACGGTCATTGATAACACTATAACAAAGCCTAAAGCAAGGAACATTTTTCGGTCAGGAAATAGTTTTTGAAAAAATGCATACTCCCAAACGGTTGTGTTTAAAAAAATAATAGCAATCATAAGAAAATTGAGAATGTTAAGATAGCTAGCTGTTCTTGTAAAGTAAATCTTAGCTTCTACGACCCAATCGCGCATCCTTCTTAGAGACATAACTCGAAAAATCAAAAGAAATCTTAAAAATCTTTCCTATCAACTTATCAATGTTTATTTTCCAGTTGATAATAATACATTCCTTTTATGCGGGAACTAATTTCTCGGTACACTTAAATGTTACATACGATAGTGACATGGCTGTAGATTTTAGGGATTTAAGATTCGTAAATGGCTCAGATAATACACAATTAGGGTACTGGATTAATTTATCCGCTAGGATGATGAAGTACTTAGGTTTATTGGAACTTTTTTAGCCCACGTAGTATTCCACCATGTTGCTTCAGTTGGATAGGCTAGTAATGGAATTATGAACAACATCAACAGTGCTAATATTAATAATTTTTTATTCATTTTATCGCAACCATTTCTAATCTCGAATATCCCATCCGCCATAGCGGAGTAATGTTCAGCATAAATTTAACTAACAGTCTTACAATATGTCTTAATCCGTATTCCTTTTCAAAGAACTGCATACCCTTCGGATTTGTTAATTTATATTTTACTTTTATATCCTTAAATTTAGCGGCTTTTGCGTGTTCAGTTAAATGGCTTTCAGTAAATAATGAAAAGTGGTCATTATGGTCCCCGAATATTTCAGCTTCTCCATACCCGCCCAAATGAGTTTTACCGCAAGAGAAACCCCAATAACTAGCATTATCAGTTGAGAGAGATAATTTACCATTTGGTTTCAAAACCCTATGAATTTCTTCAAGGGCAAAGCCGTGATTTCTCAAATGTTCCAATACACCTCTACATCTTATTTCATCGAACGTATTTGATGGAAATGGCAGTTTGTCTTTATCTTGGTCACATTTTTTAACCTCTGCACGTTGAGGATATTTGTCAGTAAAATCAGTTCCATAGGTATCTTCACCACACCCCACATTTAAAATTCGTTTAGCCATATATTTTTTTATATTCAACAAGTTTCCATTGCTTGTCAAACATCTTTAGGGTTTCCTGTTTAGTGCTTGTTGTCCAACCTTCCCATAATTTACCTTGGCACAGGAAATAATCCATTAGATTACTGCGATGATTGTTCTCTCCAATAGTTTAGTGTATCTCCGAGGGTTTTTTTGAATGGTATTTGTGGCTCCCATCCCGTTTCTTTTCTGAACTTCTCGGAACTGCCTAACAAAATTTCGACATCGCTAGGTCTCAGCCTAGAGGGATCCTGTTCTACTGCGATGCCTGACGTTTTGCTTAGGCTTAATAGATAATCCAGTACGTCTCTTATCTGCCAAGTAGTCTCTGAGCAAATGTTGTAAACCTCGCCAGATTTACATTTTTGGGTGGCTAAGTAATATGCTCTAACTACGTCTCGCACATCCGTGAAATCTCTTTGAACATTCAAGTTTCCAACGTGAATTTTGGGCTCTTCCTTGTTTTTTTCAATCTCAGCTATTTGCTTTGCAAAATTAGATTCGACGAAAACTTCGCCTCTTCTTGGCCCCGAATGATTGAATGCTCTAGTAACGACTGTTTTAAGACCGTAACTCTTGTGATATTGTACACTTAACCTGTCTTGTGCAACTTTTGAAACTCCGTAAGGCGACAGAGGTCTAAGCTCATTTTTTTCAGTTATTGGAGTTTCATCTGGGTGTACCAGACCATACTCCTCGCTACTTCCCGCAATTTGAATCACAGGGTCTACTTTTAATTTCCGTACAGCTTCTAAAATATTCAAAGTCCCTATTATGTTGGTTTCTAACGTCTCGGATGGCGCGTGCCACGATGTTGGAACAAAACTTTGGGCGGCTAAATGGAAAATTAAACTGGGCTCGGCCTTTTTGACTAATTCATAAACTGAATTAGCATCTTTTATGTCACACTCAATTAAGTTTAGCTTACCACGCAAATGCTCTATGTTATCAGTTTTGCTTCTCCACCTGATAGTGCCACAAACCTCTGCCCCTTGACTTAGTAGGTATTCAGCTAAGTGAGAACCTACAAATCCGGTAACACCCGTAATTAAAGCTCTCATGTTAGTTTGGCTTGCGTTTTGCATTAGCTAAAATTAGACTATGTCTTCCTCGGCTACGACTACGAAGTCTCCGCTAGCTATTACTGAGCTGAATGGCACCATTGGCTCGCCATCCTTTGTCTTTTCCAAGTCCAAGCCAAGGGCGTATGCGGTTGGCGTTTTTATTACCATGTAAATTAGCTCGCCAGTTCTTATTTCAAAGACCAAGTCTCCAACAAGGCCCATTTTCTTGCCTGCTTTAGAAACAACAGTTTTTCCAATGTAAGTTTTTGAGTATTTTTTATCGTCTGCCATGAATTTCACCACTAATGACAGATTATCAAATCATCACAAATAAATAGTTTTCGTAAAAAGCTTAAAAGTCTTTATATTAAATAGCCAAAGATGAATAAAATGGTCGCTATAGCCTTTGTTTTGATTGCTTCTACGGTATTACTTTGAGGATTTGAGCAAATTGAGCTTAAACGCGGCGTAGACGGCTTGAATGGAAGGTACGACATTGTGGATATTGTCACTCCACTAAAATTTTTAACAATATTGCGCGAATCTCCTCTGATATTTCTTGGCGGATTAATGTACGCGGTAAGCTTTGTAATTTGGATTGCCGCCTTAAGTAAGCTGGAATTAAGCTTTATGTATCCTATAGCTACTGGTGCGGTGTTCGTACTAATAACTTTGCTATCCTTTGTCTTCCTTAAAGAAAATATCACGCCTTACAGGATTTTAGGGATTGCACTAATTGCTATAGAGAGCGTATTCCTTTTGAAAAGCGCTTAGCGCAAGTGCTTTAGAATTGCATCTGTTTGCTTTTTTACTGAAGCAATGCTTTGATTGCCATCAATGTAGTGGTTTGAGCTGGCTATCAGATCTCCAACGCCTAATCTTAGTTCTTCGCGGTCTCGCATCCTGAAAGTTAGCTTGTTGATTAAGCCAAATCTTGCTCTTGATTGCTCTCTCTTTAGCCTAGCTGCAGGCGACGCCAAGACTGCAATAATGTGAAAATTGTTTCCAAATTTAACTTGGAAAATTCTTGCTTCTTCAACCGTGCGCAAGGAATCTAAAATTATCAATTTCTTTCCTTTTGCCTTCTTCACTTCATTAATCGCCCATTGTGCAATTGGAATGTCGCCATATTCGGCCCATAGGTAAAGAGAAGCCATCAATCCTGCTTCTTCTGAAGGCTTAACGCCCCGTCTTTTGAGCCAATCCCAAATAAAGTCTCCAAGATGAATTCTAAATGCGCCTGGCTTTTTTGCAAGATGCTCTGCAACAACAGTCTTGCCAGACGCAGGCATGCCAACTAGACCTATAACAACGGGTTTTGTGGCCATTCTATTAACTCTGGGTCGTGAGTTTTAAGGTTTTTGTTCGCAAGTTAGTTACTTTTAAATAATTTGCTAATGCATAATTCTAAAATTTAAGATTCAAATGCAAACAAAACCGCAGATTGGATTTGGCGATTGGTACTGTCCTAAGAATCTTAAAAATTATCTTAATGAGATTATAGGCTCCAGGAGGCTAACATATGGCCCCTTTTGCGAAAAACTCGAAAAGCTATTTGGCGAACATAACGGTACCACGTTGAACAATTTTTGTTCTAGCGGAACGACAGCGTTATTCACCGCTATAGGAACTCTGAAAAATATATACGCCGACAGAGCAGCAAAGCGGAAAAAGATTATTCTACCTGCGACAACATTTATTTCAGATTTTAATTGCGTAAAACTTAATGGATTTGAGCCAATTTTTGTAGATACTACGGCCGATTACAATATGAGTTTGGATGGTCTGGAAGATTGCCTAAAAGACAATTCAGCGGATATTTTTGCAGTTATGCCGTCATCGTTGTTTGGTAGGCCCATAAATGGCAAAAAAGTTAAGGAACTTATAGATGCTTATTCCCCCCAAGCATTTTTCATATTGGATAATTGCGAAACCATAAGTGCAAAATACGACGGGACTTATCCGGAAAGCCACGCAGATTTTACGGCATGGAGTTTTTACATATCGCATTTGCTTGTTGGAGGTGCGTGCGGGGGGATGCTAGGCACAAATAATACAAAGTACTCCATTCAAGCACGTTCCTACATAAATCATGGCAGGCAGCCTGAGTACATATCGATAGATGATGACGACAACCTCGAAAGCGCCAAACTAAAAGATATCACCGCCAAGCGCTTCAAATTCGTACAGCCCGGCTTGAATTTTAGGCTAGGCGAGGTGGAGGCAGCGTTTGTGTTGGCGATGTTAGAGGACGATTTCGCAGGGCAACTTAAAAAGCGCGAGGAGAATGCATTAAAAATTTACAAGGCACTTTCTAAATTTAATTTAAAATTACCAACTATTAATCAAAACGAGCAAAATCGCTGGATGATGTTCCCGATTAACGTGCAAGCAGGCAACAAGTGGGATTTGATTAATCACCTAGAAAAAAATGGTATTGAAACTAGAGAATTACTTCCTCTTTATCAAAAAACTACCGAATCACACTTCACAGATATTGATAAATTCAGGAATAATTTTCCAGAAAGTGCAAGAGCGTACGATAGCGGATTTTACATAGGTTGTCACCAATATCTACAGGACGCTGATATAGACTACATAGAAGCTGTTTTTGAGAAATACTTCTCTAATAATTAAAATCTAAATAAACTCCTCATAAAATAATACGAGACCTTTCCGGCTACTATGGCTCCTACCAGGTGCGATGCAGCCACTAGATTATGTGAGAGTAGGAATAACATCACGCCAGCAATTATGTCTAGTGCGCCAAGATGCTAGCTGAAATGAAATATCTGAACTGGCAAAGGAAGCAGAAAAAGAACGGGATAACATATTTCAACGCTGCGGCATGACAAAAGAATTCGAGAAATTTAAAGCCGCTAAAGAACCTTAGTTTTTTTGTTTCTAGGCTTAGTAATTTCACAGACACATAAGGCATTCGCGCAGGCGAAAGGCCAATTATATTTTGCGTTTTTGACCTCATTCCAACTAGATTCTTTCCAGACATTGTGCTTAGAAATTCTCTTCAAATAAACTACTTTAGTAAGTTTTAATTTGTTGGTTTTTATGCAAGCATCTAATTCAGGGTTATAACCCAATGGAACGGTAAAAATTATTTTCCCATTAGCTCTCAAAAGTCGGTACAAGTTTCTTACCGCAGGTAAAATTTTGAAATGATCTAGTGGTTTTTCATCCCAACCTACATGCTCTAAAGTGGATATGCTTACAATCAGATCATAACGTTCTGATGGAGCGAAGGAGACGCAGTCTTCATTTATTACGCCAGAGGCAATTTCGTATTTATCTAATATTGTGTGATTCACGGGCAAGTAATTTGACAGGACATTGCCAACCTCCAGCAAACTTTTGCCGCTATATGATTTGACTATTTCCAAAATAACTGGTATCTCTACAACACGCTCACACCGCCAAACAACCGGATGGAAAAAGTAGCGATACTTCTTTCCGTGGAAAACAAAATACTTAGGCGCATAAAACAACCTATGCAATAAGTATGCGCTAGTAGTACGGATAACGTGTAAAAATCCTTTCTCTTTTAACAAGGTGATTAGTACGCGTAACGAGGATTTCATTTTTATCAGCTAACTTCGGCGAATAGTTTCTTAAAATTAAGCATTAAGACTTATTATGTCAAACTATCGTGCCTGCTAATTCTTCAATACGTGCTTAAACTGCGCTACCCTTCTGCGCGTTCTGCGTTGTACAAAAAATCCGCGTTACTAAAATTAGGCGGTGTTTTATGGCTTAAAATCTAAGCCAAGACCTTGCTAAGTACCAAACGCCTTTTCCAATTACCAGGCCGCCAAGAATATGTGAAGCGGAAATAAGGTCGTTTACCATCAGAAACAGGGCTAGGCCTGCGATTACATCAAGCAAACCTGGCCATTCCAGATAGTAGCCAGTTCCAAACGAGGACAGTAAGGACCAAAAGCCTTTGAAGAAAAGTACTGCTGCCAAAATAAGAATTCCTTTTGACAACAAACCTAAAACTGCTGGGCTGTATATTGCTGCGCCAGCAACTATGTCCAGCACACTCAAAATTAAAAACAGCATTTCAGAATTTCTAAACAAAGCGTTTTAATACTTTTGAGCAAACTCTGAATTATGCGAGCGTTCATAGCAATAGACCTATCTAAAGAGCTGAAAGAAAAGACCTCTGAATTTCAAAAGGAATTGCTAAAATTAGATATTTTGGAAGGAAACTGGACAAAAGAATACCACTTGACTTTGAAGTTCTTGCACGAAATCACAGACGCGCAAGTAAAGCTTATTTCAAATGTATTAATAGACATTAGTAAGAAAACAAAAAAATTTGAATTAGAGCTGAATGGGCTGGGAGCATTCCCCTCGCAAAACTACATTCGAGTTATATGGATTGGAGCTGGCAAGGGCGATGAAGAAGCAAAGGAACTGCAAAGAGCTGTTGATAATAAACTGGAAAAGTTAGGATTTGAAAAAGAATCAAGATATTCAAACCATCTTACGTTGGCTCGAGTTAAAGCCGTTGAGGATAAGGATAAACTAAAAGAGATTTTTGAAAGAAACGCGACAAAAAGTTTCGGAAGTTTTGAGGTGAAGGAAGTTAAACTTATTAAATCAACTTTGACTCGTGAAGGGCCCAAGTACGAAACTATTGCAAGCTTTCCTTTGGCCTGAACTCTTTATCCAAATTTAATTTGCTTTGTGTTGCGCCTATCTCGCCAGAATATTTTGACTGCTCTCGCACACCATAATGATTTTCTGAAGGAGATTTTAGTTCTTCAACGACTAGTTGCGCGATGCGCATGCCCGGATAAAGTTTGATTGGAAGTTTACCAACGTTTGTCAACTCTAGGGTAAGGTGCCCATCATAGCCTGCGTCAACCCAGCCAGCTGTTACGTGCACTACCAAGCCTATTCTGCCCAAAGAACTTCGGCCTTCCATCTTCCCGGCCAAGTCTGGCGGAAGTTTAACGCGCTCCAGAATGGAAGCCAAAACAAAATCTCCGGGGTGAAGCACGAAAGGCTTGCTAACTTCGTAAACCGTCGAGTATTCGTGCTCCTCAACTTTAGCACCTTTGCTATCAATTCTTTCCCTAATAAATTTGTCATCGTAATCTAACGGGTCAATAACGGTCTTGTCCGAAGTAGCAAAAACTCTAAACCTGTTGCCCAATCTCAAATCAACTGAGCAGGGGCCTATTTGATGCTGCTCTAAAGGCTCAATAATAAAATCGCCTTTGGCTAATCGTTCTCGCACGTCTCGGTCTGAAAGAATGGCCATTTCTGGTTTGTTTCCTTGTCTGAATAAAAGCATTTATTTTGCGCAGTAATCGAATTGCCATGAAGGACCGCAAGCTTCTAGTAATATCTTTGGCGTGGAGTCTTATTGGTATTTTCCTGTTAATGTTAGTAGCCATATTTACCGAACCGCAGGAAACTCTTATAGCAAATCTCGAAGAGAATTTAGGTAAAACCGTCATAGTGAATGGTGACGTCACCAAAGCTACGTACAAAGAAAATGTTGCGTTTATTGATATCAAGGATAAAACCGGCAAGGTTTCTGTAGTTTTGTTTGAAAAGCCCGCATATCAAGTTGTCTCGGGCGATGCTATTTCCGTAAAAGGCAAAGTCCAGATTTACAAGGACGAATTGGAAATCGTGGCTGACGAAATTGCCTGTCTTGCTTGTGGCAATGGTTGATCTCTTTGGAATCTTGGTAGCACTATTGCTCGGTTGCTTAGCGGGAATTGTAACGGGCCTGACGCCGGGCATACATACAAACACTGTCGCAGCCATAGTCTTGGCTGCTCTGCCTTCTCTTTCGCAGTATTTTTCTTTTATCGCGCTCGGAGTTTTTCTTTCAACGATGGTCATAGTTCACAGCTTTCTTGACTTTATCCCTTCAATCTTCCTCGGAGCGCCAGACGACGGCGAAACTTCACTATCTGTGCTACCAGGACATAAACTTTTGATGGCCGGCCAAGGCTACAAGGCCCTGAAACTGACGGTAGCTGGTGGCGTTGGAGCGTTTCTAATCGGTTTAGTAACTTTACCGTTGTTTTTCGTATTGGTAAAGTACGGCTATTCGTATCTTTCTCTAATTATTGCCCCACTAGTTTTACTTTTCTCGGCGTTTTTCATTTTAATCGAGAAAACTTTAAAACAAAAAGTCTGGGCTCTTCTTGTTTTTCTTATGTCTGGCATCCTTGGGTTGCTAGTACTCAATTCTTTGCCGGTAAAAGAGCCTCTTTTTCCGTTATTGTCAGGACTTTTTGGAGTTTCAACTCTTGTCGTAAGCATGCTAGGTCACACAAGAATAGTTGAACAGAAAATTGACACTGAAATTTCTATTGGTGGGCTGAAAAACCTCAAAAGTTATGTGAAGGCTGCAGTTTGTTCTGCGCTGATGGCGGTCTTACCCGCGTTAGGGGGCGCACAAGCTACAATTCTTGCTCAAGTCCTTACTAAAAAGAAATCCGATGAAGAATTTCTGATAATTGTTGGCGGAATTAATACGGTATCTGCACTATTTGTGCTAACGACTCTTTACTTGATTGGCAGAGCGAGAACTGGCGTAATTGCAGTTATGAAGCAGTTTTTGAATCTGGATTTTGCAAGTTATGCTATTCTTTTGGTCGCGAGCATCGTTGCTGTTGGAATTTCAGTCATCTTGACATTGCTTCTGGGAAGATTTTTTGCAAATCGCATTTGGAAAGTCAATTATAGAAAACTAAGCCTTGCAATAATATTTTTCATTTGCGTTTTGATTGGCTTGTTCTCTGGCCCGCTCGGCCTCTTTGTCCTTTCAATATCAACTGCAATCGGCCTTATCGCGCCAAGAGTCGGCATAAAAAGAATTCACGCAATGGGCGTGCTTGTGCTGCCCGTAGTGCTTTACTTCATTTAGAGCAAAAGATTTATAAATATTATAACTATTATAATTGCTATGGAAAATACTACCATTGCTATAAGCAAGGAGATAAAAGACAGACTAGCTGTGCTAGGTGCTAAAGGGGAAACCTACAATGAACTAATAGCTCAGCTGATTGAAATAGCTGAGAAATCAGAATTCCTTGAGAGGCAGAAAACCATTCTGAAAACAGAGAGGTTTGTTAGCATTGACAAACTTTAAAGTTGTCATCTCAGAAACTGCTGTAAAACAATTTAACAAGCTTGAAGCGTCTACAAAAGAAAGGATTAAAGGACATCTGCCAGCTTTAGAAGAAAATCCTTATGAAAAGCGTCCTGGCGCGGATATTAAAAAACTGAAAGGATTCAGAAATCCGGTTTTGCATCGCTTGAGAGTTGGTGATTTCAGGATTATCTATGCGGTTCAGGAAAAGGTGGTTAAAATCACCGAGATTTTCAGACGGGGCAAGGGATATGGCTGGCTTGATTGAATGATTAAACTAGATGAAACTTAAGAGCCCAGAGTAATTCCGGTTGTGCTTTATTTTATCTAGGGCGGCAGAAAGCTTTATATATTAATTAATACATAATAGTTATTAAGTAATATCAAAAGGTGATTGACATGCAAATTCAAAAGCTCGTGCACGCGCCGACCTTAAACACAGTGCTTATGGTAGAGAATACTCTAAAGCGAATGAAAAATAGCATAGTAACAATTGCAGAGCTAAAGAGAAAACTGCCCAAGCAAATAAATCATATTGTTCTAAAGACGATTCTCGAATACCTGGAAGAGAGCAACAAAATAGCTGTGAGCATAAAAGGAATTACTTGGATTCATAATACAAACCCAAAGCTTAGAGCCGCAATAGCCAAAGGGTTTGAGTTATGAAACGTGTTCGGGTAAAATTATCTCCCGAAGCCAGGGAGGTTTATGAACACCTTAACAAAGAAGCTGAAAGCTCAAAAATCGAAAGATCTATTCTAAATGCAGTAAATAATAAAATAGAACTCATCAAAGCAAACGTTCATTATGGTGAGCCCATCGCCAAAAATCTTATTCCGGCAGAATACGAGGAAAAGTATGGCATAACCAATTTGTTCAGGGTAGAACTTCCAAATTTCTGGCGGATGCTTTACTCATTAACAGATGGAGAAACTGAGATTGAGATAATTGCTTTTGTTCTAGACATAATTGATCACGATAAATACAACAAAAAGTTCGGCTACAAGAAGTAGTGAACCTTAGAAACCTGCACGTTCACGCAATGGGCGTACTCGTACTCCCGGTAGTACTTTACTTCCTCTGAGAAAGGCTTTTATTTTCCCACGGTTTAGCAAAACTATGCCTGACGAATTCAAATATCATACTAGGGGATACGAGCACGACTCGAATCCGGCGGCTTATTTAGAGAAACTCGGATTTCAATCTTTGACGTCTTTAGAAGGGGGCGGTTCTGGGGCAGCCTACAAACACGGAAATTGTTTTGCAACTGTTGGCGGAGGCGGAGAGCGGCTACTCGTAATTGGTCCTAAAAGCGAACTTACTGAAATTTTAAAACAACTTGATAAACTAGAGGAAGAGGCTGGCGAGCCTAAGCGTTGGGTGCCAAAAACAACGGAAGAGTTTCGTGCAGCGTTAGGTTTGAATAGTGAACCCTGAAAACCTGCACATCCACGCAATGGGTGTGTTAGTAATACCAGTAATTTTATACTTCATTTAGCCCCTGAGAACATATCTTCTATAAGATTGATAGCCTTGTTGTTAAACCTTAATCTTACATATTAGCCAAAAGTTTAACTCTGAGCTAAATTTTTAGTAACCTTTACTAAATTCAACATAATCAGCTGTGCACTCATAACTAACACAATCGGTAACTGAGACACGTGCTTGAATGTAGGTATGGCGACCTTGTGAGGTGTGCATAGTCATATCTAATGTAATTTCTACATCATAATCCTTATCCCAGACATCACACTCTGTATTCGTAATTGAGTATGTTGTAAAATACTCGCCCTTATTCAGAGTATATTCGTCAGACAGCCATTTGTCTAATTCATAGTCAGAATTGCTAAGAAAATATTTAGCTTCTTTTATTGCATTATCACATATTTCTTCTTCTGACATAAAAATTTCAGGAAATATGAACCACAAAATAAAAAGTATCCAAAAAATAATGCCAAGCCAATGCCAAGACTTCTTTTTATCAGGTGTGGTAGGTTCAGCTACTGGTTTAGTAGGTTTAGCAACAGGTTTAGACTTAGTTTTAGCGATAATCTTGGTGATGAGTTTGACGATAGGTTTGGGAGTAAGTTTAGTAATAGTTTCAGGTATCTTAGTGGCCATTTTAACTCCAATGGCTCGCAAGAAAATAATAGATTGCTATTGGCCAGAAAACAAAAATCCAAAATATCAACCAAAAAATACTTCCTTCTGGTTTTGTAGCCATACTAAACTAAGCAAGTTACTTAATTTAAACCTTACTTTTATAGAGCTATGTTTGGTCTGTGTATTCTTGCTAAAATTGAATTCATGCAATGGGCGCACTCGTAATACCTGTTGTGGCTTATTTCTTTGGTGCATGAGAAACTCTTAAAAGATTAGCATCATAATATCGTATATGGGCTTGCGTGATAGTGAATTTAGCGGGGTGCCGAGATATTTTAGAGGCAACAAAAGTGCGGTGGCATTAGAAGGTATTGAAGAACAGCAAAAAATTATAGCAAAGGAACAAAAGTGTTCAACAACAATCAACATTATTTCTTTAGTCGTAATCATATTAACCTTTATTGTCGGTGCTTGGTCTTTATTACACGCATACAACTTAATTTGAAATAGCCGCTACCAGTAATACGAGGCCAACCAGACCACACTTGCTAACATTAAGCCAGTCCAACATATCTTAAAATAAATCTGGTCTTGTCGGTCGCTTCTTCTCTTTTTTTATCTTCATTAAGCTTGACGAATCTAATAATTTATCGCTTTTCTTCATGTTTTCTTCGGCAGTTAGCCACTGGTGATTTTCTGGAGCAAAAGCTTTCTTTACTTCTTCGGGGTCGTTCAAATTAAATCTGCTTAAAGGCATTATGTGGTCAATGTGCCATCTACGATAGTTCCCTAAATCGGCATCACTTACCCCTGCAGGTCTGTTCTTCATCAAATGTTCAATTATTTTATTGTAGTCAATTCCATATTCGTAGGAGTGCATTATTTTACCAGTTTTGGTATAATCTCTTAATGCCCTTACAAGCCTTCTCCTCAAATTCATCTTATTTCTAAAATAAACATCTCTTTTGCGTCTTCTGTTGTTATATTGGATGTGCCACTTAACTTCTTTCTTTTTCACTTCAGGATTTTGTCTGTATTGTCTTTTGTAAGTATTTATTTGTGCTTTAACTTCTGGCTGTTGTCTATATCGTTTAATTTCTTTATACACTGCTCCGGGTGTTTTCGTACAATCATCACAAAATCTTCTATTCGGAGCTTTAGTTAATCCTTTTTTTCCGCAGATAGAACAAATAAACTCTTTTGGCGGCTTATTTTTCTTTGTTTCAATCATCTTCCTTTTTGATTCTTCGGGCATTGGGACACCTTTATTGAGTGGAATTTGCCCTTTCTTGAACTTGAATTTATTTGCGTATAAAATTAATTGATTTATGTTCTTCGGCATTTTACCTTTCAAAGCTTTGCTTATCTTTTGCTTCACATCTTTATGCATAGGGATATCTTTATTCCAACCACCCATTTTTCTCCTTTGGCGGTGCAACCCTTTCAATCTTTCTCACTTTGCAATATTAGCATACACCGATGAATCCTCTAAATTAACAGGTACGTGCAATGGGTGTGCTTGTGCTGCCTGTTGTTTTGTATTTTATATAGCGCATCAATTAGGTTTTTAAAGCGATTTTGGGCAAGTTTTCCAGAATAGTTAACTAACTATTTACTTTAGCCTAGAAAACTATTTAATTAACCATTATGGTAAAAACACAAAACCAAGTCCCGATAACTTTGACGCCAAAAGAACGCAAACTACTCCGGGAGTTGGCTTTGCAAAGAGGTACTAAAGAAGCTACTTTGGCAGGTCAATTCGTTAAAGAGAGACTTAATCAGGTGTTTGACTTGCGATTTGCAGTAAAACCCTCCCGCCCACGTCCGGAGTTGAACCGAAACCCCTAGCTTACGAGACCCAGGGCCAGATCCGCTGGCGTGGGCTGGAAGATGCCTTATGGCGCATCCAAACGGATGCTGAAACCGCGGGCAATGCGCTAAGTTAAGATTTCTTTAAAAGCGATTATATTTTAGAGAAAACAATTAATCAATTGCTTTGTCTCTGTTGAAGCAGGTGTAGTTGAACTCGCAATGCTTGCATAGCCAGCTGATTTCTCTCTTTGGCGGTATCTTTTTGTTTAACCCGTGCGTGAGCTGGGCCGCTCGCGATTCTAAGAACGCAGTAATGTCTCGCTTTGGAACTTCGTAGGTTTTGACTTTATGCATGCTAAGATAAATTACCAGAATTTTTGTGATCTGTTTTTGCTGCTCTGGCGTCAGCATTGAAAAATACGCTTGGGCCTGCAATGCGTGATGATGCTGCGGCTCTTCCGGTATGTTTGCTGTTGTTTTGAATTCGTAAATCACGTTATCGTGCATCGCATCAATAAAACCAATAACGTCAAAAGCTGGAAATTCTTTTTTCACGAAGATTTCCTTCTCTTCTTTATCTTTCAGTGTCTGCGTCACGAAATTATGCATTGCAGTGCCTCTTGAGAAAATCCAGAGTTTCTCTAGTTCCAGAATTTGCTCTTCAGTTAGCTTGTAGTACGATTGCCTTAAACATTCGGAAACCAAGCTTCCGACTCCGAAGGCAGGCTTTTCTTTTTTAGTGTGCGCTCGGTCCCGACCTACCAACAGTGCGTGCAGCACCGGCTTAGGTATTGAATTCAGACAATGCGGGCAAGTCTTGCTATCTTCAACGCTGTGTGTATCGCCCGTGGGACATTGTATTTTCATTAGTTAAACCAGTTTTTCAATTCTATCTGTTTCGTCTCTTCCTTGCCAAATATAGATTCAATTCGGCGCTTTAATATTTCCATTGTTTGTCTCATATATTCTGGAACTCGGTCCATTGCAACAAGCTTCATTGAAGCGTCAAGGTATTTCTTAATTGTTCCTTCGGAAATCGTGAACAATAACTTTCCGCCACAGCTGCTACAGGCGCCTGTCAAGGGCGGCCTTCGGTATTTATTGTTGCACACTACACAGCGAAATTCTTGTTGCGTAAAACCTCTTAAGTTTCCTTTTATGTCTCGTATAAAATGCTTGTCAATAACCAGTGAAACTATTGCTTCGACTTCAACGCCTCTAAGTTTACGGGACAAATCAAGCTGCCCTTCGAGTTTCTCGAGCATAGTTGGAATTGATTTGTATGCTGAATAACGTACTCCTGCGTTCATGTCTGAACTCTCGTGCGTGTATTTCAGGCCTTCATACTGCTCTGGTTTTCCCAGCCTTGCTTTAATCTGGCCTACGGAAACTTCCCAAGGCCAAGCATACCTTAACGTTGCTTCGTAAAATTCCAGAGGATAGTGAGAAACAATATCCATTCCGTGAACTTCCGTGTCAACTTCTGTTGGGTCAAGAATTGTTGTCAAGACGAGAGGCGCATCCATTGCTCTTCCGCCTCTTCTGTCTGGCAAATACCGTCTTGAAAAATTAAGAAATGCTTCAAGAGCGAGCATTACGCAAGTTTCGTCGCCATCAAAGTTTCTTCTTTGGGCTGCATGCCAATAAGGGTGAGCGAAGCAGCCTTGTGTTTTGGAAAAGCCAATTATTCTTCCAATTACGCCACCAGAAGTGTGTGGCGCAAGTCCAATTACGTGATGTCCTATCAAATCGTTACGAGTTTTTACTTTGTAATAAGGTTCGAGGCCGTAAAATCTTTCAAGCAATTCATCAACGAATGCGCAGACTTTCAGCAGAAGCTTGTCTGCACCCTCGTCCGCGGCTTCTGCGCAAGCTGGCAGTACGACATCTTGAGGCTTTATCTCAATCACTTGTTGGTCTGACTCCAACGGCTTCCCGTCCTGGTCAAATTCGTAGCCTAATTGCTTTAGTTTTTCAACAGACGTTCCAATTTCTGCGGCTTTGAAGTGCGTGCAGCCCATTTCAGTCATATCATAACGGATTGTGCCGTCCTTGTTTACTGCAAGGCCGTGTTTTGCGCGAAGAATTCCTTTTGCCAGATTCTCGAGAATGTGGTCTTTGTTCCAAGTTCCCCGTACGCCCTTAACCAGTGCAGGGGCTTGTGGAATGTCCAACTTTTTCAAAGCAGCGTCTAGGTATGCACTGATGTCAATTTTGCGCTTTTCATAAGCTAAAGTCGCCTTATGGCATTTGAGGCTCTTTGTTTTCTTTTTGCATATAGGGCAGATGCGCCAGCCTTCTGTTTTAGAGCCACATGTTTCGCAACTTGGGTAAATCGTGATTTTCTGGCACTTTGGACATTCGAGAATTGGAAAGTCGGCAGTAACTGTTTGGTTTTGAACTGCTGCATTTACACTTCTTAACCTGCCGCCTTCTTTGCCGACCGGGAAAAGAACTACGGGACTTCCTTTCAGCTTGCGGAGCTTTGCTTTTTCTGGGCGGCCCATTCTTGATCCAATAAATGTGCCTGATTTGTCTCTGATTTTGACTTTGGAAGCAGAGTTTATGCATTCAAGGCCGTTGTTTCCAGAAAAGTTTGTTAACGTTAAGAAATAGTTTAGAATTGTTAGTTCGTCTTCAGAAAGAATGGTGTTACCGTCTTGAACCTTATGTGGACAGCCAATTAATTCCAAAATTCTTTTCGCAGGATCTGGCGGAAGTTTATTGCCATCAAGTTTTTGGAACCAAGCACACAGTAACTTGAATTCTTCAGAGCTTATGTCCTTCCAAAAATAAGTGTACTTTGGATGCAGCGGAACGCCAGTAGCTTCAGAAAGCTGAATTGCTTCTGAAGCAGAAGCTGGCTGCTTAATTGTTCCTGTCGCTTTTTCAAGTTCTTGTTCCCACCATTCGTCGCAATATCCTGCTGGCGCCAGTCGCTGGCCGTTTTCTGAAAAATCACCATAACTCACCAAAATATCGCCGAGGAAAATTATCTCCTTAATTTTACTTCGAACTGCTTTTGCTTCTGCTTCTGAATTTAATCTTAGTACTGTGCCGTCTTCAAGTTTGACTATTGGCGGCTCAATCGTGTCACAAGGCGCAAAAACAGTTGCCTTGCCAGGCCGTTCTGTTTTGATTTGTGTCCCTGTTGCAACATAGTCGTTGAGAATTTGCATAGTTGTAGGATGCACCGCAGTAGCTGCGAAACCAGAAAGCCTGCAGCGTCCGTACCTTAATCTAAAACCGCCTGAGCGCATTGGGTAAGAAAATACGGGTCGGCCAGCAACTAAGTCCGAAAGATAAGTATCTATGGGCTTTGTCGCAATGCTTTCCTCTGTTTTTGCTGTGTGCAAGCTGTCTTTGAGTGCGATAAAGTCTTTGAGCCACGCCCAGTCATCAAGCCCGAATTCTGCACCCCATTTGGAAAGTTGTTTCCAAAGCTTCGGGGCTTTTAGAGAGGGTCCTTCTGTCAGAACGAGAGCCATTCCGCCTCGAATAAGGTCGGTCTCGACTCTATCAAGGCGCTTGCACTGGCTAACTTCAAATTTTTCTGTTGGGTCGCCAGTCATCTCAACTTTAATGCTGCGCACAAGAAGCTCAATTTCTTGTGCAGTTGGAACGTATTGCCTATGTGCGACCTTCCAAACATAGTCGTCAATTTCTACCTGATATCGCTTGACTTCCTCATCAGTTATATCATAATCTGCAATTCCTAATTTTCTGCGAACATAATCTGCGCAAAGTATGCAAAGCGATTCTGCAGTACCGCCTGCGTTTCGAATCGGGCCTGCAAAGTATAGCGCCAAGTAGTCCTTACCGTCCCTGCGTTTCTTCAGCTTAACTTCAACTAAACCCTCGAGGGGAGAAGAAACGACGCCCGAAGTAACGTAAGCAAAGCCTACGCGAGTTCCAACTTCAATTGCTTCGCGAACATCAGAAAACTTGCAGAACTTTTGCTGTGCAACTTCGTCTGCAACGATAAGCGCTATTCGCCAGTCGCCAGGCCCATATTTCTTCTCAAGTTCGTCTATTCTTTGCGACAGGCCAGAATTAAGAAGGTCCGGCTTTAGAGAGGCGATGAGTGCTTCAACTCTTTGTGCAACTGAAGCTGCTAATAGGATGTCTACGTGTGACTCTGGATCGAGATTTTTGGCTCTGGCGGCCTGTGCAACGTCGTAGAGCCTTGTGACCTCTGTGTTTAACGCATCAAAGTACTGTTTAATTTGCGGAGAGCAAGCAACAACCATTCTAATTCTACTACAAGTACAAACAAAATTTGCGCTAATGCTTTTAAGTAATATTATTTTCAAGGAAACAAGTATAGCAAAAACTGACGTAAAATCAGAGAAAAAGGCAACCACAAGGTTTATATATATTTTCAATATGGTACGGGTATGGCGAAACGTGGGAGAGTTGTTGGTTCCGTTATTCGGGATAATTTAGTTGAACTGCTCCATCACGTAAGCAAGGCTCATGCTTACGCACTCTATAAGCAATACAAGAAAGCATATGGCCCCGTAAGCATACGTTCAATATACTATAACTTATCAAAAGGTAAGGATATTGGTGTTTTTGAGATCAAGGAAATTCAAAAAGTTGAGGGTGACTTTAGCTGGGGTCCAAGCGCTCAGCGTATAATCTTTGGCCTTGGAAAGTCTGCTCAGCCAAAGGGCGACCCTAAATTAAAGGACGCCTTAAGTACCTGACCCTATAACTTCTGCTGGAACTAGTTCTTTACGGTTTGCGTTGTTAACCTAATTTATGTTAAACCCTCACCCCTTTGTTTCTTTTGGAGATTTAAGGTATATCTATATAGTAAATATATTATACTACTACGTACTACTACAATTATCATACTACATAACCAACAAAACAACAACTTCTCCAATAGCAAATAAGGCGTGGCATAGACTTAGGCCCAATCTTTCTAATGGAGTTTTAAATAAACAAAAATTTATTAACTCCTCCTTCTTGTGCAGCGCTTGCGCTAACTGGGAGGTGCGCTGGCATGGTTGGACAAACAGGCTTAACAGATTTTTTCGAACAGTTCCTAAGGAAGGAACCGCTATTCATAAACAAGAAAGTCTTGCAAGTCAATTACATTCCCGATACTATTTTACACAGAAAAGCACAGATGGACTTACTGGCCGCAATACTTGCGCCAGCCCTGAGAAAAGAAAAGCCTTCAAACCTATTCATTTACGGCAAAACTGGTTCGGGAAAGACCTTAACCGCCCAATATGTTTTGTCGATGCTCGAACAGACAGCAAAACAAAAAGGAGTCCCTCTAAAGAGCATATATGTTAATTGCAAGCTAAAGAAGATTGCAGACACGGAATACAGAATAATGACTGAGCTTGCGCGCGCAATGGGGCGAGAAGTACCTGCAACAGGCCTACCGACAGATGAAGTTTACAATATATTTCTTTCCGCGGTTGATGAGCAAGAACAAACAGTCATCTTAGTCCTGGACGAGATTGATAGGCTGGTTGCAAGAGCGGGCGATGAGATTCTTTACAATCTAACCCGGATAAATTCCGAGCTTAAGCACGCTCAACTGTCAATTATTGGAATTTCTAACGATGTTAGGTTTATAGAAAACATTGACCCCCGGGTAAAATCAAGCCTAGGGGAAGAAGAAGCGATATTCCCACCGTATAACGCCTCTGAACTGCGAGACATTCTTGAAAAGAGATCCGGCATTGCGTTCAGACCCAACGCAGTAGGCGAAGGTGTGCTTGGAAAGTGCGCAGCTTATGCTGCAAGAGAGCACGGCGATGCCCGCCGTGCGTTAGATTTGTTAAGGGTCGCTGGCGAAGTTGCTGAAAGAGAAGGCAGTGACATAGTAAAGGAAGAGCACATTGACAAGGCAGAAGAAAAGATTGAGCGAGACCGCGTTCTAGAGATAGTTGCAGCGCAGCCTAAGCAATCCCAGGCCGTCTTGTACGCAACCTTGCAGCTCCTTGCAACAAAGAAGAAGATAGAGACTGGCGAAGTTTTTGAAAAGTACAAGGAGGTTTGCGATAAATCAGGTCTTACTACACTGACTCAGCGCAGAATCTCTGATTTGATAGCCGAACTGGACATGCTCGGGTTGATTAACGGTAAAGTCCTTTCAAAAGGCAGGTACGGCCGAACCCGCGAGATATACTTAACGATTCCCGAAGATTTGATAGAAAAAATAAGACTGAAGCTCAAAGAAGAGTTAGGCTAATGGATACGCAGCAAGCAATAAGGTTTCTGCTCGAACAGGGCGAGCTTCCCACAAAAGAAAAGATACGCGAACTTACTACCCCCGAGCCCCTGATTCAAGTTGAGAAGCCGAAGCCAAAAAACGATGGAGAAACGTCGCTCAAAGTAGTCCAGCACTTTGAATTTGCACCCAAGAAGTTTAACGTTGGAGAATTTACGAGTTATTTTAGGAACCGTTACAATTTTTTGAAAAACATTTTGTTGAATAGGGCAGAAACCGCGAACACAACTTCGATTTCGAGGCTTGCGGGATTTCGGGATAAGACTACAATAATTGCAATAATTTCAGACGTCAAGAAGCTGCACACCGGAACACTGAAACTAACTCTGGAAGACCTCTCCGGTAGCATAACCGCGATTGTGTCTCCAAAAAACCCCGAACTCGCGAAAAAAATGCAGTACTTGACTCATGACGAAGTGCTTGCTTTCAAAGGATCGGCTGGAAAAGATGTTTTTTTTGTTGACGACATCTTGTGGCCCGACATACCGCAAAAAACAGTTCCGACATCCCCTGATGAAGCGTATATTGCATTTTGCGGAGATGTTCACGCCGGCTCGAACAAATTTCTTCCGAAAGAATTCGGAAAATTCATCTCTTGGCTTCGCGGTGAATATGGAAGCCCTGCGCAAAAGGAGCTCGCGCAAAAAACAAAGTACGTTTTCCTGCTCGGCGACGTTGTGGATGGGGTCGGAATTTACCCAGAACAGAAAAAAGAATTAGATATTGGCGACATTCACAGGCAATATGATTTAGTTGCGCAATTTTTAGCGCAAGTCCCAGATGACAAGCAAATAGTCGTGATTCCGGGAAATCACGACGCGGTAAGGCTTGAAGAATATCAGCCAAGCCTTTACAAGGATTTTGCGGAAGCAATTTACAAGATCCCGAATGTTACTTGCGTTTCGAATCCAACGATAGTGAATGTGCACGCAAAAGATGACTATCCGGGCGTTGACGTGATGCTGTATCACGGCTACAGCTTTGATTACTTTGTAGACTCAGTAGAAGCGCTTAGAAATGCAGGAGGCTATGATGTTCCAGAAAAAGTTTGGGAATTTTTACTCAAACGCAGGCACCTCGCCCCAACTTACGGTGCCACACTCTCACTTCCATTTGCTGACGATCCATTGCTAATCAAAAAAATACCCGATGTAGTCGCTTCAGGACACGTTCACAAAGCGAGAATAGGGCAATACAAAGGAGTAAACATAGTTTCCGGAAGCTGCTGGCAAGCAACTACAAATTTCCAGATAAGAGTTGGTCACAAGCCGGAGCCCGCGTTCGTTCCGCTCCTGAACCTGAAAACAAACAAGTCGCAAATGCTGCAATTCCGCTAGTCTTTGAAAAGCGTGTCAAGAATGGTCCTTAATAGGCTTGCTTTCTTGTCGCCGATTCCTTCAACTTTCTTTAGCTCTGCTTCTGTTGCGTTTACAACTGCTCCTGGGCTGCCAAAATGTTTTAGCAAGGCTCTTGCTGCCTCAGGCCCGATTTGTGGCAAGCCTTCTATGAAGTACTGCTGAAGTTCGGGGATAGTTTGCGGCTTGTGGCTGCCGCGAACAGAAATTGATTTTTTCCTTTCCAATTGCTCGCGCTTTGCAACAGTAATTAATAGCTCAGCAGTTTCATCTTTGCTTTTAGTTATCAAAATCGGAATGCTCCAATCTAAAGTCAAGGATGCCAAAGCACCGAAAATTGCCTGCGGAGCAACATTTCTGATTGAAAGCAGCAAATTAAAGTCCCCCTCAAGAATTATGAACGGCTTTGTGAAATTTTCGCGCATTTTCTTTGCCTGGTCGAACAATCTTCCGTCCAACAAAGAGCTTACGAAGTCTTCGATCGCCTTGCGCTCGCAGCCAACATCTTCCGAAAGAATAAAATCGCCCGCCTTTAGCGCTCCGAGTTTTACTTTAACGCCTTTGTTGTGCAATAATTCTGCAAGCTCTGATTCGCGGCTATCTACAAAAATAGTTATGTCTTCTGCAATCTTTGTTGGGAAATTATCCAATGAGCTTTGCTTAACGTCCTGTTGCATATCGCTTATCGTGGCATTCAGCTCAGCTTCTTTATGCTTTGCAGCCCAATAATATGCTTCGTCTCTCGTTCCTTTTGTGACCAACATCAAAACAGTACCTAGTGATGTTCTGCCAGTCCTGCCCCTGCGTTGTACTGTTCGTATTACGGACGGCAGTGGAGAATAAAAAATCACCAGGTCAACGTCAGGAATATCAATGCCCTCTTCTCCAACAGACGTGCAGACCAAACAATTCAAGTCTCCTTTCCTGAAACTGTCAAGAACTTCTACCTGAATTTTCTGTGACATCCCTTTTTCGGCCCGAGAAGCTTGCCCGATGAATTTGTGCACGGTTGCAGAAGGAATAGAACTTACCGTATCAACGATTGTCAGTACATTATCTCTGAACTCTGTGAACAAAAGTATCTTTGCGCTTGGCTTATCGCGCAAAAGCCGTTCTATGGCGCTCTTTGCTGCAGCTAGCTTTGGATGCTCAAGTCCTTTTTCCAAGGCACTTTGTGTTAGCGCATATGCGGCCTTGACGTGGAAATCACTTACCAGGTCCTTAAGCGAGCGGGTTTGTTTTTTTGAAGCCGAAGACCAAACTTCAGCAAAATATCTCTTTAATGCCACCAAACTTTCCGTAGTGAGCAAGGCATGAGCGTGTTGAAGCTTTATCAGAGAAGCGCAAATTGACAAGGACAAGCCAAATCTTTTATCGCTCAAAAATTGTCTTTGCAACTCTGACTTCAAAACCAGAAGACTTTTCCTCGTAACTCTTGACGGCAGGTTTGCACCGAGTCTTCGTAAATTCGTAGCCCTAGCTTCAATAGCCTCTTCCAAGTGCATCTTAATGTTCTGTAGCTCTGGCGGCAGCTCGAGTAGCGCGAATTTAGTATCTATTTGCTGAACATAGGGCAAAACTTCATCGTGTTCCCTGTGTCTGGCCTCAACTTTTTCAATAAACAGATTTTTGCAAACTTCGTCAGCCACGTCTGATGTTCCTGGCGATGCAGTGAGAGCCAAAACCCGGATAGGTTTCTGAGCCTGCGCACAAGCCTTTGCAACAAAAACGTATGCGTAATCGCCAACAGCCCTGTGCGCCTCATCAAAAACGACCAAAGAAACAGAATCCAAACTTATTCGTCCAGAAATTATGTCAAAACGCACAGTTTGCGGCGTGGCGACTATTATGTTTGCAGAATTCCACAACTTTATTCGGTCGACAGCCGCAATCTTGCCCGTCAAAATCGCCAAATCTTCAGCTGGAGAAAAAAATTTCTTGAAATTGTCATAATGTTGATTTACTAAGGGCACGGTCGGTGCCATAATCAATACTTTGCCTTTGTCCGCGTACAATCCGGCGAGAGCAATTGCAATGTGGGTCTTGCCAAGTCCAGTCGGCAATACTACGAGCGTATTTTTCTCTACAGCCGTGCTAAGGATTGTTTGCTGGTAAAGCCGTAGTTGCAGTTGGTCTTTCAAAAATTGCATGACTTTGGCTAACTAACAACTTAATTAAAATTTCTCTTTTTTCAACATCTCGTAAGGCGCAGCACCTTCCAGGAAATAAAACCAAGCAAGCCAAATCGCGGCAGAAAGCACTAGCGCCAAAATTAAACTTGTTGCCAAAGACAAGAAAAGCAAGCTAAGCCCGCCTATAACAAAGAACGTAAAGGTAAATGCCCATAACGGGCGAGAGCCGAAAAACACAAACTCACCTTCAACATACGGCGTAGCTCTCAACCTTTCGCCAACAAACGGAGTTAAGCGAGCAAAAATTATCGGGAATACGGTAAAAAATGGGAATAGGTTAAAGACAGCAAGCGCAACATTAATGCCAATTAATTCTTGGGCAACAATTCCAAGAGCAGGTTCAAGCAGTTTTGCGAGCACAGCCAAACCAAAATTTGCAGCAGGGCCTGAAATTGCAATTAACGCAGTATCGTGAGGTCCTATGTGTGCCTTTGGGTTTATAGTGCCTGGCCTGATAAAGTAACGCGGCTGTATAGTAACTGCCCAAGGCGCAGCAAAAACAAACAATCCTCCAGTTATTATTGAAGTTGCAAGAGTTGCTAATGCTCCAGTGCGCCATAGCGTGGATTTTACAGTTGCTAGCAACCGTGCAGCAACGGCCCGGTGTACAAGTTCGTGAATAAATATTGAAATTCCAACTAAAACCACGTCAAGTACGAAGTACTTGAACCAATTGCCAAGCGTAGCAACACCGGGAAAAATTATGCTAAATCCAAAAGCCAAGACTAAAGTTGCGATAATTAAATCTCTGAGCTCTTCACTAGACGTGTTGAGCAAATTCGTCTCGGCCATCCAAAAACAAAGCCATTTCCGATTTAAAAAAGGTTCCTTAGAGCCATGCTTAAGCCCCTCACGTGCCCCGCGCCAACAACAACCAGTATTTTTTTGTGTGGATGTACCCTTACTAAATTTCTAATTTGTTCGGCCATGTACGCATCCCTCTCCTTTACTAAAATTCTGTAAAATTGCGGGAATGTTCTTCTTAATTCAAAAGTAAGTTTAGTGACAATACGTTCTTCAGGAATCGTTCGTATATCAAAGCCGAGTTCTTTTGGTGCAGGCAAGACAAATCCGCCAATAAGATAACTCACGAATTTGATTTTTTCCCAGGCAGTTAATTCTGTAGAAAGACGCTGCAAAGTTATGGTAATAGGTCGATCTATCAAAGCGATTGGTATGTTTTCTTGTTGGGCAGCACGAATTGCGGTGCGCATATCTGCGCCAGGTGCTAGCCCGACTTTCTCCCCAAGCTTGCGTTGTAGCCAACCACCAACAAAGTTAAACAAGAAGCCAACCAAACCTAATTTTGGCAAATCTCGAATCCTTGACCGCTTCTTTGGCTCGAAAAGATGCGGTAAGCGGTACCTATCAAGTTCGACAGCAACAATGTCAGGATGCCATTCCTGAATTTTTGTCTTTATTGCAGAAATTGATTGCCGCGAAATGTGCGAAGTGCCTAAAATCTGGACGCTGTGCATTTGTTCTCTTAAGTAAAGAAAGATTTATATTGAAAAGGGTTATTGTTTCGCTATCATAGGAGTGTGAAATCATGTTAAGACTAAAAAACGTTTCTGAAACCGCAAATCTGCAAGTGTATACTGACGACGGACTCTACTTTGGCGACGTAGAAGACGCAATAATTAACAAAAACAAACTCGAGAGCTGGAAAGTTCGTGCATCAAAAAGCTCCTTTTTGGCCAAGGCACTTGCCGGAGCAAAAGGAGTTATTGTCCCACACCAGCTTGTGCGAGCAATTGGCGACATAATGATAGTTTCAAAAGCGGCGGCGCCAAGCTACTCAGAAGAGTAAGCTTGATTAAGCAATTCTTTTAAGACACCGGACTTTGTTCGGCGTGTCCTTAAAAACCAGAAATTGCCATCAGTTTTTTAAGACTTATTACTTTTCTTAGACCGAGATGTCCGAATCTAACTTTACTAATACAGCAGAGATTAAGGTTCCTAAGAGAATAATAGATCAAATAATTGGACAGGAGCACGCAGCCGAAATAATAAGGAATGCCTCAAAACAAAGACGGCACGTTTTGTTGATTGGCGCACCAGGAACAGGAAAATCCATGCTCGGACAGGCGCTTGCAGAGCTCTTACCGAAGTCAAAGCTCGTTGATATTCTCGCAATTCCAAACCAAGTTGATGATTCACAACCGCACATCAAAACATTTCCAGCAGAACAAGGTAAAAAAATAGTCGAGAGAGCAAAGCTTCAAGCGCTGGCCGGGAATAAAAACCAGCAAGTATTGTTTTTTGGACTGTCCCTTTTTGCCTTAATGTTCCCTTGGTGGATTCGTTCGGTGTATGGTGACATAATGGCCGCTGCCTCGCTGATTGCAGGCATGCTTTTTGTCGGCGTACTTGCAATTTCTTTTGGGTTTTTCTTGGGGAAAAAAGGGAAACAAATAGAGCCAAAATTAATCGTGGACAATTCTGATGCAGAAAAAACTCCATTTGTTGATGCGACCGGTGCACACGCAGGCGCCTTGCTTGGCGATTGCCTGCACGATCCATTCCAGTCGGGCGGCTTGGGAACTCCCGCACACTTGAGAGTGCAGGCTGGCGCAATACACCGCGCAAATGGCGGAGTTCTTTTTGTAGACGAAGTCGCAACCTTCGATCCGCACAGCCAGCAAGAACTTCTAACAGCAACGCAAGAAAAGAAGTATCCAATAACAGGACAATCTGAAAAGTCAGCTGGCGCAATGGTTCGTACTCAGCCAGTGCCTTGCGACTTTATTCTCGTAGCTGCGGGGAATACAGAAACCATACAAAAAATGCATCCCGCACTTCGCTCTCGAATTCGCGGGTATGGTTACGAAGTTTACATGAACGACACAATTCCAGATACGCCGCAAAACAGACTACTTTTCGCGCGATTCGTAGCACAAGAAGTTGTTAAAGATGGGAAAATACCGCACTTCTCTAAAGCAGCAGTTGAGGAGATAATAATTGATGCGAGAAAGCGCGCCGGCAGGAAAAGGCACCTAACTTTAATTTTGAGAGACTTAGGCGGATTAATCAGAGCCTCGGGCGACGTAGCTTTGGACGAAAAAGCAAAGCTCGTTGAACCAAAACACATTGCAAAAGCAAGAGCTCTTGCGCGTACGTTAGAGCAGCAAATTGCAGACAAGTATATTGAACGGAAAAAAGAATATGAAGTCATTCGCACCGAAGGCAGCGCAATAGGTACAGTTAATGGTTTGGCAGTAATAGGCAGCCAAGTTGCTTCCTCCGGAATTATTCTTCCAATCGAAGCAGAAGTAACACCAACAGGAACAGAAAAGAAGGAAATACGGGCGACTGGAAAGCTTGGACAGATTGCTAAGGAAGCAATCGTGAACGTCTCGGCGATTGTCAAGAAGTTTTTCAACGAAGACATGAAAAAGTATGATGTTTATGTTCAGTTCTTGCAAACAGCAGACGGCGGAGTCGAAGGCGATTCAGCATCAATTGCGGTTGCCACAGCAATAATTTCTGCGCTTAAAGGAATTCCCGTGAGACAAGACACGGCCTTGACGGGTTCTTTGTCAGTTAGGGGAGAAGTCCTGCCAGTTGGCGGCGTTACGCAAAAAATTGAAGCTGCAATTGAAGCTGGCATAAAGAACGTAATAGTTCCAGCAGCAAATGAAGGCGACGTGGTTTTATCAAAAGAAAACAAGGGCAAAATTAAAATAATACCGGTTTCAAATATTAGTGAAGTATTGAAGTTCGCAATGGAGTGGAAAGGCAAGGAAAAAGGCCTTTCAAAACTTGCAGCAGCATGGAAGTAACTGAAGAGCAAAAAAAGAAAATACAAGACTTCGTAAAGCAAGGCCGCTTTAATTCGGAAGAAGATTTTCTCCAGCAAGCAGTCAAGCTCTTACTTTACGCGGAAGATAAAAAGGACGAATTCCTAAAAGCAATCAAGAAGTAATAAACATGCAAAAGAATACTGCCATAAGCCACGTCGTTGTTTACGTTTCAGACATTAAAAAAGCCAGAGAGTTTTATGATAAGCTGATGTCATTCCTGGGATTACCACTCATAGAAGCTGGCGATTGGCATGTTGGCTATGGCAATGATAAAACTGGATTCTGGCTACGCAATGGCGAGAAAGCTGTGAAGGGAAAACGAGAGGTAGTTGGATATGATCATGTTGCATTTCGAGCAGAATCGCGCAACGAAGTAGATGCATTGCAAAAGCTATTGGAAAAAGAGAAGTTCAAAATCCTCTACTCTGCAGAAGAGCACCCAGAATTCGTGCCAGGCTATTATTCGGTTTCCTTTTTGGACCCAGACGGAACGATACTAGAGTTTGTCTACATACCTGGCCACGGCAATTAAACCGATATTTTTGTTCCAGTGATTTCAAATTTCTTTTTCACAAATTTCTCAGTTACCCAAATATTTGTCTTAGTATGGGTTGTGATATCCGAAGTAACAAAAGAACCGCCAAACAAACCAAGGAACGGAATCAGCTGGTCTGCAAGGTGATTGTCAACAGTAGCATCCGATTTCATCTCAGTTAAAAGAGCAGAGGCACATTCCTTTCCAACATCTTCTGCTTTCTTTCCTCGCTCTCCGAGCGCAGAGCTTGCTAGCTTGCAATTAGTGTACAATGCATGTGCGTAAATCGAACTTCCGGTAGACAAGGTCTTGACGTAGTTTGTAAAGCCCTTGATTTTGTAGTCTGGCAAGCTTTTTCTTAAACCATCAAGCTGCCTTTCTGCAACTTGTGCCTTTTGCAAGTCTTCAGAAGCAACAGAGTATGCCTTTATGTCAAGAAGCTTCCCCCGTTCCGTTAGGGTTAATGGCTCGCCTTCCTTAATTGGATTAACTTCTACCTTAACCAAGCCACCGCCCTTCGGATAAAAGCCGTACTTTTCAACCTCGGAAGTTATCACTAAGCCAAATTTCTCAGCATAATCGCAAAAAGTATTCTGGAAAAACTCAATTGGCGGGCTGAAAATCACATTTGTGCCGCCAATAATTTCAAACTTTGTCTTTGAAGGCGCAAAAGCTGCTATTGGCACAATTGTTTGAAGAACTAAAGTTATCGAGCCAGCAGTTCCAACGTCAAACCTGAACTTGCCAAACCTGGTTTTCTTTGGCTCAAACGTCAGTTCAGTCGAGCCAAGCTCTGCGCCAGTTACTTTAGCATCACACAGCTGAGCAGCGGCAAGAATTCCGGTCAGATGCTGCGCCTTTAGTCCTGGCTCTCCACGACCTTTCCTGATATTGTAAACGCGGATGGGGATTTTTTTGATAGCAGACAAGGCAACAGCAGTCCTCAAGATTTGCCCACCACCTTCTAAATAAGAACCGTCAATTTCAAGCATTTTTGACCTGCAAAAGCTATTTAATTACTCTATAAATTAGTTGCTCTATGCTCGACATAGAACTCTTTAGGAAAAGCGCAGACACAATTAAAGAATCGCAGGAAAAGCGTAATCTATCAACAGAAATCGTTGACGAAGTTATCCGACTTGATGAAAAATGGCGCGAATACTTGCAGCAAGTTGAAACCCTAAAGCACCAACGTAATGAGGTTTCTGAAAAAATTAACCAACTAAAGAAAGCTGGCAAGCCAGCAACCGCAGAAATAAAGAAAACAAAAGAATTAGTTGAAAAACTCAAGAAAATTGATGAGCAAGCAAGCCTAACAAAGACTGTGCGCGATAAAGTCCTGCTAGAAGTCCCGAACATACCTGATTCCGATGTTCCGGTTGGCAAAGACGAAACGCAAAATAAAGAACTAAAAAAAGTTGGCAAGCTACCAAAGTTTACATCTGAACCTAAACACCACCAAGATATTTTAGAGTCATTAGATTGCTTGGACGTTGAGCAGGCCGCAAAGGTTTCAGGCGCAAGATTCTATTATTTGAAAAATCAAATCGTAAAACTAAATCAAGCACTTCTAAATTTCGCTTTAGACTTCCTTATAAAAAAAGGATTTACTGCGATACAGCCGCCGTATATGCTGAACAGGGCTGCAATGTCTGGCGCAGTTCATATTTCTGCTTTCGAGGATGCAATTTACAAGATTCAAGACGAAGACTTGTATATGATTGCAACAGCAGAACACCCGCTTGTTGCATATATGCGAGATCGCGTAGTGGATGGCAAAAAGTTACCGCTGCATTTTGCAGGGATATCTCCTTGCTTTAGAAAGGAAGCAGGCACTCACGGTAAAGACACCAAGGGCATAGTTAGAATTCATCAATTTGAAAAAGTCGAGCAAGTCTCTATCTGCAAGCCAGGAGATGTAAGGAGTGAGTTTGACCTGCTGCTTGCAAATTTGGAAGCAATTTTCAAAGCTTTGGAAATTCCGTACAGGCTTGTCAATTTGTGCACCGGAGATCTGGGCAAAAAAGACGCCAAAACTATTGACTTAGAGGGCTGGTTCCCTGCACAGGGTAGATATAGAGAACTTGCATCTTGCTCAAACCTGAATGATTATCAAGGAAGACGGTCGAACATCAAGTACGCAGAAGGCGGCAAATCGCATATTGCAGCCACACTTAACAACACCGCCATAGCTACTGAGAGAACGATGGCCTGCATCGTAGAGAACTTCCAGCAAAAGGATGGCTCCGTAAAGATACCGAAAGCGCTTTGGAAGTACACAGGATTCAAAGATATAAAATCTGTCAAAGTCAAGAAGTAAGCTTTTAAATTGTATTCTGGAGTAAACAAATATGAAAATCTTAGCCGTTGGTTGCTTGCATGGTGACTTGAGCCAAGCCAAAAAGCTTGCAGAGCAAGCAGAAAAAGAGAAAGTGGATTTAGTTGTAGTTGCCGGCGATTTCACGCAATCTGAAATACATACCCCTGGCTTGTTCAAAGTTTTCAAAGACAAGGGCCTGAATCTGGCATTGATACCTGGCAATCACGAATCTCCAGCATTTGCAGAGACCATCGCGAAGAAATACGGAGCTAAATTCTTGCACGGTTATTACGCAAAGTTCGGAGATGTTGCAATTTTAGGTGCTGGCTCAGCTAATTTTGGGATTTTTGGCTTGCACGAGGATGAGCTTTACTATTTGTTGAAAAGAAGCGCAGATAAAATCAAAGATTCTAAAAAGAAAATCATATTCACGCATGCACATCCTTCGGGCACTAAAATTGATTTTGATGGCAGATTTTTCGGCTCCAAGGGAATAAGACGAGCAATAGAAAAAATCCAGCCAGATATTGCAATCAGTTCAAACATCCACGAAGCAGAAGGCATCGAAGATATGGTCGGAAAAACAAAAATAATTTCTGTTGGCAAGCACGGAAGAATTATTGAGGTTTAGGTGGCTGCGTAAGGAAGCTTTCCAGTCCAGCTGCAATATCCTTTGTTACGGTTAATGGATTCTCGCCCTTTCCTAATATTTTCATCGTACCTGTTTCCGGGTTTATCACTACTTCAGGATTTTTCATGTGCATAAGGACGCCATAAACCGCTCTAGCAGATGCCGGTACCGCAGTTATGGGACCATCTAAGTAGCATAGTGTATTTGATGGTCCAAAGTATTGTGCTACCATTTTCTTGACTATGGTGAGGGTTTTAAAAGGCTTATTTCGTAAACGGGAATACTTGCTGTTCAAAAACGTAATATGGGAACACAGTTGATTATAAGCGAAAAACCGGCCGCAGCAGCCAAGATTGCTGATGCGCTAGGTGCGGCGAGCAAGAAGCTTTTGAACAAAGTTCCTTATTTTGAGGTCTCAAACGGCAAAAACACAATTATTGTTGTTCCTGCTGTCGGCCACCTGTTCACTTTAGCACAAAAAGAGAAGGGCTGGAAATACCCGGTTTTTGATCTGGAATGGAAGCCAACTTATCTTGCCGAGAAAGCAGCATTTGCGAAAGCTTACTTTGAAAACATACAAAAGCTCGCAAAAAAAGCTACCGATTTTGTTGTAGCGACAGACTACGATATTGAGGGCGAAGTAATAGGCTTGAATATTATACGGTTCATTTGCGGCCAGAAGGACGCCAAGAGGATGAAGTTTTCAACGTTAACTGCAGAAGACCTAAAAGATGCATACGAAAATCTTTCGCCAACGTTAGATTGGGGTCAAGCAGAGGCCGGTGAAACAAGACATTGGTTAGATTGGTGGTGGGGTGTCAATTTATCAAAAGCCGTTACGAATGCGCTGTATGTGCAAACGCATCGCTTCCAGACACTTTCCATAGGTAGAGTTCAAGGTCCGACTCTGGCGGTTCTTGCTGAACGTGAGCTAGAAATACAAAAGTTCAATCCAGTACCGTATTGGCAGGTTTCAATATTTCTAAATTTGGCGGGGCAAAAGCTTGAGGCTTTGCACAAAGAAGAAAAATTCTGGGACGAAAAGAAAGCGAAAGATATTTTTGTAAAAATAAAGGACAAGCCAGCCAAAGTTTTCTCCACAGAGACAACAAAACAAAAAGTAAGTCCGCCAGTTCCTTTTGATTTAACTTCGTTGCAAATAGAAGCCTACCGGCTTTTCAGGATATCACCAAAACAAACTTTGGAAGTTGCTCAGGAATTGTATACTGCAGCATATATTTCATACCCACGAACGAGCTCGCAGAAACTGCCGGCGCAATTAAACCTCAAAAAATTGCTGACCAATCTGGCGATGCAGTCAGAATATGCAAATTTGGTTTCGAAAGTACTTTCTAAAAAGACTATAAGTCCAAATGAAGGAAAGAAAACAGACCCTGCACACCCGGCAATTTACCCAACCGGCGAAATTCCTAAATCGTTCACTTCGTATCAGGAGAAAATATACGATTTGATCGTAAAGAGGTTTTTGTCGGTATTCGGGGACTCGGCAACCCGAGAGACTACAACGATTCTGTTTGATATTGAAGATGAATTATTCGTACTGAAAGGTACAAGAACAACAGAGAAAGGCTGGCAAGAGCTTTACGCGCCTTATGTAAGGAAAGAGGAAGTTGAGCTGCCAAAGCTTGCGAAAGGCGAAACACACGAACAAAAGTCGAAGATTGCGGGAAAGCAAACTGAACCGCCAAAGCGATACACGCCAGCCTCTATCATAAAAGACCTTGAAAAAGAGAATTTAGGCACCAAATCAACGCGTGCAGCAGTCATTGATACATTGTATCAACGAGGTTACATAAAGGATACTTCAATTTCTGTCACGAAACTAGGTTTGGAAGTTTACAACACATTCAGAAATTTCGCTAAAGATATTCTTGACAAGGAACTTACAAGGAAGTTTGAAAAAGAAATGGAAAAAATCCGTGAAAGGACCGCGAAAAAGGAAGAAGTTTTGGAAGAAGCAAAGAAAATTCTGATAAAAATCACGGATGAGTTTAATTTGCATAAGGCGGAAATAGGAGCGGAGCTATCAAAAGCAGTTTACGAGACAAGAAAGATTGCGAGTACGTTAATGATTTGCCCGAACTGTAAAGTCGGCACAATTAGAGTCATAACTTCAAAAGCAACACACAAACGGTTCTTAGCATGCGATAAATATCCAGACTGCAAAACTACCTATCCGCTACCGCAATCAGGCTTGCTAAAAATCCAGGAGAAAGAATGCAAGGACTGCAAGACGCCAACTATACAAGTAATAACTAAAGGAAAAAGACCTTGGGAATTCTGCCCAAATCCAAAATGTCCATCAAAAGTCAAACCAGTTGAAGAATCAAAATAAGCTAAACTTTTTCTTTGGCTCTTGCGCTTCTCGCAAGCCAGACTCCACTATTTCAAAGCAAGCTGATTTGCCTTCCGCAATCGAGCGGTGCTTGGAAATTGACGCTTTCCTTATGCCCGACTCCAAGGCTTCTAATTTTATTATGCACTTGCTCCAATATTTCAGCAAATCTCCGCCAACCATCTTGAAATCCTTGCTGTTAAAATCAGCATAGACTTGATTCGTAACGAGAACTGGTATGGTTTTCTTCCTAGCGATTTCAGATAAGATGGCAAGCTGATTTGCCATTTCCCTGTTTGTTACCCGTATTTCTTCCTCAGAACCTTTTTGTAAACGATAGAGCATTGCTATTGAATCGACAACGATCAAGCCAACTTTTTCTGCATTTACCGTGTCATTTAATTTCTGGAAAATCTTTTTCTGCTCTTCAAATTTCGTAGGGTTCAAGAGAAGAATGTTTTTCATTACGCCCCTGAAATTTTTCCGCTCAAGTTGCTGAACCCGTTCAGCAGAAAATCCCCCTTCTGTATCTACAAAAACGACCTTTTTGCCTTGGTTTACAACACCCAGCGTAGCGAGCATACAAATATTTGATTTTCCAGAGCCGGCAGGGCCATATAACGTCGTAATTATGCCTTTTTCGAATCCGCCATTAAGCAAAGAATCTAAAATTTGAGAACCGGTCGATAGCTTGTCCAGCATGTGCCGACAAAAACAGGCAAAGTTTAAAAATACTAAGAATATGCCAACCATACGAATGGTCACAGAACAAAAAAAGCAGTACATGAAATTCTACAATAAAATGCCGCACGTAAAAGCAAGAAAGGCAAAGTATATGCGCAGAGCCAGAGCCGAGCAAGACGAGGAATCGGCCCGTGATTTAGTCAGGACACTTTTAGATTTAGGTTATGAAGACCTAGCCTACGAGTACGCTTTGGAGAGAGCGCCAGAAATGTTAATAGCGGCCAAAGCAACTTCTAGAAAGCCAAAATAGACTAATAAGGCTTCCACTAACAAGTTCTTTAAAAGCTTTAACTTAAGTAGTTTTTAATGGAAGCTGCTCAACTCAACCGAGATAGCCAGAAAAAAGAAGTTAAGTTGAAAGTAGCCGAAGCCATCCAAGACGATGTCGGCAGAGGCATCGCTAGAATAGATTCTCAAATTATGAAAGACCTTGGTATTCAGCAAGGTTCTGTCGTGGAAATTGAAGGGACAAGAAAGACTGTGGCGCTCGCTGGAAGAGCGTACCCTTCAGATATAGGTCTGGCTTTGGTAAGGGTGGATGGTTTAACAAGAAAAAATGCAGGCGCTATAATTGGCGAGTATATCTCCCTTCGAGCAGTACAGGTAAAACCAGCCAAAACAGTTTCTATAGCTCCTGCTCAACGAAATATAACTGTGCAAGCACACCCTTCAATGTTCAAACGAATGCTCTTGAACAGGGCGGTCGTAAAGGGCGATATAATTTCGTTGGGTGGCGCAAGAAGAAGACGAACTAATTTGACCGGAAATCCTTTGTTCGATGATATTTTTAGGATGGTTGAAGAAGATTTTCAAGTGGGATTTGGTTTTGGAGACCTAAAATTTATTATTGTTAATACAAGTCCAAAGGAAGCCGTTCTTATCGCAGAAGATACTGAGATAGACCTTTTACCAGAAGCTGTCGAGCTTAAAGAAGAAAAAATTCCAGACGTATCTTACGAAGATATCGGCGGCTTGCAAGACGAAGTAAAAAAAGTCAGGGAAATGATTGAGCTGCCGCTGAGGCACCCCGAACTTTTTGAAACCCTAGGAATACAGCCGCCAAAAGGAGTCCTGCTATACGGTCCGCCAGGAACCGGTAAAACATTAATCGCGAAAGCGGTAGCTAGCGAAAGCAATGCTAACTTCATTTTTATTAACGGACCAGAAATTATGTCAAAGTTCGTTGGTGAAGCTGAGAAAAAATTAAGAGATATTTTTGCAGAAGCCGAAAAGTCAGCACCGTCCATAATTTTCATAGACGAAATTGATGCAATTGCGCCAAAGCGAGAAGAAAGCTATGGTGAAGTTGAGCGAAGAGTTGTTGCACAACTTCTTGCAGTGATGGATGGACTAAAATCAAGAGGCAAAGTAATAGTTATTGCAGCAACCAACAGACCAGATGCTTTAGATCCTGCGCTTCGTAGAGGCGGAAGATTTGACAGGGAAATAGAGGTTGGCGTGCCAAATAAGGAAGGCAGGCTTGAGATTTTGAAAATTCACACCAGAAACATGCCATTGACGAAAGATGTCGACTTGAAAGAGTTGGCAGATATAACACACGGTTTTGTTGGCGCAGACATGGAAGGTCTTTGCAAAGAAGCAGCAATGTCAGTCCTGAGACGAGTTTTGCCGCAGTTTAATTTCAAACAGGAAGAAAAAATTCAAAAAGACATTCTTGAAAAATTGCGCGTACAAAAATCTGACTTCAAGGAAGCACTGAAATTAGTAAGACCAAGTGCAATGCGTGAAGTGTTGATAGAAAATCCAAAAGTTAAATGGTCAGATATCGGCGGCTTGGAAAAAGCAAAGCAAGAACTGAAAGAAGCAGTGGAGTGGCCGCTAAAATACCCCGAAGTTTTCAAGCGAATGGGAATTAGACCGCCACGAGGCATTCTGCTTTACGGACCAAGCGGCTGTGGCAAGACAATGCTTGCTAAATCTGTCGCTACAGAATCGGAAGCAAACTTCATTTCAATCAAGGGACCAGAAGTCCTAAGCAAATGGGTTGGCGAATCAGAAAAAGCAGTCAGAGATATTTTCAAGAAAGCAAGACAAGTCGCACCTTGTGTAGTTTTCTTTGATGAAGTAGATGCAATAGCGAGCAGAAGAGGAGTAGATGACGGCAGCAGAGTTGGCGAACGAGTTGTTAACCAAATTCTTACAGAAATAGATGGTTTGGAAGAGCTAACAGATGTTGTAGTAATAGCAGCAACGAACCGGCCAGAATTGGTTGATCCGTCATTGCTAAGACCGGGTAGGTTTGACAGGCACATACTGACAACTCCTCCCGAATTGAAAACAAGAATTGAAATACTAAAAATTCACATGAAGAACATGCCTATTACAAAAGATGTCGACGTTGAAGAACTTGCCGCAAAAATGGAAGGATATTCCGGTGCAGATATGGAAGCAGTTTGCAGGGAAGCCGCAATGCTCGCTTTGCGAGAGTCGCTAAAAGCGAAGCAAGTTAGAAAAGAACACTTCGAAGCTGCACTAAATGATGTCAAGCCATCTTTGTCAAAAGAAGAAGCAGAACGCTATGTTGCAACAATGGCTGCAGTAAGAAAAGCAGCAAATATGCCAGCATATATGAGTTAGAAAAGTTTTTGAAACTTTCACAAACCGAACAAGTTCAGTTGTGCCAAAAAAGCAAAACTTTTTTCTTTGGCTCAGACAACAATATTTAAATATAAGTTGATGTAAACTTTTTACAACCAACGGAGGTTAAACAATGAGTTATAAATTCCGAGCAGAAGACGACGATGCAGATGTGGATGGAGAAGAGCCCGAAGAGGAAGAAGACGAAAGCGATGACTTGGGCGGAGGGGAGCTAGAAGAAGCAGATGAAGATTATTAATTTCAATTCTACTTAAGGGGGTAAAAATGGTCAAGAAGAAAGCTAAAAGAAAAAAGAAAAGATAAGTAATAATTAATTTTTGATTTTTCTTCTTTTCTTTTTTCTTACAATTTTGTTAACACTAACGGTTTCTCTGCAACCAGTATGGTATGTTCTGCTTGAGCAACCTTCGAACCTTTTTTCTCGTCCAATACGGGATAATCTCTTAAAATTCCCTTGGCCAGCATTTCTTTAAGTGCGAGATTTACTTTCAGGGCTCCAAATTCCTTCACCAGCCATCTTTTGGCAAACGGCAACGTGTTGAACTCTGTTGCGATGTGCTCCAAAATTTCTCTTCCAGTACGTATGTTGCCAATTTTTTCCAGCATGAATATTTCACGCTCAGAACCCTCCACAACATAGCCGTTGCCTGTGCTTGCAAAAGGTTCTATGGCAATAACCATACCGTCTTCCAACTTTACAGCGCTCTTGTTATCGAAGTTCGGAATGCTTATTCCTGCGTGTAGATTATAGAGCTCGACAAGATGTCCTGACAAATTCCTTATTGGCCTTAAACCAAGAGACTCGATTGTTTCGCCGACAACTTTGCCGATTTTTGAAACAGAAACACCTGGTTTTGCAAGTTCAATCGCGGCATCGAGAGCCGATGCTGCAGCCTTTATGAGATTTTTATTTTCTGCATTGTCGCCGATAGAGATTGTTATTGCGGTATCCACGACATGGCCGTCAATATGTGCGCCTACGTCTAGCTTAACCAAGTCGCCAGACTTGAAAGCAGCGGTTTCTCCAAAAGCAGGCACGTGATGTGCAGCAATATCGTTTACAGAAATGTTGCAAGGGAATGCAGGCCTAGCACCAAGCTCAAAAATTTTCTTTTCCACAGCATCAGCAACATCAATATACTTTTTGCCTTCCTTTATCAGGGATTTTCCGTACTCTCGTGCTTCAGCCACTATTTTTCCCGCTTTCTTGCTCTTATTCAAGTTGAATTCCATTCTTCACCTAGCGTCGTTTGTCCGGCTTTTAATTTTTCTGTTGGGTAATTAAATAGTTCAAACAGCTTATATACCGCACGCAATATCTGATGTTCAATATAATATTCTGGATCGTAATCCTCGAGTTTTGCATCTTCCGCCAGCATAACTCGTTCTGAAACCTTACCAGAACCATTGACGACAATGTAACTTACTTCAAAACCAGCCCTTACGATATATCCTTTTCGTGCAGCCAGCTCGGCCGCAGCGACGTGAGGGCCACGAAGTTCATAAGAAGGAATTGGTTTCGTTAGTCTAACGTGAATAAATAAGTCCTCAAGTGCAATTTTCCTGGTTTTTATCTTGCTAATTAGCTCTTGAACGTATTTTGCGGCGTTGTTTGGGCCGCCCTCTTTCAGAATCAGTTCGATTGCAATTTTCTGCGCCTTCTTTGCAAGTGCAGACCAGTCTCCTCTTATCGCTTCAACGCCTTTCAATATCAAACCGCCGTTTTTAGTCAGCAAAGCATAACGTTTTTTTGCGCCTCTGCCACCCGCCTTTGCTCCTATGAATAGTGCTGCCGGGTAGAAGTCTCTGTACTCCAACTCCATTGGTTGCGGCAACACAGAATTTATCACGCTCAAGAACTTTTTACTCTCTTCCAAACTTTTATCATCAAGCAAGACAAAGAGGCTGTCAGTATCGCCATAAAGAGTTTTGAAGCCAAATTTCTCAGCTTCTTTGATAACCATCTGAATATATTTGCGTCCGAGAGAAGTAATAGCTTGGGCGCATTCTAGTGAGTACCAACGCGAGCCAGGAAACCCAAGGTATCCATAGGAGCTGTTAGCGATGGTCTTTAGCGCGTACTGTCGCGCCTTAAGTTCTTGGAATGCTAATTCTGCAGGACTAGTTTGTTCAAGAATTGCGCTGATGCGCTTTCGTCGGTCAATGACATCTTGTACTAAACTGGGTATGAAGCCCGGATTTTTCGAGCAAAACCAAATTCCACTGTCCTCAATCCGGTGTCCGCCGTGATGTTCGCAGCACTTGCAATTTATTTTTTCAGGACTAATGTTGTGAGAAGCAATTATTGAAGGATAAAGACTTCTGAAATCAAAGACAACAACCTTTTGGTAAAAGCCAGGAGTCGGCTCAAAAACAAAAGCGCCCGAGTAAGTGTTAAGGCTACGAGAGTAAATTTCATCGCTTGCGGGCTTTTTTGGAACAATCAGGTCAAAGTTTTTCGCGTTTTTAATCAAGAACCACTCGACCAACTGACCGTAAGACATCCGGTTTATGTCAGATAGCGGCAATCCGATTAGTTTTACAAGCTGAAGTTGCGTTGGCAAGAGCTGCATGAAAATTTCATATGCAAGTTGAGAGTCTATCAAATTATAATCAGCAAGACCTTTCAACTCTTCAGCAAGGCCTACTTGCCACACCTCGTTTATTTTGGGCGCGTTAAGCTTGAACAGTTTGCCTTTCCCTAAAAGTTCGCTGGCAACCAGGTCTAGTTTAAAACGGTCGGTATTCAAGTCCAAGATATTTCTAACGAAATGTGAAATGTCTAAGTGCTGCAAACCATTTATTTGCGCCGATGCCAGGCCTCGTTTACTGATTTCAACATCAGAATTATCAAAACCCAAGTTTAGCGAAATTCCATATTTCTTAGCGCGTTTGGCCAAAAATGGGAAATCAAAGTGGTCGGAGCCATACCCAATAAGAACGTCTGGCTTTTGTTGGAACAACGTCTTTTTCAGCTCTTCAAGAAGCTCAAGCTCTCCATTAACGAATTGGACGTAATCCGGCGCGCCCTCAAACCGCTTCCAAGTTAAAACTTTTTGAAAGCCTTTTCCGTATAAAGAAGCAAAGATTACGGCGTCATGTTCGGGATCGGGGAACGCCCGCGTACACAACGTTTCTATATCAAAGGCAAATATTTTCAAGTCAGAATTTGGTTCAGAGTCAACTGGCTCTATGCTTTCTAACTCTATGAAATCACAGTCTGCTTCTTGCTTTGTAATAGTTCCCTTAGCCCTGCAAAGGGCAAGAGGTGTTATGCCTTTATCAAATAAGTAACGCCTGTAAAAACGTATATCGAATTCCTCACAAGAACTAACGCCGGTAATTTGCGATATTTTTGATCGTAAAATTAGCACATCAGTTGGTTTGGAAGCTATAACCTTGATGACTGCAACCGGAGCGCCCCCAACTGATTTCATGGCTATGCGTGCATCGTGGACGGTTACCTGGGTGCCGTCGCCATCCAAAAAGCTCAGGCTCCTGAGTTTATCAGCAAGTTCGTGAGGATTGCCTGAAGGTATAACGTAAAAATAAGGTGAAAATGTCTTGTCACTTAGTACAAGACGCCTATGTTCTTTAGTAATTCCAAAAAGCCGAACATTATTAGCGTCAGAATCAACGTCGAGTGGGTAAAAGTAAAATTCAAAACCCATTAGCCCTCATTATTCGTTTCAGGGCCAACCTCCTCATTTCTCATACCTTTCAACACTGAAAAGAATCTTCGCAACTCTCGAATTACGTGGTCAGAGTCTGCCTTAAGCTTTTCACAGCTCAAGAGCAGTCTTTGCTCGTCTTTGACTATGTCTTCTATCACGTCGTAAGGCTTTGTTGCTCTCTGAAAATCCGCTATCCCAACAGAACCATACTGAGTGTTGCTCATTTCTTTAGCCAAGCGACTCAAAAGGTTTCCAAGCCAGAGATTCATGGCTTCTTTTACCTCAGAACGAATAATCTTGTCTTTGATTTCAGTGCGCATTATCGAAACAACACGCGCTCTCGGGAATGGCAAAACTTCGCCTTCCGGAGTAGTCTCTACAGGGGCTTCTTCAACAGGACCAGCAACATTATTTAGTATTTCGTCAGGCATTAAAATCACCTAACTTAGAGACAAAAAGTAGGCTTTTAAAAGTTGCTATGGGGCGCTGCCGTCCGATTTTTAGCTGCTTTTACTAAGATGATTGTAGACTGCAAGCTTGAGAACTTTTAAGCTTAACAAAGCACATTTTGCCCTCATCGGCGAAAGCTGCACGCCCAATAAATCATACATATTGTAGTCCTGCATAGCAGAAACTTCCTGAACTTTCTTGCCTTTTGCAGCTTCCGTCAGGATAGAAGCAGCAGCCTGAGAAATTGCACAACCTTTACCGCTAAATTTTAGCTCAGAGATGGTTCCGTCAGTTATTCGCAAAAACATTTCAATCTCATCTCCGCACAAAGGATTCAAATCCTTTGCAGAAGTATCAGAATTCTCCAATATACCAAAATTTCTTGGACTATTGAAATGGTCTAAAATATTTTCAGAGTAGATATCCAATCCCATATTACTTTTTGAAAACTTTCTCAACTTTTTTTAACGCGCGAATTAACTTGTCTACGTCCTGTTTAGTGTTGTAAATGTAAAAACTCGCCCTGCAAACACTCTCCACCTCAAGTTTCTTCATTAATGGCATAGCGCAAGCGTGTCCGCTCCTAATTGCGATTCCGTCGCTATCGAGAATTTGCGCGACATCGTGCGGATGCACGCCTGTGACGTTGAAAGAAACTACCCCCCCTTTGTTTTCCGGATCCTTCGGGCCATAAATTTCAACACGTTTTAGTTTAGATAATTTTTCAAGGCAATATTTAGTTAGTTCGGTTTCGTGTTTTCTGATTTCATTCATACCTATGTGTCTGAGATAATCGACTGCAGCGCCAAGTGCGATTGCTCCGGCAATATTTGGGGTGCCAGCTTCGAATTTATGCGGCAAATCATTGTAAGTAGTTTTCTCTAGCGTGACTTCGCGGATCATTTCTCCGCCACCTAAGAACGGAGGCATTTGCTTAAGCAGTTCTTTTTTGCCGTACAAAACGCCGATTCCGGTTGGCCCAAGCATTTTGTGACCGCTGAAAACCAAGAAATCGCAATCAAGCTCCTTTACATTAATTGGCAAGTGCGGAGCAGATTGTGCAGCATCTATCAATGTCAAAGCACCAAACTCATTTGCAGCCTTCACGATTTCCTTAATTGGATTTATAGTGCCAAGTACATTTGAAACCTGAGTCACTGCAACTAATTTAGTTTTCTCACTCATCATGTGCCACATTAACTCCAAGTTCAAAGTTCCGGCCGGTAAAATGTCAGCATATTTTACTTTGGCACCTGTTTTTTGTGCAATCATCTGCCAAGGAACGATATTACTGTGGTGCTCCATAACGGTTGTTAGAATTTCGTCTCCATCTTTTAGCTCAGAAGCCAAGCAATTTGCGACTAGGTTTATGCCTTCGGTGGCGTTTCTAACGAAAATTATTTCTTCTGGTTCCGCACCAATGAACTCTGCAACCTTTTTTCGCGCTTCCTCGTATTTTTCAGTTGCCTTTTCACCCAAATAATGGACGGTTCGAGCAACATTTGCATTAATTGTTTGATAGTATTCCTTCTCAGCTTCAATCACTTGCTTAGGCTTCTGGCTAGTTGCAGCCGAGTCTAAATAAACTAGAGGCTTGCCATTAACTTTTTGCCTTAAAATTGGAAAGTCCTTTTTAATACGAGTAAAATCCGCCATGTTTAGTTTATGACAAAATTCTATCGAATTTTGGCATCCCTCCAACTCCCTTTACGTGAGTTGGAGTTATCGCGTTTGTCATCTCAAGCTCAATGAGCCTGTTGAACTCTACAGCATACTCCAATGGCAGCTGTTTCACAAATTCCTCCAAAAAGCCCGATACGATCATTGTAACGGCTTGCTGTTCTGACAGGCCACGGCTCATCAAATAGAATAATTGGTCTTCAGAGACCTTTCCAACTGTGGCTTCGTGACCAGTCGATACTTGATGCTCGTCTATCTGCAAAGTTGGGAAAGTGTCTGATTTCGATTTTTCATCCAGAATCAAGGCGTCGCAGCGCATATGCGATTTCGAATTCTTAGCTCCACGAACCACCTTAACGATACCTCTGAATGCAGACTTGCCACCATCCTTGCTTACTGATTTGGCAAGTATTGTTGAACTAGTATCGGGAGCCAAATGAAAGACCTTGGCACCAGTGTCCTGGCACTGCCCAGCACCTGCTAATGCAACAGATATTATGTTCGCCTTTGCCCCTCTGCCCATAAGAATTACGCAAGGATACTTCATGGTTATCTTGCTGCCGACGTTTGCATCTAGCCACTCTACGTAGGCATCTTCGTATGCCTTTGCCCGTTTAGTTACAAGATTGTAAACATTGTTTGCCCAATTCTGCAGCGTCGTATATCTAACTCGAGCATTCTTGTGAGCTATAACCTCAACTACTGCTGCGTGCAGCGAGTTAGTAGAATAAACCGGAGCAGAACAGCCTTCGATGTAATGCACCTCTGCACCTTCATCAACAATTATTAGCGTACGTTCAAATTGCCCCATGTTTTTTGTGTTGATTCTGAAGTAAGCTTGTAATGGCAGTTCAACTTTAACTCCTTTTGGAACATAAACAAAACTTCCACCCGACCATACCGCACTGTTTAGCGCAGCAAATTTATTATCGGCATACGGAACAACAGTGCCAAAATATTTCTGCACGATTTCCGGATTTTCTTTAACGGCAGTATCCATGTCGCAAAAAATCACGCCCTGCTTTGCCAAGTCCTCGCGAACTTTGTGGTAAACAGTTTCAGAATCAAATTGTGTTCCTGCGCCAGCAAGGAACTTGCGTTCAGCTTCTGGAATTCCTAAGCGTTCAAAAGTCTTCTTTATATTTTCAGGAACATCTTCCCATTTTGTAGAGTTACCTGCTTTTGCTCTTCGATAGTATGTTATTGCATCAAAATCAATATTCTGCAAATCAGCGCCCCATTTTGGCATAGGTCTGCTGAAAAAATGCGCTAATGCTTTCAAGCGCGTGTCAAGCATCCATTTTGGCTCTCCCTTCAGCGCAGAAATTTTCCTCACAATATCTTCGGAAAGACCATTAGGCAGTTCAACGTCGTATTCAACGTCATCTTTAGTGTTGTATTTGTTCGGGTCGAGATCCAGGAAAGAAGTCTCAGATTTCATTGGGCACCCTCAACATAGCCGTGACTTTCAATTTCAGCCGCAAGTTCAGGACCTGCACTTCGCACAACTTTTCCATCAACTAATATGTGAACAAAATCTGGTTTGATATTGGATAATATTCTGCTGTAGTGAGTGATAAGCAAAATTCCAGTTCCGTGATTGGTAATTTCTTCAACATTGTTACCTATAACCTTTAAGCCGTCAATATCCGTTCCAGAATCAGGCTCATCGAGTATTGCAAACTTTGGTTTTAAAACAGATAGCTGCAAAATTTCAGACCTTTTCTTCTCGCCGCCAGAAAATCCAACATTAAGTCCGCGCTTAAGAAACTCTTGCGGCATGCCCAAACTTTGCATCCTTTCTTTCAGAAAGTTATGAAATTCAACAACATTTGGAGCGGATTTGCCAGTATTTATCAAAGACGTTCTCAAGAAGTTTGAAATGCCAACGCCTCCGACCTCTTGCGGGTACTGGAATCCTAAAAATAAGCCCAGCTTAGCTCTTTCGTTTACGGGTAAATTCAAAATGGAGTTTCCATCGATCAAAATATCTCCTTTTGTTATTTTGTATTTTGGATGGCCCATTATTGCATAGCTCAGTGTGCTTTTGCCAGAGCCATTTGGCCCCATTAGCGCATGGACCTCTCCTGGCTCTATCGTGAGCGTGACACCTTTCAGTATCTCTTTCCCGTCCACTTCAACGTGCAAATCCTTTACTTCAAGCATACATTCACCAACCCGCAAGTCTTAGGTTCTATTCCGCCGGTCTTATGATGTAAACTGCAAAGCCTTCCGGACAACCTGAACTCTGTTGACAGAGTCTGCACAGCTTCAAATCCGCCAGTTTTGCCGTTGAGTACAGACTTTACAATGTCCTTTATCTTTTGCCTGAAATCAGCATCAAATTTCAAGTCTGCGCCTCGCTTGCCCTTCAAGTACTGCGAAGCTGCTGCTTCTGTTATTCCGAGCAATTTTGCAATATCTTTCTGCTTTGCTCCGAGTGCTACTGCTGCCTTGCAGAACTCTTTCCTTATTGTAGGCAAGACAAGATTCGCTTCAATCTCAGCGGGGTAAATTAGCATAAATTCTTAACATGCGTTAACTTTTAAACTCTTTCGCAGAACTATTTAAGTCCTAGAGCTTTCTTCAAAGCTGGCTTGTCAAAGCCCACTATTATCTGGCTATCAATCTCTATAACGGGAACGCCCATCTGGCCAGACTTGTTTATCATATCTTGCGCAGCTTTTTCGTTCTCAGAAACATCAATTTCTTTGTAGCTTACACCGTTGGCCTTGAAAAACTCCTCTGCAAGTTTGCAATAACCGCAAGTTGGCGTAGTGTAAATTATCGCCTTTTTAGCCATTAAATCTCTGAAACTTTAAGCAGAATATAAATGTTTTGCACCAAAAGTCTTTTTTAACCGGTTTGTTTCAAACTCTTACGCGGGGATGGCAGATCAGCTATGCGGCCGCCTGCAGAGCGGCAGAGTTGGGTGCGACTCCCAATCCCCGCTTTCCAATCAAAAGGAGAGCAATGGCCCTGAAAGTTTATAACACGCTGACAAGGAAAACGGAAATCTTCAAGCCTAGAACCGACAAGAAAGTACAGATGTTTGTATGCGGGCCTACTGTTTATGACTACTCGCATATTGGGCACGCAAGAAGTTACATAGTTTTCGACATAATCGCGAAATATCTGAAGTACCGCGGCTATAAGGTCACGTACATTCAAAATATTACCGACATAGATGACAAGATAATAAATCGTGCTAATGAAACAAAAAAAGATCCGAACAAATTGGCAAAGGAATTTGAGGAAGCATACTACGCGGATATGAGTGCATTGGGTGTTGATGCTGTTGACACCTACATTCCAGCTTCTGAGCATATCCCTGAAATAATAGATCAGATTCAGAGACTAATCAAGAAAGGCTACGCTTATGTTGCAAAAGACGGAGTTTGGTTTTCGGTCTCAAAATTCAAGGAGTACGGGAAGCTTTCGCGGCAAAAGCCGCAAGAATTGCACAAGCATAGAATTGAACCGAGCACTTACAAAAAGTCGCACTCAGATTTTGCTCTATGGAAATCTCACAAGCCCTCTGAGCCGTTTTGGGAGTCTCCCTGGGGAAAAGGTAGGCCGGGCTGGCACATAGAAGATACCGCGATTACGGAAAAATACTTTGGACCTCAATATGACGTGCACGGCGGCGGACAAGACCTGATTTTCCCGCACCACGAAGCTGAAATTGCACAAATAGAAGCAGTTTCCGGGAAGCCACTGGTTAGGTATTGGCTGCACAACGGATTTTTGCTGGTTAACGGCGAAAAGATGGCAAAATCTCTTGGAAACTTTGTGACAATCCGCGATGCCTTGCAAAAGCACAAGCCGCAAGTTCTAAGATTGTTTTTTGCAGCCACGCACTACAGGGCGCATATAGACTATTCGGAATCGGCACTGGAAAATTCAAGCAAAGTCTACCAAAAGCTTGAAGATTTTATGTTAAAATTGCAAACGTATGCTGGTGGAAAGGGTGGAAGTGCAGACAAACACATTTCCAAACTAAAAGAAGACTTTGAATCTTCTATGGATGATGACTTTAACATAGCAGGAGCACTAGCATCACTTTACGAGTTTATGAGACAAATCAATTCAGCAATGGACAACATGTCTTTGAGCGCATCAGATGCTAAAAAGATTCACTCAGTTATGCTTGATTTTGACGACATCCTTGGTTTGAAGCTTGGCGACATAAAAGAAGCCAAATTGCCGAAGATGATATCTGAACTGATAAAACGAAGGGACGAAGCGCGCGCAAAAAAAGACTTCAAGACCGCAGATAAAATCAGGAATGAGCTGAAAAAGAAAGGCGTAGTGCTAGAAGACCTGCCTGCCGGCGGCACCTCGTGGAAAATCATTAAATAGTTCTTGTGCGACATTAAGCCATGGTTGGACCACACGCATCAAAAGCAGGAACTTGCATTTATTGTGATAGGCCTGCAATAGATAATTGCCAGTTTTGTGGTTCTCTAGTTTGCGAATTCCACTTTCACAAAAGCACAGGCAGCTGTACAAAATGCTTGGGCGGTCGACGGGCAGCTGACTGAAAAATGCAAGACCGGAAAGTGTTGCTTGGAGTAATTGCGATCCTAATTGGTGCAGCCATTTTTATTTTGGCATTTTCACAACGCGAACCCCAAGTCTCGTGTGGCGGCGGAGACGGGTTTTGTCCTAAGGGGTGCACGTTTGAACAAGATTCTGACTGTCCCCGCGCAAAACTGACATCTGTATTCGAGGTGCGAAGATGTTTTGTTGATTCGGATTGCGAAGTGGTCAAGCCGATATGCGGAAATCGCGAGTGCTTGTTTACTGATGAAGCTTGTGAGCAGCAGTGTTTATGCGTCTCGGCAATTAACAAAGACTACGTGAACACTTGGAACCAAGCCAGCACAACCTGTACGCAAACAGGTGCGCAGTGTGAGCCCTGCGGACCTCTGGAAAGTGCCAAAGCAATTTGTTCTAGCGGAGAATGCAGAGTTATTCTTAGTTCGTAGGCAAAGAGACTTAAATATAAAACTAATATGAACTTCTGAGATGAAGACTCAGCATCACATTCACTTTATTCGCGGAGCAGCTGCAGTAATAATTGTCATTATACTTAAGGCAGTTTTAGGCGTTTTATTTTTTGGCGAACCGCAATTCAGGCTCTGGATAGTTGCATTGAGCTTTATAGTTACAGTAATAGGCAGTTATCATTACGAAAAAAACCTTTTAATTAGGTTTAGAGAATGGACAAAACATGGCCGCAAACGTTAACCCATTTCAAACTGCGCAAGAGCAGCTTGATGAAGCAGCGAAAGTGATGAAGCTTGAGCCTAAAATACACAAATTCTTGCGCGAGCCAATGCGCGTTTTCAAAGTCAATATACCCGTAAAGATGGACAGCGGCAAGACTCAGGTTTTCGAGGGATTCAGGGTTCAATATAACGATGCGAGAGGACCTTGCAAAGGCGGTATAAGGTATCATCCACAAGAAACTATTGACACTGTAAAAGCTCTTGCGGCGTGGATGACTTGGAAATGTGCTGCAGCAGGCCTTCCTTATGGTGGCGGCAAAGGTGGAATTATTTGTGATCCAAAGCAACTTTCAGTTGCAGAATTAGAGCGCTTAAGCAGAGCCTATGTACGCGCGCTCTGGAAGTTTTTAGGAGATGATAAAGACATTGCTGCGCCAGATGTTGGTACGTCAGCCCGAGAGATGGGCTGGATGTTAGATGAATACGAAAAGATAGTTAGCGCTCACAAGCCCGGGTTTGTTACCGGCAAGCCGCGGTCCTTAGGCGGTTCTGAGGGTAGGGAAGAAGCCACGGGAAGAGGAGTTGTTTATTGCATTAGGGAAACTGCAAAACAACTTAATCTTGACACCAATAAGTTGACTGCAGCAGTACAAGGAATCGGCAACGTAGGAAGTTGGACGGCAAAACTCCTGCGTGAACTTCTAGGCGTTAAAGTCGTTGCAATTTCTGATTCAGCAGGCGGAATTTACTCAGAAAAAGGCTTAGATATTGACAAAGTAATTGCGTACAAAGAAAAGACGGGCAAAGTTCAAGGCTTTCCTGGTACTAAGCTAGTAACAAATGTAAAGCTTCTCGAGTTGCCGGTAGATATACTGGTTCCGGCCGCACTAGAAAATCAAATAACCGGCGAAAATGCCTCGAAACTAAAGTGCAAAATTTTGGCTGAGGCTGCAAACGGACCAACCACGCCAGATGCAGACAAAATTCTGAATAAGTCAAAAATATTCGTAATTCCAGATTTTATATGCAATGCTGGCGGCGTAATTGTCTCGTACTTGGAATGGACGCAAAACAATTCGGGCTACTATCTGTCTGCACAAGAAGTTAACTTTAAGCTTGATGAGGTGATAAGCAAAGCTTTCAATGGCGTTTTAGCTTACCACTTGAAAAATAAAGCCACGATGAGAGTTGCAGCTTATGCTTTAGCTATATCGAGAGTTGCAGAAGCAATGAAAGCCAGAGGTTGGGTCTAGATAACTTTAAAATTCAAAGCTTCGCCTTAATTTTATGGAGATACCTGAAGAATTGCAGGAAAAGCTTCTGGAAATAAAGAAACTTCCTCCAGAAGAGCAAGAGGAAGCAGCCCACAAACTTTTGACTCCGGAAGAAATCTCTATATTGACGCAGCAAGGCGATACTAAAGCTTGCTTTTTTTGTCAAATCGCACACGGTCAAGTCCAAGCAAGGATAGTTTACGAGGATGATTTTGTTATGGCAGTCTTAGACAAGAATCCTGCCAACCCCGGGCACACCTTAGTTATGCCAAAAGAACATTACCCTGTTTTGCCACAAGTACCTGCAGATCGTGCTGTGCTTCTAATGAATCTTATAAGAACCCTGTCTGGAGCGATTTTTGACGCGACAAACGCGCAAGGCGTCACTATTTTGCAAGCAAATGGTGCGGCAGCAGGCCAAACAGTTCCGCACGTTTTCTTTCACATCATACCGCGGTTTGAAGGTGATAAGGTAAAGACAGATTGGAAGCGCATGGAACTTTCAGAAAAACAGCTAGATGAAATTCAACATAGAATCGTAGAGAAAGCAAAAACGATAGCTCTGGAAAAACCGGTTTATGATATTTCTGGCAAGCCCATAGAAGAGACTAAAACAAAGTTAGCAAAGCCGTCAGAAAAGCCAAAGACGCAGAAAGAGAAATTGATGAAAGTTAAGCGAAGATTGCCCTGATAACTATAAACATCATATCTCCGAAGAACAAGCTTACTAACAAACCAACCAAAAATGCGGGGATGTATGGTAAACCTTCCTTGACTTTTACCTGCTTAAGTTTTCCAAGTTTCTCTAATTTTTGCAAGTCTTTGATGTCATTGAGTTCTATTCCGCTTCTTGAAGGTATGTAGCTGTACTTTCCAACGTTCACGTTTTGTGCAATCCAGTCTCCTTCTACTAGCGTGCTTGGCGATATGAACTTGAACATGCAAGCTCTTTCAACAGCCTTTAGCACAAAAACCAAAGGTATGAATAGGAAAAGCAAAATTCCAATAAGCCCGACTAAATTTATACCGAGATAAAATGAAACCACCGGCAAGATAAGTATGGCGGGAGAGGCGAAAAGCACAAGTTTATTTTCTTTCAACTCTTTTTTGAATTCTTTCAAGAATGCCTCTTTGTTTTTGAAAGCAAGATACAATGCTCCCAAAATTCCTAAAACCGCGCCGAAAATAAACGCGTTTAGCAAAACAGTCAAGGGAAAAGGCCAAGGTGTCTGCACCAGCGAGGTAGTAGGAAGCAAAGCTCCAAAACCAACTAACATTTTCGCGTCACCGCCGCCCCATAGCCCCGTATAAACTAAGCCAACTCCAGCAGCCAAGAATATTCCTGCAGCGACAGCAGAGTAAATCAAAGGCCAAGGCGAGGTTTGAAGAAAAGAAACAATAGCGTGACCGCCAAGACCAACAGAAATCATAAAGTAGTTTACCCAATCAGGAACCCAGCGGTTTTTTAGGTCAGTTGCTGTTCCTATTAAGGCGCCTAAAATAGCAATGCTGGCAAAAAAGTAATCCGCAATCATGAAAAGAAAATTATGCAACACTATAAAAATTAAACGGCAAGGTCACCTATACCGCTTGGCCCGACTGTAAATACTGCTTCACCTTCTGGCAAGTGTGGAGAGTCTATGAGTCTTGCAATTCTTTTTTCACCCTTCGATTTTCTAAGGTAAAGTCGGTAGGTGGAAGCGTGACCAATTATGTGTCCACCAATTGCTTGTGTCGGGTTTCCGAAAAATATTGCTGGGTTTGCCATAACTTGATTTGTGATGTAAACTGCAATATTATATTTGTCAGCAATCCTTTGCAATGTGTGCAGATGCTTGTTTAGCTTTTGTTGTCTGTCTGCCAAGGTACCACGACCCGTGAATTCCGCACGGAACAGCGAAGTGAGAGAGTCGATTATTATGAGCTTAACATTTACGCCTTGCTTTTGTATGAGCTCTTCGATTTTTTCTGCAAGCAGCATTTGGTGGTCTGAGCTGTAAGCTCTCGCCACTCTTATTTTTTTCAGAATCTCTGCTGAATTCAGACCTTTAGCATCAGACAGTTGCTTAATTCTTTCAGGCCTGAAAGTTCCTTCGGTGTCTATGAAAACAACGTCTCCACCTAGACTGCCTTGGTCTGGTGACAGTTGAGCATTTACTGCAAGTTGAAACCCTATTTGTGATTTACCCGAACCAAATTCTCCAAAAGCTTCTGTAATAGCGTGAGTTTCTACTCCGCCGCCAAGAAGTGCATTTAGTTCACTGCTCCCGGTAGATATCTTGATTATATCTTCTCTCTTCTTCAGAAATTCTTCGCCCGTTGTAAAGCCCAGTTCTAAAACGTCTCGTGCAGCAGCAATAGCTTTGGCTGCAATAGGCTTGCTAAGATCAGCAATATCCATCAAAGTCGCGGGAGAAGCAACAGCAATCGACATCAAGTCATTAAAGCCGCCCTCTCGTAGCTTTACAGCAGTGGTCTTGCCGATGCCGGGAAGGTCTTCAATGTTCTGGATTTTTTCTTTTTCTACTTCTATTACTTCACCTTCGTCATCAACAAATTCGCCGTCTTCTTTTTTCTTCTTAACCATGTTTCTTTCCTTGCAAGATATTTATTGCCAGACTTTTAGGGTCTGGATTAAAGTTAACTTTTGCAGCCGTAAGCTCAACCCTGGAAAAGTTTATGTTTTCTTTTACAAACCCTTCAACTTCTATTGTTCTTCCAAGCAAGAAATTTTCAACTTTTTCTTGCAGTAATTCTGGACCGTCTTTAGTCAGGACTTCTTGTGCCTCAGTAGCATTTAATCCGCAGAGTTTTTCCGCAGTTTCCCTGAACGCCACGGCCCTAAGAGTATCTGTGCAGTCATCCAGGACGAAATTTATCAGCATGGATTGATTCGGAGCCACGGTCTTGTGCTCAGCGCAAATCGCACCTTCGGGCGCTAATGTAACTTTCTTGCCACATTTAGGGCAAACAGGGTAGAATTTTGGAGGGAAAACTTGCACGACTGTTGCAAGTATACTGGCAGATTCGCTGGCCTTAATATCGCGAATGGCAACTTTTTTTGCAGACATCGCGGTCGCAACGGTCACGGAAATGCCTTTTGGATCAATTAGTATTACACTTCTATTACTTGCATGCAATTCTTTACTTCCTAAATTGTTTTGTTTTACTTGGACATCCTTGGCTTTTACTATTGAGTCAACAACAAGGTGTCCTTCCTTAATTAGTGTGTTCTTTTGATCCCAAAGCACCAGTCGTATGGTCCCAGTTTCATCAGAAATCGTAACTGCGCCGACTTCTCCTTGCCTCTTATCTTTAGTCAGGAACGTTTTTGGTGTCATAACTCTAGTAACTTTGCCAATAACTTCTACAGAACGCATGCCAGCTATCAGGTCTTTGATTTTTAGCGGACCTCTCTTGTCTGCTTCTTTGAAAAGCTGCACGCCAAGTTCAGAAGCGACGATGTAAGAGGCACCTTCTTCAGAGACCAAGCCCTCGAGCTTTGCAATTTTTGCCTTGATTTGGTCTTTAACTTCCTCGATTGAAAGGCCAGTCTCCTGATGTATCCTTTCAATAATTTGTGAGATAGGAATATGTAGCATTAATAGCACCTATCATCTGCTCAAAGTGAAAACAAATAAAAGCTTTTGTTCAGTCTGCAGAACAGTAAATTATAGAAAAACGCGGGGTCTAAAACCCTGCACTTTAGTGCGTTTTTCTATTCCTTGAACTCGCCATTTAGGCTAGCACCGAGAAAACCGCGGACTTTAGTCGGAGGATAAAGTGCGAGCGGCGAGTTCAAGTTATGCAATCAAGCCAAACTCTTTTAGCTCGCCTCGTATTGCAGTCGGATCCTCTCCGCCGTGCCAGCTATATCTTGGGCGAACTTTCATAGGGTAGATTTTTTCCAGTTTATCATCAATTAATATTGCAGAACCTTTGTCTGGCGGTAATTCATCGATATATTTTTGCAGTTGGTACGGAAGATATGTTGAAGCTATCAAATTTAGGGAATCAATATCAATTTTGGCAGTAAGCCTGTGAGAAATTACGATATCTGCTTGTGTCATAACATCGGTATGGATCTTGCCAGGTTGTTGTGTTGCCAGAACTAGAGAAATTCCGGGCTGCCTACCTTCTCTCAATAGCTGGACAAGCGGCCCAGATGCGAGCGTTTCGCCTTCTCGGGGCAAAAATTCATGTGCTTCATCAACCATCATCCAAACCAGCGGCGCAGTTTCTTCAACAACTGCGGCTTCCGGACCAAAAAGGAAGCCACCTTCGGAAATAAGTTTAATTTCTTCCGCTTTTCTCGCAGTCATCCGCTGTTGCAAGATTTTTCTTGATACAAGACCTATAACGAGAGCCTTAATCCGGTCTCCACCTTCGACTTCTGCATAGGCGCTTAAGTCCATTATTGAGGCAGTTCCACCCTTGAATAAGTCCGTTATTTCTGTGCCTTCTTTCCTGAAGAGTCCCCATTTTTGTGCTACGCTAAAGCGGTTTTCAACAACATTTTTTTCCTTGTCAGTTGATCTTTTGTCTGCTCTAACTGCATCAATTATTTCATCAATGTCAAACTCGCCATACTTTAGCTGTGTAGCCTCAAGTGCTCTCTCAATTAGCGTGCCTTCGCCAGAAATTAGATCCAGCTCAAACATGGTTGCCCAACTTTCTGCGGAAATCTCCACAGGCTTTAATGCAAATTGAACGTCAGCAGGAATTCCGCGCTCTTGATATTTCTCAAAAAGGCCAAACGGCACAAAAACTACTGGTGCTAAACCCTTTGGCTTTAAGCCCCACTCCGCAAGTAACTGATCGTCCCTGTAGTTTGGATATTTCATAGTCCAAAAAATTCCCATCGTATCGAAAATCAAAACTGACAAATTGCTAGAAATCTCTGGAGGAAGGTCTACCATGCCCTCAGCAATGACACCTAAAGTATAGGAGTTATGAACAATTATGTCATTAGCAACAAAATTATGGAATTCTGGCACAGAAAGGTCATAAACTTCAAATTCACCCTCTAAAAGCTCCATGGAAACGATTTCGTCCCAAAAAATATCTGCTTCGGCAAGAATTCTAATGTTATCGGCATTGTCGGCAATTGCTATTTGCATAAGCTTTTCTCGCGAGGGTGAATAGAATTGGCTTTCTCTGGCTGCCTTTGGAAAAGTCGTATAACCCAAAGCTCTTCCAACTGCAGCCCAGCTTTTTGGCTTATAAAGCTCCCAGAGTTCTTTAGGAATAGTATCAACGTTTGGATTTCTTGTTTTAGACTTAGTTTCTTCCAAAGCCAACTTTTGCTTTTCTGCCTTTTCACCAAAGAATCCAATTTCTTCTATAAATTTTATCAATCCAGCTGGCCCTATTTCAAGTTCAAAGCTTTCAAACACCTTACCATTAAGTTTAGCGTTCTTAGGTCTTATTCTAGAATAGATTCCAAATCTTAGCAATAGGTGCTGAACTTGCCGGATCAGATTTTCTGATGTTGAAGCATACGAAGCTTCCCAAACTGCGCCATGCGTAGTTTTATGCTTATATACGGAACCGTCACAGGTAAATAAACGATTTAGGAAAAGCGCCAACCGCTCTTTTGGTAAAGTGGATATTTCTTTAGGAATAAACTTTTCTCCAGAAAGTTTGCCGTATAAGTCAAGCTTTTCTAACCACGCCCTGATGCTTGATTTTTGATAGCGCACTAATTTGGAGTGTTGCCCCCGTTTATCTATAACGTTTTTGATTACGTAAGACTTAACTTTCTGAGAGACTCTGTAGCAGCCAGGCTTGCTATGTTCATCTACTCTTAAATTGCTGTCAAACTTTTCAACGCATTCAACAAACTCTTTGCTTACGAGGCCATCCACGTTGCTAAACAACACAAAGTTATTGCCCAAGTGCCCCTCTGCGATCAGATAAGCCAATAGCTTGACTTCATGCTCTGGTATTGGGCTATTGCCAAAAGTCGGAAGGCTTCTAGGCGTAGCAATTCTGCTTCCCATGTCAAGCTCCTGAGCAGGTTTCCAGCCTTTAATTGTAAGGAGAGGATGTTCAGGTGTTAATTTAACCTCCTTGCCACTCCTAAGCCTTATCCTTAAAAGCCGGTCAACCTTACGAGAGAAAAATTCTGTTTTACTCAATTGTTTTATTTTTAGTTTATCATCCAAACCTAAAATGTCTCTAGTGTCTTCGGACAGGTCTCTAATAGGTATGACTGAGCCGTCACTCAGCGTTATCAACGTATCCCCGTGCAGGCACTTTCCACTTCCGCGTTTACCTGAAACAAGAATTACGTGCGGGCTAGTTACATCGAGATAAATGGGATTTGACAGACTAACAGTTGTGTCAAACTGGACGTAGTTTTTGCCTAAAAGTATTGTGCCGGTCAAGCCGTACTTGGCCCGGTCTTTCGGGCTTCGTCCAGTAACAATCTCAAATACCATAGTAGCCAGAGTATAGTTTAAAAACTATTAATAAAAACCCTTTGTTGTGCCGACGCGCTTGAAAGCAAAGCTTTCAGCTGGCCGGCATTCACTTCGTTCCTGCCGACGTCGCATAATCCGGTAGTGCGCTCGTCTCGAAAACGAGTTCCCGCAAGGGATTCCAGGTTCAAATCCTGGCGTCGGCGCCTTTCTTATTTAGCGTATGGCGCACAAGCTTCTCAAGATTAAAAGTAGCAATTTGGACGGGCACCTGTACTTGCCTAGTTATTGCTCGTCCAAGCTTTTCTGCTTCGCCAAGAGAATTAAACGTCTTAAAGCCGTTGTCGCCTATAGACGCGCCAGGTAATGGATGCGCGTTTCTGCGACCTTCAACACAAGGTCCAAATAGTTGCTTATCCTCTCCGACTAACATTACTACGACTAAAGATTTTTCTTTTTGTAAAGTAGGGAGTTCTACCTGTGCTTGTGAGATGCGCATCTTTATTCTAGCAGGCGCAACCGACACCGCTTCCCGGGTTTGCAAAATATATTGGCGCGCATCTACAGCTTCCCTAAATTTATCGTAAGGCGTTAAGTTGTTAGTTTCAAAGGTATCGTAGGGCAGTTGACCGTTGCTAGTTTTCTTCCCGAAAAGCAATTCAAATGAATAAAGTGCTTCCATTTGCGCTATACAAACATAACCGCTAACGTTTCGCATGCTTTTCTTAGCAAAAAATAGTTTTAAAGTTCTAACTGTTCGAAAGTTCCAAAGATATTAATACCATCAGACCTTTATTTTGGCATGGCAAGAGCAAAAAGACTTGAATTCCTGGCACACGAGGTAGTCCTAACTTTCTTAGGTGCCTTGCTCATAGCGTTCGGAGTAGTCTTTGCGTCAGCAGGTGGACTCGTCTGGCTTACAGGATTGTTTACAATCTGGCTGGGCTTGCTAGTGTTCATACTGCCGATAATAAAGAAGATAGAACAATTCCACTTTTAGGCTAACTCTACGAGTTTTATGCCAAAGAACTTTTCTAGTTTCTTTGCCAGTTTTATGTCGCATCTTTTCCCGGACTCTGCGGCTTGTACCACCGGGAGCTTTTCATTTAGCTTGTTCGCAAGCTCGTCTTGTTTCAAGCCAGACCTTTGTCTTGCCTGGCCTATCACTTTTCCAAAATCAGAAACAACCAATTCTTCTGCACTCGGTTTTGAAACAATCGGCGCAAACTGCTGAACCTGTCTGGGCGCATCGATAACTTTGCCCGATTTTGCACAATCTTCGCAAGCATTCAGTATCGCGCTGTCAATTCTAACGTTCACAGAAGCCTCTTTAAACCCACAGATTTCGCAATCTGCCATATAATCTTTATAATAAGCAGAGATTAAAGAGTTACTATGGGCATAAAGACAAGATTCTGTGCAAAGTGCGGAAAAGAGACAGAAAGGCTTCACGAAGGTCTCTGCCCCAGTTGTTATTTTGAAAGCAGGACGGTAAAGCTTCCGCGCAGGATTACATTGTACGTTTGTCCGGTTTGCGATTCCATAAATTGGAAGGGACTTTGGCTCAAAACAGAGCACCCGCACGAGTATTACTTGCAGCTTTTAGTCCTTGACGAAGCAAAAGTTCCAGGCGAAGTTGAAATCGAGGATGCCAAAATCATGCAAGAAGACCGCGACGGCAGAGTTGAGCTAACGCTGAACGTGCTAGGCAAAAAATTCACGCAAGTCTTGCCAATAGAACTTTATGTTGACGACAAAAGATGCATCGATTGCGCAAAAAGATTGTCTGATGTGCGCGAAGCAATCCTGCAATTGCGAACAATCCGTGGTGTGGAGGGATTTATTTCCGCAGTCATACCAACCACTGAAAAATTTAAGTCCCATATAATCAAGATTGCAGAGCAAAAACACGGCATAGACATATACATGTCAAGCCGCGAAGCTGCACGACACCTGGCAGCAGAGCTGAAAAAACAGTTCAGCCTTAAGATAAAAGAGACTTTTGAAGAATACAGCTGGGACAAAATGAAAAACAGGCCAAAGTCGCGCGTAAATATTCTGATGCAAAGACGATGATAAAGTACGAGCTAGCTCCAGAAATCATGCAAAAAGTTGAACACATAGCCAGAAAGCTGGATTTTGGGCACGTTGATTTGACAAGAGTCAAATGCTACAGAAGTGTTGGCTCCTCCAGCCGCGGCACTATAGCCCGTTGTTACGCCCTATCCAAAATCTGGCAGCAAGCTTTGAGCACAAAAGCACACTATATCATTGAAGTTCTTTCAGAAAGGTACGAAAAACTGCCAGAAGAAGAAAAAGAAAAGGTGCTAATTCATGAATTGCTGCACATTCCAAAGAGTTTTGGCGGTGGCTTCAGGCATCACGATTATGTCTGCAAAAAGAACGTAGAAAGCTTGCATAAGCGGTTGAAGGCTAACCCCTAGGGTCGCTGTAAGTTGATTCAAATCCGAATAGAATTCGGATAGGCCCCGCCGAATGCGGTTTTCGGCGCGGTCTAAAGATAAGCCTTTTAAATTCAGGATTAAAGTGCTTAGTATGTACCGAAAGCCACAGGAGCAGCAACAGCCAGGACAGGTGTTCAGAGTCAGGACACCGAGAGGTAAGGAAGTCTTGGGCATAGTAGAAACTAGGCTCGGCTTTGGAAAATCAAGGATAATTTGCACAGATGGCAAAACTCGTATTTGCAGGGTTCCCGGGCATCTCAAAAGAGAGCTTTGGGTAAGGCCAGAAAATGTTGTGCTAGTACTGCCTTGGGAATTTGAAGGCGATTCAAAGGGCGATATAATTTACCGCTACACCGACAATCAAGCAGACTGGCTGAAAAGGAACGGTTACCTGAAAGCCTTGATACAAAAACAAGAGTTTTAGTATGGCGCTAAAGTTTGAAGAAGAAATTCTAATACCCACAGCCAGAGTCGCAGTTTTAATCGGCAAAAAAGGCGTAACAAGAAAAAGCATAGAGCGGAAAGGTAAGGTTAAGCTGAAAATCTCCACAACTGGCGCCGTGCACATATCCGGCAACGATGCTTTGGACGTAATGATCGCGAGAAATGTTGTTGAAGCCGTCGGAAGAGGCTTCAATCCGGTAATAGCTGAAAAACTATTTAAAGAGGAATACGGCTACGAGCTGCTCAGCCTTTATGATTTCGGCGCAAGGGAAAAATATGACTTTAAGCGAATGCGCGGCATTGTCATAGGGGAAGACGGAAGCGTTAGGAAAAACTTGCAGCACCAAACAAAAACAGAAATTGCGGTGTTTGGCAAGACAATCGCCATAATTGGGCCCGCAGAAGGCATCCAAAAAGCAAGACACGCAATAGAAATGCTTCTTACGGGAGCAAAACACGGAACCGCTTACCGGTTCCTGGAAAAAAGCCATGGCAGACAGTAAAACAGTTGTTACAGAAGGCCAGCTAAGAGCCATTTCCGTAGCCGAATTTTTTGAAAAAAACAGGCACCTGTTAGGTTTTGACAACCCAATCCGTGCTCTTTTAACTTCTGTCAAAGAAGCAGTTGACAATTCCTTGGATGCTTGCGAGGGTGCAGACATTTTACCAGAAATTTTTGTCCAAATTCAAGAGCTTGGCACGACTAGATACAAGATGATTGTAGAAGATAACGGGCCGGGCCTGCCAAAGGAGCAGGTTGCGCCAGCCTTCGGCAAGCTTTTGTACGGTTCAAAATTCGTCACTTTCGGTGGAAAGCAGTCAAGGGGACAGCAAGGTATCGGCATTTCTGCCGCAGTATTATACTCACAGCTAACAACCGGCAAGCCAGCCAGAATAATATCAAAAACCAAGAAAGGACAAGCACAAGTCATAGAACTAAAAATCAATGTAACAACAAACGAGCCGGAAATCGTTTCTCACACAACAATTGACTGGGACAAAGAACACGGCACTCGAATAGAAATTGAAATGGAGGCGAAGTACGCCGAGAAGAAGGCCTCTGTTCTCGAATACCTGAAAGAAACAGCTATTGTAAATCCACACGCTAGCTTTGTTTACATTGACCCGCAAGGGCAAAAATTGGAATTGCCAAGAGTTACAAAAGAGCTTCCAAGGAAACCTGAAACAATAAAGCCTCACCCTTACGGAGTCGAGCTAGGAATTTTGCAAAGAATGCTGAAAGAGACCAGCTCAAGAGCTTTGAAATCCTTTTTGACAACAGAGTTTGACAAAGTCGGCTCTGGAAGTGCAGATGAAATTTTGAAAACTGCAGGTCTTGATCCAAAAATCTCGCCAAAATTCCTTACAATTGAACAAGCTGACAAGCTAATTAAATCAATGCACGGCACAAAAATAATGGCCCCTTCAACCGTAGGGTTGGTGCCAATTAATGCAGATATTCTGAAAAAGAGTCTGGATTCAGAATATGACCTTGAGTTTGCACACGCAGTAACAAGGCCGCCTTCAGTTTATCGTGGAAATCCCTTCGTAATAGAAGTTGCTATTGGCTACGGCGGCGAATTGCCAAAAGAAGAAACGGTCCGATTAATAAGATTTGCAAATAGAGTCCCGCTGCTGTACAAGCAAGGTGACTGTGCCTTGACAAAAGCTACCTTGTCTGTAGATTGGAAAAATTATGGCTTGAACCAGAGCGGTTCAAATATGCCGGTCGGCCCGGCAATAATTCTAGTTCACATAGCTTCGGTTTGGGCCCCATTCACATCAGAATCCAAGGAAGCAGTTGCTAATTATGACGAAATAATCAAAGAAGCAAAGCTTGCATTGCAGGAATGCGGCAGGCAATTGCAATTATTTGTCGGCAAGAAGCAGAAGAAAGAGCTTGCAGGTAAGAAAGCCGACATGTTCAAGCTTTACGGCATAGAGCTTGCTGAAGCGCTTTCAATTTTAACAGGAAAAGACAAGGATGCCATCCAAAAGAAATTGGAAAAATTAACTGATGACATGCTGAAACTCGGCGCAATCGAAGAGGCCGAGGTCAAAGAAGAAGAGGAAAAGAAGAAGCCAAAGCGCAAGGTCGGGGCTTTCAAGGAGAAGGACGATGACTGAAAGAAAAGACAAATCCAAGCAGGACGTTTTGAAAGGCCTCGAAGAGGAAGCAAAGCAAGTTGTCGAATCAATAGAAAAGATGACCAATCCGAAAGTCAAGATTCCTCTTAGAACATTGACTAATGTTTACTTTGATAACAAGGCTAAGATGATCAAGCTTGGGGATAAGACTGGCGCCAGAACATTCTACAACGTAAACCAGGCAAAGAAGTTCATGCAGACTATGGCAGTAGCTGCACAAATAAAGAATTTGATATTGCAGAACTCTCCAACTCTCGATACAAGACAGCTTTTCTACTTGCTTAGAGGCACCATGCCTCACTCTGACGAGGACAAGTTTGATGATCAAGATGAGTCTGACGCAATAATTGAGGATGTTGAAGTCATAATTGATGCTTTGCGTGAGGAACTTGGACTGATTGCAGTTCCAAAAGGAGTTATTGCCGGTCCGTTAACAGTTGAAGATGTTGCAACGGGCGACATAATCGACTATACGAAAATGGGTGCGGCCGGCGGAGCAGTTCCTGCTTCAGTTGAGCCCCAAACTTTCAAGTTCAAGAAATGCACAGCAGATTTCATATTGGTTGTAGAGAAGTATGCGGTTTGGAACTTGTTAAATCAGCAAAGATTCTGGGAAAAAAATAATTGCATACTGATGACTGGAAAAGGGCAACCTGCAAGAGCAGAACGCAGATTGTTATCAAGATTTGAAAAAGAACTGAAGCTGCCAATTTACATATTTTGTGATATGGATATTTACGGGGCTTATATCTATTCTGTTTACAAGCAAGGTTCAATTAATCTGGCATTTTTCTCAGAGAAGGCAGCAGCACCCTCCGCAAGGTACATTGGTTTTATGGTGGACGACTATACCAAGTTCAAATTACCAAAGAATGCTTTGATTAAAATGTCAGAAGATGATTTGAAAAGAATAAGGGAAGTTAAGGCATACGACTGGTTCAAGTCAAAAGAGTGGCAAGAGGAATTAGATAAATTAGAAAAATTTGGTTATACTATTGAGTCTGATGCACTAGTCGCAAAGTCGATAGAGTTTACCGCAAATGTATATTTACCCACCAAAATTAAGAACAGAGATTGGTTGAATTAGTTTTAAGATTCAAAACAAAATTTACGAAATTTTTATCGTTAATTAGTGTAAGCCTGCCAACTAGCGCACTTTTTATGCCAGTTTTCATATCTTCTAGGCTGATGCCACATAATTCTGATAGCTTGAGCAGCCTATTTACAGAAACACCTAGTTCGCCCTTTGCCATTTTACACACATTGACCTGCCAGGAATTAAGATGCCTTGCTAATTCTCTTTGCGTTAATCCAGTTTTATTGAATATTTTTTCCCTTAAGTCATCGGTAAGAACGCAATTTATCTCTAGATCTTTAGCAATATTCAGAAATTTTGATTTCTTTCTCTCACAAAGTTCAAAAATTCTACAGTCCCAAAGCTTCCAGTAATTACCCCCCCAAAAGTTTGTATTTGCGCAGAGTGATCAGCAAGGTCTTTAACTATTTTCCATTTAACATCCTCTAAATTAAGCGCTTCGGTGACCAGCTTGGCTAGTTTATCTTCGTAATATGATAAACTAAAACAGATATAGTTAATGTAAGGTTTCGGTGAATCTTTAGCTATTCCTATGCTGCCTTCTGCAGCAAATAAACCTCTCAAGAAAGCTCTTCTCAAATTTTTGTTCTCCAAGACGTTAGATTTTACAACTTCTTTAGTTAGTGCCTCGTAAATTTGTCTGAAAATAGTTCGGTTAATTTGCAAAGTAAGAGTTTCGCATCTATTGCGTTCAAAGTGTTTAGCCACGAACTTTGTTTTGGGTATGCCGAGAAAAGACGACCACTCTTCTATAGTTTTTGGATTTCTTTTTCTATAATGTATTCTGCAACTAATATCGTCAGTCTTTAATCCAAAACGATTTTGAAAGAATGTCCACATAAACTTGCAGATGTCTTTATCCTTATTGCTAAATGCAGCGTGGTGTTTGTTTTTTTGAAAACTCCCATCGCCCAGGTAAAATGCAAGGCCTTCGATTAGATTTTCGTCTACTACGATAACTTTTGGAAATGTTACTGGCTTAGGGTTAGCGTAGCTGTGCCCCCGTTTAACTATGTAATATACTCTAATTTTATCCTCTAAATCGTCAATAGCCCAATTCTTGGGCACTAAGTTTGATATATTGATTTTCATATGGTTAATATATATTTCAAGAATAAATACTTAGTTCACTATTCACAAGTCAATCGACTTCACAGCAAAGACATACCTGCCAGAGAAGATTAAAAAGAAAGAGTGGTTCGACTAATTATTCTAAAGTTTTTAGGAATGTTAATACTTTTGGATGAAGCGAAGTAGTAAAATATTTCTTTACGTCTGTTGGTTTAACCCACTTAAGCTCAACAAGGTCTTCGCTCGCTTTAGGTTTTCCACCAGTAATTTCGCAAAAATAGTATATCGAGAGGAATTCCCTTTTTTCAGGATAAGTTTTAGCAAAAACCATGTTCTTTATGTTAACATCTAAGCCCGTTTTGATTTTAATCTCGCGTTTTAAATAGAATTCTAAATCTTTCTTATACTCAGGTCTACCGCCAGGGAAAACCCAAGTTAGCTTCTTGATGTAAGGATCATTTTCTCGTCTTCCGATTAAGATCTTTTTAGTCTTAGGGTTATACACAATACCTAGAACGTTTACTAAAAACACACCCTTATCGAATTTTGTCCAATCCATATTATAATTCGTCAATTTAGTTTTAAAAACTTAAGTGCTCCCGGCGAGATTTGAACTCGCGCCGACGGCTCGAAAGGCCATCATCCTTGACCGGGCTAGACGACGGGAGCAAGTGGGCCGACGAGGATTTGAACCTCGGACCTGTCGTGGACTTAGCTTCTTGCCTAACGGCAAGCGTCATATAAGACGACCGCTCCACCGGACTAAGCTATCGGCCCTTGCTTGAGCGCCCGAGGAAGGATTTGAACCTTCGACCTATCGCTTACCAACGCAGTTGGTTCCGCGAAAGGAACCTTTCGCGCTAACAGGCGATCGCTCCACCAGTCTAAGCTACTCGGGCACACTACAAGGTTTTAAAATTTGTTTATAAAGTCTTTCTTATCTACTATGGACATGTTAGACAAAGCAATAGAATTCATCAAGAGCTGCAAGCCCGAAAGCACAGCCATTGTTTACCACACTGGCTGCGGAGATGGAATAGCTTCAGCAGCAATACTTACCCGAACTTTTGTAAAGCACTTTGGCAAGGCGCCTCGAGATGTTATTCCGGCATCACCTGGAAAGCTGCAGCACGTTAAATTTCCAAGTTCCGCTAAGCAAATTATTTTCGTAGACATTGCAGCAGATCAAAACCCAGACGTATTGCTCAAGCTGAAAAACAGAGCTAAAATAGCTATTTTCGACCATCACCAAATCAACAAAAATATGAACAAATTCGGTATTTTACATGTTCACCCAGAATTATTTCAGAAAAGACTTACTGGAGAAAAATATTGCGGTTCCAAACTCACTTACGATATTTGCTCAAAAATAACAAACGTTACAGACCTTGCCTGGATAGCAGGCATAGGCCTAATACACGATATGGGCGCCCAACATTGGAAAGAATTTATGGATTTTATTTACACGCTACACCCAGAACTGAAAAAAGGCAAGGACATTTACGGCTTTGACAGTGAGCTTGGAACGCTAACCAGTATTTTGACTTCTGGCAGAGACATTAAAGATGGCGAAAGACTGGCTTTGCAAGCAGTACTTCTCGCAGAAGATCCCGAAGATATTCGGAAAGAGGAAAAACTTGTTGCTGTAAAGCAAGCCAGAGATAAGGACGTTTCTAAATACGTAACAAATTGGAAGAAATATGCTAAAATCTACAAAGATTTGGATCTTGCAGTATTAGAAGTGAAATCTAAATTTGAAATCAAATCGCCAGTTGGCACGGTCTTGTCTATAAAAAACCCAGATTACACTTTTGTCATTATTGATAGAGAAGGCAACGAAGCGAAATTGAGTTTTAGAAGCCAAAAACGCAAGGTAGATTGTAACAAGTTAGCCAAACTCTCTGCCGTGCCCCTTGGCGGCTCGGGTGGTGGCCATGTGCCTGCCGCGGGCGCGTTTATACCGGTTAAAAATCTAGAAGCTTTCAAGAAAAAGTTGCCAGAGCTTGTAAAACAATTGAGCAAGAAATGAAACAACCAAAATTTCGAATTTTGGAGCTTCATTCTTCGCTAGGTTCAGAATGAAACTTCTCTCTAAATCATTCTTTGCAAGAAACACAGAACAAGTAGCGCGCGAGCTTTTAGGGAAAATTTTAGTTCACAAGAATTTTAGAGGCAAAATTGTTGAAACCGAGGCTTATTTTGGCACGGGCGACCCGGCAAGCCACGCATTCAAAGGCCCGACTCACCGTAGTAAGGTCATGTTTGGCCCGCCAGGCCGAGCATACGTATATTTTACTTATGGAATGCATTGGATGCTTAATGTTGTCACAGAAACCGACGGCAAGCCAGGTGCAGTTTTAATTCGCGCTCTCGAGAGTGGTTTGAACACAAACGGTCCCGCTAAACTCACAAAAGCATTTGGAATTACAGGCAAACTAAACGGAATAGAATTAACCAAAAGGGGTTTTTGTATCTTAGACTCGAAAGATAAGCCAGAAATCGCAAGCAGCAAAAGAATTGGCGTATCTAAAGACTTGAACAGGAATCTAAGATTTTATATTAAGGGAAATTCCTTTGTTTCCAAGAATGGGAGTAGATTTAAGGTCGCTGACGAAGCCACAAGAAATAAAGTTTGAAGACTTGAAAGGCAGAAAACTCGCGGTTGATACTCATTTGGTTTTGTATCAGTTTCTTACAACCATGCCCGAGCTGCGCGATTCTAAAGGTCGATTGACATCGTATTTGTCTGGATTGTTTTACAGAACTACACACTTAATGTCTGAAGGCATCAAATTAGCATTTGTTTTTGATGGCTACGACGGCTTGCCCAAAATTACCAGCACCGTTACGTCAGAAATCCTTGCAGAATCTATGGCGTTGATAAGGGCTCTTGGTTGTCCAGTAATTCAAGCGACTTCTGAAGGCGAGGCCCAATGTGCCTTCATGTGCAAAAGAGGCGATGTCTGGGCAGCTGCCAGCCAGGATTATGATTCTCTGATGTTTGGCACGCCCAAACTTGTTAGAAATCTGACAATTTCTCGCTATCGGAAATTACCGAAGGGCGGGAAAGCTCCAGTAAGGCCTGAGTTAATTGATTTGAAATCATTTTTGCGCCAAAATAAAGTCAACCAAAAACAATTGGTAGCGCTTTGCATGTTAATTGGAACAGATTTCAATGAAAAATATCCCAAAATAGGTCCTAAAAATGCAGTAAAAATTGTAAGGAAACTAAAAGAGCCTAAAAAGATATTTTCTAAATACAAAATTTATGGCTGGCAAGAAGTTTTCGAATTTATAACAAAGATTCCAGTAACAAAAGACTACAAATTGAAGTGGGAAAAGCCAGACAAAAAGAAAATCAAGGAACTTTTGTGCAAAGCGCACGATTTCAAGGAGGAGCGCGTGGACTCTGCACTAGCCAAACTAAAAGATTAGAAATTTAAATGCAGATTTCTAGGTTTAAGCATGGATCCCAAAACGCAAATAGCAGAACTTGTGGCTGCAGCTGCAAAGCTTCCGCCTCACGATATTATAGCTATTCTGGAAGTTCCACGAGCCACAGAATTGGGAGACTTCGCACTTCCTTGCTTCAGGCTTGCAGCGCAGCTGAAAAAAGATCCAAAATTAATTGCAAAAGATATAGCTTCGCATATCAAGATTCCAAAAGGTTCTCTAGTAAAATCTGTTAAAGTTGCAGGTCCGTATGTTAATTTCTTTCTAAGCAGCTCAAATCTTGCAGAGCAAATTTTGGGCGAAGTTTACAAAGCCAAAGACCAATTTGGCTCCGGCACAAAAAAGAAAGAAAAACTAATGGTTGAAGGCTTTGGGCAACCAAATACTCACAAGGCGCTTCATATCGGACACTTGCGTAACATTTGCCTAAGCGATTCGCTTTCAAAAGTTCTAAAGTTTTCAGGGTGGCTAGTTCTCACGGCAAATTACGTTGGCGATGTTGGCACTCACGTAGCCAAGGTCATGTGGTATATGCAAAAGTACCATTTGTTTCACAGCCATACCAAGCAGAAAAACAAAGGCGAATGGCTTGGAAAGCTCTACGCAGAAGCCGTGAAGAAAGTTAAAGACCACACAGAATACCAAAAAGAAGTTTCTGAAATACATCAGAAACTTGAACAGAAGAAAGACAAAGAACTGCTAAAACTTTGGAAAACCACGCGAGAATGGAGCTTGCAAGAATTTAAGCGCATTTACAAAGAACTTGGTGTCGAGTTTGATACCTGGTTTTTTGAATCTGAAGTGGAGCAGTCAGGCAAAAAGCTCGCCTTAGAGTTGTTAAAGAAAAAAATCGCGAGAAAAGATCAAGGTGCACTACTCGTCGACCTTTCAGATTGGGGTTTGGACGTATTTTTGGTATTGAAATCTGATGGAACAGCTCTTTACTCTACAAAAGAGCTAGCGCTTGCAAAGTTGAAGTTCGAAAAATTCAAAATAGACCGCTCTATACACGTTGTTGGCTCTGAACAGAGCCTCTATTTCAAACAACTTTTCAAAACTCTTGAACTAATGGGCTTCAAGCAAGCAGAGAATTGCTATCACTTAGCTTACGAGTTAGTTATGCTAGCAACTGGGAAGATGTCTTCACGCTCAGGCGAAGTTGTCCTGTATTCTGACTTAATTGATCAAGCAAAGTCCAGAGCGCTCGAGGAAGTCAAAAAAAGAAATCCTAAGCTCGGCAAGAAAGCAGAGCTAATTGCAGAGAAAATTGCGCTAGCGGCCTTGAAGTACGGAATGCTGAAGCAAGCTCCAAACAAGGTAATTACGTTTGATTGGGAGCGCGCGCTTGAATTCCAAGGTGATACCGGCCCTTACTTACAATACTCGCTAGTTCGTGCAAACAAAATATTGGAAAAAGTAAAAGCAAAGCCAAGTTTGAAAGTTGATTTTGATTTGCTAAAAACTACTAAGGAAGCGGAATTAATCAAGAAGATTGCAGGTTTCAAGGAAATTGTGGCAAAAGCTGCGGAGCAATATGCGCCGTACTTGATTGCAAATTATTCATACGAGTTAACACAAGTTTTCAACGAGTTTTACGAAGCTTGCCCAGTAGCACAAGCTGACAAAAAAGTAAAAGAAGCTAGAACTTTGCTGGTTTGGGCCTTCGCGCAAACCTTAAAAAACGCGTTGATTTTGATGGGAATTGAAGAAGTCGAAGTAATGTGAAATGAAACGTGGCTCTCGAAAGTGGAAAAAGAAGAACAAAAGCGGTTACCGAGGTAGATGGAAATGGTACCGCAAGCGCCTGAAGAAGAGAAAACGATTGCGAAGGTTGAAGCGCACAGGCTCGTAACTAGTTAGCTTTTTAATTAGATTTCTAGTTAGATTTTTATGCAGGGGTACCCAAGCGGTCAAAGGGAATCGCCTCAAGAGCGATTGGCTTAGTGCCTTCGCAGGTTCAAATCCTGTCCCCTGCACTTTAATATGAAAGCAGTGAACGAGTATCGATTGCCAGTTCGCAAAGTGGATGTAGTTAAAGTTGATAGGGTGACATCTCCAGGGCATAGGGGCAAGTTCAAGAATTCAGTAGATTTTCTTTTTACAGATAAAATTGGAGATTACTCAATAGAGGGCAAACCAATTTACGCTGCCGCTGATGGCGAAGTTGTTCACATAAAAGACGATTCGCAAGAAGGTGGATCCGACATTAAGAAATATTCTGGCAAAGGAAATGGCGTGCTAATTAAGCACGTCAATGACGAGTTCAGTTACTACGAGCATTTGAAGTACAAAGGCGCGGTCGTGAAGAAAGGAGATAAAGTTAAGACTGGAGACCTTGTCGGCTATAGCGGAAACACAGGTTTTACTTTGCTTTCCCATTTTCATTTCCACGTATTGCGTTTCGTTGGCCCAGGGAAATACAATTTTAAAGCTCTCGAAGTTAAATTTAAAGAGCTGGGAGAAACAGAACGTCCGTTTGACGAGCTGTGGCTAAAGAAACCCAAAAGATGAAAGACAAGATTATTGCTATGCTGTCGAAGGATGTGCTTGCTGTAGTGTGGATAGCGTTCATAGCGTCAATTATTGCAATGACGCTTTGGTTTCAGTCCTACATTAAAGACATCATAATCATTAGCGTGCTTTTCCTTGTCTTTACTCTTCTTGAGCCTTACATTTTGCACAGTGATGCACATATTGTACGGATGATTACTGGCAGTAAGTCTGCGCCTCGTTGGAAAAAGTTCCCGCTATTTTTCCTTGCAATTGTTGGATTGTATTTCTTGTATTCGTTTTTGCAATCCGTGCTGGCTGTTGCGCTGCCGACTGGCGGAATTAATTTAGTTTTTGTAGCAATCTGGCTGATACTTCTGTTTGTAATCTATAATTATAGAATAATCTCGAAATAGCTGAATTCTTAGTTAGGTTTAAAAATCGACTTGTTTACTAAAGTATACAGATGGCGCGGGAAAAACTTGGCAAGGTACTTGAGTGTAAGCTCTGCGGTATAGAGCGGTATTGCCCACTTTCCGAAATCAAGAAGCACAAACGAGAATACTGTAAGGCGTGTTGGTATAAGTCTAAAAAATTCAAGCGTTTGGCTAATTATTTGGTTAAAAATTATACAAAAAATCTTCTTACACCAGCGCAATCGAGCAAGAGATTGAAGAAACTGCATGAAGATTTGAGAAGAAAAGATCCCGAAGGTTATCGCAATTTGCAACGCCAAAGATTTGTTAAATGGAAAGAAGAAAAGCCTAAAGATTATTTTAAGCACCAGCGAGACGCTGGTAAACTTGGTGGGAAACTAGGCCTCAAAAGAGCGCTCGAGCTGCATCCCGATTTGCATCTTATCGCAGCAAAAGCATTTCAAAAAAAGTACCCAAATCATATGAAAGAAGTCCAAGAGCGATGGAAAAAAGCGGATCCAGAAGGATATAAACAACACCACAGTAAAATAGGAAAACTTGCCCACAAATTACACCCAAACCTGGGTCATGAAAACGGATTGAAAGCAATCAAAATACAAAGGGAAAATAAGCCATACTGGCTTGATGGCGTTCCTTATGACAGTAGTTCTGAAAGAGAAATCGCCAAGAAGTTTATCGAACGCGGAATCGTCAAGAAATTTATACGCGGTAAGAATTGTCATATTCCGATTAGGGGCAAAAGTGGTTCTATAGAGGTTGATTTTCTCATCGGCAAAACTTTTGTCGAATTCCATCCAGTCGTTAGTTATTATGAGAAAAAAGAAACTTCTGTAGAGTATTACAATCGCAAAAGGAAAATTTTAAACGAAGCTGGTTTCAAAAATAACAAATTAATACTTTTTGATAAAGTAAACGATTTTGAAAAAGTCGTTTTTCCCAATATAATGCAAGCGTAGCCACAATACTTTTGAAACTTTACATTTCAGAAATCACATGTCTAAAAAACAATCTGCGCCTAAAGGCAGTGAAATTAATTATACCGCTTTATTTGGTACGGGAATACCAATTGTTTTAGCTGCATTTGGCATAGCAGCTAGTGACATCGAACTCGCGGTTAAATTAATTGCGGGCGCATACTTGTTAGGTGTAGCAAATTCCGCAGCATTAGTTTATTTGCTACTAGAAAACTTTAGAGGTCCAAAATGAAAAAAATAATAGCTACGCTAACGGCAATTGCAACCACGATAGTGCTTTTAATATATTTGTATTTTGTGTTGCAATTTTTAGGGTCTTTGCCAAAATAATCATTACGAAAATCTTTAGCAAAAGCGTAAACTCAACAAAAAGTTTATAAACGACCTGAACGGGACTTTTATTCTCTTCGGAGTGAAAGCTCCGTTGCTAGCAATTGGGCGAAGGACTAACGAATGATTCGCTTCTAGAATTTATGAAGGACACTTAACTGTGTTCGGATTTGGCTTGTTTGCTACAGTAAACAAGTCGTCTCAGCAGGCGTTTTTCCAGCTGAGATGCATTTCCGCGCTTGCGGTTAGTGAGCGCCAATTCATAGTAATTGGTGTGAGGAGAGAACGGTGCAAACTATATGCAATATATTCCAAATAATATAATGCGGTAACGTACAATAATCAGGATTAGTAAAATCAAACGATTAGTAAAACGGTAACTATTTCGTAATTCCCGTCGATCCTGCGGGAGGACACTGCTAGTGGAGTTCGACTAAGACATGCAAGTCTATGCAGCAATGCATGGCGTAAGGCTCCGTAACACGTCAACAATCTACCCTGAAGTGGAGGACAACCTCGGGAAACTGAGGATAATACTCCATAGGAGACAGAACCAGGAAAGGCCTGTCTCTGAAAGCCTCGGCGCTCCAGGATGAGTTGGCGGCAGATTAGGCTGTTGGTGGTGTAAAGGACCACCAAACCAAAGATCTGTAGGGGGGATGAGAGTCTGAGCCTCGAGAGGCACACTGAGAAAAGGGTGCCAGCCCTACGGGGTGCAGCAGTTGCGAAACCTTCACAATGCGCGCAAGCGTGATGAGGGAACTCCACGTGCCTAGGACTTTGTTCTAGGCTTTTGCTAAGTGTAAAAAGCTTGGCGAATAAGTGGTGGGCAAGACCGGTGCCAGCCGCCGCGGTAATCCCGGCGCCACAAGTTGTGTCCACGATTATTGGGCCTACAGCATCCGTAGCCGGCTCGTTAAGTTTCCTGTGAAATCTGGCCTCTCAAGGGTCAGGCGTGCAGGAAATACTGGCGAGCTAGAGACTGGGAGGAGTAGACGGTATGCCTGAGGGAGCGGTAAAATGTTTTAATCTCAGGTGGACCACCGATGGCGAAGGCAGTCTACTAGAACAGGTCTGACGGTGAGGGATGAAAGCTGGGGGAGCAAACGGGATTAGATACCCCGGTAGTCCCAGCTGTAAACACTGCCTGTTTGGTGCTACAGCTCCTTCGTGGAGCTGTGGTGTCGTAGCGAAGGCGTTAAACAGGCCGCCTGGGGAGTACGGCCGCAAGACTGAAACTTAAAGGAATAGGCGGGGGAGCACCACAAGGGGTGAATGCTGCGGTTCAATTGGATTCAACGCCCGGAACCTTACCAGCATCGACAGCAGAATGAAGGTCCTCCTAAATGGGGTACTCGACACGCTGAGAGGTGGTGCATGGCCGTCGTCAGCTCGTGCCGTGAGGTGTTCTGTTAAGTCAGAGAACGAGCGAGACCTGTGCCGCTAGTTGCGATTCTAATTTTCGAAAGGATATTGGGAGCACAATAGCGGGACTGCTGGCGCAAGCCAGAGGAAGGTGCAGGCGACGGTAGGTCTGTATGCCCCTAATATGCTGGGCTACACGTGGCATGCATTGGTTGAGACAACGGGCTGCAACTCCGAAAGGAGAAGCTAATCCCTTAACCTCAACCTTGTTCGGATTGAGGGCTGCAATTCGCCCTCATGAAGGCGAAATCCCTAGTAAACGCGTTTTAGCATAGCGCATTGAATAAGTCCCTGCTCCTTGCACTCACTGCCCGTCAACCCATCCGAGTCGGGTTTGGATGAGGGCCATGCTGAATGGTTCGAATCTGAGCTCGGTGAGGCGGGGTAAGTCGACACAAGGTATCCGTAGGGGAACCTGCGGATGGATCACCTCCTTATTACAGACCTTTTGGTCTGTAAACTGAGAGGGCTTCGGCCCTCTCAGAAAATATATTTGCACCTTCTCTCCGATCAATTACACCTGATACAAACACAGAGCGAAAATTGCAATTTTCGCGAGCTTAGCGAAATCTACGATTCCGCTAAGTTTTAAAATCGAAAATTGGACACCTAGGTTTGGGCCGGTAGTCCAACCTGGCAGAACGTCTGCTTTGCATATCGCGAAAGAAACTTTCGCGGGACTTTCGTGATCGAAAGAGCAGAAGGCTGCGCGTTCAAATCGCGCCCGGTCCACTTTTCACACTCGTATACTCAAGTATACACATGGTTTGTTCGTGTTGCAAAATACACAACGAATCAAATTCGTGCAGCTCCTCTCTGGAGGGGTGAAGAGCCGATTGGAATTTTTTGCATTGCAAAAAAGTTTCAAAATCATGAGGCTGTGCATAGGTATGGAGACGATAATATAAGTCAACAATTCTCACTTAGAGAAAATTATGCCTTTTATTGGATGGCTTGGTTTGGAAAACCGACGAAGGTCGTAGCAAGCTGCGAAAAGCTCGGGGTAGGCGCATGCAGCCATTGAACCCGAGATTACCGATTGCGACTTCGTGCCAGCTTCGGCTGGTGATCCGCGAGGATCGGGAACCCGCTGAATTGAAACATCTAAGTAGGCGGAGGAAAAGAAATCAACTGAGATGCTCCTAGTAACGGCGAGCGAAAGGAGCGTAGAACGATTCGAATCGTGCCTGGCAACAGGTTCGAGATGTGAAGCCCTGTAGCACCAAATGCGGGATGGTAAACTCTTCTGGAAAGTTAGGCCTTAGAGGGTGATAGCCCCGTAGTCATTTCGCGTAAGGTGAATTAGGGAAAAGAGTAGTGTGCGTTAGGATTCGCGCACGAATACGGGTCACAGCAAGATCCAATTCTAAATATTTTCCAAGACCGATAGCGAACGCAGTACCGCGAGGGAATGCTGAAAAGTTCCCTTAACAGGGAGTGAAAAGACCTGAAAATAAGAGGTGATAGTACGGCGCGGCTCTTAGGAGTTGCGCCATCCGTTTTGAAAAACGGGCCGGCGAGTTTCTCTCCGTGGCGAGCCTAAGCCGAAAAGGCCGAGGCATAGCGAAAGCAACAAGCCCGCAGCGATGAGCGAGGGGCGACGTGCACTCGCGTGGAGTCACTGGGAGAAGACCTGAAGCCTGACGAGCTAAGCCAGGGCAAGGTGAAGCCACTGTAAAAGGTGGTGGAGGCCTGAAGAGGTTCTGTGTACACGCGTTCTTCTGACCTTGGTTTAGGAGTGATATGCCTATCGAGTCGGGCAATAGCTGGTTCCTACAGAAATACGCCAAAGTGTAGCTCGGGTGGAGTTGGTTGGCGGGGTAGAGTACAAATTGAGGAAGCAGGGGCTTCGGCCTCGTTCCTCTGTTTAACTCCGAATCTGCCAACAACGTCGAAGCCTGGAGTAAGCGAGCGTGGTTAAGCTACGTGAGCGAAAGGGGAACAACCCAGCGAGCGGTTAAGGCCCCTAAGCGTTGACTAAGTGCAAAGAAGGTTTTGTTATCCAAAGACAGCGGGGAGGTAGGCTTAGAAGCAGCCATCCTCCAAGAAGTGCGTAACAGCTTACCCGCCGAGGGTGACAAGGTCGCAAATGGACGGGGCTAAGTCAACTGCCGAGACCGCTCCCAGTTTCCTTCGGGAAATTCGGAGTATGTAGGCGCTGTGTTCGGGTAGAAGCTAGTGCGAGAGCATTAGTGGACCAATCACAGATGTGAATGCCGGTGTAAGTAGAAGCTAAGTGGAGTGAGAAACTCCATCGTCAAAGGGCTAGGTTTTCTCAGCACTACTTGTTAACTGAGAGTTAGTCGGTCCTAAGACTGGCGCTTAACCGTGTCAGCCGAAAGGGAATTCCGTTAATATTCGGAAACCACAGAGCTGCGTGTGGCAACACAAGCGGCTCTCTGACGCTTGGAGCTAAGCCGACAGTTACCATCGTAACTGTTAAGCCTTGAAGTCCAGGGAGTTCCGTAATGGAGAGAACTGGATGAATGAGTGAATAGCATCCGCAAGGGTGTTCGGCCAATGCTTCGAGCACGTGAAAAAGAGAGTCGAAGTTGCTCTGTGCCCGTACCGAGAACCAGCACAGGTGTCCCTAGCCTAGAAAGCTTAGACGTGAGAGGTTTAATCGTCCTAAGGGAACTCGGCATATTGGCCGCGTATCTTTGGTATAAGCGGTGCCGGCTTTTGTTGCGCAAGCCGCGAGAGCCGGCCGCAGTGCCCAGGGGGTTCCGACTGTTTAACAAAAACGTAGCTAAGTGCAAAGTCTAAACGGCCTTGTATACTTGGTGATTCCTGCCCAGTACAGGTACCTGAAAGTCCAGTTCAATGGAAAGTAGGGCCTGTAAACGGCGGAGGTAACTCTGACCTTCTTAAGGTGGAAAACTGCCTTAGTAAAATTGGGCCATTTGCTGGAACATCCGAGAATGCCAAGCTACTTGTAAAGGCTTAAGTATACCTTAACAAGTAAAAATGCTATGGCTGCGGAAAATCAGCAGGAAAGACTAGATAACAGTTGGATCGCGGGATTTGTCGATGGCGAAGGTTGCTTCCATGTTTCAATAAACAAGCAACCAAAAATGAGCCTTGGATGGCAAGTCCTTCCCGAGTTTAGAGTTGTTCAACATAAGCGAGATGAAGCAGTCTTGCATCAAATTAAAGATGCAATTGGCTGCGGCCAAGTTGTTGTCAATCACGGAGACCGAAAAGAACTGCGCGTAAGAGGTTTAGAAAATCTCAATAGCGTTGTTAAGTTCTTCAGAAAGAATCCGTTGAAGACTACAAAGCGCGAAAATTTCGAAATTTTCGCTAAAATAATTTCGCTTATGAACCAAGGACAGCATTTAAGCCGGAAAGGTTTGCAAGAAATTGCAAAGCTTGCTTCCAGAATGAATAGACAAGTCCAAAGAAGTTATCTAGAATCCTCAGAGACTATACGCCCAACTTCCGCAAGGAAGAAGATATAGTCCGATCCTTGCAGCGATGCAAGGAGGCAAGCAGAAATGTTTGCCCGCCACGATGTGGTTAGTACCTCAAATTGAGGGAAGTAACAGAATGAGCGAAATGCCTTGTCATTTAATTGGTGACGTGCATGAAGGGCTAACGAGATCCCCACTGTCCCTAGGATGAACCTCACGAATTTTCTCCTCTGGTGAACGGGCCAGAGAATTCCAGTGGGAAATGAAGACCCCGTAAACCTTCACTGCAGCCTGTAACTGCGGTTTGATTTTAGCTGCATAGAGTAGTCGGGAGGCGTTACTAACTTCTGCTTTCGGGCAGAGGTGAGCCGAAAGTGTAACACCGACCTTTTAGAGCCGAATCGCTTACCCGGAAGGGAACAATTGCAGGTGGGCAGTTTTGCTGGGGCGGCAACCTCTTGAAAAGGTATCAAGAGGACCCTATGGTCAGCTCATCCTGGTTGGAAATCAGGAGTAGATGGTAAGGCAAAAAGCTGGCCTGAATATGTTCTGAAAAGCGAGGAACATATACGCGAAAGCGTGGCCTAGCGAACATTGGTGACTCCTTTACTGAGAGCCCAATCTGATAGAAAAGGTACTTCGGGGATAACTGAGTCGTGCCGAGTTAGAGTACACATCGACCTCGGCGCTTGCTTCTTCGCTGTCGGCTTTGCCTATCCTGGGCGTGCACAAGCGCCCAAGGGTGCAGGTGTTCACTGATTAAAAGGCATCATGAGCTGGGTTCACAACGTCGTGAGACAGTTGGTGTACTATCTACTGGAATTGTGGTAGTCTGAGTAGAAGGCCGTTTTAGTACGAAAGGAACGAGCGACCCGCGCCTCTGGTGTACCGGTTGTCCGATAGGGCAGCGCCGGGCAGCTACGCGCGAAAGGGATAAGCTCTGAAAGCATCTAAGAGCGAAGCCCTCTGCAAAAAGAGACTACATAGAGCTCTCGTAGATGACGAGTTTGATAGGATCGGGGCGTACGCAGCAAGGTAACGAGCTGTTCAACCCGCGATTACTAATCGCTCATCTTCTTTAATGAGACAAAACACACAAATCGAAATCCATGCCTATGTACAGCTTATCATGTTATTTTTCTAGAAATGCAACAAAGTTTACAAGACGGTCTAAAAAAGTTTGTAGAAGGTTCCGGGAAAAAGCCAGAAACTTTACACAAAGGTACTGTACCAGGTTTTGATTTTTCAGAAAAATTTGGTGTTAGTGGTTTTTATTTTGATACTAGCGCAGTTAAGGGCTGGTTCAAAACCAAAATAAAATCTATAAAAAATAAAACAAACTTTAATCCACCAGAAATTCTGTCATTTTTTACTTCCCAAGTGAAAGTTGTTTCCTATCTTGTTAAAGAAGAACTTTATGGTCAGTACAAAGGTATATTAACAGAGAGAGAATTTGAAGACAGCTGGCACGAATTCCTCGCAAGTATGAATTTTAGTGTTCTCGAAGAAGAGAAGTTTCAGAAGATTAAAAGGAAAATTGGTTACGATGCAGCCCATATCGAAATTAGCCAAAAATATAACTTTTTACTGGTGTCTAACGACGACGGGATGAGGCGCAAAAGCCCTTTGGCGCTGAACGACGTAGAATTATTGAAAAAGATTCAAGATTTGTCTTAACTTTAAGGCGGATTAGGTTTAAATATTACAATCAAGTAAGCCAGTTATGGCTGCGAAGCATACGCTACTATTTACTTTTTTAATAGGCTTATTCTTATTTGGCGGGTGTGTTCAGAAGCAAGAAAAACTTGAACCACCAATTAATTACACAATTAACGATGAATATCAATACTATCCATTCGCTTCAAGCCCGTACGAAATAGATCAAAAGATAAAAGGTGCTTTAGAATGGTACGTCGTCGTGGATAAAAATGCAACAGATGATCAAGTAAAAGCCTTGATGTGTTATTTTGACGCCACGAGAACTGAGCTACTGAGACAGACCGGCGCAGCAAATATCAACATATTAATCTACAAAGACCCGCAGTATGCTAACAAAGCGACGTACGACAAATATCTTTACGAAGATGTTCCAATCCGCCAACTGATAATAGAGTCACCGATAGCAAGCTACAACTACAATCCGAAACTGGCTCAGACAACAACACCAAAAACCAGATTTTTCTTTTTCGGAGTCGACCCGGAAGCATTTCCGATAGAGGTTGAATTAGATTGCGCAAGCACAGACTGATGTTATTTTTCTAGAAAATTCAAAATTGGACGCAAATCTTTAAAGACTTAGCAATTTTGCCACACTATGACAAGTTTGTTAGGAGTAACGATAATAATATCTCTGGGTTTAGGAAGTTTGTTTGTATATCTTTATCATCAAGGTAGCTTGGAGTACGAAGATGGCCAAAAATTACTTGACAACGCTACGGTTTCTGTCAACTTTGTCAGCCCCGACACTGGAAGCAAATTTGGCAGATCAGAGAGTATAATAAATGGAACACAAGTTACCGGCAACGCAATCCGTTATGAACTATTTTATGTTGAGGGTCCTAATAGTTTGACAGCAAGCTCAAGTTACCTGGTAGAGTGGGCCAACCAAAATGGATACGATGTTTTTAGACTAGGAACATACAGTGGTGAGATACCATCAAAGCTTCCGTCTCAAAAAATTGACCTCGCAGATGCGCTCCAAAAATTCGGAAACAACGCCCAGGTCTGCGCAGTCGTAGATCTCACCTACAAGCGAGTAAATTTTATTTACAAACTCTTCAATGGTTCTCCGAAGAAAACTTTAGCAGATTGCGCTACAATAACTGCGCAATTCGCCAACTAGCGGACGGGCTATGCAAAAGCACCAGATAAAAATTGAGATGACTGATTTTCAAGAAAAGCATTAGCAGTAAAGATCGACACCGCAGGAGCTTTCAGAGAAAGCTTTATAAGGACAGTTTTGCCCTACAGTAGAATGGCAATAACTAACGTCGGAATAAAAGACGAGCAAAAAGCAGAAATTGAGGCTCTGGTCAGAGAAACCGGAGGTAAATACAGTTCAGTAAACGAATTTGTGCAGCTGGCAACTCAAGAGCTCATCTTTAAGGAAAAAACTGCGCGCAATCCGAAAGAAGTTAGCAGTATAAAAGGTGCCGTACCCATCGTAGAAAAGTTTATAGAAAGACTTCTTGAGGATAACCTTGAAGACAAGATTATTCTAATACCTGCGGCAATGTCGGCAATTAAGAAAATTCTTAACACGACCCAGGAATTCCGCGTGATATTTCCATTACTTAGTAGAGCCGATCAGCTGCGAAGCGCTATTGAAGTTAAGAATTCATTAGATTCCTTGAAGCAAATATTTTCTGTGGCAGGTCATGAAGTTCCTCAAAAGTATATATCTGAACTAGAATCGATAGAAAAGGATTTCGTAAAAGCAATCAAATCTACTTAGTTACAATCTGTATACAGATCGATGACAGGAGGCACGTAAGAATGGGGTCCTATCCGGACTTACGGCCTCCTCTTGGCACACCGTTTATACAAGTTTTTGCAATAAGCCTATTAAACGTTGTGCCACCACTAGCAGTAACGCGTTTTAACCTGTATTCTCTAGCATACAAATCAAAACATTTATAAGTCTGCATCTTGCGATTATTTTGGAGACGAGTTAGCAAGCTTAGCCCTTTATTGGGTTAGGAAAGTCTGTCCTCGCAAATGTCTGACGAGCGCGTAATTGCGCTGGTTGGGAATAGAAATACACAGTTCGCTCTGATAGATGATGAGCGGTTGCTGGTGAAATAACTCAACTCGGACGCGAGCAAGGCCTTTGTGCCGCTTAGTCGAATGCTTGCAGCCCTGTCTGATTACAGAGGGCCAACAGAAGGCAGCTTATTGCTCGTCTCCCTTAACAATTATGGCACAAGATAAAATACGATTACCGAGTTCGGAAGG
>Ga0334722_10000141_pt1 | contig 104104 bp, 183 predicted proteins | sample C3_bottom_MG_FD_207210 | JGI IMG/M metagenome (GOLD analysis project Ga0334722, IMG submission 207210) | Sediment microbial communities from Yellowstone Lake, YNP, Wyoming, USA - C3_bottom | ecosystem: Environmental > Aquatic > Freshwater > Lake > Sediment | place: USA: Wyoming | collected...
GCCCCCTATTCTTTTTGAATGTACCCATGAGGTCCCTTTGATTTGGTCCTTCATGCAGGTCCCTTTAGTAAGGGACCCTTCTTCCCGGGCTTGAAACTGCTCGACCGCTGGCGTAGATTTCGGTCAACGCTCGCGTTGATGACGGCGGACCCGTTGAGTTCCAGCGGTTTGCGGCTCGATTTCAGCGCGGGTGATTGGCTGCGGGCGCGTGGGCAATCGCCCGCACGCGCCGCACGTCCCCCGGGGTGATCCATTGGACGGTCCAGCCCGTGCGGTACAGGATTGGGATACCCGTCAGCTTCCAGATGGCTTGGTCCGCGTCCTCCTGTCGCGATTTGCCAAAGAGCTTGTACGCGAGGGGGTGTCCAAACTCATGCAGGACAAGGCCATAGAGATGACTGTCAGAAAGGCATCCTGTGATGGGATCGGTGCAGATGGTCCACGGCCCCTTGTGGCCGACGTGAAAGAAGGCCCGCTTGTTGCCCCGTTCGCGGTCCCTCCGAACGTCGTAGCACGCCGCCAGCTTCACGGAGCGCCCCACAGGGGCCTTCATTTGGATCAGGAAGCCGTAGACCTCGGAGATGGCCCGCTCGATGCGCCGGAAGCCGCTTTCCGGGCCCCTGTGAACGCACCGTGGCTCCGGGCCCGCGTTTCGGAGGGAGCGCGGGCCACAACAGCTACCCGACCGGGGGCTTCGCGTCATGGCCGGGCCCCTCGCGCATGGAGATGCGGACCTGCTGGTAGAGCCGGGTCGCCATGAGCCCGACGGCGGGATTCGAGGCCGCGCCGCCGCCCTGCCCACCGATGGCCGAGTCCGGGCCGTGGACGGTGTGACCCATCTCGGTCATGTTCCGCTCGATCAGGGAGATCGCCGCTTTGATGCACTTCTCCATGATGAACGCCTCGAAGTTGACGAGCTTGCAGACAAGCTCGTCCATCTCGTCCATTTGGTTCTCGGTGGCTTTCGTCGCGAGGTCCACCACGCCGCCCGGGTTTGCCATGCGATTCTCCCCCCTACGATTTCGACGCCGCGTTCGCCTTCTCCCACTCATCGACGACGGCCCGCGCCCGGTTCGTGACCTCCTCGAAGTCGATGACGGCCTTCTTCATCCGCTCGTGGAGGACCGGCACGTCTTTCAGGATCGCTTTGAGCTTCTCGGTGAGTTCAGCCTTCTTGCCGAACTGCGCCGGGTCGATCTTCTTGATCTCGCCCGCCGCGACGACTCTAGGCGTGGCGGTCGCGGGCGCTCCGTTGTCGCTCATCGGAAGTCCTCTTTTGTCAGGCCCTTCGCGCCCCGGACGTGCTCCTGATTCCGCTGGACGAGAGGGTGGTTGAAGTAGGTGGCGGCGGGCAGGAACTCCGTGATCTTCTGGCACCGGGGGCAGAAGACCTTCATCGCCTTCCCGTGGATGGCCCGGTCACAATCCTTGTGGTCCGCGCCGTTGGGGAACGTGAGGGTCGATTGCGCCTTGCACCCGGAGCAGAAGCCCACGATGGCCTCGGCCAACTTCTGAGCGCCGTGGGTTTCGACGGTGTGCTTCTGGACCTTGACGTAGGCTTCGACGAACTCGCCCGCCGGGGTGACGAAGGGGACTTTGATGTGATCGGAGTCCGGGCCTACGAAATCGTGCATGAGCGATTCCCCCTTATGGGGAATCTTAGCCCGCCTTGGGCGCAGAGTCAACAGGTCCCGTCGGCTGGTCCTCTGCCCACGCCTCTCCCAAGAGGCCCTCAAGATGTTCGTCGGCCTTCTCGCTGGTGCGGGCGGCGATCTTTTCGAGAGCGACAACGAGGCGGTCGAGCTTCCCGCCCCCGTCCATCTCGTTCGCCATGCGGTCCACCGCGACGTGGAGTTTCGAGAGGTCCTTCGACTTGAACTCGTCCACGATCCCTTCGACTTTTGTGAGCACGCGCTCGCTCTTGTCGATCATGGGCTTTGTCTCTCGCTGGAACGTGTCCAAGGTGTCGGCGGTCTGCTCCCCGATGTCGAGCCCGCGCCGGGACATCTCGACTCCCAGCGACATCTTAATCAGGCTGGTCGCCAGCGTCGGGGCGACGTAGCCGATGGCGTAGGCCGGGAGGATGAGGTAGACCATGATGAGTTGGACCTCGACAATTTTCTTCGTGTCCCTGCCCATCAGGTACATCGTGAGCACGGTCCCGGCCATCGCGATGAAACTGAAGAGCGCCCCACCGATGCACGCTCTCCAGATGAACCGGATGAGTTTATTGTGCTCCTCGCGGCTCGGGATGATCCACGCTTCTTTTTTGCGATTCCCCGAATTCTCTGTCACCGACTCAACCTCCATGCGTACCAAGGGGTGAAACTCTACTCAAAATTTTATGGACCCCTCTTCGGGCTCCGGTGCGTCTTCGGGGCCGGGAGTCTTCAACGCCTCGATGAAGCCACGGATCAGGTGCTTGGCCTCCGGTAGGCTCAGTTTGTCATAGAGGACGGCATCGGTCAAGGCGCTGATCCTGACGAGAAGCTCAAGCTCGTTGTGGATGTAGAGGAGACGCGCTTCGCTACTCTTGTAGAGCGCGATCTCCTCGTAGAGGAGCGAGTAGATCATCTCCCGGTCCATCGGGTCGGCCATGCTATCCCCTGATGGGCGGCTTCGCGCCGGGCGGCGGCGCGGGGATGTAAGGCTTCCGGGGCTCAAAGAGAGGCGGGAGCACTTCGGTTCCGTTGTGCTTCTGCTCGTAGAACTGGAGCGTCTCCTCGCGGACGATCTTCTTGATTTCCTCGGCCATCCGCCTGAGCAGGTTAAGCGTGGCCTTCTTCCGGTGCTCGGGCTTTCCCGTGAGCGTCGAGCACTTCGTCGAGTAGAGGTCCACGAGGCGGGCGACTTCGGCGTCGTAGATCACTTCTTGTCCTCGCGTTTGGGTTCTTGGATCAACTGCACTCCAGAGGGGGCGTCCGCGTAGGCGTACACCATGAGCTTCTGGCCGTCCTTGGCCTGATAGAGGTAGGCGATGCGGGCCTTGCGTCCGAAGTGGTTTCTTACCTGCTCGCCCACCTTGTAGCCCCAAAGCTCCGTGACGTACTTCCCCGGAGGCAGTACCTCTTCGATCATGCGATCTTCCTCACCCGTCTTAGGAGTTCCAAGTACGCCCTGCGGAGGCCGTCTTTGTCGGGCGACCCGGGACCGAAGTAGTCCACCTGAATCCAGAGGTCCGGGCCGATCCCGAGCGCCGTCGCTTTCAGGTCGTAGAGCCAGCTTCCCACGGGGAAATCGTCAAACATGTAGCCGGGCCGACCGAGGCGGGGTCCTTGTCCCGGGACCACTTCGTTCAGGTCCTCGCGGCAGATGATCGTCGAGAAGCGGTCGCGCATCCCGATGGTGTTGAGGGACTCCTCCGCGTGCTCCCGGACCCCGTGGGTGCAGAGCCCCACGTCCCCGAGCCGCGACAGGTGCTCCACGAATTTCCGGGCCCCGGGCCTCCGCTGGACGACGATTCGGGAAGGGCCGTCTTGGACGCCGCTGATGAGCGTGTTGTCGAGGTCGAGCCAGAAGATCGGGCGGTTGCTCATGGTCAACCCTGATTCAGCTTCGCGATGTCTTCTTCGTTGGGCGGCGTCTCGCCGTTCACCGTCGCCAGAATCTTGATCGCGTCGTCGAAGAACTTCGGGTGGTTGTTGAACCAGAGGGCGACCTCCGGGTCGGGGGCGAAGTGCTTTCGGAGCGACGGGTGCCACGGTTCCGCCGCCTCCTCTTGGAACTTCTTCGGGAACGAGAGGGTCGAGAACTTCCCCTTGTGCCACAGTTCGTCCTTCGAGTTCTCGACGAGGAGGACCTCCGGGAGGGAAACCTTGTCGAACTCGATCCGGCGCTTGAGGAAGTGGATCGCTTGGACGAACTCCTCTTGCAGGTACCGGAGGCCCACGTCCCCGCCGAGTTCGGACACGATCAGGTCCGCAAAGGACATCCCGGCGTCGAGGCCCTTTTTGTACTTCTCGGCGTCTGCGGGTGAGGCGACCCCCGCCGCGACGAGTTTCCCAAGCGCCTGAAAGCCCTTCTCTTTGTCGATCATCGCGGTTCCCCCTGCGACTGGTGAAGTGTATCCTGAGCCCGGTGCGGAGTCACGCCCTTCGTGGGAGCGTAGCGAAGGCGGGCGTGTTCTCCCCCATCCATGCGCCGATCACGTTGAACTCGAAGAACTCGACCGCCTCGTCCCGGGTCATGCCGTCGCGCTTCATGAGAATTTCGATGCACTTCTCCCGGTCGTAGAGGGCGAGGGGCGGCTGGGTGACGCGCTCGACGTACCCGATCAGCGCCTCGTCGAAGCCGTCCGCGAAGAGCGCGGACTCGTTCACTTCCGCGATCTCCCCCTTGATCTCGTCGGGGCTCACACCTTCTCCTTGCTCATCCGGTGCTCGAATGTCAGGTTGCAGTTGACCCCGAGCCGGTAGGCTTTCGCTTGGGCCTGTTTCGACCAGTAGATGCACTCGGAGGCGTTCCAGCCGTTGACCTCGTGGCCCGGGGCCCACCCGAAGTCCGTCCCGCGCACCGCGACCCCGTAGCGGACGGCGTTGTCCTCCGTGAGGCGCTTCACCATGAGGCACGCGCTCGACGTGACGACATCGACCTTGTGGATGCCGCTCTCGCGGCGCGGGAGGAACGCGACCCGGCCCTTCTCGTAGCGGGCGGCGACGTAGAAGGAGTTCCAGACCCACACCCGGGGGCACACGGCGTCGAAGCTCTCGTACTTGAGCGTCTCGATGAGCGTCATGATCCCGCCCGGTGATGGGAGCACGTCGCTGTCGAGCATCAGGAAGTGGTCGGCCTCCATCTTGGAGGCCATTTCGAGGAGCTTGTTCCGTTTGGCGGCGATGGTCGCCACGCGCTCTGTGTCGGTCCAGTCCCGGGAGTGGTCCTCGATCCCGCCGCCCGTAAATTCGTAGATGTCGATGCTGAACCGACCGGAGGCTTGGGCGATCAGGTCCTCGGTCCTGTCCTTCCCCCTCGTCAGGCAGAAGAGGACGGACAGGTCCACGTCCTTCTTCTGAGCTTCGAGCGCGTCGAACCAGCGCGGCAGAATCCAGTCGCGCTCGAAGATGGGACACCCGACCAGCACTTTCGGCTTCTGGTTCATGGGGTCCTACAGGTTGTTCGCGAGGTAGGCGAAGAGTTCCGGCTTGGTCGCGAAGACTTTCTGCTCGATCCGGGGCTCGGGCGGCGGCTCGAACTGGCGCATGAGCCCGGGGTTGACGCGCTTGAACGCCTCCCGGATGCGCCTCCGGTCATTGGAGTTCCCCTCGCGCCACTCTTCGCCGTCGATCTTGCCCTCCATGTGCTTGTTGAGGGCGACGAGCCCGTCGATCAGCGTGTCGATCTCCTCGTCCACGTTCTTCGAGCCCTTGTGCTTCGGGCACTTCGGGGCCTCGATCAGGTTCACGATAAACCCGTTGTCGCACTTCTGGACCGTGAGGATCAGCTTCCCCACGGGAGCCGTGCCAGCGATGAACTCCATGCGATTCTCCTAACCTTCCTGCAAGAGCCTAGCTGTTTTCCCCTTGAGCATACAGGGCCGGTAGCCCTTTTTCTCTTCGAGCTTGATCGTGCGGTACATCGAGAGCGCCCGCTTCAAGACCTCGCGCTCGTCCTGCCCGGTCAGCTTTGCGAGGTCCTTGAGGAACTTCATGAATTTCGGGCCGACCACGATGGCGGTCTTGATGTCAAACTCTTTGCTCACGGCCCCACGAACTCCGGGTACTGCCGGTACGCTTCCTCGAAGACCGGGTGAATCCGAAGCGGGCGCGGCAGGATGAAGACCTTCTGCCTCGCGTAGGGCCTCTTGTCGGGCGGCAGGTTCGAGTACGGCCCGAAGTTCACCCAGCTATTTTGCCCCCGCGTCTCCGTCGTGAGCGCCATCCGAGCGAACGGCGAGAAGAGCTTACAATGCTCGATCCAAGCGTTCTCCTCGCCCTTGGGTCCGAACGAGAAGCCCCGGGCCGCGTGCCCGAAGTAGTCGTGAACGGCGCGGAACTTGAAGTTTTCTTTCCGCGTGAAAATCGGGTGGTCCTCCCCGCCCGAGTAGACGTACAGGTGCTTCTTCTCCAACAGGTCGTCCATCATGCCCTTCGAGTCCCGGTACGGCGGCGCGTCGTGGTCCCCATAGGACGTAATCTTCACCGGGAGGATCGTGTACTGGAAGGCGACCTCGTGGATCAGGTTGTTATAGCACCGCCTCACGAGCGGGTCTTTCGGGAGCGACTTGGCCTTCGCGTAGACTTTTGCGATCAGGCGGGCCGTCGCCACCACGGGCTCGACGATGGACGTCTCCATGACAGGCGGAAAGCCGACCTTCCGGGCGTACATCCGCCCGAGTGCCTGTGCGGAGCGGTTCTCCTTGTAGGGGTTGGGCTGGTAGCTCCTGCGCTTCCAGTATTCAGCGAAGTGGCGGATCGGCCTGAGCATGGATCACCCTCTCTATCGGATTCTGAATTGTAGTACATCCACGTTGCCGATCAAGAACGGATAGAAGAGGACCGCTTCCGTTGCCGCGACTTCCCCGTCCTCCTTGCTCAGGTAGTGGTTCCCCTCCGAGATGTCGTCCATCCAGTCCGGGCCGAACCTGTTGGATTTGCTGTCGGGCTTCCCACGGTTCCAGAAGATAGGCGACCCGAAATTCATGTCGATGGCGAGGACTCCCTGCCTGTCCACCTGCATGAATCCGGCCCGGACTACCCAAATGTAGTTGAAGCCACAAGGGATGCACGAGCACCGCCACTTGAAAGAAGGATTAACGGTAAGTGGCTTGACCCACGGTGCGTGCGGAGGTTTGTTGTGGCTCATCTCCATCTCGGCTTCGACACGGGAACGTATTCTACGACCTCAAGCTCTCCGATCAGCGAGTGCTCCTTTGAGACGAGGATGAACCCGCGCTTCTCAGCGGCCTCCCGCGACTTGTAGCGGTGGGCCTTCCCGGGCTTGATAGTCCACTCCCTGCCGTTCCAGTACCGGACGTGCCCGTGCTTGCTCCATAGGGTATTGGGCGGTGGGGACCGCCACCGGAGGTACTCGCGGGCGTCCTTCGGGAGGACAAAGCTCGCCACCCCGCGCATCAGCGGGCGGCGGAACCGGACGATCCACCCACTCATGCCAGCGGAATCAGGGTGAAGGTCGCGTCTTCACCCTCCCCTTCGATCTGGACAAGGCCGTTGGACTTGAGCCAGCCGCGATAGTTCTTGAGCGTCCGGTACGAGATGCCCGAGAGGGTCGCAAGCTGGATCGCCCGGAGCGTCTGCTTCTCCAGCATGACCTCCAGAATCCGTCGGCACCCACGCCCGCCCGCCTTCTTGAGCCACTCCTCCCATGCCGCCGGGTCCACTTGGCCGTCGGTCTTGCCGATCTCAGAGAAGAGGCTGTGGAGGGCCTTGTACTGCGGGGAGAGCGACTTTCGGACGCCTTCCAGCTTCGCGGTGATCTCCCGGATGGCGGTGGTCGATCTACGGATGTCGGCCTTGAGGGAGGCGTTCTCCCTGCGGAGGCGTTCAAGCTCTTCGAGCGTCTCGGGGTGAATCTTGGGCGGGGCCTCTTCCACGCTGTCGATCAGGCTGGTCAGGGAGCCGTCGCGGTAAATCTGATGCCGAAGGCCCTTTAGCGAAGGGACCTTGCGAAGGGACCCATCGCCCCCTTCCCCTTGAAGCGCCTTGGGGCCCGGAACGAGGGCGACCGTCTTCGAGAGGCGTTTCTGCACGCGGGCGACGACTTCCTTCAGCGGCGCAAGAGTCACGGACTTTGCCGCGACTCCGACTTTTCGCGTCTCTCCGGGATGAAACGTCTCCCGGTAGCGGATCGCCACCTTCGAGAACTCCCCGGCGAAGTGCGGGCTCCAGAAGTGCCCGGTGCCGTCGGGGAGCTTCGCGAGGTCCTTCAGTTGGACCTTGATCTGGTCCTTCTCAAGGCCCGCCGATTCGAGCCACGCCACGAACGCCTTGTAGTCGTGCGACCCGATGGTGCGGAGCGCGAAGAGGTTCTCGCATTGGGAGAGCACGTCCTTGTTGATCGTGGCCGACCGCTGGCCGATCAGGGTGCATCCATAGCCCTGATTGCGCCCGAGCCGCACCAGCCGCTCGACGGCATCTTTTGTGCGCTTGGAAAGGTCCGACTGCGGCTTCTGCGGGACGAACTCGGGGGCCTCCTCGACGAAGATGTGGCGCGGAGTGTCGGGCTCCTGATCCATGAGCCCGAGCGACAGGTCGGTCATGAACGTGTGCCAGAAGGTCTTCGACTCGCGCTTCACGTCGATCACGGTGAAGACGTTCTCGTGGGCGATGACTTCCGCGATGCGCCGCCCATCGGTCTTCTGGATCGGGATGTCTCCGTGGTTTCCGCCGAACACCAAGACGGGAAAGCCGCCGGGCGTCCCGTCCTTCTTGGCCCTGAGCCCCCACCAGACCGAGATGGGATCGAACGCGGTCCAGAGAAGCCCCTGCTTGCACATCTCCTCGGCCATGACGGTCGCGCAGACCGTCTTCCCCGAGCCCCGGACGCCGATGACCGCGAACGTCTGGACCTGAGCGTCCCGCGACAGGGAAAAGGTCCCGTCTCGGCCCCCTTCGCGGTACTGCCCCATGATGAGCTTGTTCGACATGCGATTCTCCCGTTAAAAGCCCTTCTCCAGAATCCCCTTCTTGATTTCTCGCTCCGTCACTATCCATTCGCTCAGTTCCCGGGCGTGGATCACTCGGGCGTCCTCCTCCGGGAGCACCATGACGTGCCCGATCAGAATGGGGAACTTCGCACACAGCACGACCGCCACGCCCTCGGCCTCCTCCCGGGATGCGAAGTGCTTCGTGTCGTCGAAGGTGAAGACGATCACGTCCTCCGCGTCGGTGACAAACCCGCGAAGGCCGTTTCCCCACTCGACGTGGACTGTCGTGGGAAGCTGGCCGGAAGCGTCCGTGATGCTCCCCGCGCCCGTGAAACGGTCGGTCATGATGACCCACATCGCGTTGCTTCCTGAACGATGGACCAATCTACGTCGAGTACCGGCTCATGGGAAAGACATTCGGGGCACTCGTCCCCATTCCGACAGAAGAAGGCGTACTCCGCGACGATCTGGTAGTGGCCGAAGCGGGCTCCGAAGAGCGGGTCCGCGAGGACAGCGGCAGTCGCCTCGTCCAGCGTAGGATACGTCTTGATCCCGTGGACGATCCTGCTTCCCGTGCGGAGCCAGCCGTTCGAGTGCGTCATGCCATCCCAGCGGTCCTCGTAGTACACGCCGAACCCAAGGACGATAGCCTTCCTGCTCATATCCCACTACCGCCCTCTCCGGGCGTGATGCGGTAACGGTTCTCTCGTGCCCTGTCGTACTCGGCCTTCTCCCGGGCGCGGCGTTCGATGTTCTTGGCCTCGCGTTTGAGCGCCTCGGCCTCTCCGACGATCCGTAGATGCCCGGCGAGGTTCGGGTCGAGGCTGGCCGCGAGGAACGCGCCACCTTCGGCCTCTTCGACCGTGGAGTACACCGTGGCCTTTTCGATGGCCCCGTGCATGGTCCGCTCTTCGCCGCACCAGTAGTAGAACTCGCCCTGCATCCCGATGATGTAACTCAGGTTCGAGTCGATCTCCCGGGCTTTCGCCTCATTCTCTTCTGTGATCCACTCGAACTTGTCGGCGTTCCATTGGTGCTTGATGAGCTTGTCGGTTGAGACGTAGTAGCCTTTCACGCTCATGCCCATAGGTCGCTCCAGACCGCTTGCTCGACGACCTCAAGGTGCCCCATGTACCGCTTTGGGTCGGTGAGGATCATCTGCACGGTCACGTCTTCGGCCTCCTTCTGAGTCTTGAAGAGTTTGGCATCCCGGTACGAGGCGAATCCCGTCCCCGTCCAGAACTGAATGATCGTCATGCCCGTCGTCCTGTAGCTGTAGGAGTTGTACTCCTCCTCGGGCCGGGAGACGATGATGACGTAGGCGGTGTCACCTGTTTTCCAGATTCTTTTTTTCGGGGGCCCCTCCGTAGTAGTAATCTTCAAGTTCCCTGAGCGTCATAACCCTGACCCATCCCTTGCCGATCACCGATGGCGCGGCGAAGACGGCCACGCTCTCGGCCTCTTCGCGGGTCCTGTACGGCGTCCCGGTGCAGTCGGCCCACCCGCCTTCCGCTACGTCCCACACGAAGGAGCTAGTGAACGTCCCGAACTTCGCGTCCCACTTGGACAGGAATCCCACCACGAACCACATCGTCAGTCCCCTTTTGGCGGCTCTGCCGTGGGCTCGGGCGGGGGCGTGTCCGGGAGCTTCCCGCTGTACTTCACCGAGAGTTCCGACGAGAAGGCCGAACGGTTCTTCTCCTCCTGCGGATGGAATCCGGCCCGGCGCTTCATCAGGTCCCACAACTGCTCGACCCAAGGGCCCCCGCTCAGGGCCGACGTGGACATGTTCTTGAACTCGATGGTGAGGGTCTTCTTGTGCGGATCGTACTTGGACATCTGCACGTCCGCAAGATCGAAGAGGACCGTCGTGCCGTCGGGCTTCGTGATGAGGACCGAATCGGACATTTCAGGGGTTCCTTTCTCGATTACCGTCCCACTCGCGCACGCTGTACTTATGGTTCATCTTGTCGAGGGCCGCGAGGACGAGCGCCGCCGATTCCGCCGTTTCCCGCTTCCAGAATCGGGTGGCGTCCTTCGGCTCCACGACCATGAGCCACATTTCCCGAGCTTTCTTCCCAATGAAGAGGCTTTTCCTGATCCAGCCCTCGCGAACGAGGTAGTGGAAGCCCCCGTTTGAGTAGTCCACGCGGATCACGAAGCGCCCGGCCACCGCTTATCCGCCCTCCAACTGGCCCAAACACAGGGAGTTTTCTGGTACCGAGTACACCTGCACCTTTCCTAGAAGTACAGGGTCCTTGCCCACAAGGAACATAGCTTCCGACTCTGCTTGCTCCTCAGACCGAAACATCTTCGCTTGGTGGTATGCGCTGGACCATTTCGACCCGCTCCAGCGGGGCTTCAGCATGGCTTTCGGCGGCACCGGCTCGATGTCCGCTTCGATCACAAAAAATTTATCGCTCACCCAACCTCCCGGAGCATCCTGTCGTTCCACTCGAACTTCTGGTCGTGCGTGATGAACCCGGCGTCCGCGAGGACCTGAGTGGACAGCATGAAGGAGCTTTTCTCGAAGGGCCCCTCCAAAGGGACCCGGCCCTGCTTGATCTCCTCTATCCTACGGGTCAGGTACGCCTCGATCTTGGCTTCGGCGGTCACGGGTACCTCTTCCTTCCGTTCCACTCGCGGGGGTCCAGCGTGCCGATGAACTCTTCGTGCTTGGACGCGAGGATGAGCGCCGCGCTTTCAGCCCTCTCCTTCGTCCTGAATGTCTTCGCCAAGCCGACATCGTAAACGGTCTTGCCACGGTACTCGATGCTTCTGACCTCGGGGTCCCTTCCGATGTAGGTGACTCCGAAGGGACCAAGCCAACGGATCACCCACACCGGGGGTTTAGTTGCCACAGTCGTCCGCTTTCGACTCGACGATCCCAAGCACATCGAACCCGCCGATCTCAAAATCAACGAAGTCGTTCTTTTTTTCCATCAGCCACAGGTAGCCGACAGCTTTCAGGAGGTCGTGCCCTTGCTTTCCGCCGCCACGGAGAAGGACCTTTAGAATGGGGTCAAGGGGTTCAAGGCTACCTACTTGGACTTCCTGCTCTTCCTGATCCATGCCAGCCTCGCTTTCCCTTTTTCCGTGATGGAGTAGACGTACACATGGCGGGGTCGGGTCACTTCTTCCTCGGCGTCGATCACCACAACGCCGTCCTCGATCTTCTCCCGGTCCACGTTCTTCGCCCGGTAGAGCCTTAGAAGGACCGTTCCGACCGTGGTGGGGGCGGCTTTTAGGGCTTTGGAGAGGTCCTCTACAGCGGCTTTTCCCTTGAGAAGGGCCGTTAGAAGAGCCCCTGTCGTCTCGTTCCAGCGTGCTCTCATGGAGAGTATCCTAACATGGAGTACCTAGTTTGTCAATTCAATCCTAGCGTTGATTCAACAAAGTGCCTGTTCACCAAATAGCCATAAGGTGAACAGCCCCTAGGGGGAAGGGCTGGAAGGGCCCCGAAAGCCCTAGAATCGCCCCAGAACCCCCTCCCCGGCGCGGGATGGGCCCCAAGCCCATGTAGGGCTCCCAAGGGGCGGGAATCGACCTCAAGAGCGGCCTCCGATCTTCTCGACCTGATCCTTGATGTTGACGTACTTGACGTAGTGGTCCGACATCGCCACGCTCCCGTGCCTGAGCATCTCCTTCACCAAGAAGGGGTCCTTGGTCTTCCGGGCCACTTCAGTCCCTCGGGCGTGCTTCAGGCTGTGGATGCCTCGGCCCGGGACCTTGACCCCGGCCTCTTTACAGACGACATCCCAAAGCATTTGGGCTTTCCGCTTCGACAAGTGCCCGCCGGGACACTTGAGCTTGACGACGTGGCACCCCTTCGGGGTCACGCTACCGGGAAAGAGCCACGAACCCGACTTGAGCTTCTGAGCTTCGACGTAGACCCGGACCAACGCGACTGTGCTGGCGGGCAGGGGGTACTCGATGGCGTCCGGGAGCGGCTTGTCCACCATCTTGAAGGTTCCGTCGTTCTGCTTGATCCGCCGTCGCCCGGCCTTCTTGAAGGGGATCATCCGCATCCGGGCCGTGGACCAGTTGAAGTCCGATACCCGGATGTGAACCAGTTCGGACACCCGGAGAGCCCCGTTGTAGGCCAGAATAATCAGGAGATGGGCTCTGGAACCCGCCTTTTTCGCCGCCTTGAAGAGCTTCGTTAGCTCCTCTTCCTGCGGATTCTTCGCATCGGTGAGCGCCCAAGCCATTCACCAAACATACTTCAATGGTGAAGGTTAGTCAACGAACCCCTCAACAGCGGAAAGTTGTGCTTGTAGTCCTCGATCACAGCGCGGGCGATCCCCTCCGTGTGCCACACCCGCAGAAACGCGGCCCTTGGGAACGCGACCCCGAAGTACGAAGCGCGGGACAGGTTCTCCGACGCCCTTACCAGCAACTTCGCCGGGACCTTCGTATCCACGTCGCCCCCGCGTCGGATCGTCACGTCCACGGGCTTGCCCTTGTAGACCGCCCACGCATGGTGAAGGGCGATGGGCAGGTCCTTCACAAGGACGTAGCCCTCGGCGTAGCTCAACTCGCCCGTCATGGCGAGCTTCTGTGCGTTGTAGAAGCATTGTTTTTGGGTGGGAGCATCGGGCACTTCGAGAAGCCTGTTGAAGATGACCTGCTCCTCGGCATCGGTGTAGGGCGCGTGCGGGTACAGGTGCCCCTTCTTGAGGTAGAACTCCTCGAAGCTGTTGTACTTGAAGCCGGGCCGCTTCGGATGGATCGCGGCGAGTTGCTTGAGGAACGAGATGAGGTTGGCGTCCAGTTTACGCATGACGACCTCTACTTGAGCCCCAGCCCCTTTTGGGCCTCTTCGAGGACCTTCTGCTCCGCGTTCAGCGCATCGGACACGTCGAACCAGAAGACGTGCTCCGTGAAGTCGATCTCCCGGACAAGGACCTCATCGACGTAGACGCCCGGCGCGGGCTTGTGGAGGGCTTGCTTCTGCTTCCGGGCGAGGGTTGTGTGGCGGTCGATGTAGGCCATCTGCCACTTGATGTACTCCCCCTTCGCGGTTCGGATTTCCGTGACCTTGATCGGCTCTTTCAGGGAGCCGTGCTGGATCGGGTCTGCCATCGTCTCCTCCTTATTCTCTCCCGAGCGTGGAGGTCTTGCGACGGGCCTCGGCCTTCGGAGCCGCCAGCCTCGCCATCTCCCGAGCAGTCAGGAACGGCCCCTCGCCCTTCCGAAACTCCTTCTTGGGTAAGTTCTGGCCGCACTCGGAGCACTTCGTCTTCTCGTCACCCATGCTTCTTCCTCCAATCAGTCATGTTCTGGACCGTCCTGCCCGAACAGGCATAGTGGGCGATGGCGGCGACGTTCGCGTTCCTTGGGTCCCCATCAGGGCTCCCTACCATAGCGATTCCGATGGCCTCTCCAATCCGAAGGGGCCGTTCGCAAGCATGGCAGAGAGGCGGGTCGCACCCCTCCGAAATAGCCGCATCGAGGAAGCCCTGATCTACGGTCCACGCTGGACCTTTCAAATCAAGCCTATTCTTTCCCCGTTCGATGAGGTAGCTGACCACGGGGGAATACTTCATTTTTGAAATGCAACCCCTACAGACCGCACCCATCTTATTCCCTCCCGAGCTTTGAGAGCACGCCCAGCCGACGCCGCGCATCCTCTTCGACGCTCAAAGAAAATTTCACGAGGGCCTCCGACATCTTAATCATCTCGCGGCACATGCCGATGCCGCCGAGCCGCTGGATTTCGTTCTGAGCCTTCATCACGGACACGTCCCGGTCTTCCCCGTCCTCCACGCTGTCGAGCAGGTCCTCAAGGACCCCTTTCAGGAGCCCCGGCGCGAGGAACAGCCCGCTCGTCTCGGCCTCGATGGTCGCCTTCTCGCGCTTGATGTACTCGATGTCGGCCTTGGAGAGGGTCCTGAGCTTGTCGGCGGCTTTGAAGATGCAGTCGGCGCAGATACCCTCGATCAGGCCGTCGGGCGGTTCGGCTCCGCACTTCTTACACTTCACAGACCATCACCACGCCGATCAGGACCGGGTTCTTCGTGACCAGTCTAAAAGCGGCCCTTTCAGCGAGTTCCTTCGTGGCGTACAAGGCCGCGTCCGCTTCCGACGCCCACTTGGTCCCGGCCCAATAGACTACCGGGACAGCAGGGACAATTTGCGCCGGTTGGACCGTCTTGGCCTTTTCTCCCATGACAAAGGTGCATCCTTCCAGCACAATCTCCGCATCATCGGGAAAAACAATGGGTTTGTTCAACTCGTAGACGCCTCCCTTAATAACTATTGTGCCGCCCTGCGGAACAATGTCGATCTGCTCTTGAAGGCTCAACTCCACTTCGGAAGAGTTCGCGGCGATGGCCCACACGTCAGTCCCTCGCCCTGCGGAACAATGTCGATCTGCTCTTGAAGGCTCAACTCCACTTCGGAAGAGTTCGCGGACATGGCCCACACGTCAGTCCCTCTTGAGGGTACCGAGGACCCAATCGGCCAGCGGGAAAAAGTGGACGTTGTAGTTCGAGTGCGTGTCCGCATGGTGGAGGCGGTGGTTGTTCTTGATGTACCGGAAGAACCGCGTCCGCTGAAACCAAGTGTCCGACGGGACGTGGAACCTCCAATGGAAGCTGTTGAACATCTGGAGCGCGGTCAAGGTCGCAAGGACCCCACCGATAATCATGGGCCTTCTTGAAAGGACCTCCGCAAGGGACCAAATCGGGACCGTTATGAAAAGGAACATGAAGTAGTCCCTCGGGACAAACGCGACGTGGGCCCGCATCTCGTCGTTTTGCGCGTGGTAAGTCTCGTCCGCACCGAACATCCCGTGATGCCCGACGTGGTGAAGGTCATAGCCGAACCTGACGATCTTGTTCGAGTGCATGAAGAATCTGTGAGCGGTCCACTCCACGAAGGAGTTCACCACGAACGCGCCCGCGAAGGCGACCGCGTTCCAAAGCAGGAACCACGTCCACGGATGATCGAATCGGAAGGTCGGCATTAGTGGCTCCTCTTTCCTTCACACCGAGTACAGCACTTCTTCGCCTTGCAAACCGCCAGCCGCCGCCCGCAGTAGAAGCAGGGCCAACCCAGCGCCGCCCGGGGCGTTTGAACGATGTCGAGGACGAGGCGCTTCTTGGCCTGTTTCGGCGTCATGGGCATGGGTTCGCTCCCGTCAAACAGTTCTTCGAGTGGACGTGGTTCTCGTCGCACGCGACGGTCCACCACTTGTCCCGCTCGTAGTACATCTTGCAGATCGGGCACATGATCCCCGAGTGGTAGCTCCTGAGCGGCGCGGAGCAGGTGGGGCAGGTCATCACCGTGCGGAAGAGCTTCACCGTCTCGGCGGCGCGAAGGAGATACGTCAGCTTGCATCCGCAGGGGCCGTCTCGCAGGTTCTCCCCGCAGAGCGGGTCGTGGTACCCGGTCCAGTTAGCCTTGAGAATTTCCTCGACTTCTTTCAGGGTCATCGGTTTCGAGGCGATCACGGCCCGGCGTGTCGTATGTCCCACGGTAGTTCTCCCCTCTCCCAAAGATTAAAGCGTACTTCGCACCCCGGCGCAAGCACACTAAAGAAGAAGTAGAATATGCTCACGGCTCCACGCCTCCATGACCGCCGCAAAGCAGACTCGAAAGCAGGTGTCCCACGCGCCGCCGTTCGCTCCGGTACGAATACCAGTCCGGTCAAACTCCCTTGCTTGAACGATGGCGCGTTCGGATTCCCACACCGCGATATAGGTCAGGGCATCGACAAGAGAGTTTTCTTTGCAAGCCTGAGCGACAGCTTGAGTGAGGTTCACCGCTTCCTCCATTACGATCCGATGAAGAGGTCCACCACGCCGTCCTTCTGGATCGTCACGCGCTCGAACCAGAGGTCTTCGAGCGCGTGACCCCACACGCCGTACTTCGCGTGCTCCTTGTAGATGCGCTCGTACTCCTTGGCGACCATCCAGAGGAAGTACCCGGGCGTCATCTCGACCCGCGTGCTCTTCCGATCCCCCTTGCACGCCCGGCACGGGAGGCTCTCCCGGACGAGCGGCTTCACGAGGAGCCTGACGCCGCGCTTGAGCGGGTAGGTGATGTCCACCCACAGCGGGCGCGGCTCGAACCCGAACCAGTTCCCGAGATGATCGGCCACGTCGATCTTGTCCTGACAGGCCAGCACGAAGTCGTCGGCCTGTTCGAGCGTGAGCCCGGCGACGGCCTTCACCTGATACCAGACCTTCCACGTCCCGACGAGAGGCGGCTTCTTCTGCTCCTTGTGACGCTTGAAGGGTCCCTGCGGGAGCGGCTGGACTTCCTTCGGGAGTCCTCCTTTGCCGACGCCCTCGATGATGTCCTTCTCGATCAGCGCCGTCACCCGTTGCCCCGGCGCGGGCATGTCCTTCCGGGTGGCGTTCGGCTCCCACTTCCAGTTGTGGGTGTGCGGGTTCGGGCCCCGCGACGGGGGCCAGTTCATCAGTTCCGCCATGCGATCCTCCTACAAAAGCTCCACCACGAGGCCCCCGATCAGGTTGGGGTCCTTGACCGTTAGGTTGAACGCCGCTACTTCTGCTTGTTCTTTCAACATGAACGGCGTGGCCTGATTCTTGTCGGGCACGGTGATCCACGCTCCGTTCTCAAGATCGAATCGCAGGTGGAGGTAGCTTGCCCAGCGGTTGTGGTCCGTGTACCTCTTCAAGACGTACCACTTCTTGAAGCCGGGCACGTCAGACAGGCTTGGGCCCCTCTCCGAAGTACGCCTTCGCGTGCCCCGCCGCGATGAGCTTGTCGTTCACAGGGATCGGGTCCGCATCCGTGAAGATGAGCGCGAGGAGCCGCCCGTATTTGTCCTTCCCGTCCTTGAAGGTCTTGATCGTGACGGGCTTCCAGTTCGGGGAGATCGGTCCTCCCGCCGGGCCCTGACCTCCGTTCGAGAGGAGCCCGATCAAGAAGTCCTTCGCCGCCCGGCCCGGGGCGGGGTCCTTGACCCCGTGAAGCTCGGGCGTGTTGATCCCGTAGAGCCTGAGCACCATCTTCTGCCTGATCGAGAACCCGAGGTCCACGTCGAGGCGAACCGTGTCCCCGTCGATCACATCGACGACCTGCGCCGCGTACTCGTACATGCTAATGTCCCTCCAATTCCACGTCGTCTTCGCCAGCCAAGACCGCCCCGGTTGCGAGAAGCACGCCCATCTGGTTGTCCCCGCTTCTTCTGACTACGATGATCGAGTAGAAAATCTGGTCCCTCGAACTCGGCGGGTCCTCTTGAGCCTCGAACCAGCCGTGCGTGACCGCGCCGCACATCAAGGCCGCGTTGTAGTCGGCGTAGATCGCGTCCACGATCCCGACGTACTCCCGGATTCGGAGCGTGCATCCGAGGGGGTACTTCGGGAACCTCTTGAGGATGCACGGGGCGGGAGGATTGGGCACGAGCGCGGCGAGATTCAGGCCAACGTGCTTCTTTCCCTTGCCGAAGAGCGACCAAAGGAACCCGAACATCATCCCTCCCTTCGGATGGAGACTTGGCAGAGCGCCCCATCCTGCATCGTCAGGGTGTACTCGAATTTTCCGAATTCACCCGGCTTGTTCAGGCCGAAGAGGCGGGCAACGCGCACCCACGGGTCAGCTTCACTCGGGACCACTTCCAAGCTGTCCGCGTGACACGGAACCTGCGGCATCGGAAGCTCGAACTGGTATATCTGCCCCGGGTCGAGAACGGCAAGAAGGTATATTTTCCCGCAGACACCACACTTGAGCGCGAACCTGCCGTCTTCGCCGCCCTCTCCCTTGTTGCTTGTCCAGATCATGTCAGCCTTCGGTTGCACCACGGGCATCTTTCGATTTCGGTGAACCTCTCCTGTTCGTAGTCCGGGTGATCCCGCACGGGGGCGGGTACGACGCGGACCCACTTTCCGGTCTTGAGCCTGATGACGGTCTTGTCGGCCAGCGCGAGATCGAATTCAAGGCAGTTGTGCGCGTCCCCCTTCATATTCCGGGAAGTCTAGCACGAGCTACTTCACGCTCACAAGGGAGAGCGCCAGCACTTTCCAGCTTCCGCCCGCCGCGACGAGGAAGAGCTTCCTCCGCTCTGGAGTGGGGATGTCCCCGAGAAGCGTTACCGCCTTCCAATCCACGCGGCTCTTCCAGTAGTCTTTTCCGTCGAGTTGGACGAGAACGGCATCTTTTCTTACGGATACCTTCACCGTTCGTGACTTCCCTGTGCGAAAAACCTGACCGTCCTGCTTGGGCCCGAACTGGCCCGACATCATCCCGAAAAAACTGGAAGCCGCGCTGAACGCATCAAAGTGAAAGGCCCCGGTCGAGTCACCGGAGACGATCCCGACATCGAATCCGCCGGTCCCGCCTCCGCGCTCCACTTGCAGGATAAGGTCGTACTCCTCGGGCATGTCAAAGTCGAACGACACCGTGACCCGGGCGGAATTCTCCCCGGTGTTCGTAAGGACCCGCCCGACCGTCTTCCAAGCGCCCGACGTGGATTCGGTCTTGGCCTTCGGAAGGAGGTCCACCGTGACGGCCCTCTTCGGGTCCATCGTGAAGGTAGCCCCCGTCAAGGGGCGGGCGGGTTCTTCGGACCCTACAGCAAGCCGCTCGACCTCGGACTTCTTGAGCGTCAGCTTTTTGCCGTCCTTCATTTCGACGGAGTAAGTGTCCCCCTCGTCGGTGACGGATTTCCACGCGATGCGCCGCCCGTCTTTCAGGATGAGATCGTCCCCGAAGCATAGCGCCGGGCAGAGCAGGAACACGATCACTTTCTTCAACATCCGATACCTCCCACCACGATGTTCCCTTCGATCCGCGTGTTGTACGCCGGATTTATAGCCTTGATCTTCTGGAACACTTCCTCGTCCGTAGTTTTGTAGATTGGGAATTCACTCCGGTCGTCCACCAAGATCGTATGGTCCCGTCTCAGCGAGAACTTCTCGATCAATTCCAGTTCCTTGACGAGCGGATGCCTGTACTTTCCGATCTTGCACGAGTCCCCTTCCGTTACGGGATGAGCGTCGAGCCAGATCGTCGCACGCTCCGAAAGGACGCTCACGATCTTCGGGAGCACGTCAACGGTGTCCCCCTCGTGCAGGAAGACGCCGTTCACTCCCGCAAGGTTTTTGACCGACTGGCGGTATCGGTCGGGATCAAGCTCGATGGAGTGGACCGTCACGAAGCCGACCTCCTTCGCAAGGACGACTCCGCGCCCGTCGAAAGTCCCCGTCTCGATAAAGACCGGGTTGAGATATTTCTCAAGCGTAGCACGGGCGAGGCTCATGCTCATCGGCTGATCTCCTTCAATCCGGCAAGCCAGCGATCCATCCGACTCTCGGTGTACTCGGGGAACCAAGCGTTCTCGCAATTCGGATTCCCAGCGCCATGAAAGTATCCCTGCCAAGGTTCTCCCGGCTTGGGCAGGTAGGTTTTCTTGGCGAACTCGTTGTAGAGCACGAACGTCGGCTTTTTCATATTGTACGACGCCATGCACACGGCGCTATGGGCGGTGAACACTCCGGTAGCCCCTTGGATCACCTTCATCACCCCGGGGACGGTGAGGCGGTCTACGAGATCGAGGACGCCGCCAGAAGGGGCGATGCGAACCTCTTTCCTCCACGAATTAGTGTCCCTTGGAAAGTCGTAGAGATGGTGGATGTAGTTCCTCCCGAGCACCACGATGCTCCATCCTGCCGCAAGAGCGCGGGCGGCGGCGGCGTCAACGATGGGCTGAGGCACATACTTATCCTGTTCCGCAGAAGCGCACGCGAAAATCAGGTACCGACCAAGCCCCCTCGCATCGTCAATGGCGGGCCCGTCGCTTGGGTGCGGATAGAATTCCACGGGACCACCCGGTAAACTGTGGAAGCATCCGCCCCTCGGGAGCTTGAGAGGGTCCCTTGAAGAAGGGTCCTGAAACGAACAATGGAACCCGATATTGCAGATCGTGATTTGAGCGGCCTTTGGATGCCACAAAAAAAGTTCGTGTGCGTGAGGGTTGTGTGAAGACACCGTAATAAAGGCCCTTTCGCCCTCCTTCATCGAGGGAAGGGCCCCATAACACGGAAGCCAGTAGACGTGGTTGAGGATGTCTCCGAGCCCGCCCCAAAATTCATGGTAGCGGTGCGCCGAGAGTGCTTCCATCCCAACGGGGGCTTCGACGATTCTGGCAGAAATCATAGGGTCGGTTGGGCCTCCAGAAGCCGTTCGATCACCGCGTCGGCGGCGCTGTCCCACGTCCAGCGTTTTCCCATCGTGTACCTGAGACTGTTCCGCCGCATCTCCACTTCCACGCCGCCCTCAAGGACAAGCTCCATCGCCTCGACGAGGCCATCCACGGATTTCTTTCCGAAGGCCGCGAACGGCATCCCTTCGTACCACGCGGACACGGCTTTTGCTTCGGGGTAGATCGCGGCCCCCTCGGTGGGGAACATCCAAGCGTCCCTCTCGACGACCTCCGGGTGCGACGTGTTGTTGGGGACAATCACGGGGACCCCGCACGCCGCCGCCTCGCACACGGGCAGGTTCCAACCCTCCCCACGGGACGCCGAAACGTAGCAGTTCGACGCGGAATAGATTCGGGCCATCTCGTGCTCGTTGTACTGGCCTTCTAATGTCCAAACCGAGACGTTTTTGCCCATGAACTGCCTGTAGAGTTCCCGGTTCCACTCCGGGAGCGAGTGCGTGATGGCAAGGATCAGATGCACGTCGTCGCGTCCCGAGAACGCCTTGCCAAACGCCTCGGCCAGCACGTCGAAGCCCTTTCGGAAGCTCGGAAGCCCCACCGATAGGAAGACGAACCCGGATGGGACCGCCATCTCGCCAGCCCGGTCCATCGTGATTTTTCGGCATAGGGGGAGGGTTGCACCCTTGATCGACCTGTAGATCGCCGGGTTCACCCCGAGAGGGACCACTCGCGAAGGGACCCGGACACCGCTCTCGATGAAGACCTGCCGGTTCCACTCTGTCGGCGTCCAAAGCTCGTCGTAGCTCTGGTTAATCATCGCGACAAGGCTGTGGTGGGCTTTGTACGTCTCCATCATCGTCCAGACGATCTTGCGCCCGCGCTCCTTGGGCATATAGTCGGGTCCGAAAAACCGGAGAAGCGGGGCCTTCTCGTGGACCCGGGTGTTCCGGTAGACCTCGACGCGGCGGCGCGTGTACGGGTCCACTTGGATCAGGCCCCCTTCGAGGCCCGTCGTGAGCAGGTTCACCTTGAGGACGTTCGCCACGCGGAACATGATCTCGCGGTTTGCTTTTCCGTACCCCGAGTAGTCCGTGAAGTGACCGCTCCAGACGACCGACGGGCCATAGAACGGAGGCTCCGGGGCGGGCTCGGGCCTCTCCTCGCGGGGCTGGCCCTTCGTGAATTTGAAGCCCATCTACTTCCCATCCTTCGGAAGGTCGGATGCCTTCTCTTTGTCGTCGAGCGCCTTCTTGAACATCTCGCCCGCTTTTTGGAGCATCTTCTGAGACATCTGATCGACGGTGTGAAAAATGTCCTCCACGGTGACGGGCTTCCCGGCGGTTTTTTTCGCCCGAACCTCGTTCATGTGTTGCTTCGGACCCTTGAAGTCCTTGGGCGGCGACTCCAAGAGCTTCTTGTCGGGAACCATCTTTCCGTACTCGATCTTCCACCACGACGCCGTACCGAAGCAATCCTCGCCGTGGCCGTCGCACTCTGGCTCCTCGCAGACCCAGCGCCCAATCGTCGCCCACCAGCCGTCCTCCGTGTGGACCTGATGGGAGGGACGCGAACATTGGTAGTTCGTCCGGTAGGTCAGTTCGACGTACTTCTTCTTGTGGTCCCAGCGGCACTTCTTGGAGAACCACTTCTTGAGGCCCCACGCGATCAGCCAGCCGAGCGCCGAGGTCAGCGTGTAGGCGACCAGCCTCACCGGATGATCGACGATAAAATGAAACAGGCTACCGTCGTCCGTCATGACCCCTCCTATCCCGAGAACGCTTCGGGGTGCGCCTTCACCCAATCGGCCAGCATGAAGCAGAAGTTCGCCACGTCGGAGCACTCCTTGATGATCCGCTCCGGGACGGGACGGGTAGCGTCGAAGAGTTCAGCTTTCAGTTCGACGATCTCGTCGTCGATCCGCTTCACGAGGTAGTTCTCCGTCGCCTCCCGCCAGTCGCCCTTGGCGAGGTTTTTGGAGACGGCGAGTTTCTCCCTCATCTGCCCGACGAACCACCCGAGGCGGTCGTCCACCGTGTTCATGTCCGTCATGGCTTACGCGCTCCGCTGGAATTCTGTAACGTCTTAACCACTAGCGACGGTTCTTAGATGAACCCTCCGCCGAGGCCCCGGAGAAATCCGGGGTCTTTTATTTTGCTCTAACAGTCGTCTTCACCTTGCACTCGTGCGTCGGGAAAAAGCCGAGGTCGCGCTTCTCCAATTCGCCCCCGCACCGTCGGCAAAATACAGCGGAGCCAAAGTTCATGATCGCCTCCGCGACGATCTGGAGCATCTCAAGCTCCTTCTCCTCACGCGGGATCAGGCCGCGTCCCCGGTGCTTCTGGACGATGAGCCGCTGGCGACGGGCGTTCGCCATGTCCCACCACTTAGAAATGTCGGGTCTAAGCATCTGCGTGTCCCCGTCAGCACAGAAACTCTTCAAGGGCTTCCACCGCCTCGTCCATCGTCGGATAGCCGTGAAGCGGAGCGTGACCGCGCAGTTCCGCCCACTCCTTGATGAGCGAGGAGAACGGAGACGCTCCCATTTTAGGATCAAGCAGGATGGACTTCTTCGCCTGATCCCCGACCAAGAACTTCGCCAGCGCCTTGATGAAGGCCCGCTTCTTTTCCAGTCTTGCACCCATACGCTCCTCCTCGCTCACTTCTTTCCTCTCAGCATTTTTTTCAGGATCGTCTTGCTCGGGTGGAATGTGAGAATCTTCTCCGTGCTCTCGTGGTAGACCACGATCCACGATTCCCGGTCCTGCCCCTGAAACTCCAGAAGCGCCTTCATCTGGTGCGTCTCGACCGTGGAGTAGTCGAAGGGCCTTTTCAGCCTCCAGACCTTGAACTCGACCGCGATGCTCCTGCCGTCGGAGAGGAAGAGGATGCCGTCGAAGGGCTTAATCCCCGAGGCGCTGTCGGAAATTCTGAGCCAGTACCGCTTCCGGCTTGCGGCGCGGAGCTTGTTCACCGCGAGGGTCTTCTCGACCCAATGGCGCATAAAATCTCTCTCTAGCAAGGCTTTTTCTCCAGCGACCGTCAAATCTGCTTGAGAAGAAGCCCGTCCATGCAGAGGTACACGTCGATAGGTTTCCCGTGGACTGAAACCCCATCGGATCGCGTGATCTTTCCCATGAAGCTCTCGGTCGAGGTAATGTGACAGCCCTTGTTGTCGTGCCCTCTCATGTCCATCCAGCGTGTGAGAAGCCGCCCGCCGAGTCCCGCTGGGGCAAGCATCGCGGTCCCTTCGTAGTCCTTTTCCGGGACCGCTTCGATCTTCCCGCCGCTCACGACAATCCGATACGGTTTCCCCGTCACCTTGTCGAGAAGCACATCGTCGGTCGGCCCCTTCACTCTCAGCGTCGTCAGAGGTTGTTCGTTGATGATCGTTTGAGCGCCCATGATCCACGTCAGCACATAGTCCGACCAGATGAACCGCTCGTAGGCTTCGACGTACTCCGGGTCGGAAAAAACGGGACGAATGGAAACGGCGCTCAGGATGAATTCCAGCGGGGTTCCGAGGCACCCGGACTGCCATACGTTCGTGAAGGTGTTGTCCTTCAGCCTTCCGTCGGCGGTCGTCCTGCAATCCACAAAAAAGTGCGCCTTGGTGATCCCTCCCCACACCTGCTCCCGATCATGAAGGACTGTCCGAACGGGCCTAAGAACGGCTCGGTGTTGTTTCCCAATGATGTAGCTCGATCCACCTACCGGGCCCATTACGGATTCTCCATCTTCGGAGCCCGGCACATCAGGCATTGATCGACATACCGCACGAACTCGCAGTTCCCGACGGGTACGATCTGGAAATGCCGGAATCCGTGCTCCCCATAAGGATGAAGCAGGAACGCCGCCCCTGACGGTCCCACCGAAGAGACGTTGGCCGTGGATTCTTCGAGGTTTTCCTTCTTGATCTTGAGCCCAAAAGCCAAGGGCAGGTCCATCGAGACGATGCCCGCCGCAACGTACTCCAAGGCGTTGTACCGGACGATCATCGGAGCGAAGAGCGTGCTCACTTCTGCGGCCCTTCGAGTCGTTCGATCTCGCGGTCGAGGTACCAGCGGGCCTTCTTCAAGTCTTCGAGCGTGTCGCCCTTCTTCCCGGCGCGACCGATGTACTTCACCGCGTTCCACAGGTAGGCGTTCGCGACGAGGCCCCACGCCGCCAAGCACTTGTAGACCTCATGAATCACGTCGCCGCCGTAGTGGGCGGGATGGTTCACGGCCTCCTTCTTCATGTCGTCACCCACGGCGTCGAGAGGCCGAGCCGCATCGCCTTGACCTCGAACTCCTCGCGTTCCCGGTTGGCTTTCAGGTTTCCCTCCTCGTTCCGCTCCAGCCACCCGAAAGCCCGCGCCGCCGTCATCATCGCGGGGATGCTGTCCTTAAACCGGATCAGTTCAATGTCGAGCCGCGTGAGCGAGAGTGAATCCATCCGGTAATCGCGGAACGCCTCCCAAGTGATCGGGACCCAGCGCCGCACGATCTCCTCCCCGATGGTCGTGGCGTAGCTCCTGATCTCCTCCTGCGCGTGCTCGTCCATGCGGAGCCGCAGGAAGTGGAGCAGATTGTGGAGGTCTACCTTCCAGTACGCCTCGGTGTAGGTCGAGAGCGAGAGGTCCTTCCGGGCCTGTTCCTTCGCGATGCCGAGCGAGAGGCGTCTCTCGTACTCCTGCCTGAGAAGCCGGTGGAGTTCCGCCTCCGTCTCCGTCAGGTACTTCCCGCAGTTCTCGACATCCGCGTACCCGGAGCTTCCCTGCTTGTTCCGGCCCGACTGGAGCCGCCACTTGTCCGGGGCCGTCTTCGCCGTGTCGTCGATGGCCTCCGAGTACCGCGTGCTGTACTCGTTCACGTTCGCCGTCCGGTGTCTGATCCATTGACGCCAATGATCCATAGGAACCCGGACGTGGAGCTTGATCTCGCACATCTCAAACGGCGTCGTGTGATGGTGCCTCATCAGGTACCGGATGAGCCCCCGATCCTCGTGGACTTTCTTGGTCCCCTTCCCGTAGCTGACCCGGGCGGCTTGGACGATGGACTCGTCGCCGCCCATGTAGTCGATCAGCCTGACGTGCCCGCTGTCGAGGACCTTGAACGGGGTCCCGAGGATGTGGTCCACCGAAGGGACCTTGAACCTCTCCAGCTTTTCCGCGACCTCTCCCATGCGATTCTCCTTATGACCACACGAACTCTTTGAGCACGTTCTGAGGAACCTCGAAGACGGGACCACGCCCCTGCGGGTCGTTCCTCCACTCAGGGCGCTTGCCCTCCTTGCCAGAGCAATAGCCCGCGACCCTCCAGCGCAGGAACGTCTTGGGGTCGTTGTTCACCACCAGCACATACACCTTGTCGTCCGCATCCCTGTCGCGGACCCGGAGCGGGCTGGTGGCCTTCATTGAGCACCGCACCATGCACCCGGCGACATCGACGCCCTTCATCGGAGCGGGCTCCCACGGGACCTGCATGAACTTCGCGAACACGCGCTCCCCGATTGCGCCGATAATGTGGACGGTCCAGCCCCAATCGTCGTAGACCGAGAAGTACCCGATTCCCTTCCCATCGGCCAAGTCCTCGGCGTTCCGCCGTGCTCCAACGGTAGCGGCTTCGACCAGTTCCTCCCTCGTCAGCGTCACCAGCGTCCTTTGATCGACTCCGTGCATCCCCTCTCCTATCTTATTGCGTGCGTCACAAACAGCTTCCCAATCATCTCGGGATATTTCGTTGCGTGCAGAAGCGCCGCTGTCTCCGCATCCATCTTGGTGTCGTAAAGACTTGCGGTTGAGGGCCACAGCTTATCCCCCGTAAAGGCCCCGTTGTTGTAGAATCTGAAGTACCGGCGGCGGATATATCTCTCTCCGATGGCCCTGTAGATCACCCACATCCTACGAGGCCGCGCCATCTAGAAAAGTTCCCCCTGCTCGAACTCAGAGAAGCCGTTCTCGTAGAAGTTCTTGATGTGGAGCTTGCCGATCAGGTCCGGGTTCTCGGACGCCAGAAAGATCGCCTTTGTGTCTGCTTCAATGCGGCGCGGGTACTTCGAGGCCAAAGCGTCGGAGACGATCCACTCCTTCGTCAGTTCGTACCAGTAGAGGATGTCAACGTCCAGCTTGACGACCAGCCACGCTTGGCGCTCCGTCTTGCGTTTCGCCATATTCGACGATTCCAAGCCTCGCGATAACTTCTGGCTCTTTGGTCGTGATGAGAAGTGCGAAACTCTCCGCTTGATCCTGAGAGACGAACTTCGTTGCGGCGTCCTTCTTGGGGACCCACACGCTTCCGCTGAGACGCTTTCCTGCGTAGTAGTAGGAGCCCGTGCTGTGACGGAGAACAACGAGCCAGCGCGGGATCACTAGAAGCCGCTGTCCTGATGGTCGTCGAAGAGGACCCCCGAGACGAGTCCCCTTGCGAGGAACCCTTCGCGCCGGGCGAGATAGTCCTTCACGATCTCGTCGAAGGCCCCGACCGGCATCTGAATCTGCTGAATGACCTCCACGCCGTCGATCTTCTTCTGAGGCGCGGGCGCATCGTTGATCTCGATGATGTCGTCCGCGTAGCCCCATTGGACGGGTATCGGAACCTGACGCGGCTCGTCGCCCATGACCTATCTCCCAAATCTCTCGGAACGCTTCTCGGCGGGCAGGTGCCCCACGTTGATGATCGACCGGATCGCCCACCACGCTTCCGCCGCCTCGTCCGACGCTTTCGTCATGTCCGTCGCGCTTTCGAGGTAGTTCATGCGGAACGCTTTGAAGGCTCTGTGAACGATCTCCAGATTCGAGAAGTACATCTCCGCTTCGCGCCCCGTGATGTAGAGCGGGGCGCGGCGCTCGGGACGCTTCACCAGCATCTTGTGGATCAGCCGGTTCGAGTCCCGGAGGTAGATCAGGCGAAGCCGTAGCTGGGCGCGTTCGTTCGATTTCGGCGGGAGCTTCTTCCCCATCCACGACATCGCCCCGGCCATGAAGCGGTTGAGGCGGATCATCTGCCGGGCCTCACCGGGCTCGATCTCGACGCGCTGGGGGATGAAGCGGCCCGCGTTCTTCCGGTTCCGGGAGAAGAGGATTCGCATGTTCTCCCGGACGATCAGGTTGATCGCCCGGCGCTCGATGGGTGTCAGTCTCTTCATGGTCCCCTCCCTAAGAAGCCTTCTCGACCAGAACGCATCCTATAAGAGAAGGCTCTTCAGTTACAGTACGAAATGCCATCCGCTCGGCCTCCTCCTTGGACGGGTAGACCGTAGCGGAGGCTTGGTCGCTCCACCAGCCGTCGAATTCTCTGAAGTACATCTCGCTCGTCGAGCCGCGTGGATTCGGCGTGTTCATGACGACGATCCACCGTTCACTCACGCTTGCGCTTTCCTTCCCCGCAGAGGCAGTCGTAACATTTTTTGCACCGCTTGATCCAGCACTCTTCGACCATGAACGTCCCGACAAGCTCGGGCTTCTTAACAACGAGGCCGAAGGCCACAGCTTCGGCATCCTCGCGCCTTACGAAATGCGCCAGCTTGATCTTTTCCGGGTACTGCTCGTCGAGCGGGAAGAGGAGCTTGTAGGACACCCATCGGCTCCCCCCGTTGCTGTAGTTCGCCCACAGGAGAGGCTCCAGCGTCTCGGAGGTCCACCGGATGATCCAGAGCGGCTTGTTCACGTCACCCCTTGCGCGGTTTCGCAACCGGGACGCTCTCGATGTCCTTCACAATCTCGGGCGGCGGCGTGGGCTGGGCGGGCGGTGCGGGCGGTGCTACGCCCGGCTTTGCGACCGGGACGTTCGCCGGGGCCGTCGGCAGAACGAATGTCGAGGACGGCATGTTCGGCGCGTAGCCTACCGGCGCGGCCTCGTAGAGCGACACCTTCTTCTTGAAGGGGTACGGCTTCTGATGCAGTTCGAGCCACAGATGGTTGACCTCGCCCCGGATCGGAAAGATTTCGTTGACCCCGAGGTCCCCCGACTGCTTGACCCCGGTGAAGGTCCCATTCTTCTTGTAGTCCTCCAGCATCCACTTGCAGAGGAAGCACTTCTCCGCGTTCCCTTCCAAGAAGGCCAGCTTTTCGGGAGTAAGCTGGATGTCCTTCTTGAGGATCGGGTCGTTCAGGTCGGCCTCGAATTCATACGAGAAGCTCATGTTATTTCCCCTTATGTACCGAAATGGCCTCTCCGACAGAAAGCCCTCTTTCGCGAACTATAGAGTAGAGCGTTCCATAAGGTATTCCTAAAACCTTAGCCCACTTCGGAAGGCCGTGGGACGCTCCTTTGTAGGTGTAGTACCGTCTGCACCGCTCAACAGGTCGGTTTACTGCCTGATCTGGTGTAAGGCCAATGTGAAGTCGGTGCCACAAAGTTTTCGCATTAACCCCTGTCTCCTCCGAAAGCTGGCACAGGGGTATATTACGCCCCTTGTAGACGAGCATCCTATTGTCTGTTTTGTTTCTGTTCTGCTCTATCCGCGTTGCCCACTTGACGTTATGCGGCTCATACCCCCTGCTGTTGTTGACCCGCTCTAATTGGAGCCTCTTCGTGGGCCTTTCCCCGACATCTTTCAGGAAGGCGGCAAAGGAATTTCTCCAACGCTGGCACACACGGATACCTCGACCACCATAGCTTTTGTATTGACGGTGCTTTTTGTTCGTGCATCGCTGAATCATGGCATCCCAAATGCAGTATTCGGGAGTGCGAGTCTTCCGGCCCGCGCAACCATGATGCCTAGCTTTGCCCATTGATTTCCTCCGATCACGGAGTACAATAACTGCCTTGCGGGGGAGTGAAACGGTTTACACGCGAGCCTCATAAGCTCGAAACATGGAGTTCGACTCTCCTCCCCGTTACCAATCACTTTTCCAGTACCTCCACATTACCAATCAGACCCGGCCACTTGGCTATGAACAGGAACGCGACCTTCTCGGCCTTCTCCTTCGTGCGGAACTTTGCGGCGCTGATTCTGAATCCCACCCATCCGTCAATCATCCGATTCAAATACTGGTAGGGAAAAGTGTCCGTTCTCGCGACGTACCACCACGTTCCGTGAGCATCCCGGCCCGCATCCTTCCAGTCCTGAATCTCCCGGCGCGTGAGCTTCTTTCCCGTGTCGGGGTCCGTCAGAGTGGAAGCTGAACGCCTTCTGCCCACTTTTTGTCCCACTTGAAAATGTGCGGGTGAACGTAAGTCTCGGTGGCCTTCCAGTTGATCGCAAGCTCGTAGTACCGCCCGAGCGCCTCCCCGAAGTCGTTGAACTCGGCGCTGATCCGACTGCTCTCGACCGTGTACTTCGGGTTCGCCATCGAATCGAAGAGCGGCGCGAGGAGGTCCTTCTCGATCAAGTACGTTTCCGGGTCGCACCTGTCCTTGTCGTCGTAGTACAGGTGGAACGCGATGAACGTGGGCGTCTCACACTTGCGAAGGAGGAGGCTTTTTCTCATCTCGTGACGTACTTCATGGGAAGGATTTCCTGAGCGTGATCCCGTTCTTCGATTCGATCCGCTGGACCACGGCCTCTCCGATGTCGATGTACCCGGAGGGGCTCACGGTGGCGGCGCGGATCGCGCAGATCACCACGTCGGCCAGATACTTCTCGACATCCGCTTTCGGGAAGTAGGGCTCGTCGCCGTGGTCTGCGTCGTCGATCATCGCGGACAGCTTCCCCAGCGCCTTCATCGTGTGCATGAGCGCGTGCTGAAAGTCCTTGTAGGGAAGGTCGAGGGCCTTGAACTTCTCGCTGTAGAACTTACCCCACGGCAACTGCCCTTGGATGTCGGTGAGCTTCATCTTTGGCCTCCTATGATCCCGGTGCGATCCTCTTGTCGATTACGTCGGACTCGCGCCCGTCCGGGAAGCCCCACCCCGGCCCTCGCTTCCAGACCATGAGAGCCTCCCAGACGAAGGCGTCCAGCTTCCAGAGTGTTCCCCGCTTGAGCGGCTTGTTTCCCGGATCGTGAACGATGTACTGAATCACGAACTTGTAGGCCCGCTCGACGGTTCGCGCCCGGAACTCGACCGCGTTTTTTGCGGGCGGCTCCGTGGACTCGTCTATCGTGAACTTGTATTTCATCCAAAGTAGGGCGGGAGGGACAGTCCTCCCGCCCCGGAGAGAGAGGGTAACACGCCCCTTGACAGAGGCGCTCCTTTCATGTGAGCCGGGCGCGGGCGAGTTGCCAGAGGACCTCTTCGCTGGCCCCATTGGTAAGGGACCTCGCGAACTCGTCGGCCCTCTGCCTCTTCTTGAAAAGAAGCTCCATCTCCCCGTGCCCATGTTTCGGAATCATCTCCGCGTCGATCCAACTAACGTTCCACCAGAAGCGGAACGGGGTCACGCTGACGTTACTTCTTCTCGGGCTCATGGATCGCGACCTCCAGCTTGAGATCGCGAATCGACGCCGCGACGGACGCTTCCCCGCGCTCCTCGAAAATCTTGGCGATGCGCTCGACGAAGATGTTCTTGTCGATCCGGGCCATGAGCATCGCCGTGCGGAGGTTCGTGAGGATTTCCTCCATCTTCCTCTGCGCGGCGGCGGATTCGCTCGGGCGCTGGTAGCCCTTCGAGTGATAGACGCCCCACACCCGGACCTCTTCGAGATTCTTCTCGATCTCGTCGTAGAGCGGTTTAAAACAGGCGTGTGTAATCTGGTTACAATCGAGGCAGTAGACGATGTGCGTCCCGGTGTCCCCGTCTTCCGACGACCGGGCGTTCGTGTGCTGGCACTTCTCAACCATGCGATTCTCCCTTCCAATTTCCGTAGGCGTCGAGGAGATCGCGGGCGGTTAGGGCCTCCCCGTTTATACTCGGCACGCCGATACTGCCCGGCGTGGCCCGCGACCCGCTCGATGCCTATTGCTTTTTCCGTTTTTCCACGATGGCGATTCTCCCGTCGAGATGGCTCATCCCGTCGAGAATGTCCTTCATCATCTGGCTCAACAGCTTGTGCAGGTAGACCGCGTGGAACTCGGGCTTGATCGACCGGAGCGTGTATCCCTTGAGTGTTCGGACAAAGGCTTCGGCCTGAGCCCCAGCGACGACCACGCCGCCGTCCGGTTTGTTGTGGACCTCGCGAAGGGACTCGGAGGCGACATCCCGCATCCGCCGGTAAACCCACTCGTACTGCTTGTCTCGCTTCGCCATAGCTGTTCGCTACGTCCAGAGAGAATTCCTGAACTTCACCAGCCGCTCAAGGTTCCTCTGATCCTCGTCTTCCCAAATGTTCTCAAGGTAGGTCGTATTGTCGCTCTCCTCGATTGTACCACTCCCCGTCAGAAGGATGGTCGTCGGAGGTTCAATGTACCGCTTTGGGCGCTCCCCTGTCCACCAGTCGTAGAGGGCCTTCATCTCGCGATGGGCCTCATCGGAAGAGTTGAGTTCTTGGGAAGTGACGCCGTGAGCCGTTTCCTCGCCGTGGCCCCACCAGTCAAGGCCCTTTTCCCGTTCCACCCAATCGACGAGAATCTGGAAGCACGCATGGAGGAAGATGTCGTCCTTGTCGTGGTAGTCGGGCGAAAGAGTCCTGATGTAGACCCTATCGAACCGTCTCCAGACACGGTGCTTGATCCAGTACCACGCGCTCGTCAGAGCCCTCACAAAGCGCATATGTGCTTTTTGGCCGTCAAGTACACCTTGCCACAATGGGAACAGTTCGCGGTTCCGCCCCCGTCCTTGGCTATGGCCTTGTCCAAGCACTCCTTTGAGCATATCCCGTCGTACTCCGACTCTTCGTAACGGTGCTGGCAGACCTCGCAGACCTCGTAGATTTTTCCCATGCCCCCTCCTACACCGTCACGCGATCCCCCGACACGATGCTTCTGACGTAGCCCGATTTGAAGTCGATGATGAGCCGCTCAATCGGGATGCCCTTCGACTTCAAGTAGCTCCAGTAGCTCTCCTCGCCACGATCCGCGATGCAGGAGCGGCAGAACGTCGTCATGTTCCCGAGCGAAGCCCGGCCCTTCTCCTTCGGCGGAACGAGGTACGTTACCGCGAGGTCCTTCTCGACGCCACAGATCACGCATCGGTAGGCGTCCCGTTCAAGAACGAGCGCCGGAAGGTCAGCGGGCACGGCCCCCTTGTGCTCCCGGCAGGACCATCCCGCGTACCGGATTCGGACGTGGGGAAGAGCGCCCGCCGTCAGGTCGGCTTCGATGACCTTGAACTTGTACGGGTGCTTCCCCCACTCGAAGCCGTAGACCTGCGTGTCCGCAACCTTCTCGACGAGCGGCCCCAAGACCTGAGCCGTCACGCGGGCGAGGTCCGCTTGCGGCAACTGCCCCTGCGCGACCATGAAGGGCAGGAGGTACGCGATGGAGACTTTGTGGTCGATCTTCCGGGACGGCGCTCCCCGGTCGATCTCCTCCTTGTTCAATTCGTTCGTGATGAGCCCGCCGACCCAATGGAGCTTCTTCGTACAGAGCGTGCAGAACGGATGCTTCGCCAAGTGGCCGCACTCGCGGCATCCGGGGAATTTTCTTTTCTTATTCGACACGTTAGATGTCGCTCATATCGACCCGGACCAGAGGAACCAGTTGCCGAGAGACGCGAACCTCCCCAAGCTGTTCTACGCCGGGCGTCAGCGGAGTCACCGACGCCGCCGCAATCAGCAGGTCCTTCTCGGCTTCTTCTTTCCTGTCGTAAGCAAACCCGTACACCCGCTCCCGGCTCCACACGCGGGACCCACGATTCCAGTACCAGCACGCCCGGTCGTTACGCTTGAGGCCGTGCCACACCCTATGCGGTGGGGGCCACACGATAAAGTACCTGATGCAGTACCTTTTACGACTGCTTCGTTGGTTTCGCAACCGATCCCCCAAGCGACGGGTCCGCGCCCGGGTTCTCGGCCATCTCGATCTCGCGGGCCAGCGCGTCGTCCTCTACCGGGCCGGAAACAGTCACTCCCTTGTAAATGATCTTCGAGGCTCCTGCCTCCGTGCTCAGGTTTATGTCGATCAACCCGGAGACTTTCAGGTGCTCCAGCACGTCGGACATCTCGTATTTTCTAAGCCTCATGTGACGCTGGAGGTCACGCTGGCTCGTGGTGGGATGCCGTTTCAGGAAGTCCTCCGCTTTCAGGATTATCTCGTGGAAGCGGTCCTCGACATCCACCTTCGCCACGATCTCGTCGAGGCAATCGGCCCAATTCGAGATGACGTGCTGGATCGCATCGTAATCGCCCGGTTCGATGGTCATGCGCCCGTTGGCGACCGCATGGATCATCGCCAGCTTGATCGCGTACATCTGAGCCCGCGAGAAGCTCCCGCCGAAGAGCGGGGAGGACGCCGCGTTCACCCGGTCCCGGATCGCGTAGTAGTAGTCTTCAAGCGTCTGCCGGGCGGCGGGCGTCTCGACCATCTGCGCGGGTTGGGCCGCGCTCCCGATGTTTGGGATGTGCGGCCTGAGCCGTATCCCGAGGTACTGGATCGTCGTCGGCGGCATGGGCGGCGGCACCGGGTACTCGATGTCCTGATCCGCCGCCAGCATCATGAAGCGGGCCATCTTCCCGCTCATCAAGTCGTCCTTCCTGATCCCCTTGAGAAGCAGGTCCATCGTCGTAGGAGCCACGAACGCGATGATCGCGTTCGCCGGAATCTTGATCTCGCCGGAAGTTTTCGTCCTGATTGGCGTCTTCCTGCCGTGCGCGAAAAGTTCCATGAGCGTCGTGTCGAGATCGGCGGTGTAGTCCTTCCGCCCCTTCACGAGGTACTCGTAGAACTCGTCATAGTGCAGGACCCCGTACCAGTCCTTCTCTTCGAGCGAGTCCCGGAAGGCTTCAGGCGATCCCCGCCCGGGAAGGTCGAGGTCCGGGATCGTCGCCCCCAGCACGTCGAGCGCGAAGTTCTTCGTGATCGACTTCTTGATGAACCCGGACTTGCCGACGAACACCGTGTAGAGGTTCGGGTAGACCGGGATCATCCCGAACTGGAAGAACACTCTCTTTCCGAGAGCCGCCCCGAGCGTCCAGTAGGCCGCGATCTTCTGGAACGCGGTCGGGGCGTCTACATATTTGCTGGCTGTTTGCGCGTAGTCGTCAAGCCATGACACTCGAAACCCCTCTCTCGAAGTCCCTCCATGCGACTCATACAAGGTCCCTCGCAGAAGGGACCTCCACGGGTCCCTTCTGCGAGGGACCCCCGATCAACCGGGAGCCCCTACTCTTCTCCCTCTTCCCGCTTAGACCTTGACCTTGGGCCGCGAAGGGGGCGGCGCGTCCGCAGGAGCCGCCGCAGGAGCGGCGGGCGCGGGCGCGGACGCAGGGGCGGGGGCCGAAGCCACAGGGCCCGGCGCAGAAGTGGGCAGGGTCGTCGCGGGCGTCTCCGGGGCCAGAATCGTAGGCTGATAGTCCTTGGACCAATACTGCGTGATCTTGAGCTTGGGCGGGTACTTCCCGGTGGGGTCGATCTCGCGCTCCGCGTGGCACTTGAAGGAAAGGTCGATCAAGTCCTTCGTGTCGAAGTTGAACGCGCCGTCGGGGACTTCGTAGCCGACCGCTTTCAGGAAGTTCTTGGCCCGCCAGAGCGCCTTCTCCGCGAACGAGATGAACTCCTCCGTGAACAGCCCAGCGTACTTGCTGTCCACGAATTGCAGGGCGACCTTGATGTAGACGCCGTTCTTCCCCGTGTCGGGGATCACGTCCTTCACGACGAACGTGTAGTCGCCGCTCTCGTAGTCGCCCTTGTCGATGACGCCCTTGAAGTTGGTGCTGATGAGGGTCATTCGTGTCTCTCCAGAAATTTCCCCGTGAATCGATCTCGAAGCCGACTGGATTCTAGCCCGCGCCTTCGTCAAGTCAAGGTGAACAGTACGCGGGCGCGACGAAAAGATGCACCCACCACGCCTTGCGGTCGGTCCCTTGCGTGTACGCGACTCATGGTGTACCTCGATACAAAAGCCAAACGATGCCCAGCAAATGCCAGAAGCACCTCCTTACGGAATGGGCCTCACTCACGGCTCTCTGCCCGATATTTCGCAAAACATCTACGGGGCCTACACCCTCGGGCCTAGCGGGGTGGCTGGACATCGTTGTGCCTTCTACTCCCGAACGTGCTCGGTCACACCGTCCTTGTCGGGCTTTCCCCACTTCCGGTTCTGGTTGACCTCGAACTTCTTCATGATCTCCTGATAGAGCGAGAAGTTCTTCTTGAAGGCGTAGTGAATCAAGAGGAGAACGCAATCGGCAACCTCTTCGGGCTTGCCGCTGGCGAGAAGCTCCTTGACCTCCTTCTCGAAGTGCTTGAGCACGGAAGAGGGAGTCGAGGCCGGGAACTGCTTCTCGGCCCACGATCCGCACTCGTGCTGAACGTCGTCCCACGCGGCGCATCGTCCGTAGCTCATCGCTTCGATCTCCTGCGCTTCTGCTTCGCCTTCTGCTCCTCGACGCCCGCCTTCTTCCCCCGGTTGTACCCTTCTTGGGTCAAGCCGAGAATCACCCCACCCATCGCGCTACGGAACTTTCCATCACCGATCCCGATGATGACCGTCCCGCACGCCCACGAGAGCTTCTCGTTAAAGTCCATCTCGCCAAGGCTTTTCCCGTAGCCCATCACTTGTACCTTTCGCAATAGTCCTCGTAGCACGGCCAGCACATCCCCTCGTCCCGAAGAATCCGACGGACCCGGCCACAGTCCCATCGGCACCTGCCGTACCCAATGTTCCGGCACCGAAGGATGAGTCTCTGAAAAAGGAAGCGGATGAACTCACGCATCTACGGGAACCTCTTGTTCCACCCGAGAGTCGCGAACCCCTCGCTCGTGTCGTGAGCCGGGCCACACGCTTCGCAGGTACCGCAGAACGTGTAGTAGTACGGCTCCTTCTTCTTCCCGGAGAAGCCCTCCTCGACGTAGACCTCCCGCCCGGCGCAAAAGGGGCAGGGCGATGGGTCCTCAAGCCGGGTGGCGGGCTTGCGGCCTTCGACCTCGCGCTTCTCCCGCTCCTCTTCCGTCTCGTCGCCGTAGACAGACTCGGGCGTGCCGCGATGCTCGGCGGTCAGCGTTGCGGGGGGACCACCGCGCAGGTTCCACGCGGCCTTTGCCCGCGCTCCGTTCCCGCCCATGACCGGGCCGCTGGCGTTGCAACTCTCACAGTCGATGACATAGACGGTAGGCTCGTCGTCGGAGTCCTTCCACTTGGAGAGATGCCCCGCGCTGTACCCGCAGAACGGGCAGACGAGGAGCTTGACCGGCGGCGGGGTGCGACCCTTCTTCGTCTTCATAACCCTTCAAAAAAATGCCCGCTTCGTTCATCAGCGTCCGCGCCGCTGGCGATGGTCGGAGGCCACATGGCTGAGTTACCACCCACTATTCCGAACGAACTACGGGCTCCCTGTCGGTGCGCGGCAGACTAACGGGTTTTACAGTTTCAGTTTTTCCTCGATCTCCTCGACAGCCCGGTCACACGCGGCTCTCCAGTCGCCCTCTCCACGGACGGCGACATCCCGGACAATGATTATCGCCTCTTTCATCCCCTGTTGCCAGCCGAGACGAGCCAGAAGCGGCGGGCCCATCGGGGCCTCTTTTGCAATCGCGCTCACCATCGCGAAGAGCCGCTTGTACTCCGTGCCATTCTTTAGCTCCTCGCGAACCCACCCCATAAGCAGGTTCCGGGCGCAGACGACCGCCGACATCGCGACCCCGAGACGGTCCTTGAGCGAGGCGACCTCGCGCTCCAACTCCAGCCTTGTCGGTGTCACAGGTCCCCCTTCTCCGGGGGCCGCTTGAAGACGTGTCCCTTGATGAAGGCTTCGAGGACCACTTCCTTCGGGACCTTCTTCTTGAACTGGTAAATCCCGCCGTGGTAGAGCTTCTCGCGCCCTTCAGCTTCCATCGAACTGACGTAATCGAGCGGGATGTGAGGGATCGCCTTCTCCTTGATCGCCATAGCGAGTTCGTCGGGCACGAGCAGGATGGGTGTTTTCTTCTGCCAGCGCCGTTTCTCCGACGGAGGCAGGGTCTTAATCATGTGCAGGGCGACCTTGAGCGCGTACCGCTCGAACGCCGCCAGATCGAACTCGTCGGGCACGACGTTGACCTCCTCGGCAAGGAGCTTCTCCTTCTCCTCCTCGTCGCGCCTCATGAGTTCGCGCTTGCAGACTTCGGAGCAGAAGGCTCCGACCCGGAGGAGCGCCTTCTTCGACGGCTTCCCGCAGATGACGCACTCAAAGCCCTTGCCAGAGACATCGTTTCGCACTCGACCCTCGCACATTTCACGCACAGCCTGACGAATCCGTCCGGTCCCAAGAACTGCTGGCCGCTCCCGATCACCACCCGGGTCCGACAATTTAGACCCTCGCAGATTTCAGGGTCGGTTTCATTTTTGCGCTTCACGCTTCGCCTCGGAATCGAAGAACGCCTCCCGAAGCCTGTTCACACCCTCGAAGTCGGTGATCTCGCATTGGCCGTTACTTCTGCACCATTCCCCGGACTCGTTCTCGTTCTTCTCGGTCCAGATGTCGCTCCCACAGCCAATGCAGATCATACGTTCGCTCTCCGGTTCCGTCCTGACGAGTTGGGCCAGCGGCCCATGTTCTTCCGCTCCGCTTCCCGTCGCAAGAGTTTCTGGAATGGCTTGCGCCCGGACTTCTTGTAGACGTAGACCTTCCCAATGTAAACCGCCGGGTGGGTCATAGCCATCTCGAACGCCGCCTGTTCCGCCCCGCTCCTCGTCTCAAACCAGCGGGCATCATCCTGCCAAACGGCCCACTTGGTTTTCACGAGATACTTTCCGTCGCTATGGGAACCGCGAGGCACCACCATCACGCGCTCCTCGACGATCTCTTTCTTTGCCAGATAGCGGAGGTTCCCGTCCGGGTCCCCCTCGAAGACGACCAAGTAGAGCTTCTTCACAGGTACCTGTCCGGTATTTTGAGCGTCTTGACGGTGCTCTTCACGCGACTTTCAAAGCTCCTCGCCAGCACAAGGATCAGGTACTTCTCAGCCTCCCCCTTCGTCCACCACCGCATCGCATATTCCGGGTTGTAGCCCCAATCGCCCGACAATGAAGTCACGCACCAGAACAGGACCTTGGGCGTAAACGTGCTACCGACACCGAACAGATCGTCCCCGACTGGCGGCTCCAGTTGATCGACGATGCACCAGCGTTTCCTCATTCGAGGCATTTCAGGGTCCCGTTCCGAAGGCGCTCACGAACGAGCATGAGGATGATCCCCAAGTGATTGTCCCCGCGCCATTCCTTTCCGAAAAGGACCGCTCCCCACGTCTTGTCCCCCCAATCATTACCCTCGACGAGTTGCCTTTCGCCCGTCCTGAGCAGGAGTTCCCGGAGAACCTTGTGACGGACGAACTTCTGCGTGACGAGCGCCTCCATGACCGAGAGTGCCGTACCGTCCGTATGGAACCCGGGAATGAGAGGGACTCGCTTCCCCATTCGCTTCGCCTCGCCCGGAGTCTTCGCGTCCCGGATCATCTCGCGGTACATCCGGGAAGCGGTCTTGGCCGCTTGGTAAGCGTGCTCCGTCGAACCGAATTCGAGCCCGTCGTACAGTATCGGGCAAATCCAGAAGTTCGAGAGGAACCGGAATTCCCCGCTGAACGACGTGATCGCGTTTGGCTCGACGTTCATGACCACTTCTCCATCGCGGGCTTCGACCAGAACTCTTTGCTCAGTTCCTTCGTAGTGAAGCCGTGATCCTTGAGAATCCTGCTTGTCACGTCCATGACAAAACACTCCTGAGCGCCCGTGCGAATGACCTTGATGTAAGCCACCCCCTCAAGGTCAAGATGGGCCGCGACGATTTCGAGATGCTGGAGAATCGCCTCCTTCACCTTCTCCCGGCTGATCCTGAGCAGGAGCTTCTTTACTTCGCTGAATTCGTCCGGGAACTGGCCCACGGTTTTGATCTCCAAACAGCGCGTCGAAAATCTCCCCTAGAACGGTCCCGCCGGGACCCGTTCCAAGGGTCCCCTTCGGAACGGGCTTCCGTCCGAACTCCGTCTCGTCCCCCTCGAAGAGCGCGATCTTCCCGATGAGATCAGGCTTCGTCGATACGATCCACAGCGCCTTCGCCTCGGCACCATTGATGCTGTTGAAGAGCATCGCCTTTGGTTTCTTCGAGGTCCACCACTCTGCGGGAAGGTCCTCCTCGTAGTACCAGAGCGTGCCGAACGCGCTCGACGTGGTGATCGCGAACTTTTTCAAAGGGCCCCCTAGAACCCGGTTTCGTGCCTCGCAACGCCGCCGACCGCCTCGGCCAGCGTCCTCATTCTACCGAGAAGGGTCCGGGCGTCCTCTTTTCCGATGGTGAGGTAGAGGAACGTCTCGGTGAAGAACGGCGCGTCGGCGTCCCCTTCCGTAAAGCCCTTGCACGCCCGAAGGATGCCCGGCCCGGCCTCGGGCCTGAACTCCTTCAGCTTTTCGAGGGCTTCCGTTGCCTGAGCCAGCATCGCCTTGTAGTCTCTCAGCCGAAGCGGGGCCTTGAGTTCCTTCTTGAGGGCGATGTTGTTGATGATCGTGCCGAGATAGTCCTCGCACGCCCATTCGATCTGGCGCTCGATGTCCTTCGCGATCTGTCGCTTCTGAGGGTCCGGGAGATTGAGCTTCTTGATCGTGAGACTGCACTCAACGCCGTTGTTGGCGTACCGATACGGCTCGAACTTTTTCAGTTCCATGCGATTTCCCCTTCAGCTTTGCGTAGAACCCCCGGATCGTGTCCGTTATCCCCGGAAGTACGTCAACGTCGTGAACCGGAAAGCCCGTCCATGTGTGCCGCCCGTCGTACTGGAGGCGGCAGAAGCGGACTTGAATCGTCAGCGCCTCCTTCTCCGTGTCCACGGAGAAGATCGGCAGGGCGTTCGGCATCTTCTTCTCCGTCCCCTTCTTCCAGAAGGTAAGCGTGCCGTCCGCTCATATGTCGATCAGGATGGGCCTCTCGAAGTCGCCTTTATTGCTCACCGGGTTCCCCCATGAGGTACTTCGGGATGGGCCTTTTCATCGCCACGGACCAGTCGTAGAGCGCGTCGATCTGCTTCTGCGTGATCGGGTTCCGCCCGACGTAGACCCACTCCCGGCGCTGGTACTTGATCCAGCCCTGTTTGTCCGGGGCTCCGTCATCGAAGCCGAGCTTGTGGGCCAGCCTCGTATGTGCGGTGTACTCGCACCCGTAGAAGTCCCCATCGAGAGAGAGCCAGCCGCTTGTCCAATCGGTCCACGCCTTCGTCGGCTTCGGCTTCTCCTCTTCCTCTGGGAGGACGACCTCCTTGAGGTTGTCGTACATGTCCACGCCGAACCGACTCCCAAGGATAGTCCGCTCGACGCGATCCGTGAGGTCGCCCGCACGCTTCGCCATCTCCTGTCCGTAGGCCCGCTCCTTCTCGATAGCCTTGTCCCTTTCCGCAAAGACCCCCGCAAGGGACTTTGGCAAGGGAAGCCCACGGCTGTCCTTCGTCGCCTTGTCGGGAACGAGCTTGATGTTGCTGTTCCAGCCGACGAGCTTCTTGTCTCCCTTGAGAATCTTGAAGGCGATCTCCTCCGTCATTCCATGAAGGCCGACGACAAGCAGACGGAGCGCCTTTGCGGACGCGCCCTCGGCCCACAGGTTCCGGGAAATGCGCGTCACGAACTCGCCCGAAATCTTAAAGTGAAGAACGCCTTCCTTCACGTCTTGATCTCCACCTTTTCGGGCGGCGTGGCCCCGTCGGGCACGATCTCAATTTCCTTCCGGGCCATGAGCCCGATCAACTCCTCCAGTTGGGCGACGGTCAGGTCCCCTACGGAGTCCTTTCCGTAAAGGGCCCTGAGCAACCGGACGCGCTTCTCTTCGATCTCCTTCTTCTGGAGGCTGGGCGCGGCGCTCTTGCAGTACGACTCCCATTGGAGGACCACGAGGGAGCCCTGCTTCTCGCTGATCTTCTCCTCCTTGGGACCGGGCTTCGACGCTGCCTTCTCCTCGATCTTCTTGATTAGCTTCTGCGGGATCGACTTCTCCTTGGGCTTCTCGTGGACGGCTTCCTCGGCCTTCGGCGCGGCCTGTCCGGGCTTCGCCGTCGGGAGCGCCTCCTTTCCGTCGCCGGGCGGTGCGTCGAGCCCCGGAAGGCCCGCGAGGAGTTCCCCCGGCTGGCCGTCGGGAAGCTCGGACGCCGCCGTGAAGGGGCACCGGACGATCATGCGGAGCGTCCGGTCGATCCCACGGGTCGCCGCCATGTGGTTCAGGTAGTCCGGGTTCTGCATCCCGGGAGCCTTCACCGTGTCAAGAGACGCCCACCCCTCCTCGTGGTACAGGTGGGTCATGATCTCCCGGGCCTCGCGCAGGAGTTCGATGGAGAGCTTGTCGAGGGTCGCACCTTTCAACATCTCGTCGAACCCACGCTGGTTGAAGAGCGTGATGTCAGCCTCGAACCCGGCCCGCTTGTCGGTCGCCTCGGCACGCTTGAGCGCCTTCACCACCATGCTCTTCACAATGAGCCCTTCCTTGGAGCACTTCGACTGGAGCATCTGGTAGAGGGCCCCTTGCATGGGGTACGGCTTCATCTGGAGCCACGCGATGTTCGTCACCGCGACTCCCCAATCCTTCGCCAGCTTGATGAGGTAGGTGAGCGTCTGTGTGGAGATAGGCTCCCCGTCGGTCTTGATCTGCCTCGCAAGGAATTCCGCCTCGCTCATTTGCATTTCCGTGCGTGCCATACGATTCTCCTTAGAGTTTATATTCCTTGCAGACTGCTTCCAGTTCCTCGACCGTTGCCTTCTTGAGCGCCAGCCTGAAATCCGACGGCATGATAAGGAGCGGGATCGGGCCCTTGTCGAATTTCCGCGTGATGAAGCCGCGCATCATGCGCTGGACGAGAGCCTTCTTTTTCTCCACCCGAGTTTGGCCGCGTCCCGGCGCTTCTGTCTCTTTGCGTCCTTCGGAAGCATGTAGATGACGCGGCATACAGTTTCTCCGTGCTTGTAGCGACCCGTGATGAACCGTTTGAATCGAGTCTCGAACCGGGCTCCGTCATGTTCCTGCCCGCACTTTGGGCAGGTCGGGTTCCTGAAACTCATCCCTTCCCCTTCACGCGGACCAGCTTCTCCTCGACGAGGCGAAGCTCCGCTTCGAGAAGTACCTTCCGCTGATCCAGTTCCGCGATCTTCCTCTTCAGCATCGCCGCGATACGCTCAAGCTCCTCCTTGGCGTCCCCCAGCTTTTCGTGGGCCATCAGGCGGTTCCCTTCTGACGGTCCTCGAAGTACCGGGCCGTCTTGTCCAAGCCACCGAGACGGGTCGAAAGGGCCTTGATCCCGGCGATCTGCATTTTCCCGACGTTCAATTCCTTCATGATCTCCTCGTCGGTGTGCCTGAGCATCAGCATCTCCACGATCTTCCGGCGCTCGTACTCTCCGACCTTGAAGACCTTGCTCACCAGCTTCTTCGAGCCCTTGGACTCGCGGACGATCTCTTTCATCTCCCGGAGTTGGGCCTTGAGGAGGTCCAGTTCCTTGTCCTTCCGGTCGCACTCGGCGCAGTCGTGCATGACTTCTTCTCCTGTGACTTCGATCCTCGGCGGGTACCCTTCGCTGGCGTTGACGTGCATCGCCCCGCGAAGGCTTTCGACGAACTCCATGAAGTCCGCGAAGAAGTCCTCCAGCCGACGCTTCGCCTTCTTCGGGTCCTTTTCCGAAAGGACCTTCTCAGGTATGGCGGGAATAATGAACCCCTCGGGGCTCACCGTGACCATCTTGTCGTAGCGGAAGGTCCTCCTCACCCGGAACATATCGACCAGCATCGGGCATCCGGTGTCGGAGACGTACCTGTAGCGGTCGCTCTTTGTGATCCAGTAGGCCCCGGCCTTCCCGCCGAACGTGTACTCGAAGATGAGCCCCGGCATCCACTTGGGGACCTGAAAGGCGATACCACGGGCCACGGAGTACATCCCGTTCTCGCCGCGCAGGTCCTTCGCGAAGAGCTTGAGGAGCGCGTCCTTGAAGAGGGACCAGCACACGAACTCGGGCTTCGTCGTCCCGCCGTCGCCGTCCATGTAGCTCCCGATCTTCTGCCAGAACGCCTCCTGCCAGAGCTTCCACTTGTCGCGGTTGACAAGAAGCTGATCCCGGTCGCCCTCCCGGTGAAGGCAGACGGCGTAGGCGAAGGGCTTCTCGGGGTCAGCGGGGGTGTCCTTCTCGGACGTATGCTCGACGGGCCTGAGTTCCGCGTTCTTGACCCCCTCAAGGAAGCCCTCGAAATCGGGGTTGGTCGTATAGCCGCCCACGCCCATCTTGAGTCCCATGCGGCGGATGACGCGCCCACGCTCCCGCCGAACGTCCTCAAGCTCAATCCCCTCAAAGAGACTCCCGGAGTTCTGCTTCATCCGGGTCGAGACATAGACCCGGAACGACTCCTCCGCGATTCTCTGCTTGAGGGCGGCGTTCCCCTCCTTCTCGACCCACTCGGGGTAGATACGCTCCGCGCCCGACAGAAGGGCGCAGGTGATCCCGTGAGACACCGCATCGTTGCGGACGCCCGCGAGGTTGTTCTCGACGATCTCCTCGGGAAGCGAGTCGCCCCGGAGCGCCGTCTCGACGGACTGTGCCGGGGTGTCGTGGAGAATCGCAAGCTCCGCAAGGTCCCTCATCGCGTCCTTCGCGTGAGAGTTCTCGCGCTTCCCGGATACCGCAACCAAGATCGCCGCCTTGTCGGAGAGAAGCTCCCGGCGGCGCATCGTCATGAGCAAGTTCACGATCCCCTGACTCATCGTGCTGGTGAAGTCGAGCGAGATGACATCGAACTTCCGCTTCGTCTTCTTGACGTACTCGGAGAGTTCCCCTGCGAAGACCTCGGCCTCCGGGAGCGAGGCTTTGATGAGACGCGCCGAGAGCTTGTCCCGCTCGACCACCGCGAGGCAGGAGGGCTTGAGTTCATCAAAGTGGGAGTAGACCTCGTTGAACTCGTGGCACTCGGAGCCGACGAGCGAGAGGACGTTCATCCACCCGAAGCGACGGTTGGCCGGGAATGTCTCCTCGATGAAGTCCCGGAAGAGCGCCCGGATGCGGCGCTTCGCCGGGTCCTTCCCGTAGTCCCGTTCGATCCCTTGGAGTTCCACGTCACTCGACCTTGAAGTTGGTTTCCTTCGGAATGACCTTGCACCCGTCAGGGACGGTCTGCTTCTCGCTCTTGAGCCAGAGGTCCTTGAGAATCTGGAGCGCGGGGGACATCGTGACCGCCTCGGGGCAGTTCACCGTCGCCCACGCGACCGTCTTCTCCTCGTTCTCGACCTCGATCTTCTCCTGCGTGTCGGAGAACTTGAGCGTGGCCGACGGGAGTTTCAGGCTCTTCTTGTCCTGCGGCATGTTCGCCTTGGCCCACGCCTCCAGCGCGGCCATGAAGAGGAACTTGAGACGGCGCACATTCCGCTCGGCTTCTTCGACATACTCGCGGGCCTGAGCCTTGCGGCGGTTGATCTCGTTCTGCCACATCGCGATCTTGCCCGCCGCCCAATTCGCGGAGCCGTGGTCGCTGATCTGGAACCTCTTCTTGACCTCTTCCGCAATCTTGTCGTCCTCGGTGTTCTGCCGTTCGACCTCGGCCAAGACCTCCTTCATCACGTCGAGGACATTCGGCTCGGGGGCAGGGGCCCCTTGCGAGGTCCCTTCCGAAGGGGCCTTCGACTGAGCCGCCGCCAGAGCGCAGGGAGCGCAGACCTCATCCTTGTCGCTCGTGAGCGGCTTCCCGCACGTCGCGCAGGTCTTGAGCTTTTTCAGCTTGTAGACTTTGGGCTTCTTCCCCTCGGTCCCTTTGTCAGCGGCCTTGTCGCCCATGCAGTCCCCCTATACTAAGTGCCGAATATCGCACTACGGATACCTGCCCCATGACTTCGGGGTCCCTTGCGACGATAAGAAGCGCCACAGATTCGGCCTCCAGCTTCGTCTTGAAGTGCCGCGCCGCGTCCCGGTCGGTATTCCACCGCCACTTGAAGGCAAGATTGCCGGGGCTCCGATAACCCTTGCGATGGATGTACCACGTCCCCTGCCGGGTCGTGATCTTGACCAAGTAGACCCAGCCCACGTCAGTCGTTCAAGTAGACCTCGCCAAACTCCCGGAACGCCTTGAGCGTCGATGGCATCAGGACCTCGCAGACCTCCTTCGAGTGGAGAATCTTCTTGATGACCGGGATGGCGAGGGTGATCTTCTCCTCGTAGTCCTTGAGGGTCCGCTTGTGGTGGGACGCAACGGCCTTCATCTCCGCGACCCCCTCGACCCGCTTCATGGCGACGGGCTGGCCGATCTTCTCGTTGATCCGCGCCGCCGCGACCAGCTTCGGATTCGAAAAGTATTCAGGGTGCTTGATCGGGTCTAGGGATGCGGCGACAGACCAGATGACCTGCTTCGAGAAAGGGATGTCCCGCTTCTTGATCTCGTCGAAGACGTACCGCTGGCCCTTGGGCGTGAGGGCCGCGATGGGCTTCACGTCCCACATGGAGACGATCCCGTCGTTGACCAGCTTCGCCCACTTGTCGTTGATCTTGATGATGTCGAGGTAGCGTTCGATGGTGGAGGGCTCCTTCCCGACCATGCGGGCCACGTCCTCCTTCTTGAGCCCCTCCTCGACGATCAGGGCCTTGATGAGCCGGGCCTCGTCCATCGGTTTCAGGTTCTCGCGCTGGACGTTGGACTGGTAGCGGAGCACGTCGATGTCGGCCTTCTCGTCGGTGACGATGTAGGCGGAAATCTTGTCGCCCCGGAGCGCCTTGATCGCCGCCAGCCGCCGGGCCCCGTCAATCAGGACGTAGCCGTTCTTCGAGTCCTCCTTGACCCGGATCGGGAACCTGAGCCCGATCACCTTGATCGACTGCTGGAGGAGGCGGTCCTCGACCGCCAGTTCGTTCGACTTCTCCCGCTTGAACTTCTCGGGCACGTCGATCTTGTCGATGGGAATGAGTGTGGCTTCCATGTTACTCAGCCTCCAGAATGGATTTGTATTCGATCCCGTGCCTGTCGAGAGTAGCCCGCACCGCCGCCTCTTTCAGGATGCGGCGAAGCTCGACGTAGCTCTTCATGTAGTGGGTGCGGACGATGTTGAGCGACTTCCGGGTGTCCTCGAAGTCGTCCTTGACCTCGGCCTTGATCTTCTCCAGCTTTTCCACGCTGTCGAGCCCTTCGCTGGAGCCCCGCACCCTGATCGCGCCCATGATGTCGCTCACGGCAGTCTTGACGTGGCTCGTCGAGAGGCCATCCTTCTCGGCCTTCACGATGGACTGGTAGAGCGTCTCCTGTACCCTTCGCTCGGGGACCTTCCGGGCGATGATCGCCGCGTCCCGCATCGTCATGGTCCTCTTCTTGAGGAGGTTCTGGAGCCCCGGGTGGAGATTGCGGACCACCGCCGAGTAGGAGTCGATCACCGCGACGGAGACGGAGAATTTCTCCGCGACCTCCTTCCGGGACTTCCCCATGCGGAGTTCCAGTTCGACGAGGACCGCTTGTTCGTAGGAGGACAGGTCCTTTCGCCAGTTCTCCACGATGAAGTCCGTCAGGCCGAACTTCTCCCGAAGGACCGCGTTGATCTTCTGCCACCCGAGCTTCTTCGCGGCCCGGAGCCGCCCGTGGCCCGCGATCAGGCGGTACTTCCGCTTCCCGCCGCCGTCGTTCGGGGCGACGATGATGGGCTCGATGAGCCCGTGCTGGTGCATCGAAGTGACCAGCATCTTGAACCGCTCCGGGTCCCGATCCCGGTCCTTGAAGATGTCGATGTGCGAGATGGGTATGGACGTGATCTTGTCCATCATGAACCTCCTACGTTTTTCCTTTGACAGTCCAGCCGGTAGCCTTGAGGAGCTTGTCGATCCGCTTCGTCTCGGCTTCGTACCACTCTTGGAAGCGGCGGTCGGCTTCCCTCTGTTCCTCTTCTCTACGGGCTTCCTCGGCCCGGATGACAGAGACGATCTTTTCCTCCCCGAACTTCCTTTGCGTGGGCGCGACGTGAACGATCCCCGCCCACATCCCCGGGTCCGACGCGACGATTTCGGCGGCATCTTTCTCTGCCTCCTCCTTAGTGTCGTAGAGAGCGCAATACTCCCGGTCACTCCATGCGTCGAGGCTCCACCAGCTATTGATGAACGTCCGAAGCTCGATCCACTCTTTCCCCTTGGGTCCCATTCGCAAGGGAACCCATGTGTAGTAGATCGCCCACTTATAGGGGCCGGGTTTCACGCGAGGCACGAATACTCCTCCACGCGGACCTTTCCAATGATCTCAGGCTTCTTCGTTGAAAGGAGAAAAGCATCCGCTTCGGCTTCTTCCCGGGTCCAGTAGAGAACGTCGTAGGCATTTGGAATCTCAAGCGCCTTGTGCTTTCGGACCCAAGACTTCGTAAAGCAGTCCCATATATAGGGCTGGGGAAGCGTCTGCCTCGGCTTCTGGAACCGGCAGATGATGTACCAGCGCGACTCAGGCACGGACAACCTCAAGCTCTCCAATATAGATCGGCCCCTTCCGTCCGATGATCCAGATGATCCCGCCCTCTGCCTCGGCCTTCGTCGGATACAGCGTGCGTGGGCCCTCGGCATAGGTGAACTGATCGTTGTCGTGCCACCAGTAGAGCGCGAATGTCCCCTCGCTATTGAGCCACCTGATCGCGAACATCAGGCCGTCACCGCCACAAGCTCGTCCAGCCGGTTGATCTCGTCCTCGACCTCTACGACCTTCTTTCCGAAAAGGACCTCGGAAAGGGACCTCTTCGAGAGCACCGTCTCAAGGACCGTCTCATCAACAGTCCCTCTACCTAACAGGTCGATGCAGTACACATTCCGCCGCTGACCGAGCCTGTGAAGCCGGGATTGAGCCTGATCCCGGACGGCCCACGAGAACCAGTTGTTGTAGAAGACCGCGATGGATGCCCGGGAGAAGTCGAGTCCGAAGCCGCCCGTCTTCACTTGCGCCAGCACCACCCGGAGGGGCGTCACGTCCTTCAAGAACTCGTTCTCGATCCGGGCCCGGTCCTCCTGTTTCACGCCGCCGTAGAAGACCTCGCACTCGACCCCGGCCTTCTCCAGAGCCTTCCGTCCCTGATCCAAGTCCTCGACGAACCGGGAGAAGACGACGATACGCTGGTCCCCGGACTCCTCCGCGATCCGAACCAGTTCGCGGGCCTTCGGATTCTCGGGCCAGTAGATCGTGTCCCCGACTTCGCTCTTACAATGGCCCCCGGCGATCTGCTGGCACCGGAGGAGCCGGGTCATCGCGTTCTTGATGAGGACCGTGATGAGTTCCCGGTTCCCCTCCCGGAGGCCCTTCTTGACGGCCTCCACCGCGAAGTAGAAGTCCGACGCGGCCTTGTCGTAGGCTTCCTTCTGGTCCCCTTCGAGGACGATCTCCCGGGACTCCTGCGTCAGGTCGGGAAGCTGGAGGACCTCATCCTTGCGGACCCGCATGGAGCACTTCTTCATGATCCAATCGAGGGCTTTCAGGTTCCGGGAGCCGATGATTTCCTTCCCCTTGTAGCCTCCGAACGTGGCGAACTCCCGGACAAAATGCCAGTAGTCGTCCCCGACGAACTCCGAAGACACCGCATGAAGCTGGCCGAAGAGGTCCCCGACATTGTTCGAGATCGGGGTCCCCGTCAGGGCCGTCGCATACTTCGCCGCACGGCTCACCCGCACCGCCGCCTTCGTCATCTGTGCCGATCTGTTTTTGATGAACGTGCTTTCGTCGAAGACCGCCATGCCGAGTTTGAGCTTGATGAGGTCGTCGGCGTAGAGCCTGAGCGCCTCGTAGTTCACGCACGCGAAGATGAGTCTCTTTTTGACGAGAGCTTGCCTGAGCGTCTTGATGTCGTCCATCCGCTCCTCGCGCTCCTTCCGGGTCCCGGTGAGCGCGAGAAGCCTGTACTCGACCCCGCAGAATCGCTTGAGTTGCCGCTCCCATGATCCGAAGACGGACAGCGGCGCGACCACCAGTACGAGGTCGATCTTGCCCTCTTTGAAGAGTTCCTGCGCGGCCCCGATCACCGTGAGCGTCTTTCCGGTCCCCATGTCGAACGTGATAAAGAAGCGGTGCTTGTGGAGAAGCTGAGAGGTCCCCTGTACCTGATGGGGCATGGCGGGTTCCCTTGTCGAAGGGACCACCAGAGGGGGCGGCTCGTCCCACTCCTTGAGGTAGGTCCGAGCCGCCTCCACGTCGTCGCCCTGCTTGGCCTGAGTGAGAATCCCAAGGGCCGACAAGAGGCTCGTCTTGACCTCCCAGCGTTTCAGGTCGGCGTCCCACTTCGCGCCGGTCGCCTGAGCCTTGAACTTCTCCTCATAGCTCGTTGCGAGGACGAACTTGCCGCTCTCCAGAAGGACCTTCATGCGCTACTCCGCTCCCCTATAGATACCGTGGGTCTGTGTCATTTTAGGACTCGCAATTTTTGGCTCCAGCTTCCCTTGACGGTCATGGTACGCGCCGACGTTACTCCCGTGACACCGAATCCGATTTTCCCATGTCGAGACGGGGCAGGTCCCGCTCCAGAATCGCTTTCAGCCCCGTTTTCTGGATGACAGACAGGATGTGTGCCTGAACCTCGCCCTGCGCGACCGCGACCACCTTGTCCATAGACTTCTGGAACTGTTCGTGGAAGAAGCCCGCGCTACTGGTGACAGCCTGATGAATCTTGAGCGCGAGGAACGCCATCCGCTCCCGCTGGGGAGCCTTCTTTGCGGGCAACTCGGTGAGCTTCTCAAGCTCTGCCGCCATCTTCGCGAGGTCGGTGAAGTGTTCCTTGGCCTCCTTCTCGAAGGTCTGCTTCGTCTGGTCCGGGTCGGGCTCCTTGACGGTCTTGCCCTGCCAATGGGCAATCGTGCATGGCGTCCCGACACCCATGTTAAGCGACGTGACCATGCTGGCGAACTGGACCTCGCTCATCGCGACTTCGATGAGTTCCTCGTCCTCCCCGATGTAGTTGGAGTGAAGGTCGGTCCTCGTCCGGTGGGCCCTCTTGATCGACAGCGTGACAAAATGCTGATGCTCGAAGGGGCTGTCGAAGAGCCGCCTCTGTCCCTGAACCCGGGAGATGGAGACGAGTCCGAACGCCGGGCTTCGTTCGTCTTCACCCTTGAAATGGCCCATGTGGTTCTCCCTCAAGGTCCTTTGCATAGGTCCCTTTGTGAACGGACCCATACATGCTTAATTTCGATAGGCTGTCTGGTTGTGCGGGTCGGCGTACTGCGTGGACTACGCCGGGGACCCAACAACGATCCCGTCGCCTTGCAGGATGGCGATGAGTTCGCTCGGCTCCATGCCGAGAGCTTCCGCGACCTTCCGCACCGTGCTCATGTGGACGTTGCCCGCGCCGATGCAGAGCTTCGTCACCGTCTGCCGGGCGACCCCGCTCTTCTTGCAGAGCGCGTAGATCGTCAAGCCACGATCACGGAGGAGCGCGTCAAGCGTCCCCTTCCGTTCCTTGGGCATCAATCCTCCTTTTTCTGCTTCGCGATCTGTTCCAGCCAGTAGATTGCGGACTTCCCCGCAACCTCGCCGCCCCACACCATGCCGACGGTCAGGTACTTTCGAGAGTCCTGCGACTTGGCCTTGAACGAGAGCTTCTCCGTGGACCTCTCATAGACCAGCCATTTCCCGTCGAGCTTCTTCGGGTCGGCTATCAGCGATGATTTCTTTTGCACGGCCCTCCTCTCACAGGGTTCCCACGGAGAGTTCGCTTGAGTCCGGGGAATTCAGCGGATCGACAACGATAGCAACCCACCAGCGACCGTCCGAATGATCCAGCCGAATGTACGAGAGCCTATATCCGCCCCCGCACATCATGTCACCCCTCTCGCGGTTCGCGAGATCGACAAGCTCGTTCCACCACGGAGCGTCGGGCGTCTTCGAGGCGGGATGGACCGCCTCGAAGCACAGGCGCTCGACCTTGCACCAGCGGCACGCCTCATGGATGACACTAAGCGAGTGCGGATGCTTCGGAAGGCACCACGCCAGCGCATGTTCTGTCGTGAGATCGCTGAACCCGGAATATCTTTTCTCTCGGGCCCGGAGGATATAAGCGTCCGTGAGGACAAATGTGTCGATCACTTCCGTCTCCTTTTTGGATTTCTTGCGGCACCGAGAGCTTCGCCGCCAAGAAACCATCCGGCGTTTACTTCAGATATTTTCTTGTGCTTGACTTCGTGAATTTTTACAGTCTCGTCTACCCACGCCCCCGTCTTTTTGAGATGTTCGGTGACGGAAAAGATTACGTCCTGCGTCAGTTCGGGCACGTCGAACGTCGTCGAAGCCCCGTGCTCCCTGACACGAATCCATCCGTGCAAAACCGCCTTGGTTACAATCTCATCCCTGTTTGCACGGGTCCATAGGGCAGCCTCGGCTTCCGTGAAGCCGAATCTCTTGGGATGCTCCCTGATCTCGCTGAAGTGCTCTATGACTTCTTCAGCTTTCCCAACCGGGGAAATCCAGTAACCTTCTCGCCTCGAACTCACATTACCCTCCGCATGGAATCTATCACTCCGATGGCGAATCGTCTAGCGGGAACTCGTAGTCCACGTCCTTCGAGCGCGGGAAGTCCTTCACAAGACGCTTGTACTCCGCGAGGGCCTCCTTCTTGTCCGTGAAGTAACGGCCCGTCTTCGGATACATGTTGCCGCCCCTCGTCGCCTCGACCACCTTGAAGACCATTCCGCTTCCCAGCATCCAAACGGACCAGAGCAAAGGATCGTTCCAGTCCGATTTGGTCGGGCGCTCTTTTCGTCCCACCGGATTCCAGAGAACGTAGAGATGGATTTCGTGATCGCTGGACGGAGCGGACGGAGCGTTCCTGACCCGACGCCGCCACATGGTCTTGTGCTGGTACTTGGACTCGTCGAGTACGTCCACTACCCCTTCTTCGCGGCCTCGGCGTGAAGCGTGATGCCGAAGCCGTTGTCGAGGGCCTCTGCGAACTGGACCTCGCCAGACTCGTACAGCGTAGCGATGAGCGTCTCCCGCCCGTTGCCGCTGGAGCCCTTCGTCGCGTAGACGTACACAATGTCGGTGTCGGTCTTCTCGTCGTGCCGACAATCGACCCGACACCCGACACTCCAGCCCCGGACGTGGCCCCAAATCCCGGACTCCTTCCCGCCCATGCGAGACGCCGCGCCACGGTTGCCTTTGATCTCAGCGTAGAACTGTGCCATGACTCTCCTCCTTTTTTTCCCGCCAACGCACGTCACCGCGTTTTTTCCCCACCACGATACAAACTACCTTGAGCTTCTGAATGTAGTGCGGGCACTTCACCGTCAGCAGGAGCGCGAAGCTCTCGGCGCTCTCGCGCTTTCCGAAGCGCCTTGCGGACTCGATGTTAGCCGCCGTGGTGTACCCCCACTTGCTGATCCAGCCGTCACGCTTAATGTGACCTACGGTTGCACCGCCAAAGACCTTGATCGCATGGGCCACTACTCCGGGTCCTCTTCTTCCTTCGGCTCGGTCTTGGTCAGCGTAAGGTCCCCGGGCAAGTAGCCCATCTCAAGGACCAACATCGTGAGCCGCTCGTCGGCCTCGTCCTCGCTCACGAACTGCATGGCCTTCTCCACGCTCGTCGTGAACCACGTTCCCGAATCCGGGCGCGTGATCGACTGGAGCCAGATGATGTCCGGGCTCATCGGGAACCCTTCCCCGCTCCAGAGGTAGAGCTTCGCGGGAGCATCCTTCATCGTCTTCGTGTCCCATCGCGTGTAGCTATGGGTCACGCACTCGACGACGTAGAACGGCTTCTTAGTGTCCATCGCGGTTCCACTCGACCCCGAAGTCCTTGAGCGCGTCGTCGAAGCGAAGCACGTCCTTCTCGTCCTCGATGCGCTGGCGCGAATCCGGGTAGATGACATAGCCGCTCTTGCCCAGCGTATCCCACACGACTCGGACATCGGTGGCGCGGAGCACGTCCTGTAGTTCCCCTGCATCGACCTTCACAGAGGGCCCGTGGTAGCCCCACCGCCCGTGGTACTCCACGACCTCGTAGCCCATGCGTTCGAGATCGGCCTCGAATTTCCGATGACGCGGATCGGTCCAGTTCACAGGTCCCCTCTACATGACCGTGGTGTTCGCCTTCACAGGCTCAATCCCGAGACGCTTGCAATCCGCGAGGTAGATGCGCCAGAGTTCGCGGAACGCCTCCATCTTCTTGTGCTCAAGCGCAAAGACTTCCACGAGAATTACGCCAAGCGCGTCGAGCCTTGCGGCGGCGTCCGGGACGATAGGATGTTCAAAGAACGACCGTTTCTCGACGCGCCCGTTGACACGGACTTCACCTTTGTTCACTTGTTTCTCCTACGCTTCGGTGCGACCATGATCGCCCGGGTCCGGGCCCGGATGGTCCGTTTGAGCTTGGCCCGGTCCTTGATCTCCTCGACGTGCTCCTCCCGGTACAGGCGAAGTTTCTCTTTCGCCTCCTCGCTCATGGGCTCGGGCATGATTCCCATAGCCCGTCGAGCAACCCGGTCAGCGGCATCCAGATCGCCTTTAGCGCGGAGTTCCACGACCCGCGACCAATCGCCCTGTTCACGCTGGCGCTCAAGCATCCGCGTGAGCGCCCGATGAAGCGTCGGGCATCGTTGAGGATCGACGGCAGGGACGCCGCGCACGATGAGCGGCCCCGTGCTTTCGACCTTGGGCTTCACCTTTCGATCCCCTAGCATTTTTGGTCCTAGCCGCTCTTACGGGAGGACTGGTCCCGCGTGACAGGAATTTCGACTGGATTCCGAATCGCGAAGCGGCACGCCTCGCAATAGGTTTCATGGACGCACTTGGAGCAAAACTCGCTGTTGTGCGGCGCGTCATGACTCGTCGGATGGCCCGTCGGAATCTGGATCGTCTTCTGAGTCTTCACGAGTCCTCCTATGCCGTGACGTAGTGGTCCACTTCCTCGGGCCACAGCCGAGTGGTCTTCCCCTTCGCGTCCCGCTCTACCATGAGCTTCTGGATGCGGAGCTTCTTCACCTTCACAACGCGGAGCCCCGCCAGCCACGTCGGGAACGCAACCGCCAGAAGCATCGCGGCGGTTACGGCATCCTCCCGGCATGGAAAGAGCTTCGCCCCGTTGAGATGCGGGTCCGTGTAAAGTCCGAGACGATGATGGGACGTGTACCACGAATTCCCGACGAGCCTTATGGCGTACACTCTGCCTCCACAGTCCAACGATGATCCAGTTCGGCCTGTCTGAGCTTCATCACCTTGATACGTCCCATGAGGTCGGGCTTCTGCGCCGCCAGAAGGAACGCAACCTCAACGGCCTCGTCGAGCGTGTGGAACTTCTCCGCGTTCGAGAGGCGCTCGGTGACGAGGACGTGGACGCTCAGGTTCGCGTCGATCCCCTTCCGAATGGCCCACCCGGACCACGAATCGGATGAGGGACCGATCACTTTGACGCCGTACACTTCACGCGCCTCCAACCGGGCCCGACCTTTTCGACCTTCACCACCACCATCTTACCGATGTACTCGGGAAGGGCCCCACCGACCAAGAGGGCGGCGCTCTGCGCTTTCTCCTCAGCCCTAAAACGGTGTGCGTGCTGGAGCGCCGTCTGGAGATACCAGCCGCCGGGACGGACATCATCTCTAGCAATCCACCCGTCCGATGAGTGGACGTACCGCGTATCGACGACTTTCGGAATCGCGATGGCGAACCAGATCACACGCGATCCCCTTTGATGGGCACGATCAAGAGTTTCCCGATAGCTCCGGGGCACCGCGCCGCGAAAATAAGGGCCTCTGCTTCGGCCTCTTCTCGGGTCCTGAACTCTTCTCGGGTCCTGAACGCCTTCTTCGCGGTGTAGTACAACTCGGGATTGCTCGGGAAAAGTCTCGGGTGAAGGCCCTTGTCGATGTCGGACCAGTACCAACCCTCGAACCAGAACGGAGCCTTTCCTTCGACCTCAACTTGGATCGCGAAGCTCATGCCTTCTCCGTCACCAGCCAAAAGAGCGAACACGTCGGGTCCGGTCTTGCGTCCACTTCCACAACGAAGAGCTTTCCGAACGCCCAAGGGTGCATGATGGTGACTCGAAACGCCGCAACCTCGGCCTCCTCCTTGGTGTCATACCGGGCCGCGTACTGAATTTTGTCGTCCCAATGGGTCGCACCGGGCGCGACATGTTTCAGGTATGGCAATCCCGTGTCCGAATTCTCCAGCCTCACGATCCACATTCGCTCGGAGCCTCCACGCGGGAGGACCCGAGTGAGGGGCCCCTTTGTGGGGCCCCCAAAAGGGAGGAAAAAGGTTGCTTAGGTCGTGGGGATGACCTCCTGCTTGAGCGGCACGTCCCCGATCTGCGCGACTTCCGCGAGGGCCTTCTTCTCGGCGTCGATGAGCCCGAGAACGCCCTTGAGGTCCGCCTTCGACGAGCCCGTCGAGGCGAACCAGAAGAACGCCGTGTCCGCGTCTTCGGCCCGCTTCTTGAGGTCCCGGAGGATGGCCTTCTTGCGGGCCGCGATCTCGACGGCCTTGTCGTTCACGTCGATCTTCTTCGCGTCGATGGCCTTCTCGACGAGCCCCACGACGGCGGCGAGGCGCTCCTCGAAGCTCTTCGTGAGGTCCTTCACGATCTGCTCGGCCCGCTCCCGGGCCCAATCGAGGATTTCGGGGAGTTCGTCGGCGTCGATCTTGAGGAGCCTGATCTTCGGCGCGGCGATGTTCGGCTTCCCCGCCTCGCGGCGCTTCTCGTTGATCGCCGTCGTCGCGACGTTGATCGTCTCCCGGATCGTCTGGACGTTCTCCTCGGGGAGGAGGTACCCCGACTCGTGGACCGCGAGGGCGTAGGGGCGGATGCGGGACCGGATGAGTTCCGCGAGGTCGTTGAGCGTCGTGGGGATGTCGTAGCTCAAGGAGTGATACCGCCGCGACTTGAGCGCCTCCTGCGCCGTCCTACTGGTTACGTCGTGCATGGTTCGCCTCCTTCCTCAGATTTCCGTGGGACCCACCGCAGGTCCCTTATGGAAGGGCCCCCGACCTTGGGAGCCCCTCTATAAGAGGGGAGCCCGGCCCGCACCCCACGGCTCCGGGCTCCCGTTGCTAGGGATCACGTCGCCAGTTTCCTCACGCGCACGCGCCCGATGAAGCTCGGTTCCTGAGCGGCGACAAAGACGGCGTACTCTTCCGCCTCCCGCAGGTTGCCGAACCGCTTGGCCTTCGTTCTGGATTCGTACAGATAGGTTCGCGTCGGGGAAAACAGGTTGAGGGGGAATGGAGACTCAGCGGCCACCCACCCACGCCTTAGCCCGTTGGTGCGATCTGCTTTGACCCACAGCCCGTATCCCATCTCATCCTCCCAACATGTTGCAGTTGACGATCTCGGCGCTGATCGGAGCCAGAAACTTTGCCGCCTGTCCTGAGTCCCGCTCGGCGCTCAGAATCGCCTCGGCAATCGACGGGAGAGCCCCAAGGACGTTGAAGTCCATCTCGACCAGCCCGCGCCTCACCAGAAGCCGCACGCCATTCCCCTTCTCGTGCTTCAAGAGGACGACGGAGAACCGGCCCGTCATGATGAACTCAACAGGGGCCTCTTCACCCCCGCTAAGAGGAGCCCCGCCGCTGTCATAGCAGAAGCCCGGAAACTCGGAACGAATGAGGTCTTCGGCGCTGATATTTCCGTCATCGCCGTCGGCGTCCTTGTACTCGAAGGTCCCCTCGAAAAAGGTCCCCTTAACGATCCGGTGCTTCCGCTCGATGGTGGACTCCAGAAGCGCGAGGACCTTCTCGCCCCCCGTCGTGAACCGGATGATGGCCTGATCCAACTGTCCCCGCTCCTTGAACGTGAGCAGGGCCCGGAACCTGAACGGGACGTGAGCTTCGATTCTGAGAGCCATGCCAGCCTCTTAGATCGTCTCGTCCTTCATCGTCAGGTACTCTCCCCAAGGGACCTTGCCGTTCGGGTGCGTCACGGCCCACAGAACCGGATAGTCGGGCGCTTCCCTCGGGAACGAGCCGTAGGTGTCGGTGAAGTAGCACAGGAACGTCGGCTTGATGTCGTGGTCCTCGATCCAGTCGAACGCGGGGCGGAAGTCGGTGCCGCCGCGTCCAAGGAACTTGAGGGTCCTCCAGTCGAAGTCCCCCGGCTCGAAGTGGTAGACCGGCTCATGGACCGCCGCGTCCACCATGAGGATCGTCACTTTCATGCGGATGGTGTTGAGGATCGCCTCGATCTCGGTGCAGAACTCTTCGAGGTTCGAGTCCGCGATGGACCCCGACGTGTCGAAGATGAAGACCCCGTGCTCGATCTCCTCCTCGGGACACAGGCGGGGCAGGATGATGCCCCGCGCCGCCCCGGTGCGCGACGGGGGCCGGTAGCGCCACTCCTTCGCGGAGCGGATGCAGAAGGGCCACAGAATGTCGCGCCACGGGAGCTTCGAGGTCAGGAGCTTTCGGATCGCCGCCTCCGCGAACGCGGGCGAGTCCCCGCGCATCTTGGACGCTTCGAGAGCCTCCTTTGCGCGGGCCTTCCACTTCTCCTCGTCGGCCTTCGACGGCTTCCAGCCTTCGACATCTCCGGGCCCGATGATCCCGGGGCCCTTCTGATCGCCCAGCTTGCCCTTCTTGCCCTTGGGCTTGCCGCAGAGCCCGCCGCAGATGGACCCTTTCGGAAGGCACCCCTGCCCGCTCTGCTTCACCTTCTTCTTGAGGTCCTCGTAGATGTCGTCCTTCGTCCAGCCCTTGTAGTTCCGGTCGATGGGGACAATGGTGGGGATCGTGAACCCCTCCTCTTCGAGCTTGAGATTGTTGTAGAGGTCGCACGCGAGGTTCCAGAGGCTCACCGGGTTCGTCGTCTGCTTTCCGGCCTTGTCGGTCCCCACGATCATGATGTCGTCCTTGGGCTTCCGCGAAAGGTCCAGCCCGACAAGGTGCATGACCTCGTGGGCCCAATCGAACTCCAGCCACTCAACGCTCTCCTTGTCGAGGACCACCGGATCGTAGATGAAGTGGTCCCCGTCCGTGGCGCACGTCCCGAGTCCGGGAGCGATGAGCAGGTCAAGGTGCATCGAAAGGTACCCGAAGAAGGACCAGTTCTTGCGGAAAAGCATCTTGGTTCGCGCCGCCCGGAGCCGCGCCTCGACCCGCTCCAGAAGCTCGGCGCTCACCTGAGCGGCGACCTTCGAGGGGTCCGGGGCCTCGCCTCCCGGCTTGACCACCGCATTTTGGATCATTTTGCCTCCTTGAGAATGAACGGTTGCACCGTCTTCCAACGTCCACCCTTGACCGGAACGAGAGCGGGAAGATTCCCCGTCACGGTGACGTGCTTGCAGTCTTCGCAAAGAAACACTTCGGCGGGGCCCCCAACGCCCGTGTAGGAGAGCTTCACGCCACGGCATGATCCAGCCTTGAAGCGTTTCACCTTGGTCAGTTGCTTGAGCATTTTTTCTCCACTTGGAAAGGGTACCTCAAAGGGGCCCACCGTTCAGGGGACACCCCCTACTAGGTGGGTCCGATTCAGCTACCGCTTCGCCTCCTGCTTGCTTGAGAGATTGAGCACCCGGCCAGCGTTCCGCTTGACAAACGGCGTCCAGCGGAAATCGACCATGAGCGTGTTAAGCCCATGCGCCGCGCCGAACGCCCTGATGACGGCCTTCGCCGCCGCCGTGAACTCCTGATCCGGGAGGGGAACCGCTTCGAGCGCGAGGAGCGCGTCGAAGACCCGCTCCCGGTGCGTGAAGACCTTCTTCGACAGCTTCTTCGTCTTCATCTTTCTTTCCTCCGCTTAAAGGTCCCCTACAGGGGTCCCTCGCCCGGCGGGACCGTTGGCCCCGCTATGTTCACCCGTACTGGCGTGCTCATTCGACGGCGTGCGAGGGACCCGAATTGTTGACCTCCTACCGCTTGCCCGCGAGGGCGACCTTCCGGTGCTTCGCGACGACTTTCATCCAGTCCTTCGCCTTGGTGATCTTGTCGCTGATCTGTGCGAGATCGTTGATGAGGAGCATCGCGTACTCGCTCTCCATCTCGGAGAGGTACTTCGTCAGGGGTCCCGCCACCTTGTCGATGTCCTGAGCGTACCGCGCCGTGAGCGACGAGTTGACGAAAAACTGCATCCCCACGTCGAGGGCCGGGATGCTCTTCCCGTTGCACACGTTGTCAACGTGGTCCTGCGCCTCCTTGCCGACCTTGTGCCACGCGACGTACTCGAAGGCCGCGCCGTCCCCGATGCACCCCATGAGCATCTCGCGGAGGAAGTCCTCCCCCTCGTTCGGGAACTTGTAGAGGTTGTCCGACGCGATCTCGTGGGACCTCGGGGTGGGGAACGCCTCCTCGCCCTTCGGAGCCGGGGAGCAGAAGAGGAGGGACTTGTCCTTGGCCCACTCCTTCGCCTTCTCGCTTTTCAGCTTCGCGCCGCCGACAAACACCGCCGACAGGAACCCGAGAATGTCGGGGTGGATGCGGGGGAACTCCTTGTTGGGCCTCTTCGCGAAGCCCTTCGTCGAGGCCCACCCGCGCCAGAAGTCGAAGTCCGGTTCGATGTTGACCTGCTGGACGCGGTTGATCGTGGGAGCGGTCAGCCGCACGACGTTCGCCCGGTCCTCTTCCCGGTTCGTGAGCGCGACGACGTACATGTCACCCGCCGCGATCCAGTCCCCGACCTCGTGCTCCCGAATCAACTGCTGGAGCGCGTTGTGGGTCATGCGGTCCCCGGACTTGTACTCGTCGATGATGCAGATGCCCTTCTTCCCGGCCTTCATCGCGTCGTTGAGGGCCCGGAGACGGCGCGGGGGAAGGTACTGACAGGAGCCGTCGTCCTTGTTGAGCCAGAGGAACCCCGAGACGGACTCCGGGGTTTCCTGTGCCGCGATGAACTTCACGACGAAGTGGTCCGCGACTTGGTTCAGGTAGAAGTCGAGAGCCACTTCCGTCTTCCCGACCCCCGGCCCGCCCTTCACGAGAAGGGCCGTCCCCGGTTTCCTCGCGAGGACTTTCGGCAGGTTCCCTAGCAACATAGTGCGATCCTCCTAATCTACTCGTTCTCGCCTTTGTCCACTACGACCGAACCGCGCTCCGGTGACATGCCAACAAGAGTATTCCGATCCGAGAGCACCTTGAGCAGGTAGCTCCCCGCTCCCATGTTCATGAACATCTTACCGTTCCAGAGCGAGACGAAATTGATGATCGTGGAGCCCTTGTACTCGGTGTGGTGGCGAGTCGGCTTCTCCCGGGCCGTGACGAGCCCCCACGAGATCGCGGGAAACCCTTCGACAGTCCCCACGTCGAAGAGGACCTTGATGACGGACCCGGCGCTGTTCGTGTCCCACACAGGATGTCCACTCATCGTATCGAACCAGCCGAGAATCGCCTCGTCGTAATGGTCCCCGCCGTTGATCTTGGCGTACTTGACCGGCTCCGTGTACGGGGTCCTCCGCTTGAACCATTTTTCGAGGTCACTCTTGCCACGGATGATTTCACCGATCTTCCACTTCTCGGGTTTCAGCTTCTTCCAGTCCCGGGCCACTTGGAACGCCTCGGGATCGAACGCTTCCTGTTCCTTCTTGATCCGCTCGAAGTCGGCCTCGGCCCGCTTCTGGAACACATCGCGACGGGCCCTGATGTAGTCGAACGAGTTCGGGGCCCCGAGAGCCTCCTTGAGCGAAAGCTCCTCGATAATCTCGCGGTTCAGGACCTCATCGAGGCGCTTGGAGAGTTCGTCGAACCGCTTCGAGAGCTTCGGGTGCATGATTGGAAAGGCTCCGTGTGTGGGCCTCACCCCCGCCAAGGCGTTCGACATCCGGTAGGTGAACGCCATCGTGTCAGCCGTCTCCGGGTCCGGTAGGAAGCGGACCCCAAGGCCGTTTGACGCCTCCCGGTTCCCGTAGCTCTTGACGTACCGATTGTTCTTCCAGACACTTCCGGTCCCCCCAAACTGGCGCATGATCTTTCCGACGCAGACTGAAAGGGACTTCACGCGCTCCCGGATGGAGGACTTGTGAGTCTTCTGGCAGACCCCACACTTGAAGCGGAACCCCATCGAAGCGTGGAGCAAGTTCTTCTCCGTCTCGTTGATCTCGGGCTCCGTGACGGAAGCCGAGTTCTCGACCAGCGCCGGGGTCCGCTTCACAGGTCCCTTGCGCCGGGCGTCTTTGAAGAAGTCCTTGATGCTCATATTCTCCTCTACCCTATGGGCGGTTTTGGACGCTCCGCAGGGAGCGCCCGAAGCCGCCGCCCCCTCCTCCGAAGAGGCAGGGGCGACGTGGAGAGAGGGACAGGAATTTTCTAGTAGCACCCGTACCGGGAGTGAAGGTGCCGGGCGATCCGCGCCCGGCAGAGGGTCCGCGCCATCTGTACGGCCTTGAGCCGCTTGCGTGACGGCGTAATCTCGATCTGGACGCTAATGTCGCGATCCGTGCGACACCGGGGGCACTTGACCTTCGCCACCGCGTAGGAGTGATGCTCCCGGCGACTGCTGTACGAGGGGGCCCATGACTCCCGCTTGATCGTGACGCGGGGCGAGGGGACCTTCGCGAAGGCCCGCGCCGCCGACGCCGCCTCCTGCTTGCGCTCGGCCTCGGCCATCGCGTCGTTGCAACAACGCACCGCCGCCTTGCGCCCGCCGCCGCTCTTCTGGAAGAGTTCCTCGCAGGAGGGGCACTTCCACGCCCGGACCTGAATCGCACCGCCTCGCGCACCCATGAAAGCCTCCAATCCGGTCCACTAGGAAAAGAACAGGGGCGCGTGCCGTATTAGGACACGCGCCCCTCGTCGCCCGTAGGCGGTCAGTCCATCGTCAGGGAGTGAAGTCGCCCGTCGTCATGATCCACCGCTTGCGCCGCAGGTCCTCGATGTTCCTGAGCCGCTCGGTGCCCTTGTCGTGGCAGTCCCGGCAGACGCCGCTCGGGAGCCAGTCCTTTGCAGGGGACCCGCACGAGACGCACCGCTTCTCACGGTCCCATTCGACCTGCTTGACACAGGTGGGGCAGAGCCGCCCCTCGGTCCCGTCCGGGAGCTTGACGAGCGCCTCGGAGAGCCTCCGGTGATCTCCGCAGAGACGGCACTTCGGGCGCGTGTCGGCCTCCGGGCCGGGCCCGATGTGCTGGACGACGGGCCGGTTCACGAGGAGCTTCGCCCGGCGCTCCTCGCGGGCCGTCAGCGCCCGCCCTTCGGCCTCTGCCTCGGCCAGCGACCCCTCGGGCGCGGGCTCGACGGGGACCTTGCGCTTGACCCCCGCAAAGAAGCCTTTGATGTCGGCCATGTACCTGTCCCTCCACTTCGCGCCCGTCTCATCCTCATGAGAAGGGCGCGGGGTGGAGGGGCCCCGGTGAAGGGGCCCCTCGGTGCGCCCTACTTCCCGGCTTCCATCTTCGCCTCGCGCTCCTCGATCAGCGCGATCAGGTCCTCCAGCTTGACGCCCGCCGCGTGCGCCCGGATGAAGACGTGCCGCACCACTTCCCCGAGTTCGAGGTCCCCGGCCTCCTCCACCTTGAAGGCGACCTGCTTGTCCCCTTCGACGGGGGCCGCGCCGAAGACCGCGAGGATCGCGTCGAGCGCCGGGCCCTTCGCGAGGAACCTCCACTTGAGGACCTTCTCGTCGTCCTCGTCCGGGGCCTTGAAGAAGCCCTTGACCTTCGACCCGGGGGCCTTCTTCCCGGCCTTCTCGTCGGTCCCCTGCTCGGGTCCCTTGTTGCGAATCGACTCGATCTGCTCCGCGACTGCGCCGTTGGGTCCGCTCATCCTGTCCTCCGGTTGGGCCTTTCCCGTGGTCCCTTCTCGCGGGCCCTTCGCGAGGGGGATGTGCCTCTCGACCCCTCCAACAGAGGAGGGGCTCGGCGGGACCTGACTGAGCAACCCCCATGCCAACACACCCTCATCTAAGTCATTGGTAATCAAAGACTTAGGTGGCAGGTCATGATTCGGGCATTTTGGAATGTGACAATTTACGTAGATTGGTGACGATATTTGGTACAAACTACCTACAAACTACCTACAAACTACCTGCTGTGCTTCGCCTTATGGATCGAGCGGCTCCGCGCCTCCCTCTTAGAATGACACGTTCCACCGCAGACGATTTCTAAGTTCTCAGCCTCGTCACCACCACCGAGGCTCCGAGGCTTGACGTGATGAGTGTGGAACTGTTCTAGTGGGCCCTTCCCACACTCCATACAGTAACCCTTCTGACGCTTGTAGGCCCGGAGGATTTCTTGGAACCGGAATACCATCTCACGGATGCGATTAAGGTCCCCGCAAAGGTATCTCTCACTCACAGGTCGCCCTCCTAACTCACGCAGTACCCTACTCGACGCGAACGATGGCCTGTCAAGCCCTTTCGTAAGAGGACCTCCCATCCGCAGTCCGGGCCAGCGCGAGCGCCGAAGGCGCGAGCTTTGGTGTCACGGATTGGTGTCACTCCACGCTACGGTAGAGTATTCTTTACACAGTTACACACTTTGGTTTCTGACTCGGAAATGCAGTCACGAGGTTACAGCATACATACGAATTAATTACATTATATACTTAGTATATACTGTATACCCTTAAATTTAGCGTTTTTCGCAAGCTGTGTAACTGTGTAAAGAATACCACGCTGTAGCTGAAGAGGGTCCTACTCCGTGACAGGTTCTTATTGCAGAGTAAATTTTTCCGTACTGGCTTGTCGATTTCGTGACACATCTGGCTGTTCATGCTGTATAAGGATAGTAATGTTTTCTTGACGAATGGAGGATAGCGTGACACTCGTTCCACTCGCGGAGTTGCTCGTGAAGTACGGGATCAGCAGGAAGACCTACCACAACATGCTGAACAAGGGCCTCCTCCCGCGCTACGCCAAGAGGCATGGAGAACCCGGGAAGCGCGGGGCTCGGTACCTGTACGACGCGGAGGCGTTCGAGGTCGCGTGGCGTCGGCACGCGGAGAGGACCATGAAGGGCGTCGGGATCAACGTGGAGGAGCGCGACAAGAGGAACGCTCGGATCGACGCGATGCCGAAGTTCGAGCGGATCAACTTCATCCTCGAAGACTTCCCCGTGCTGGAGAGCGAGTCGCTCACGGAGTACGAGGCTCGGGTCGCCATCCGGCGCGGTGAGCTTGAGCCGAAGTCGGACGAGGAGCTTCTCGGGATGGTCCTCGACCTCTTCGAGCAGGGGCTTGCTCCGAGGGCGTGGAAGTAAAGTAACAGTAAGTTTCCCTGCTATACGGGGGCCGTGGCGGGCTTCCTTCTGGCGTCCCGTACAGGCATCCCGCTCTTCCCTTCACGGTCGAGCTTCGCGGCCATCTGGTGCGCGGCGGCACGGTAGGCTTTCTGGCTTTTCCTGATGATCGACTGCAACACCCAAAAACCCCCTTCGGCGGCGGTGGTCCGCAGGAAGATCGTGAGCCCGCACATGTAGCAACGCCAGTACGGGCGCTTGTACTTGTCCCGTTTCATGGGGCCATCAATGCCGCACCCGGGGCAGTACAACGTGCCGGTGTCGTAGATCGACATGCAGGTACTATATACTACGACCCCCTTGAGCACAAGCCCTTGACTTGGGAGCTTCCGTGGAGTACCTTCACCTGACGTGACTTCCATCCCCACCGTTCGCAATCCTTTAAGGAAGCGTTCTGTTCGTATTGCCCGGGGTCGTGTCTCGACGGGAACGAGGGTTATCCGTGGGTACGTTGGTTTTGGGATTGTGACTCATCGTAATGGCCGGGTTTACATTTGGCGAAAAGAGGGCGGGAGGTTTATCTCAACTCCACGGGCGCGGTTCATGGTGGAGTGTTTCCTTGGGTATCCTTTGGCGAGGTATGTACTCGTCCACCACAAGAATGAGATCAAGTGGGACGATAGGTTTGAAAACTTTGAGATCATGGGAGACTCTGAGCACGCAAGGTATCACGCTGTAAAAAAGAAAGCATAGAAACCGAACTGGAGGATCGCACATGCCGAAGGGGAAAGCCGCCGAAGAGGACCTCTTGAAGGACCTGCCCGAGGGCGGGGACGAAGGAAGCGGGGCGGGAGCCGCAGAAGTCGCGGTCAGGGGGAAAGGGCGAACCGTCGGGGACGCGCTCAGGAAGGCCGGGCTCAAGGGCGCGGCCAAGGACCTCCGGGGAAAGTTCAACGACCTCCTGCACGACCCCAAGAACAAGATCGTCGCCTCGCGCATCTTTCCCCGGCAGGTCAGGAACCCCGCCGACGGAAAAATGAGGGACTGCGCCGACGTGGTGGACCTTCCGCCGCCGATGAGCCTCGACGAGATCATCAACCACCTGCGCGAGGAGTACGGCGGCAGGAAGTGGAACGTCACCGTCTCGGACGAGGACGGGGATGTCCTTGACCGCAGGAACGTGGACGTGCCCGGGGAGCCCCGGTACATCCAGAGGCCAGAGGACGAGTTCCAGATTCCCTCGCTCGAAGACTTCGCGAAGGAGAACGGCGAGGAGGAGCCCGAGATCGACCCGATGGACCGGGAGATCAACAACGCGGAGAAGCAGTCGCGGCTCCTCATGCTGGAGCGCCAGAACGCCCAGCTTCGCGCTCAGGTCGCGGAGGCGACGGGGCAGGGCCACAAGAAGAACGGCGAGGTCCCCGTCGCGGACCAGATCAAGGCCGCTCTCGCGGAGCAGGACGCCCGGCACCGGACGGAACTTTCGGAGCGCGACAAGAAGGCCGAGATGGGCGACCTCGAACGTCGCCTGACGACCGACTCGGACAGGCGCTTCGCGGAGATGAAGACGCTGATCGAAAGCGTGAAGGCCGGGAACCCCGTGCAGGGCACCGCGATGTCGGACCTCGGGCACAAGCTCGAACTCCTCCAGACCAGCATCGACTCGAAGATCAAGGACACGCTCTCGCAGTACAAGGAAATGACGAACACGCAGATCAACGCGCTCGAAAGGGGGATGGACTCGAAGTTCAATTCGATCCAGACGACCCTCGCGGCGATTCAGAATCGCCCCCACGAAGAGAACCCGATGAAGGCGATGATCCCGCTGATTACGTCCTCCATCGAACGCTCCACGTCGGGCTACAAGGAGATGATGACGCCGCTCCTCAACCACATGACGGCGAAGCAGGAAGCCGCTTCGGAGCCCGCGCAGAGCCCTCTCGAAGAGACGCTGGAGACGCTCGGGAAGTTCAACATGCTGGGGGACCGCAAGAGCGGCGACTTCGGCTCCCGCGTGGTGGACTTCGCGGAGAAGATGGCCCCGGAAGTCATGGGCTTCATCCGTGACGAGAAGAAGGCGGGCCGTGAAGTCACCGAGAACGCGATCAAGAACCACCTGAAGCTCCAAGCCGAGAAGATCAGCCGCGACGTGAGCGCCGCCGCCGCTCAGGAGATCAGGAAGATCAGGCAGGAGTCGCAACAGCGCCCCGGGCTTCCCGCTCCCGCCGCGCAGACGACGAACAATCAGGGAGCCGCCGCTCCCAGCATGGTCGGTCGCATGTCCCCCGAGGAGATCGCACAGCGCCAGCGGCCCAACACGACGGCTTCGGTCCCCGCCCCTGCCGCTCCCACGCCGACGCCCGCGCCTATCGTTGCTTCCGCTCCTGCCACGCCGCTCCAGCCCAAGGTTCAGGCTCCCCCTCCTTCTCAGCCCGAACCGGAGCCCGAGGAGCCCGAGGAGGAGGAAGAGGAAGAGGAGGAGATGACGGTCGAGGAGGAGATGTCGGCCCGCGTGAACAGCGTGCTTGCGCTTCTCGAACGCGAGATGAGGGTCCGTCCGCGCACGATCACTTGGCCGAACGCCGCGTGGGAGGACCTGCCCGGCGAGGTCCTCGACAAGGTGATCTTCGCCAACGACGAGGAGGGCGTCTACGACGCCATCAAGCCTTACGCCGCCGAGGAACTGTCCGAGCGTATCTGGTCGGTCGTCCGCGCCGACGCCCGCGCCAAGGAGTTCATCGTGGCGGGGATCAACCTCATCAAGGGGTGGGCCATCGAGCTTCAGGAGAAACAGAGGGTGGCGGCTGAGGCGGGTCAGGCTATACCGGAAGCGCCCGCTCAATAGGAGGAATCGTGGCAGACGAAAAAAAGAGCGCGGCCCCGGAGGGCGAGGTCAAGGAGACGCTCACGTTCGCGGACCTCAAGGGGGTCATTCCCCCTCCCGGGATTTCTGATGAGGAGTTGAGTGCCGTCGCTGACGAAGACGACCTGAGAGGATTGGAAGGCGCGGTGCGCGGAACGCCGAGCGTTTCGGGTGGCGGGGCTCATCCTCCCTTTCAGCTTCCGAGCGACGAGGACGATCCGAGTGGGAGCCTTCCTGCGATGCACACGTTCGAGCAGGAACGTGACCCGGTGACGGAGGACCTTCGCGAGAAGATCAAAGCCGGAACCTTGAAGAGCATGGAGGAATGGGAGGAACAGCGCGTCGAGAAGTCGAAGAAATATCTCGATGACGCCCGCGCTCTTGCGCCCGACATCGCCAAGACGGTGAACTCGTTCGTCAACTCGCTCGTCACCGAGGGCTTCTCGCGTGAGGAGGCCATCGCCTTCGCGCAGACGATCCTCGACAAGAAACTCCAACCCTTCCTATAGGAGAGGACATGCCCGAAGGAGATCAGGAAACCCCGATTGGCGTGGTTCTCATGGAGAACCTCACCAAGGCGCTCCTCCAGAACACGAACGCTCAGATCGCGGCGGCTCAGGAGTACCGCGAGTTCCGGGAAGAGATCAGGCTACTCCGGGAGGACCTCGAAGGGGTGGGCGGTATCACCGAGGACGTGCTCGGGCACGCGACGACGTTCCTCCGCATCCTCGATCACGTCGCGATGGCGAGCGCGGAGCGCCCGCCCAAGTGGAAGGACGTTCAGGAGGTCCTCCAAGAGATCAAGGACGAGATTCAACAACAGGAGGCGCAGGAGGCGCAGGAGGAAGCGCAGCGGGGCGGCGGTCAGGGGAACGAAATCTTCCCCCGCAAGAAGAGCAGTTGATTTTTTCGGTTTAGGTTCAGGGCATCGCTGAACAGGTCCGCTCGGACCACCACGGCACCGCCCAACGAGAAAGGTGGCGCTGTGCGTACTCTCACTCCACCGTATCCAAGAAAATCCTGTGGAGATTGTGTTCAGGAACGGCCTCCAGCTAAAGAGATTCGGCGGCTTTATCGCTACGGACTCAAGTGGTGTAGCACCTGCAAGACCGTGAAGCTCTTTTCAGACTACGAATACTTTTCCGGGCTTGGTCGTCACTCTAAGCTCTGCAAGCCATGTCGGATCACGAGCAAGTCAGCCATCTACGGACGATGGAAAGCGTGGAGATCGAAAATCAGATCGGAGGTTCTCAGCGCCTACGGTGGATTGTGTGCGTGCTGTGGAGAATTGCGCTCCGAATTTCTGTCGGTCGATCACATCGCTGGCGGTGGGAACGCCCATCGTCGAGCCCTTGGATGTCCCAGCGGGTTAGGGTTCTACCTATGGCTCAAGCGAGAGCATTACCCGGCTGGATTCAGGATTTTGTGCCACAACTGCAACATGGCTCGCGGCTTCTACGGGTACTGCCCGCATGAGCAAAAGGGATGAAGCAGGGCCCTTACGAAGGTCCTTTTCAGAAGGGTCCATATTTCGCTTGACGCGCACCCTTGCGCGGTGTACTTTCTCCAGAAGAGGCACAGTCCACACGGCCCGCACGGGCCGCTCGCGACACAGCCCGGAGTTACGACGGGTCTGGAACGCGGGGAGCTTACCTTGACTGTGGCACGCGAAGTGGAGGGGAGAGTGGAGAAGGCGGAAGCCCTCCCCTCGAACTCCCAACGTGTCTCTTGCGTCTCATGCGGCCACACGCTCTGCGAGACGTTCGCGGAAACGCCGGAAGGCGTGAAGGTGTGGACGAAGATGCGGTGCAGGAACCGGGGTTGCGGATCGTGGAACGTGATCCTCTACTTCGGCGGCAGGGTAAGCGTGGCGCAAGTTTAACTTAGTCTGTTTCCCCCTCTCTCCAGAAGGCTCGTCGGGGACTCGAAGCTCCGACGAGCTTTTTCTTTTTGTGGTGGTGGTGAGAGCGGATGAGAGATGAGCTTCGCGCTCCACGACGTTTCGGCCCGGAAATACACCGACCGGACCATCGCGGAGATGCACAAGCTCGTCCTTGCCGCTAAGACGGACCCGAAGTTTCGTGAACTGGCGCTCTTTCTCACTCGGGACGGCGACCCCAAGAGGGACTGGAAGAACTACTACGCGGAGTTGGAGAACGCCTTCAACCGGCTCCGACAGCTTTACACCTACAGGCGCGACCCTTATCAGGTCGAGTGGGTGCAGAGCCCGTGGCGCACGCTCAAGGACGGCGTGGGCGACTGTGACGACGCGAGCATTTTGATCGCGGCGGTCATGGGTGCGACGGGGGCGAAGTACAGGTTCGTGACGTTCAAGGCCAGCCCGACGCGGGACGAGTGGAGCCATGTGCTCACGGAAATCCTTGTCCCCAACAAGGGATGGATCGCCGCCGACCTGTCGGTGAACCGGGAGCTTGGCTTCCGACCGATGGGGTACCCCGAGAAGGACTGGCCCGAGCCGGTATGGTAGGGACGACACGATGACGGTGATGACGAGGGACGACCTGCTGGGCGAACCCACAGGGCCGATGCTTCCACGCGACGAAGCAGGGGCCCGTGGCCGCGTGGCGGTCACGCTCGTTCCGAAGGGCACGTTCGTCACCTACCGCAGGAACCCCGCGAAGATGAGCGACCTCTTCGCCGGTCCCAACGCCTACAACACGGGCCGCGTCAAGGTCCTCACGCCCGATCACGCCGAGCGTGATTTTCCCGCTGACGGCGGCACGGTGTACGACGATCAGCTTGAGCCCAAGATGTCCTACCGCACGCGGGCCGAGGCGTACAAGTTCGAGCCCTACGGATCGGCCAAGCCCGTGATCGGAAAACCGATGTGGCCCGCGAAGCAACTCTTTCCGCTCACTCCGTCGGTGCGCGAGGTCGATCAGGTCGAGCACGACATCGTTCCCACTTCGAGCAGGACTTCGCGGCGGGACAACGTAGCCGTCCCGGTGGACGGAGACGACTCGAAGCGCGGCTTTGGCCCCGCTCAAGAGATGAAGGGAGATTTGGCGATGCTCTACGGAATGGGTGACGAAGCCTTCCACTACGGCGAGCCCGATCCCGATTCGGCGCGGGGCGTCGATCAAGCCGACATCCTCACGATGGTCGCGTGGGATTCGCAGACCGCAGACTGGATGCTCGGCGGGCTGGGCGCACATCGCGGCATCGGCATGGCCGCGAAGATCGCCACCCGGATCGCCAAAGCCGCCGTCGCGCTCGCCAAGAAGGGCCAGTTCAAGAGCATGAGCGAGGCCGTCGCGTGGATCGAGAAGCGGGCGGGCGAAATCCGCGTGAAGCGGATGGCCGCGCTGGAGAAGGCCATCAAGGTCGCGGCCAAGGAAGCCGCGAGGATCGCCAAGCCTCAGATCGAGTTGGCGCTCAGGAAGGGCATGGCCGACTACCTTTCCGACGACGAAGCCGACGCACTCGGCGCGTTCCGCTGGGACCGCGCCGGGAAGCATTTCGTGTGGAGGCATCTCGGAGCCTTCGAGTGGAACCCGTCCAGTCAGAGCTTCCGCTGGAGTTCCCTGAGTGGCGGCGGCGAGGAGTATCCCGAGTACGCCGACGGGGGCGACACGACCGGCTGGACCGGGGCCGACAACGACGGCTTCCCGTACCTCGGCGGGCTCGGACAGACGCCTCCAAGCTGGGACCTCGAACAGAACCCGCAAGAGGCTCAGGCCGTGACCGCCGCCGCGACCGCCGCCGTCGCCTCGCAGGTGAAGAGCGGTGGGATTTCGACGACCGACCAGATTCTCGGCGCGATCAACAGCGCCGCCAAGATCGCGGCGCAGGTCTACACGGCGAAGATCGCGGCGAAAGCCGGGGTTGCGCCTCCCCAACCCGGAATCCTTGCGAAGGCCGGGGCCGTGATCCTCGCGCCCGATCAGCCCCTTTGGAAGCGCCCTCTTTTCTGGATCGGGGCGGCGCTTCTGGTGGGCGGCGTCGGGTTCATGGCGCTCAAGGGCGGCGGCGGGCGCAAGAAGGGCGGAACGCGCCGCCGTTCGACGACGAAGCGGTACCGAAGGAACACGTTCCCGTCGTTCAACCGCGCCCGTCGCTGGAAGAGCCGCTGGGCCTAGTTTTCCATGAGGTTGAGCGATGCCGAGGTCCGCGCCCGGTGGAACGCACTCGATTTCGACCAGCAGGTCGATGTGCTCGGGACGGCGCTCGGGCTCGCTGTGGTTGAAGTAGCCCGCGAACGAGGGATCGAAGGGATGGGCCAAGGAGATGCGATTGCGGCGGCGGCGATGCAGTATCTCCAACCGCTCTGGCCCGTGCTGGGACAGAAGATCAACGAGGCGGCGGGCCCGGCCATCGAGAAGGCCAAGGTCGTGATCTCGCAGGAGCTTGAGGACAAGATGCCGTTCCTCGGGCTCATCGTCGGCGTCGTATCGGGCGCGATGGTCCTCTTGGGAATCTGGCTGGCGAGGAGGTTTGCGTAATGCCGAGAGACGTGGAACTCGGGGAAGGCTACGAGAACGGTGTGATGATCCATCCCGTCGCGCCGGGCCAGCATGTCGGCCACTACAACGTGCAGGACGGCTCCTCGTCCCTTCTTCAGCAGGAAGATAGCGGCGTCGGCGCTCCTCCGCATCATCACCACCACCATCGCGGCGGGGGTGGGCGGGGGCGTGGATGGGGCGGCGGCTGGGGCTGGGGTCCCGGTTACGTCCCCTACGAGCCGCTCTACGTCGAGTCGATCATCCTCGACAGGACCGAGGAGGACGACGAGGACAGCGCCGATGAGAAGAAGAAGGCTCTCGCGTCGTTCAGCGGGCTCGGCGCGGCGGAAGTGACCGACTGCATCAACCGCATTGTGAGCGCCGCCGCCATCGGAGCCCGCGAAGCGATCAAGGGCGTCCAGTCGGGCGTGCTCAAGGACCTGAACGACGTGTGCAACCACATCCGCCGCCGGGTGTGCGCCGAAGTCCAGTCGCATCAGGCCGTCTACGCGAAGGCCGTGAAGGAGGCGATCCAGACGGCGTTCGCGGAGGCGAAGCCTCATGTCGAGGCGCTTCTCTCGAAGGGTGCTCGCGGCGTCTCGGGCTTCGAGGACCTGTCGGACCTCTCCGGGACCGTCTCGTCGAGCGCGGAGTTCGCGGAGACGAGCCGGGTCCAGAACCACGCCATCGCGATCCAAGCCGCCATCAGCGGGATCGGCAAGGAGTGGTGGAATTGGGCGAAGGACGAGATGTTCGAGGGCGCGGGCTGGAAGCCCAAGGACAACTTTTCATACGACAACATGATGGCCTTCTGGCTCGGGAACGTGAAGGCCATCCTCGTCTACCCCTCGAAGAGGCCGACCATCGAGCAGGTGCGCGAGGTCGAACGTCTCGCGCAGGGGACCGACAAGCTGCTTGCACTTGTCATGGGATACATTCCTTCCGACGCCGCCGCTCAGGGCGCGTCGGATCGGGCGAAGCAGGAACAAGCCCTCGCGAAGAGCACGCTCAAGAGCCCCGAGGAGGCCGCAAGCGCGGCCTTCAAGGAGGAGTTCGTCGCGGGAGCCAAAGGTCTTCTCGGGACTGGGATCGGCGTGACGACCGTTGCGGCCATCGCCGCCGGTCTGATGGCCGCGTGGTACTTCTTCTTCCGGGGAAAATAGGACGATGCCTCTCTTGGCGGTCTTGGCGAATCCCCGCGCAGAAGCGCGGGCGGCGATGAGGACTTCGACGGCCTCCCTTTCGGAGTCCGTCATGCGTCTCATCCGCATGTCGCCCAAGGCCCGCGCCGAGATTTCCTCCGCGCTCCGCACGGTGCCTCTCAAGGTCCATGTGAGCGGGACGCGGGGCGAGTTCATCCGGTTCCGCCTGAAGCCTCCCCCTCCCGTGGGCTACCAGAGCTTCGCGCTCAAGGTCCTTGCGCCGAGTCATCTCCGGGGCATGACTCCCACGGAAGCCCGCTCCCGGCTCGGGCAGACGGGGTTCCGTCGGCTCACGCTGGGCGTGATCGGACGGAAAGGTCCCGGCAGGAGCGAACTCCAGTCGGTCCTCGTCCCGAAAGTCCGCGTCTCGATGGTGACGCAGAAGTATCTCCACCGGGCGGCGGTGGCAAACCGCTGTTGCCCGAACAAGCCCCGGTGCCGCCACAACAACCCGGTGCTCGCGATGATGGCGGGCGGCGCGGTGGCGGGCGTGGCGGGCGCGGTGACGAACCGGCTTCTCAGGAACCCGAAGGGCCGTGGGCGCAGTCTATCCGTACCGGAACAGCATCAGCTTCGGATCGCCAGAGCTACGCTCAAGATGTCCGATGTCGGTGCCCGTATGATGGGCGGGCCGACGAAGGAAGAGGCGCGGAACATCATCCTTCGGCTGACGGGGCGCTGGCCGATGGGGAACCCGTCTCCTATCCTCGTCGGGGTCGGCAAGGACGGGAACCTTTACAAGGTCGCCAGAAAACCCTCGACGGGTGAGTGGTGTGTCGTCGCCTATGTCAAGGATTCGTTCGGCGGGTGGAAGCGGCACGAGGGAAAGACGTACTACGGGGACAGCAAGCAGGACGCCATCGGCACGTTCAACTACATCATGGGACCGAAGGGGCCCACGGCGCAGAACCCGCTCACGAAGCGCGAGAGCAAGAAAATCCTCCGCGATGCGCTGACGGCGGGAGATGCGGCCCGGGTCATGGGGAGTCCGCACCGGGAATTCTTCCTCGGTCGCGCCGCAGGGAAAGCGAACATAGTCAAGGTCCACGGCCCGAAGAAGATGCACGCTCGGGCGTGGTCTGTCGAGCGTGCGGCGGGTCGGATGGGGACGAGCGCCAGCCGCGTCCGCGCCCACCGGAACCCCGGCGTTGAGGGCTTCTATGTGTGGAGTCGTACCACGTCGGTCGCGTGGTATCCGACCCGACCCGAAGCCGAGCGCGTGGCGAAGCAGATGAACTACAGAGGCGGGACGCATTACACCGTCCGCGCCGCCGGGCCCATCGCGACTCTTGCAAAACGCGCCCATCGGAACCCCGGCATGGTTCGTGCTTATCGGGTGCCGGGTGGATGCGAGGGGCAGGTCGCCTCGACGCTCCGCAGTCTTTTCGTGTGGGCTCAGGCACAGGACGGTCAGGTGCTCACCATCGGCAAGCCCTCTATCGTGGCGAAAGTGATCCGCCATGTTTGCGGTCAGAAGACCGGAACCGTCTCGAAGAATCCCGGTGCGGCGCAGAATGTCATCAATGTGCCGTTCCGGGCGGGCAAGAAGTACAGCGTGGCGCAGATCGAGAAGTGGGTCCTGACGCACGGGACCCCGGCGATGAAAAATAGGTTCACGATGGCGATGGCGCAGTACAAGAAGTTCCACAAGGGCGCGATGCCGCGCTTCATCACCTACCAGACCTACAAGATGGGGTCGCACCCGGGGATCAGCGACGTGGAGTTCGGTGTGTCTGAGGGACACGAGTGGATGGCCGCGTATCAGGTCCCACGGTCCAGCGGGAAGTGGATGGACAAGGAATCGGGCGGTCGCTACGTCCACGCGCACGGGGACAGCGATATCGACGTGGACGTGAAGCGCCCCGTCAACCTCTCGAAGCTCCCGATGCGGTTCCATACGCCCGACGGAAAGGCGGTCGGCGTGATCCCGTCCAAGAACGTGAAGATCGGTGAGTGGTACGAGGGATGATTTATATAGGAGAAAACTCATGATCGGGATGTTCATGCTCAACCCGCCGACGCGGGCGTCCCCTGCCAAGCGGCAGAATCCGTGGGTGAGTTACTCGAACAAGAAAAGGAGCAAGAAAAAGATGGCGTGGTGGGACTCGAATCCGAAGACGCGAAGCAGGAAGACCAAGAGCCGCAAGGCTCGGGGTTCCAAGGCGGCGTCCCGGATCGTGCGGGCCGCGAAACGCTTCACCAAGAGGAAGCACGCGGGCTGGAAGGACAGCGGGAGCGCCCACGCCGTCGCCGCGAAGATCGGATGGACGTACCGGAAGTACGCCGCCGATTTCCGGCGCTTCGGCTCCTATGCGGCTCGCGGAACGACTCGCGGGAAGCACAAGGGGCTCACGATCACGGATCGGTCGCTCAAGCGGTACCGGGATGCGCGTAGGACGCCCCTCTCCCGTCTGGAGGGAAGGCGTGAGTGGTTCAAGCACAAGACCACGAGAAAGACGACCTACGCGGGTGCGATGAAGAAGGCGAAAAGGAGATTCGGGATGCTTTACAACGCGAGTTCCTACCAGAAGTTCATCGGCAAGGCGATGAAGGGCACCCGGGGCCGTGCCGAAGTTCGGCGTCGGTTCCGGGCGGCGGTCAAGGCGTGGAAGCGCCGCAAGAGCGGGCACCGGGACAACCCCGTCCTGCCGATCAGCTACGACAACCGGCGCAAGAAGCGTCGGAAGAGCCGGAAGAACTCGCTCTACCGCTCGGGCTCGGGCCGCTTCGCCCGGCGCGGCGGGCACAAGCTCCGCAAGATCAAGGGCGGCGGCTGGCACAACAAGAAGCGTTCGCGCAAGAACCCGCTCTTCCGTTCGGCCTCGGGCCGGTACGCGAAGCGCGGCGGGCACAAGCTCCGTCGGTATTCCGGCGGCGGCTGGCGCTCGAACAGCCCCATCCTGCCCTACACGGCGTACAGCAACCCCGTCGCCGCGATCACGGGCACGTTCTCGAAGCTGGCCGACGTGACCATGTGGACGCGGACGATCCTGCCCATCACGGCGGGCTTCATCGGCACGCACGCGGTCGCGCTCATGGCGGTCAAGATGATCGCCCCGGCGGGCACGAAGTTCGAGGGCATCGTCAAGCACGGTGCTCGGGCGGTGTCGGCGGCGCTCCTGTCGGCCACCGTCGGCATCGTGTCCAAGGACTCCGACATGGCGGCGAAGGTGCTGGCGGGCGGCTTGGTGGCCGTCCTCGGCGGCGTCATCGCGGACCTGATCGGACCCGACTACACCAAGGCCACGGGCCTCGGTGAGATGAACGATCTGGCCGACGATCTCACGGAAGACCTCAAGGCCAAGATCGCGGCGGGCGTTCGGAAGCAGTTCGCCAACGCGGATGACGACGACGGCTCGGTGAGCGCGTTCGTCACCGCCGAGGACCTGTCGCGTGCGCCCCGGCTCGGGGACTTCGTGACGAGCGAGGCGCTCCGTCAGGCCACGGTCGGCTCGGACAGGCCGGGTCGGGCGGGCGGCGGGCCTCCGCGTGAACAGGCCCTCGCGGGCCTCGAAACCTTTCAGGACGCTCTCGCGGACGGGAGCCTGATCTAGGTTTCAAGCTGTAACCGTACCGGACGGGTACGGTGATCGCTCTTTCTTTGGAAGTAGGAAGCGTGTAAAACGGGAGGGGCCGAGTGGCCCCGAATCGGCCCCTCCCTTAAAAACCTCGGGGTGGTTTCTGTAGTCGGAACTACCGACGAAAGGAATCCCATGAAGCAAGGCGTACAGTATGTCAGCGGCACCCCGCCTCAGACCCCCGTGCTGAGGCCCTTGCGCCAGCCGCTCTACGACACGGAGAAGTTCGCGAACGGCGACACCCAGCAGGTCCTCTTCACCGACAACAAGAAGTTCTCGGACGGGACCTCGAAGTCGCTGGCGGACACGAACATGCCTCAGTCGGGCACGCTCGGGTTCCCGCTGGAGTTCGATCACGTCGGCTTCACCTTCGAGTTCGAGCGCGGAACCAGCCGCCCGGACTTCAACATCCTGTACAAGTCCACCGTGTTCGAGTGGATTTACGGGCAGGTGACGCGCTGGCTCCAGATCAGGCTCACCCGTATCCCGGAAGGGATCACGGCGTCGGGCTCGGTCAGCATCGACGGCAACGCGGCTCCCGCCGAGGCGTCGATCATCGGCAACGGCTGGGGCGTCGTGAGCAACTTCTACAACTTCACGACCCCGGATCGGAAGGCCCGTCGCATCACGAGCACGGAGTCCTTCAAGAACCCGATCCTGTTCTTCCCGGCGCTGGCGAACCTGTCGGCCACGCGGAAGGGCACGACCTTCATGCTCGGGATTCTTTACGGGCAACTCTAGCCTATCCTGTTGGGCGGCAAAGAGTTACAACCGTACCGGATGAAGCGGTGGTTGCAACGGGGAAGGGCTCGAAAGGGCCCTTCCCTTTCAAGGGGTGGCTCGGTAGGCTGAAGCCGATCCTTGAAAGGGAAGCAGATGCCGTGGAAAGACATTGAGAAGGTGAGACGGTACAACAGGGAGTACATGCGCCGGGTGCGAAAAGAGCATCCGATCAGGATGCGCCGGAAAAATCGGGAGCGACTCCGCAAGTTTCGCAAGGAGCATCCCGAGTGGGTCAAGAAGATGAACGAGCGGTTCGCGGGTCAGCAAAAGGCTTGGAAGCAAAAAAACGCTTCCAAGCTCCGCACCTACTATCGGAACTACGAGAGACGTTCCGGTCGGAAAGCGAATCTCACCAACGAGGTCAGGAAGCTCCTCGGCGGCAAGTGCGAGTGCTGTGGTGAACGCGAACCGGAGTTTTTGACGGTCGATCACATCAAGAGCGACCGGGCGAAGATCGTCAAGCGCGGCATCAAGCATGGGAACTGGCACTACTACACCGAGATCAAACGCGCCTTCGAGTCGAAGGACATGAAGAAGGTGGCGTCGATCAAGAAGAAGTACAGACTGGCGTGCTACAACTGCAACCTTTCCCGTCGCGTGAACGGCAAGTGTCCGCACGAGCGGGCGAAGGAGTTCAAGGCACTCAAATAGGTTGCGATTCTCCCGGAAAGGCCGGGTTGACAGCCCGGCCTCCTCCAAAAGCTCCTCCTGCGTGGAGGCGCTCTTGGAGGGTGATCCTCTCGGACGGCGATGAGCGCCGCTCGCGTCCTACCTGCGTACCAGACAGCGGGCGCAGGGCGTGGAGGTCGGATGAGCAGGAACAAGGTCACGCCGAAGTCGGCCCGGTGCGACAGGCACCGCCGCGCCGTTTCCAGCCCGAAAGAGTTCAAGGTGGAGGTCTAGCATGGTCCCGACCTATCGCAAGAGGCCCTCGGGCGAACTCTACATCAACAAGACGAAGAGACATGTCAGGAGCTTTTGGGTCTTGGGCGACCCGAAGACCATCTCGCTCGCGCCGGGCGGGTCCCTTCTCGGGGTCCCTTTTGAAGTGGACACGCAGGGCCACTTCGAGTGGGCGTACCTCATGGCCCACGCCCGCGACCAGATCGGCATGGTCAACAGCGACTTCACGCTGAAAATCTTCGACCCCGGCACGCGCCGCGACCTCATGAACGAGCCGATCCACGCGGCGACCATCTGCGGCACGGCCCGCCGTCCCGGAATCCTGACCGAGACGTACCTCCTGAACACCGAGAACGCGGGCCGCGAACTCCAGATCAGCGTCCAGAACCTCCATCCGGTCTACGACAACAACATCGAGATCGTGCTCCACGGTCGGCGCTGGTACCACAAGGAGTCGCCGCCCGACGTGCAGGAGGAGATGCGCTCCTACTTCATGCACAAGGAGCGGACGACCCACTACTGGCTCACGACGAAAGGCGGGTCGTTCGTCCTCACGGCGGGGCAGGAGCTTCTCAACAACCTCGCGCCGATCATGGAGGCCGACGACGAGGCCGACACGGAGGTCTACAAGATCACGTCGTTCTCGGACGGGCCCTTCGAGTTCCGGCTCCGGGAACTCGCGTCGGGCAAGACGATCTCGAACGACTTCGTGCGGGTCGAGAACGGCTGGGGCAACGCGGAGTTCCCGTTCGTCTTCCAAGAGTCGCTCCTGATCGAACGGAACTACGACATCGCGGTGGACATCCGCGATCTCTCGGGACTCCAGCAGAACAGAATCTTCCTGACCTTCCATGCCCGTAGGCTCTGGTACAGGTAGACCGATGAGCGAATTCGAGCGGACGGCGATGATGTTGAAGCGTACAGGGAAAATGTACGAGGTCTTCTTCCTCTTCGCCGGAAGATCGACCAGCCATGCTGGGCCGTTCCACTCTCTGCGCGAAGCCCGGTCGTATGCCGAACGGTACATCAAAGGAGTCCCCGGAGTACGGATCGTCTACCAGATTAAGCAGTACGGGGTGGACTACAACCCGCGCCGTCAGAAGGGCAGGTCCCGGAGGAACGCGCCCGTGAAAATCCGTCGCGTCGGCGGCGCTCAGGCGGAAATGGCGCTCAATGACCTCGGCCTCGTCAAAGTGGACACGAAGAGCGCGGAGCGTCTCTTCAATGCGGGCGTGAAGTTCGTGATCGTGAACACGAACGTCAACTCCTACCACTTCTTCAAGGGCTGGCATCTGGCGATGGAGATTGATCCGGCCCGGTACCAGAGCGAGAACCGGACGTTCAGGCAGTTCCTCAACAACTGGAGCTACTACAACGAGAACACGGAGATGGGGAAGGCGGCGTTTTTCGTGGACCGGAAACATCTAGTGTAGCGATGAGCGAGGTTCAGTTTTCGATTTCCCTTGACAGCCCCGCAAAGGCGTGGGCCGCTGTGGAGTTCTTGAAGCGGAGGGGAATCAAGGCGAGCTATTGGGGCGACTTCGCCCCCACTCGCGCAAAGGAAGTCGTGGTTCCCGCTTCGAGGATCGGGGAAGCCGAGACTCTCATCAAGGAGTACATCCAGAACCGTCACGGAGGCATCATGAAGCACAGGAGCCGCCGCAACCCGATGGACCTCGCGACCTCGTGGACCGGGAGCAAGGCGGGCTATATCTCCCCGCCCGGCAGGTACGGCGCGATGCAGTATTCCGAACTCGCGATGCACACGGGCGGCGCGGGGAAACACGTCGTCCGTTTCGCGCTCTGGCGTCGTCCCCGGAAGGGCTACGGCCCGAAGGCCCCGCTCGACATGGTGAATTGGGCTCAGGTCGAGCTTTCCGACGGGAGGGTCATCGACGGGACCCCGAGCGAGGTTTTGCCCGGCGAGGTCCGCAACATCATCGGCTACCAGACGGCCCGGATGCCGAACCGGAAGGTGAAGCTCCAGTTGTGGGCGCTGTCGCGTGGCGTGGCGGTGAACCGGAAGAACCCTCTCACGAAGAAGGAATCCGCCGGGCTCGCTCGCTCGGCGCATTTTTGGGGCAAGAGCGGAATCAAAGCAAAGAGGGAGGGCTTCGATCCGCAGTATCATGCGGGCCGTTCGGACGGTCTTTCCGAAGCGATTGCGCGGTACGGGCCACGCAAGGCGAAGCGGCTCGTCCGAAAGCTCCAGAAGCGAGCCGCGACGGTCTGGTACAACCAGTTCGCCGCCGCCGGAAGCATGGTTCCCGGTCAGATCGACGCCTCCGGGTGGCACAAGAGCGCGTCGTCCGCTCGAAAGCACGCCAGCGCCATGAGGTCGCAGGGTTACAAAGCGGGAGTGGCCTCGCTCAAGAACAAGAAAAGCGTCCGTAGGAACATCCCCGAGACGCACCCGATCTGGAAGGCGAGTTCGGCGGTCCACAAGTTCATGAGCTACCTCGACAACCTGCATCTCGGCCTCTGGAGGGATGTCCCCCTCGCGGCGATCTACCACGGCGGAAGCGCCGCCAAGCGAGCCTACACCGCGTCCGTTTTGACCGTACAGGGTCGGATGCGGGAGTTGGCGTCGAGGCTCTTGGAGATCGGGTACATGCGGAGCCGGAAGAGCCTCATGAAGACTCCGCTCCGGGCCATCGCCGGGTCGTTCGGTCTGATGGAAGAGCTTCGGTCGGACTTCTAGGGTGAACGATGAGTGACCTCGGCTACATCGAAGGCATCGACGTTGTGACGCGGCAGGTCGTTCGCATCCCCCTCGGGGACGCGGAGCCGGTCCCGCAGTCCAAGGTCGGTGTCCCCCTGCGCCCGGAGCGCGTGCGCGTCTCGACCTCGCTTATCAAGGACAACAGGAACGGTCGTATCTACCTCGATCCCTTCAAGCGGTTCGCGAAACCGTACTGGCTGGGGACCGAGCCCAAGACGGTAACGCTCACGCCCGCCACGGGCAACTTCAGAAGCGTTCCCGTCGTCATGCCCATCGACCGGCAGGGTCCCGTCGAGATCGACTACTCGTACTTCAATAGCACGGGCGACTTCGCCATCACGATCTTCGATCCGCAGAACCGCCCGATGCTCATGAACCGGGAAATCCACATCCGAACCATCGCCTCGGGATTCAACACGCAGGGCCTCGGGGCCCCGGCGGGACGGCCTTTCATCTGGCCCGAGCCGTGGTTCCTGAACACGGGCGAGGGGCAGAGGAACTTCCAAGTCGGGTTCCTGAACCTGACGAACGTGGACAACTCGATCCGCTTCGTGCTTCACGGACGGCGCTTCTACTACCAGTCGAGCCCCGCCGACGTGCGCGAGAGGTACGAGAAGTATTACAAGGGCCGGGCACTCACGTCGCCCTACTTCTACACGACCGATCAGGAGGTCAAAATCCCGGCGGGCACCCCGGCAGGAACGGTGCTCGACTTCTTCATCCGCATCCGGGACGAGTCCGATGCGCTCTTCTACAAGTTCACGTCCGTCTCGAATTTCCCCTACGAACTGAAACTCGTCGAGCAGTCGGGCCAGAAGGAACTCATGACGGACTTCGTGCGCGTCGAGAACGCGGCGGGCGACGGCGAGCTTCCGTTCCTCTTTTTCGAGCCCATGTACTTCGAGGGCGGCTACAAGCTGTCTTTCCGCGTTCGGACGCTCACCGTGGAGGAGACGGACCTCATCATCTGGCCCACGTTCACCTGTAGCCGCATCATGAGGGGTACGAAATGAGCATGTTCGACGAAAACGACATCGTACCCACGGTGGGCTCTCTCTCCGGGGGCAAGGGCCTCGGGGATATGTGGTCGAAGCTCGAAGAGCGCCACCAGAACTACTGGAATATCTACCGCCCGGCCAATCCGGTTCCGCAGGAGCTTCCGGTGGGCGGCGGCGGGGACAACCGGACGCCCGAGCAGAAGATGGCCGACGCCATCTGCAAGGTGCTCAAGTGCTGTCCCCTGCAAGCCCATCCTCCGATCTGGCTGGCTCCGAGCGCGACCTCGATCCGGCTCGACCGCAAGACGCGCCTGTGCGACGGCCCGACGCCGCTCCCGCCCGGGAGCTACGCGGGCGGGCCGGGGCCGTTCGTGGACGTGCTGTGCCTCGAAATCCCGGACCTGTGCGTCGGGACGATTTGGGGGGTCGGCATGTTGCTCGAAGACAGCGCGGACTTCGAGGTCGTCGAGTGGCGCGAAGAGCGCAACGGCCAGCCCATCATCGACGGAATCTACTGCTTCCAGAAGGCCGATCCGACGAAGATGCACCGGGACATCGAGCCGGTCCCGCTCATCCTTCCCCCGATGTCGAAGTTCTGCCTCCGGGCGCGGAACCTGATGCTGTTCGGACCTCCCAAGAAGGCGTGGGCGCGGATCACGGGGCAGATCGTCCCGATCCAGCAGATCACCGCTGACGGGAGCTACGGCGAATACTGCGTCACCTGAGCACAGCACAAGGAGTAGGAGCTAGACGATCATGTCGAACAACAAAGAGGGGATGGTCATACAGGATGTTGACCTCGACCACTCCGTCCCCATCACCGTCGTCGTCGATCTCGACCTCGACGACGATGAGGTTGCCATCGGCGGCGTCACGGCGGGCGGGCCGCGCATCCTCTACAAGGCCATCGACGACGGGACGGGCAAGGGCCTCTTCCCGGTGGTCGGCGTTCCGGGATCGAGCATCGTCACGGCGGCGGATACGCCGGTACCGGCGGGTCCTCCGGTCCCGCTTCCTGTCGCCCCCGCAGGGACCCGGCGCATGACGGTGCAGAACATCTCGGCGGGCGCGGCCACCGAAATCAGGGTCCGCGAGGTCGGTGGCGTGGGAGGCATCGCGCTCGCCCGTCTCGGTTCGACTTCGTTCGGCGGCGCGGACGGCGCGATTGCGGCGCTCGAAGCGGTTGTCTCGGCGGGCGGGCCCGCCGTCGTGGGAGTTACGTTCGAGGGTTAGATGGGCGGTCCACATTCGATTGTCGATAACCCTAGCGCGGCGGCGACTGGCGCGGACATCTTCGCGGCTACCCGCGTCGTCAGCCTGATCCCGGGCGACGGGACCGACCTCACGATTGCCGCCGCTATTGCCGCCTTGCCCGCCGCTGGCGGGTGCATCTACATCAAGCAGGGGGTCTACCCCCTCGCCGCCTCTCTCGTCGTGACGAACAAGCCGATCAAGTTCATCGGGTCGGGGCGGAACGCGACCATCCTCGACCTCGGAGCGGTCGCGATCCCTGCGTTCACGCTCGGGTTCAACAACAAGTACACGTTCGAGGACTTCACGATCCGTGGGACGGGCCTCGTGGGACAGCAGGGTTGGCTCTACAGCGGCGGGATCGTCTCCCCGCTGACCCAGCGGTGCCTTCGGGTCAGGACGGAAGCCATCGAAAAGGTCCTGAAAGTCGCCGCCGCCCCGCTCAGTTTTGCGTTCTTCGAGTTCATTTCCTGCGAGCTTGAAACGTCGGGCCTTGTGACGGCGGCTATCGTGGACGCGGTTGCGAGCGGCGGCGCAAGAGTCTTTGCCATCGACACCAGCATGGCTATCGAGTTCGGGAACGCGGGGGGATTTTTTGGAACCGTCGAACCTCAGTTCGTCCGGTGCATCATCAATGTTTTCAACGGCGCGACGTTCTCGGGTGGTGGAGAAAACCCGATCCTGACGAATTGCAACTTCATCGCCATCGCCGCTCCCATCGTCATCGCGCTTGGAGGGTATCGCATCATCGGGTGCCGGTTCAACGTCGCCTTGGTCGGGGTCACGGCGCTCACCCTCACGGCGGGCGGGGCTGTTGTCGCCGGAAACGACTTCTCGGTCCCCGTGGGGGCCATCACGATCAACGTCCCCAGCAGTTTCAACATCATCGAGAACAACGCAAACTGCCGGGTCTTGGAGAGCGGCGGGGCGAACAACAACCGCTACGCGGATAACACGCTCTTTCAGGGATCGACCATCATCGGCCCGAAGTCCATCGTTACCGACTGGAACGCGCTCACGGTTGCGGCCACGCCTTTCACCTTGGATGAGTCGCACCGGACGATCTATTCGGACACGGCGGGAGGGGCAAGGGTCCTGCTTCTCCCCGACCTTGCTCTTTCCCGTCACCGCCGGTACACGATCAAGAAGATCGCCGCCGCCAACACCACGACAATCACCCCGTTCGGAGCCCAAACCATCGAGGGTGCGGCCACGCTCGTTCTCGTCGCAAACGATGAGGCTGTTGAAATCCAAGCGGACACGGTGGCGGGGACGTGGCGAGTCGTTGCGGGCAAGGGAGCCCCCGTCTCGACGGGCGCAAGCCGGGAGCCTTACCAGTTCGGACGCTCCGGTGCGGTCCCGGGCGGCGGGACACTCCAACTTTTCGGGCCGGGATCGACGACGACTGGATTCAGGATGGACAGGCCCGGGACGATCACCGGAGGGTCCATCCAAGTCAATGTCGTAGACGCGGTGCGGGCTTACAAGCTCTCGATTCGCGTCAACGGCGTCGAGGTCGCGCTCGTCGCGCTTCCCGTGGCGACTCTCGGGGCTTCAAGCGTGGCGCTTGCCGTTGCGGTCGTTGCGGGCGACCTGCTCACGGCCTTCATGGTCCTCACGGCAGGAGCCGGGGCCAGCACGTTCACGGACACGATTGCGATGATCGAGGTCACGGTCTAATGGCGACTCTCAAGATCACGAACACGACGGCTCCAGCCGTTCCGATCAACGACGTGGGCGTCGTGATCCCCGCCGGTATCGGATCGTTCGATGCGTTCACCGACCCGGACCTGATCCGCGATCTCGCTTCTTCAAGGGACCTGAGAACGCTCGTCTTGGCCGGGACCCTGACGCTCTCGGACGGGGTGAACGCCCTTGCCATTTCGGACCTCCGGTTTTACTGGCAGGGGGAAGGGTTCGATTACGACCGCACCTACGCCGCCGACCGCGTGGTCAGTCTTGTGCCCGAAGACGGGACGGACCTGACCTTGGCCTCCGCTTTCGCCGCGCTCGCCGCGACCGGCGGGAAAATTTACGTCAAGAAGGGCACTTACCCAATCGCCGCCTCTATTGTGCCCGCCGTGGATAAGAGCTTCGTCGTCGAAGGATCAGGGGACGAGACGGTCTTCGACCTTGGGGTCAGCGGTGTCCCGCTCTTCTCGATCCCTGACCTCTACACGAAGAAGACCAACCTCTACTTCAAGGACTTCAAGGTTCTTGGAGACGAGACGGTGCTGGACGTGCTTTGGGAGTACAACGACTCCAAGGGTCTTCCCGAAATCTACGGCGAAGGGATCACGTCCGAGCACATCTATATTTGGGCGAACGTCCTGAACGGCTCCAACTCGAACGCTGGGCCCGGGAACGACGACGTGCGCTTCCATTGGAGGGGCTGTCATTTCCGTCCCACGGACGATCATTTCAGCGGCCTCGTCAACACGGCGGCGAGCGGCCCCTACGATGTCGTGGTCTACATGGAGGAGTTCCGCTACTGCGGTGACAATCTGTTCGACGGCTTCGGATTCCTGAACTTCGGGGTCAACTCGAACATCAACCTCTATCTGGAATCCTGCGAGCTTGCGACGGGCGGCGTGGAGGACGACTTCGCGGCGGCTTACGCCTCGAAGTGCAAGTTCTCGAACAACGACCCGGCCACCCTGCTCAAGAGCCTCGGCATCTTCGGGGGCTTCCCGAGCACGCAGTTCGGAAGCAGTTCTTGGGAGAAGTGCTTCTTCAAGCAGTTCTACCTCAAGCCGTTCGACGCCTCCGTGTTCTCGGAGTGCCAGTTCCAAGACTGCAAGATCGACATGTCGAATATCGGGGGTGGAATCAAGGGCTCTGAGTTCAACAAGACCTTGGCGGTCTACCCGACCGCTCTCATGATTAGCTTTATCGGGTTCGGCTCGAACTTCTTCGGGCCGGGGAACTTCTTCACGGGGTTCAGCTTTCCGGTCGGCCTGACCACGATCATCGACACGCCGACCGCCCGTGGGCCGACGATCATCGGGAACGATTTCTCCGATGCGGGAGTAGTGGCGGCGGGCCAGATTCTTCTCTTGGTGAACTCAGGGATTCAGGTCATCGCGAACGTTTTCCCGATCTCCCCGGGCTTCAAGTCCGTCAACGATCTGGCGAACAACAACTACTACTACGGCAACTCATTCCTGTTCGGCGGCGGCACGGCCTCTGTCATCCAGCCTCAAACGCTGGTCGATGGAGTGCGGCAACTTCTGGTCCCGGCTGGGTTCACCGGAGGCCCGGCCACGATCATGCGCTACCGGAACGTGGAAGCCATCGTGCCCGCGAAGGGATATATCAAGAACACGAGCGCGGTGACGGTCCTGACCATCACCGAAAGCTACATCACGTTCACCCAAGGAACGGTGGTACGGGTGACGGTGCTTGGCCCCGGCGTCAAAATGACGCTCGACCCGTTTGGCCTTCCTCCCGGGATCGACTTCCAAGTCAAGGAGTACAAGGTGGACGCGACCTTCGCCGGGGCCGGGACCTACGAAGGGTACTTCAGCGGAGCAGGAGGTCTTTCAAATATATGATCGTCGTCTTCTGCGCCAAGTGCCTTCCCGAAAAAGTCGTGCTCGGGTGTCAGAACCGCCGGGGCGAGGTCAGCGAGGTCCATGCGGACCATCCCTCGATCCAGCAGACGCTCTTCTTCGGGATCACCCAAAGAGAGTGGGAATCCGTGGCGGTCGAGGGCGACAACAAGGCCACGAACGCGGCCATCGTCCAGCAGTTCGGGGATCGTTTCGTGGTCCCCAAAAAACGTTGAGGTCCAAATGGCGACGGTAATAGGGTTCTCGGGCGGGATCGACGCCGCTTCTTTTAGCGTTGCGGCTCAAGCGACGACTGCGGCGTTCGTGGAAGTCCTGAAAGCGCAAAACGACCGGGGACTCACCGGGGTCGGCACGATCAAGAACACCGGGGGCGTGAACGCTCTCAACGTGAGGGAAACCGTGACGGACAAGTTCGGCACGACTGCCACCGTGACGACGCTGGTGGCCGCTGGCGTGTTCAAGAGGCTCGACCTTGCTCCTGCCGTGGACATCGGCGCGGCAAGGGTGCCCTACATCAGCTACACGGTCGAAGTGAATCATCCGGTGGCCGTGACGACATTCGACCTTCAACTTGTCGCGCAGGGAGCGAGCAGGGCGAATCCATGATGAGGAGAGCGAAATAAATGCCCATCTACTCTTTCCCTCCGGGAGCCGCCGGGGGCGGTGGCGGTGGCGGCGGGGGTTCAGCCGCCATCGACCGGACGTTCTACGTCTCGGACCTGAACGGGTCGGACGCGACGGGCGACGGTTCGATCTCGAAGCCGTACAAGACCATCGCCTTCGCCGTCGCCGCGATCCCGCCCCACGGCAACAGCTACAGCGTGTGGGCGAACGAGCGGTGGACGATCCATCTGGAGCCCGGCGTCTACCCGGAGGCCGGGCCTATCGTGCTCCGTCAGGTGCGTCGGTCGATCCGGCTCTATGGCGACGGGGCGGTGGTGAACAACGAGGTTCGCTTCACGCAGAACATCGCGGACTGGCCCGATGGCGTCCTTTTCAACCCGGCGCTCGTGCCCGCGCCGTGGGGCCCGCCCGACAACGCGATCCCGCTCTCGGGGTTCGAGTTGGCCGGGGAGTCGGGCGGCATGGAGGGCGGCATCGTCGCGAACAACCTGATCTTGAGAGGCCGCGTCCTCTACAGGGTCGAGGGGAACGGCCCGGCCCTTGCCGCCGTCAGCCCGGTCTTCTGGTTCGGACGGAGCTTTCAGTCGATGGCCGGGTTCGAGTACGAGAACGCTTCGGCTCCGGTCGGCGCTCCTGCGCTCACCGTCGAGCTTGAGCAGTTCTCGATCATCGGTCGGCACATCGGATCGGATGGCGTGGGCGGCGCGAGCATGAGCCTCAAAGCCCACAACGGCCAGCTTCGCGGGACCATCGGGCCGTTCTGCACGATCCTTGAGATCGACTCCTGCCGCATCCAAGCCATCGACCGGACGACGGACTTCGCGGGCGGCGCGGTCGCCGGGAGCGTGGTCGGCTCGACCGCGACGGGTCAGGGAGCGATCACGGACTGCTACTTCTCGGGCGGGACCTATCTGATCGGAGCCCCGGCGGGCGCGAACGTCCTCACCATCGACGACGTTTCTCTGGAGCGCCTCATCGCCGCAGGGTTCACGCTCTCCTCCATCGTCTTCCAGCCGATCAACAGGTTGCTCAGGCAGAACCGGACGGTCGCGGGGGCAACGGCCCTTCTCCAGACCGACAAGGTGGTGAAGGGTGATGCGTCGGGCGGGGCGTTCGCGCTCACGCTTCCGAATCCGGTGCTTTACCGACTGAACACCATCACGATCAAGAAGACTGACGCGACGGCGTTCGCCATTACGATCAATCCGTTTGCGGCGGAAACCATCGACGGCTTCGCTTCGATTTCGATTGCAAGCCCGAACGAGTCTGTGGACCTTTACTCGGACGGAGTGAATTGGATCAGCGTATGAGCAACGTACACACGAAACCGGCCCGGCATCTGTTCGTCAATGAGGCGGGATGGTCTTTCGGGTTCGACCCGAACAAGTATTTCACGACCATCGCGGCGGCGCTCGCGGCGGCGGCGGCTCTCGTCCCGGTCCCGTCCCAAGCGAGCCCGGTCCTCATCTACGTCTATCCCGGGACCTACGCAGAATCGCCCACGATGGGTGTCTCGGGCGTCTCGCTCTCGGCGCTCCCGCAGTACCGGAGCTTCCTGACGCAGATCGCCGGGACGCTCACGATCTCGCTCGGCGCGGGCGTGGACCGCGACCTCAACCATGTCACGGTGAGCGGCTTCGGGATGCAGAAGCTCCGGTTCACCGGGCTCAACCCTCAGAAGCTCTACATCACCGACTGCACCGTTGAGGTCGGCGGGGACCACGCCTTCCTCATGGACAACCCGGGCGTCGATACGGGGGCGAGGAAGTCCCAAGTCATCGCGCAAAACCTGACGTGCCGTTGCACGGCAGGGGCGTTCAACGCGCTCAAGAAGACGGCGGGCGACCTCGAACTCTTCCACGGGTTCATCCGAAACACGCCTGATACGGGCGTGGCGGTGGACATCTCGGGAGGCGTGCCTTCGTCGGGCTTCTGCACTTTTGCGGAGGTCGATGTTGACGGGAAGGTGGCTTGTTCTGGAGTCGCGGGGATCGTGCTCGCACTCTCCGACGTGAGCGTGACCGGGGCTCCGGGCGTCCCGATCATCACGAATACGGGCACGGGGACGGTCGTGATCGCTGGAACCTCCGTTGTCACGGGGTCGAGTCCCGCGATCTCCGGGGGTCTGCTTGCCGCTCTCGTCTACAGCGACATCATCTTCGCGGGCGCAGGGACCGGCTTTGCGGCTGGAACGATCCCTGTCGCGCTCGTCAATTTCCGGTCTTTCGTTCCGGCCACGCCCGGGAATTGGGCGGCACCCGCGCCGAACACTCTGGAGTCGGCAGTCAACAGGCTCGCCGCCAAGGTGTTCCTCCTGAACGGTAGCGTGCCGATCCCGTAATTTGAGGTCCTTTGGAACGGTCCCTTGTGAAGGTACAATAAGAAAAGGTACTTGAGGAGGAATTATGGCGAACGGCGTGGCGGGTGATCTCCAGAAGTTCGGGGCACATCCCGGGAGCCTTGTCCCGGTCGTGCTCATCGGGCCGGTGCTCGTCCCGGTGGGCGACGGAGCGGTGATCGCGGATTTCGGGTCCACGGCGGGGCCCGCGACCCTGAACAGCATCTTCGAGCTTCAGAAGTCGAACGACGGCTTCGCGCTCAACATCGTGCCGATGGCGCGGATCGAGATGCCGACACCGGGCACGGTGCTCAAGACGTGGGATTCCCCGGTTCAAGTGCCGGGCGGTTCTCAGTTCCGTGTCGTTGCTTCTCAGAGCGCGATGGGCCCGATGAGTGCGGAACTCATGGGTCAGACCAAGAACGCGGACATCGTGGACTAGGCCAAGTACGCCGACTGGATCGGCAAGAAGGAGAAGATCATGGTCAATCGAGCCATCAAGAAGGGCGGCGGCGCACCGACCGACCCCCAGCCTTCCGACGCGACCGCCGCGAAGCCCTCGACCTCGGCGGCTCCTGCGGGCGTCTGCCCGAAGTGCAACGGTACGAAGAGGCTGATCTTCGTGGAGGCCCTCCGCAAGATCAAGTCTGCCGGGCCGTGCGACTGCGTGAAGGCTTAGAGTGGCCTTCAGATGAACTACTTCTTGGCGCTCGCCACGGTCCTCGGAGATCAGGCGGGCGCACAGGCGACGAAGCTGACGGACCCTCCATCGGGAGGCGTGTCGCCGCTCGCGTGGGTCATTATCTGTGCCCTCGCTACCGCTGTGGTGGCGCTCGGGAAGTTCTGTCTCATGCTGTACGGGGACCTCAAGAAGTGCCGTGAGGAGTTGGCATCGGCCTACGAAAATCAGGCCAATCTCCTCAAGGCGCTCCGTGTCGGCCTCGATCTACCCAAGCAGGGAGGTACCGGACCATGATGAAAACCGTTCGCGCTCTACAGGCCCGCGCCGACGCCGCGAAGCTGGAGATGGAAGCCGAAGTGTCGAAGCTCTACGACCAGTTCCACTCTTGCACCAACCCGGAGAAGCGGGTCGAGATCAAGAAGTGTCTCGACGAGATGATCCGCAAGGTCGAGGAGAAGAAGGAGTCCACGAAAGTCCGGTCGAAGTGACCCGAAGGAGGATGCGATGCAGAACTTCACCCAATGGGACCTCGCGACCTACCCCGGACTGATCGCCGCCGTGGTTGCCATCATCGGGCTCTTGAAGAAGATGTTCCCGGAGTGGGTGGATAAGAAGGAGCCCGTCATGGGGCTGGCCCTCTCGTTCACTCTCGGCATCTCGGCCAAGCTCTTCATGCCGGGGGCGTTCGCCGCCGTGCATTGGGTGGTCTACCTGATCTCACTCCTTGTCGTTGCGGCGGGCGCGAAGATCGGCCACGACTACTTCGTGAACCAGATCATCGCGAACAAGCCGTCACCTGACGAGAAGAAATAGGAGGGACCGTGAAAAAGCTCTCGTTTGTTGCGCTGGCCTTCGTGCTGGCGCTGTCTGTGGGCTGTTCCTGCGGGATCGAGAAGAAGGCCGTGAACGACCTCAAGGCCACTCACGACCTCATCTACCCGGAGTACCTGAAGCTCGTCGAGAAGGAGTACGCCGCCGACAAGGACAAGATCGACAACCGGAAGAAGCTCGTCCAGTCCTCGAACGACATCGTGAACGCGATGAAGAAGGCGGTCGAATAGGTTATGCCGATCTATACGTTCCCTCCGGGAGCCGCAGGAGGCGGCGGCGCACCGCCCACTCCCAAAGCGGCTACGTTCGTCGTCTCCCCGATCCCGGGCGTTGGGGACTTCACGACGATCCCGGCAGCGATGGCCGCGCTCGTGGCGATGGCCCCGCCGCTCGGGGGCAAGATTTTCCTCCGGGAAGGGGTCTACACCCTTCCTGTGGTCCTGCCCGACCTGCCCATCACGTTCGAGGGGGTCGCACAGGAAGAGTTCGCGGGTCCTGCGGGCGGGAGTGTCATCGACTTGGGACTCGGAGCGTTCACGGCGTTCCATATCCTCCCGGGCGGGAGTCCCCAGCAGTACAGGTTCGTCCGGGTGAACTTCCGGGGCGTCGGGGCTCCCGGCCAGAACGTCGTCTTGGACGACAGCGGATGCTTCATCGAGTTCGACGAGTGCGATTTCCAAGGGATCGACAAGTGCGGCGTTAGCACGGCCCCATTCGGTACGACGATGAGCCTGTCGGGATGCTCCAGCTTCACGATGAAGCAACTGTTCGACGGGGCGGTCCCCGGGGTTTCGGTCGTCGAGATCGAAAACTCGCTCCTCTTCATCGACGGGCCCGTCGCGGTCAACGCGAGGACCTCGGTGGTCTGCGACCGATCCTTCGTGAACACCTTCGCCGTCGTCAACCCGACGATGGAGCTTGGGTTCGGCTCGGTCTTCACCGATAGCCGACTTCTCATGGACCTGCACATCCCGGCGGGCGTGGAGTCCTGTCGGTTTGCGGGCATGTCCTTGATCGGTAAGCTCACCATCGACGGGAACAACAACAACGTGGGCGGCGGGTGCTCGTTCGAGTCCGTCCCGGCGGGGGTCGTGATCTCCTCGCTCAGGAACACCCTTGCCGGAATCCGTTTTGTCGGGGTCCCCGCGCCCATCACCGAGGTTGGCGGCGCGGACTTCAACCTCTACGACGCGATTAATGGATTCGCGGGGTCTACTGTTATCGGCGGAAGTTCCGTTGTGGGGACGGTGATTCCATGAACTGCAAAATTTGCGGGAAGCCGATCACGGAGAAGTCCTTTGCCAGTTGTCCTCCCGACATCGCGTGGTGCTCCCGGAAGTGTTGGGCGGTCGAGGGGGATCAGTCCAAGGAAAAGGTCAGAAGCGGGAAGTCGCTCGACTGGCCTGTGAAGAGTCTTCAATTTGGGAAATAACTGACCATGCCGATTTACTCTTTCCCTCCGGGAGCCTCCGGTGGCGGTGGTGGGGGCGGCGGCGGGACCGTCTTCGCGAAGAACACGGCCATTGTCGATCCCGTGAATGGGAACGACGCAACCGGCGCTTTCGGGGACCTCTCAAAGCCCTTCAAGACGATTCAGGCCGCGATCAATGCCGTCCCCACCCCGGCCATCGGGGACAATGCGGCCAGCCGGAACGTCTGGACCGTCATCATCACGCCCGCCGACTACGACGAAAACCTCGCGGTGGACATCACGCGGAAGCGGATCATCCTCGCGTCGTGGGGGCCGTGGGGCCTCGGCGTCTTCAACACCCTCGATTGGGCTCCGTCGGGCGTGAGGCGCAACATCACCCTCACGACCACGGATGGCGTCATCAACGACGGCATCCGAAACGGATTTTCGATCCAGCCGATGCTTGTCGCGGGCGAAGGGCTAACGACTCACCAAGCGTACTTCACCCGCCCACGGATCAGCGGAAAGATCGACTGCTCGGGTGTGGCCGGGCCGTCGTTCGAGTTGACGCTCTCCTGCGAAATCTTCGGGACGACGGGCGGCTCGGGCGGCGATTCCATTGTCGGCGGTGCCTCCATCGTCCAGAGCTACATCTACCACTCGCGGTTGCGCGGGAAGCTGACCGGGGCGAACTGGAACTTCCAAGTGAACGAACGGACGCGCTTCGGTGGCCTCGTCACGGTGAGCGGCTACTCGACGATCATCTCCTGTCGGTTCGACATTGGGATGACGACGACCAGCGCCGCGAACGCGGGCATCCTGCCCGGCGGCTTCTACGACACGGACTTCGCGGGCACGTTCACGGGCCCTGCGGGGTCGCTCAGGCTCGATGGGCCCACGAACTATTGGTTCAAGACCAACGGCGCGGTGCTTGCGGGCGGCGCGACGAAGGTGATTCAGGACGATCTCGTACCGTAATTAAGGTCAGGAGATAAGCCATGCCTATCTATACATTTCCTCCGGGTGCCGCAGGAGGCGGTGGTGGTGGTCTTGCCGGTGCCCGTGGTCGCCCCAGCATAAGGAGCCTCCGATGTCAAACCCGTGGGACGGAATCGCGGAGTCGATCCTCGGCACGATCAAGGGCCGGGCCAAGGAGTTCCTCGACGAGAACAAGGAGGCGAAGGACCTCCTCGTGGACCGCGCTCAGGCGCTCGCCAAGCTCGCGTTCCAGTACAAGACCGAGACGGACGAGGAGAAGAAGATCGACCTCTTGGCCGAAATCGAGATCGTGAAGCAGACCATCGAGAACGAGCTTTCCGCCTTGGCCCTGAACGGCAAGGCGGCGTCGATTGCGACGTTCAAGGAGATCGTGGGCACGGCGCTTGGGGCGCTCGTGAAGTACCTGCCCGCGATCCTCGGCGCGATCTAGGAGGTAGTCGTGGAGCGGAAGTGCGAGGAGTGCGGGGCGGTCGTGACGGGCTCGTGGGCCGTCGTCATCTTCCCCGACTTCAAGAGGGGCTACTGCACGCTGGAGTGCTGGCAGAAGTGGTCCGAGAAGAAATATCCGAAGCCTGAACCTGAGCCGGTTAAAGAGGACAAGGTTAAATACCTTTAGGAGAAGCCTTTATGTCGTTCGCGCAAGAGCTTACGGGCGTTTCCATCGTCGGAATCGAGCCCTTACAAGCGCCGGGAGAGAACCCGGTCCTTCTGTCGCGGGACGGGTCCGTACCCGCCGCCGCCATCGCGATTCCGTTGGGCGAGAAGCTCGTCATCGCTGACTGGATCAACTCGTCGGGACTGCTCACGCCCTTCCGTCTCCAGAAGACGGTGGACGGCGGGTTCACTTGGTTCGACATGGCGCTCATGCGGACGGGCGACAACGACGCGAACCAGATGAACAACGAGACGCCCTTCATCGTCAATGGCGGTGCGGGCGTGGCGATCCGCGTCTTGGCCGACGCGCCCGATGACGAAGTGGTCATGACCACGCTCCGGTGCCAGAGCCAGCCGTAACCGTCAGCGGTCCTGTTTTTCTGACTCGAACGAACTTGGAGGAACCATGCCACTCGACCAGACCCTCACTTCTCAGATCGTCACGGGCCGTCAGTTGACGGCGGGCGTGGCGGAAGAGACGCTCAACCTCGCGCTCAACGGTGCGGCTCCCGCCGCCGCCCTCGCGGTCCCCGCCGGGCAGTTGTGGGAGATCAGCGACGTGGAAGTCTGCGTCCTCTCCACCATTGTCCAGCTTTGCCTTCAGGAGTCCCGCGACAACGGCGTGTCGTGGTTCAACCACTTCTGCGCCCGGTTCGACACGGCGCTCCAGAACTCGCAGTCGCGGCAGTTCTCGTTCAAGGCTCCCATCCGCATCAACGGCGCGGTGAACAAGCTCTTCCGCGCCCGGGTGCAGACGCCACAGGGCCAGCAGATCGTGACGGTCACGATCCGTCTCGCGACCGATCCGTAGAAGAAGGACGATCCCAAAAGAGGAGAGGTTTTATGGTGCTTCCTTTCATCCTTGCGGCGGTGGGCGCGGGCGTGAGCCATGTGGCGACGAAAGCCGCCAAGGATTCGGAGCATGAGGAGAAGCTCGAACACATGAAGGAGCTTCTCAGCCTGTCGCCGGAACAGCGCGAGGCGATGGACGCCCTCAAGAAGCAGTCTCTCAGCGAGGTTCGGGAGCGCGTGAAGCTCGGCATCGGGCCGACAAAGCCCCTGCCGTCTCAGGCGTCCGCTCGGGCGGGAACCGCGCACCAAGCCGCCGTCGCCCGGAAGCTCCAGTCGCTTTCGCCCGAGGAGCGTGAGCGCGTGATGGCCGAAATCACCAAACTCTCCCCGGAGGAGCAAGCCATCGTTCGGAGCGCGGCGAATCAGGATGCGGCGATCAACCAGATCACGGAGAAGAAGCTCGCGTCCCTCACGCCCGAGGTCGTGGATACGGTTCGGGCGAGGGTTGGGAGAAAATAGGAGTAGCACTATCCGGCGTCGGGTCAGCCTGTTTTTGGCCCCGCCGCCGTCGTGGTGGGTAAACGCCGGGCCGGGGGTCCGGTGGCCCGACGCCCTAAAATTCGGGTACCGTGGAGCGCCAAGGTCCTGTGTGAAGGTCCTTTTCGTAAGGGACCTTGGCTGTTATAGTTTTCTCGGAGGCTCGCCATGCCGCATACGCCCTACGACTTCATCGACTCTTCGACGGACTTCGTGGAGGGATGGAGCAAGTTCGGGTCCCGCGAGAGCGGGGACCTCCCGATGCTCCAGTACGGCGTGAACGGCCTTGGGGCCCTTGCCTCCGAGCCTCAAGCCTTTCGTCTCTTCTCTACCGTCGATCAGCGGCAGATCATGGAGGAGGTCAAGGAGAACCCCTCTTTCGGGAATAAGATCGTGGCCGCGCTCCACAGCCGGGGCGGGGCGGCGGTGGTCGCGGCCTCCGCGAAGCGGGCCGCGCTCAATGAACTGGATGGGAAGAGCTTCCCCGAATCGAAGGGCGAATGGCTCATGCTCAGGCGTCGTCTCCGGGTCCTCGCCCGGGACATCCCCGCCGCCATCCGGGAACAGGTGGAGGGCATGACGCTTCCCGAAAAGACTCGGGCGCTCCGGGCGCTGGCCTCCGGTGGCGGCTTCTCGCTCCAGCTTGGTGCGGAAGCCGTGCCCGCCGGGGGAGGGGACATTTGGGGAGGCATCATCGGAAGCATCGCAACGGCGGCGGGCTCGATCTATTCGGCCAAGCTCACGAATGACGCGAATAAGGACATCGCGAAAATCCAAGCATCCGGCGTGGCGGCTCAGGCGGCGGCGCAGAACCAGATCGCCCAAGCCCAAGCCGCACTCGAAGCGGCAAGGGTTCAATCTGCGGCGCGGGCCGCGAGTGGCGGCGAGGTCGGCGGTGTTCCCGTGTGGGGCATCGCGCTCGGGGCCATCGGCATCCTCGGGGTCATCCTCTACTTGGTGTTCAAGAGGTAAAGGGATAGACGTGCGGGTCATCACGGACATCGACCATCGACTGCTTCGCGAAGAAGCGGCGGCGAATCCCGCTTTCGGAAGGAAGCTGGAGCGGATGATGGATCGTCCCGACGGCCACCGTCTGATCGACGAGAGCGTGAAGCGTGCCGTCCTGAACGAAATGGAGGGGAGCTATCCCGAGTCGAAGGGCGAGTGGCCCGTGCTCAGGCGTCGGCTCAACGAGATCGTCCGGTACATCCCCAAGGCCATCGACGAGAGCCTGTCCACGCTCTCGCTTGAACAGAAGACCCGGATGCTCGAAGCCTACGCCCACGGCGGCGTTCAAGTCCACGCGCAGATGGCCGAGTACCCGGTCGAATCTCTAGGCCAGTTTGCCGAGATCATCGGGGCGGTCGTGACTGCCGCAAGCTCGGTCTACGGCGCGAAGCTCCAGTCCGACACTCAGAGGGCCATCGCGAAGATTCAAGCAGAAGGGGCGGCGAAAAGCCTCGACGCTCAGATGAGCCTCGCGAAGGCGCAGATGGCGCTCCAAGCGGCGCAACTCAAGAGCATCGAACAGCAGACGGCGGCGGTCGAGGCTGGCGTTCCGCTTCCCGGCACGCCCGGAGCCAAGCCGGGGGTGAAGCCTGTCTCCGCACCTTCCGGGGTCGTCGGAGTCCTCACGAAGGACATCGGTGGTGGCATCCCTCTCGTCGTTCCCGTCGTCGGGGTTCTTGGGACGATTCTCTATTTTGTGTTCAAGGGGTAGGCTATGCCTTTCGCGACTGCCGCTGATATGCAACCCCGTGGGATCGTGACGCGCCTCGCGCCTCCTCCCACGACCGGGACCGCAGAGCGGGAAGGAGAGCCGGGGTGGTCCATGAGCTACCACTCCTACACCCGTCCGCAGGAGTTGTTCCACTCCATCTCGGGGCTCGGCGCGGACGAGCGGCACGAACTCGACCGGCTCCCGAAGAGCTTGGTCGCCTATCTTGCGGAAGAGGCTGAGGACCCCGCGTTCGTCCGGGACTACCTGATCCCGGCGCTCCAGTCGCACAACCCCTACAAGAGGATCGTGGACGACATCACCGAGGCGGTCGTCTCCCATGAAACGGGGATGGGCGATCTCGGGAAGAGCTTCTTCAAGAAGATCGCCAAGGTCGCCCGGAAAGTCACCAAGACGGTCGCCAAGACCACGCGGGCGATCCACGCCAAGATCACCCCGAAGTTCATGAGGAAGATCGAGGGGAAGATCAGCAAGGTCGGGAAGAAGGTCTGGACGAAGTACGGGAGCATCATCATCAGCGTGGCGGGCGCGATCCTCGCTCCCTTCACGGGCGGCGCGTCCCTCGCGGCGGCGGCGGTGCTGGTCGCGGCCAAGGGGATGTACGACAAGAAGAAGGCCGCTGTCGCGGCGAAGAAGGCCGCGAAAGCGGATGCGGGCATCCTCGCTCAGGAAGCGGCCACGCAGGAATCCGAAACTTCCGCGCAGGTGGACAAGTTCTACGCCGAGAATCAATGGTGGTTCCTCCAGTACGACATCACGCCCGACAAGTGGGCGAAGCTCACGCTCGACGAGAAGATCAACCTCATCAACGCGGGCGCGGAGGGCAAGCTCCCGGCGGGAACGAGTAGCGTGAGCCTTCCCCCGGAGCAGGTTGCGGCCCAAGCCAAGCAGACGGCTCAGGCGGCGGCTCAGGCGGGCATCCCGCAGAGTACGTTCGCCCCGCCCGGGGCGGGCCCCGGGGTCGGCTACGACACGTCGGCGGGCGGCGCTCCCCCGCCGGGTTCTCCAGAGGGAGGCGGCACGTTCGACGCCATCGTCGAGGGTCAGAGCATCGGGACGTTCGGGAGCGCGGACGAGGCGTTCCAAGCGATCCTCGCCGCGACGACGCCCGGCGACCGCTTCGAGATCATCGCCAACGGGAAGACGATGGGCCTTGCCGTCCGCACCGAGGAAGGCGCGGTCGATGTCCCGCCCGAGGCTGTGGCGAAGATGCGGGCCATGTCGAAGGAAGAGGCTCACGCCATCGTAGAACGGGCTGAGGCCGAGACGCCCAAGAGCGGCGGCTTCCCGTGGTTGCTCGTGCTGGCGGGCGGTGCGGCGGCGGTTGCGGCGGCTTCATGACGAACGAAGAGTACGCTGTCCTAGAACGGTGCGCCGCGAACGCGGCCAGAGAACTCGTGAGGCGAGGGGTGCCGGAAGAGCGGGCCATCGAGATCGCGAGCGAGATGGCGGTCGTGGCGGCGAAGAAGAAGTACCCCAACGGCCTCGGTCAGATGGAGCCCATCGACCTCTTCGCCGCGCAATCGAAAGCCGCCGCCGAGATCGCGCCGATCAAGGCGATCCGGGAGGCGGTGAGTCCGTGGCTGTGGGTCACGTCGCTCATCGGGTTCGGGGTCGGACTTCTGAACGCCCGGCGGATCGCGACGATGTACCGGGGCTGGAAGGCGAAAAAAGGAGCGCACGCATGAACAACATGACCATCGAGAACCTGAACCAATGGAACGCGAGGTTCCCGCTCCAGCCCGGGAGTCTCCCGGACGACACGTTCCTGACGGCTCAGGCGCTCCGCGAACAGACCGCCCATCTCGGGGATGCGGAAATCCTCGGTGGGCGGATCGTCGGGGGCCGCATCGTGATCCGGGAGCACGACCTCAAGAGCAACCTGCGACAGGGAAGGGGCACGATGCCCGCGATGGGGCCCGGGTAGACCGTGGCTTTCCGCATGAGAGGCCGTCAATGAGAAACCCCGCCGTCAGCGCCTCGTGGCCGCGTATGACCTCCCGTTCGCGGCGGGCGGCGCTGGAGTTCGCCGGGATCGGTGAGGACCGCGCCCACGCCTACTCGATGGTGGACTGGCTCGACCTGCCCGACGATGCGAAGAGCGCCCTTCTTCGGGGCTGGCACATGGCGACCATCGGCGGGACGACGCGGCGCTACCGTGACACGACCCGCCGGGTGCCCGTGCTCACGAATTCGAGCGGCCCACGGCGTTATGGATTCCATGCCGGGAAGGTGCTTGCCCGGAACGCCGTGGCGTTCGGACGCCACCGCTCCATGAAGGTAGAGTCTCTGGCGGAAGAGTATTTCGCCAGCGACGTGCGGCGCGGCGTCGTCAAGTCTCGGGATCGCGCTGAATGGGTCCGTGCTTTCAAGGCGGGCGTCAGGAGCGGCCTGAAGGATGAAGGTGCGCTTCCGAACCCGACCGCTGGTTGGGCGGTGACGCAGGACGGCGAGACGCTCAAGCACTTCGGGCCCGGAACGAAGGGGGCGAACGCGGCCTTCGCGTGGCTCCACAAGCGTCAGGGCCAGAGCGTTGATTGGTCCATCCGGTACAGCGGCTACGACATTGTGAACGTAGAGGGAGGAAAGGTGGTCTATTCAGGCAGGAGGAGCTTCCTCAAGAAGCTGACCAACCGCTCTCGCCGCAACGGAACCAAGGGCGCGTACCCCTTCAAGGATAAGGTCGAGCAGTACCGCAAGGCCACGATGCCCGAGCTTCTATTTGCTCGGAAGGATGCGGCAGAAGCGGCGCGGGCCGTAAGCGGTCACGATGTCGCCGCTGAAAACTGGTACAAGGACGACTACTTCACGATCAATGACGAGATCATTCGCCGCCGTCACAACGAGATCACGCGCCGCGATATGGGATTCAAGAATCCGAAGCGGTCCCGTAAGAACCCCGACATCCCCGACTGGATGCGTAGTAACGAGAAGTTCTACACGAGGTTCGGATTCACCCTTGGGCGTTTTCAAAACATGATCCGGGACCTCTCGGAGACGAACAAGAAACGCCTCCATCAAATGATGGGAAAGGGGATGACGACGGCGGTGGTGCATTGGATTTCGGCTCAGTACCATTCGGTGAAGACTAACCCCGTGACGAAGCCCTACCAAGTGTGGGGCTCTCACACCTACGTCCAGTCCATCGGGCGCGGCGGCTGGCAGATATACGCGACGTATCGGACTCCCCGGCACGCACGGGAAGACGCCGAGGGCATCATGAAGTTCGGGATTCCCGGCGTGAAGGGAAAGGTTCAGGCGCTCGTTCTCCATGCCAGTAGCGGCGGCTTCTCGGTCTACTGGCGTCCGGTGCGGAAGATCGCCTCGAACCCTGCCGAAGCTCCCCGCATCTGGCGCAAGCGTCGTCGCGGGAAGCGGACGACGCACTTCAAGGGACCCGATCCGCGCTATAGGACCTACTATGTCGCACTTGCCTCACGGTCCTATCCGATGAAGGGGCGTTACTGGACGGCATCCACGGTGGTCGATGCTCTCCCTCCGACGGTCGTGGGGAAGCTCTACAAGATCGCGGCCCGGTCGAAGGTCGCGGCGATCAAGGAAGCGAGAGGGTTCTAGTATGTCGAGAGCACGCACGAACGCGAGACAAGGCCCGGAGAGAGTCGTCCTCGCCTTCCTCGAAGGCCGGAAAGCCCGAGAGGGGAGCCGCCCGGACTACAAGGCCGGGGCTCGGTACGAGACGGACGGCAGGACGCTCGTTCAATGGGGAAGCGTCATCGCCCGGAAGGTGAACGGCTCCATCGAGATCACCGATGCGGGCTGGCGCACGGTCACGACGCGGGCGATGCTGAACGCGGTCCTCCAGAGGCTCGGGGCTCACGGAAGCATCTTCGTGAAAAGCCACCAATGGTTTCTGGAAACGCCCGCTGGAGTGAAGCCGTGGAGTGGAAAGGCCGTCATCAAGCTCGACGGCGGCACCGTCTCGGGAAACCCGAGAGGCTTCCGGTATCCCGCGAAGCGCCAGTATCTCGCGAAGCGCGTCTTCGCAAAGCCGGGCGGCAGAGAGTACGACATCTCGGAGCGCCGTCCGATCTCGGGCCGCGTGCCCCGGCAGGTCACAGGCGAGTGGAAGATCAGGAGCACGGAGAACCCGGTGGGCGACCAATTCGTCCTCGGGTCCTCGCCCATGATCTACGCCCCCGGCGTGGTCAAGTGGATCATGCACGGCTACGCGACTTCTCGCGGAAAGCAGAAGCGGATGTTCGCGAGCCTCCTCGGGAAGACGTGGCACCTTCCCGCGAAGCTCGCGTTCGACGTGACGACGGGGAAGGTCCCGTTCCGCATCGAAGGCGAGGGCGTAGTCGTGACCGTTCCGGGCAAGGGACGAAGCAAGCGCCTGAACCCGCTTACCCGGGTCGAGGCGGGGCAACTTCTCAGGATCGCCAAGAGGAAGATCGAGTGGGGGAGAGCACACGGCAAGAAGTACCCGAGAAGCACAGCGAAAGCGTTCGGTGTAGCACACGGGCTTTCCAGAGCCGTTCAACTTGTCGGACCCCACGCCGCCTACAGAGCGGCAGATCGGGTGTCTTACCGCGCTGACCTCGCGGCTGATCTCCACCTTCCGAATCCAATTTCCTGCCTCAAGAACCTGCACACCAAGGCCGAGCAGGACCGGGCGATTAGACTGATCCATCGCTACTACCTCTCGGGAATCAACGCGCTCAAGGCGTGGCAGAAGGAGAAGGCGGCGCACGCCTATGGCGCACTTGCCGCGATCCGCCGCCTCGCCAAGATGGAGAGGCCCATCGCTCAGAGGGTTGCGAACTTCGCCTCGTTCCGAATGGATTGCCTTCGGAGCGCGGCGAAGGGGCAGGGTCGGTACAGAACGAAGGTGGTACGATGATCTCGCGTGACACCTACCTCAGATACCGGGAGATGTCCCGGCGCTATGAAGCCGCCCGGAAGAAGTACGACCCGAAACGGTACCAGCGCGGCGGCGGGTACACCCGGCAGGAGGTCGCGATCATTTCCGCGATGGCGGGCACACGGGACGCCACGAACGAGGAGAAGAGCAGGATCGAGGACTTCGAGTGGCGGATGTTCCCGCCCGCCCGGTACTTCGCCTACTACGACAGGGGCATGACCAAGATCACCGGGTTCATGGGGAACCTGCTTGGGCGGATCGTCTACAAGGGCTCCGTCACCCGGGCCTTCGGTGGGAAGCGGCAGAACGTCACCGTCATGGGGACCAACAACGTGATGTACTCCGGGGTCTGCAACCTGACGGGCGGGACCTACTGCCGCTTGAAGCGCATCAAGGGGCGCGGACCTTCGATGCTTCCGAACGCGAAGAAGCGTCGGAAGCCCGCTCGGAAGCTACCCCGGGGAAAGTCCAAGGCTGAGACGACCCGAACCCTCGACCAGATTCTCGACTACTACGCTCGGATGTCCGGGACGTGGAAGAATCCACGAGTGAAGAACTTGGGGTCCTCCGTCCGCGTGACCATGACGGCAGACGACGTGGCCCGCTTCAAGAGCCGCTGGCCCGCCTCCGGGCTTCCGACCCGCTCGATGTGGTTCATGTTCGACAAGCGGAACGGTGATCTCGTGGACATCTCCCCGGGCTCAGAGCGTTTCGATGGCCCGGCCCTCGTCGCCCTGTCGCAGGACGCTCAGAAGTTCGCTGGCCTTTAGATCGCGGGCGGGGTAGAATCCCTCCGGTCTTGAGGCTGGAGGGAGAATCGCCATGCCAAGGGAAATCAAGCTGTCCGACAAGGTGAGCGGCATCATCGGGTTCCCGGACGGCCACGTCGAGGTCGCCGTCAAGCTCCCGTGGCCGCTGGGGTCCACGACACTCAGAATCGAGGCGAACGAACTCGACGACGCGAAGACGTTCATCGACGCCGGGATCAGTCACCGGGCCTCGCTCATGAAGACCCGCCCGCGCCGATAAATCTGAGCGGTCCCGGTCGATTTCGTGTCCGCGCCGGGCGGGAACCGGGCATAAGTAGTAGGGTGCCGTCAGAATTCCCGAAAGGTTGGCCCGTCCTTTTCGATGTTCCCACGGGGTCTGCTCAGAATTTTGAGCCTATAGGTATAGACCGTCGGGCGTTACACCGTTGGTCCGAAAATTCTGAGCGCACCCCTACAGGTACTCGCACGACCCGCCCGGGAGGACCATGAAAAATTCTGGTCCTTCACTATTGTCGGAGCGTCACAGGGGTAAACGGGAATTCCGATTTACGGGTGAAATGTAACGGTGCCCGGTCCATTAGTCATAGGGGGCTCTGCTCGGAATTTTGGGCGCACCCCTATAAGGACTTTCCCGCTCGGGCCTCAGTCTTACACCAAATCGTACAGGAGGCGTCTGATTTCCACGCCACCCTGCGTCTATGGGGTATTGGAGTCATAGGGAGGTCTGCTCAGAATTTTTGCCCTAGTAGCTGATGCGCGGTTTGTGCTCGCGGATTAGCAATAAAGCGCCATGCCCCCTATTCTTT
>Ga0334722_10000142_pt1 | contig 103814 bp, 103 predicted proteins | sample C3_bottom_MG_FD_207210 | JGI IMG/M metagenome (GOLD analysis project Ga0334722, IMG submission 207210) | Sediment microbial communities from Yellowstone Lake, YNP, Wyoming, USA - C3_bottom | ecosystem: Environmental > Aquatic > Freshwater > Lake > Sediment | place: USA: Wyoming | collected...
AAGCCCGACTACGAGCAGATCAATCGCTACGCCTCGAACGTCGAACCGCTGCTCGTCGACTATTTCGAGCATTGGTTTGACCGCGAGCCGGCGGCGGCCGGCTGGCGCGAGGAATTGGAATCGATGGCGATCGACAAGAAGAGCCTCGCGAAGGGTCTGCAAACGCGAGGGGCTCGGGCCGTAACACTGGTCGAGTACGCGCGGCGAAAGAAACTCTACGACCCGATTGCGCATGCGCTTGCCTCAACGCTCAACTACGAAAAGAGTTACTTCGACAAGCTGGTTGCCTCCCTCCTTCCTCTTATGGAAAAACTCACGACAGGACGCACAGCCTCCCTGCTGTCTCCGGTCTATGACGATATGAACGACTGGCGACCGGTCTTTGATTGGACATCGGTCATTAATCTGGGGGGGATCGTGTACATCGGTCTTGATGCCTTGTCCGACTATGAAGTCGCCGCGGCGGTGGGCAACTCCATGTTCGCGGATCTCACCAGTGTCGCGGGAAGCCTCTACAAATTTGGGACGGGCCACGGACTTCCCGGCGAGATGAAGTCTCGCCGCATTGCGATTCACGCCGACGAGTTCAACGAATTGATCGGCGACGAATTCATCCCGCTCCTCAACAAGGCGGGCGGAGCGGGCTTTCAGGTAACGGCGTATACGCAGACTTGGTCGGATGTCGAGGCGCGCATCGGTTCCAGGGCCAAAGCAGGGCAGATTGCGGGAAACTTCAACACCCTCATCATGCTTCGCGTCAAGGAGATGGCGACGGCGGAACTCCTTACAGATCAGCTCCCCGAAGTGCGTGTCGTGTCGACCGTGGTGTCATCCTCCGTTACCGATACCAACGATCCGGCGGACTTTGCAGACTTCGCAAGTCGGAACGAGGATCGGATACTGACCGAAAGCGCGCCGACGCTTGCGCCGAGCGACCTGGTCCAGCTACCCAAGGGACAGGCCTTCGCATTGATCCACGGCGGGCTGCTCCATAAGATACGCATGCCACTCCCGGATGCAAGCCACGACCCGATGATGCCGGAGAGTATTGCGGCGATCGGCCGCGAGCTGAAGAGCCTCGCCGGTTTTGATAGCCACAGGAAGCCGCCAGCATCGACTGTGGAAGGGAAGGGCATTGGCTTCTAGGAACGCGTCATTTCACGAGCGCGGCATTGCGGGAGCGCTGTTCGCGCCGCTGAAATGGTCCTTCGGTGGGCTATTGGTGTTGCTCGCCTTGATACTCGCCGCGTGGATCATCGATTGGATTGTCGTGTTCAAGGTGTGGCCCGATGGACTCGAACGGTTGCGGCGCATCCTCGACGAGGACCTCGCCCGTGCAGCGCCGCTTTGGGACTCATACAGTGAGTTCCCACGCTTCGCCGCGGCAACGGCGAACTTTCTGTATGCGATGCTCTTCAAGGTGACGGGAATTCATGACATGGGCGCGCGCTTTGCGGAAGGAGCGGCGCTCTCCATTCCCGATACGATCGTTCGGAACACGTACATCGCCAACTTCGAGGCGATCCAGGTGGCGATGGTCGGGACGCAATTGTTCGGTGTACGGTTAGCGGCCCTGGCAATGGCCATGCCGATGTTTGCGCTGGTCTACTGCGTGGCGGCGGTAGATGGGCTAGCGCAACGAGCCATCCGCCGCGCGTGTGGAGGACGCGAATCGGCAAGTCTTTACCATCGCGCCAAGTATCTGCAGGTCGTGCTCCTCGTCGCGAGCGGGGCAGCAAGCCTTCTTCCACCTGTGTCGATCGATCAGCAATGGACATGGGTGTCCACTGCCATCGTTCTCGCAATCCTGGCGCGGGTGCAGTGGGCCTACTACAAGAAGCATCTCTGACCGGTATGCACGAAGTCGAACGGGCTAGAATGTGACGAGACTCAGGAGTATTCCGTCAGTAGACCGTTGCCAATAGATGAAGCTATGGCCTGTCGGATACGGCTGCGGAATGCGATTGTGTCGACGTTGTTACAGTCCACTAATTCAAGGATTTCCGTTCTTGATTTCCTCGCTGATTGGAGTATGCGTCTCTCTATCTTTCCTCCGCCTTCTGCATGCACACTTTGGCCGCTTCAGCCGTCTTTGCCACAGGTTCTTCAGTGACTTGTCCGTGTGCGCCGACTACCAACGCCGACAGGATCAACCATTCTCGTCGTTTCATCACCGCTTCTCTTTGCGGTTGCGGAATAGGGTGCGCTGGCCCATAGCCGGTGCTACCCTACCGCCACTTGAAAGGATCAGGTTCCAAGAAAGGATAGTCGGTGTAGCCGTGCTCGCCGCCGTCGTAGAACGTCGCCGGGTCGGCTTTGTTGAGCGGCGCCCATCTCGCGTAGCGCTCCGGCAAATCGGGGTTTGCCAAGAACAGTACGCCGAATGCGATCATGTCGGCGAAACCCGCAGCCAGCGCGGAGTTGGCACGCGCCAGGTCGTAGTCGCCGTTGGTGATGTACACGCCACGCCAAATTTCGCGCAGCGTAGCAAAGTCGAATGCGGGGCCGGCGGCACCGGGCGAGTCCTTGCCCATTTCGGTAACGTGCAGGTAGGCAAGCCCGAATTGGTTGATCCGTTCGACCACATAAGCGAAGATCGCCTCGGGTTGGGAATCACGCATGTCATTGAAGGGCTGTAAAGGCGACAGGCGGATGCCCACCCGGTCCGCCCCCCACTCATTGCATACCGCCTCAGTCACCTCAAGTATCAGTCGCACGCGGTTGGCAAATGAGCCGCCGTAGGCGTCGCTGCGCTGGTTGGAGCCGTCGCGCAAAAACTGGTCAAGCAAATAGCCGTTGGCGCCGTGGATTTCCACGCCGTCGAAACCGGCATCAAGCGCATTCCTCGCCGCATGGCGGTATTGCTCGATGACGCCCGGAATCTCATCCAGCGTGAGCGCGTGCGGAGTGGCGAAGGGTTTCATTCCTTCCGGCGTGAACACCTCGCCCTTGGGGGCGATGGCCGAAGGCGCTACAGGCAGCATGCCGCCGGGGAGCAGCGACGGATGCGAAATGCGTCCGCAATGCCATAGCTGCAGAAAGATCCGTCCACCTTTGGCGTGCACCGCCTCAGTGACCTTATTCCATCCGGCCACCTGTTCCGGACTGTGGATCCCCGGCGTCGCGGGATAGCCCACTGCTTCCGCTGCAACCTGCGAACCTTCGGTGATGATCAATCCGGCGCTGGCGCGCTGCATGTAATATTCCGCATTCATCGGCTGCGGCACATTGCCGGGACCGGCACGGTTGCGTGTCATCGGCGCCATCGCCATGCGGTTTTTCAGCGCGTAGGGGCCAAGCTGGATCGGCGAGAAAACCTTGATGCTCGAATTGGGTGTCTGGCTCATGTTTTCCCTGCCCGTTCCAATTGGGCGGTTGGATGGCAAGTCCGCAATCAACTGGTGCGCCCATCCCCCGCGTTCTGCCCGCCGCCCAGCGCCTTCTAAAGCTGCGCGGCGGTGGCGAGCAACGCGCGGCGCAGCGGCACCATGCCCTTTACTCGGCGCCGCCGCCCAGCACCGCGTAGAGTCTCACCTGGTTGGCGACTTTGGCCAGGCGCAGTGCGACCAACCCCTGTTGCGCGGCAAGCTGGGATCGTTGCGCATCCAGCACGCCCAGGTAATTGTCGATCCCCTTGGTATAGCGTTTCATGGACAGACTATAGGTGTCCGCCACGGCAGCCACCAGGGATTGCTGTGCCGCGACCTGCTCATCTATCGTGCCCTGCACGGCAAGGGCATCGGCCACCTCCCTGAAGGCCGTCTGGATCGTCTTCTCATACTGGGTCAGGACGATTGTCTGATCGGTCTTGCTGACCCGCAGCGCGGCCCAGACGCGGGCGTCGAAAATCGGCATGACGAACTGCGGTATGAAGGCCCAGGTGCCCGTCCCCGAATCGAACAGGCGAGAGAGCTGGTTGCTCGCGGTACCGATAGAGGTGGTCAGCGAAATGCGTGGGAACAGGGCCGCCCGGGCCGCGCCGATCGAAGCGTAGGCGCCCTTGAGGCGATGTTCCGCGGCGATAATGTCTGGCCGATACAGGAGTACCTCTGAGGACAGGCTCGCGGAAATCTCCCTGGGCGAGGTTACGCGGTCCAGGTCAAGCGGTAACCACTCCTCCGGCACCTGGGAACCGGCCAGAAGGGTGAGGGCGTTTTGATCCTGCGCCACCAGTTGCGTGAAGCGGGCGACATCGCCGCGCGCCGTATCCAGCGGGATTTGCGCCCGCTTCAGATCAAGTTCGGTGGCGAGTCCGACGTCATAACGCTTTTTGACCAAACCGTATGACGCATGCTGGGTTTCAAGGGCGGACTGGGTCAGCTTGAGGTTTTCCCGATCGGCGGCGAGGGTCAGGTATACCCGCGCCACCTCGGCCACGAGGGCGATGCGGGCGCCGCGCCGTGCCTCATCGGTGGCGAGATACTCTTCCAGCGCCTGATCGGAAAGGCTGCGGATACGGCCGAAGAAATCGATTTCCCAGGCGGCGATGCCCAGATCCACGCTGTACTGCTGCTGCGTCCTGGCGCTCCCCGGTTGGATGAGATCAACCGACTGACGCAGTTTGCCTCCCGTGCCCACCGCATTGACCGCAGGGTACAGCTCTGCCCGCTGGATGCCATATATCGCCCGCGCCCTTTCCACGTTCAGGGCGGCAAGGCGCAGGTCCCGGTTGTTGTCGAGCGCCGTTTCGATGACTTTTTGCAGGCGTTCATCGGCGAAGAATTCCCGCCACTTCAGCTCGGCGGCCGCTGGTGCGTCCGGGGAGATCTTGCCGTAGGCCGGACCGGCGGGCCAGCGCGCCGGCACCGGGACCTCCGGCTTGATGTACTCAGGGGCAAGGGAACAGCCGCCCAGAACGAGTCCGATGCCGGACAGCACAATCAGCAATGACTTATTCATGCGCTTCTCCTCCGGGCGTGGCTTCCATGCCTGGCGCCGCGCGCTTCTTGCGCATCCCTGAGGCCTTGTAGATCATCACGTAGAAGATCGGCGCGAACACAATCACCAGCAAGGTGGAGGTCACCATCCCTCCCAGCACCGCGGTGCCGATGGCCATTTGCGCCCCCGATCCGGCCCCACTCGCCAGGGCCAGCGGCAAAACGCCGAAACCGAAGGCGAGCGAGGTCATGACAATCGGACGCAGCCTCAATTTGGCCGCTTCCAGCGTCGCCTCGATCAAGCCCACCCCCGCCTCGACTCTGGCCTGGGCGAACTGGACGATCAGGATGGCGTTCTTGGTGGTCAGGCCCAAGGTGGTCAGCATGCCGATCTGGAAATAGACATCATTGGGCATCCCCTGCATGGACGAAGCGATCACCCCGCCGATGATCCCCAGGGGTAGCGTCAGCAGAATCGCGACGGGAATGGGCCAGCTTTCATACAAGGCCGCCAGGCACAGGAAAATGACGAAAACGGAAAACGCGTACAGTAGAGGCGCCTGCGATCCGGCCATCCGCTCCTGGAAGGAAAGCCCGGTCCAGTCGTAGCCTATCCCTTGTGGCAGCTTTGCGACGATCTCTTCCATGGCCTGCATCGCCTCGCCGGTGCTGTGCCCAGGCGAAGGTTCGCCCCAGATGTTGATTGACGAAAAGGCGTTGTAGCGCTCCAGCTTGGGCGAGCCCTGGGTCCAACGCCCCTGCGCAAACGAAGAGAAAGGCACCATCTTTCCCTCCCGGTTGCGCACATGGAATTTTTCCAGATCGTGCGGCAGCATGCGGTAGGGGGTATCGGCCTGCACAAAGACTCTTTTGACCCGTCCGGCCTGGATGAAATTGTTGGCAAAAGCGCCGCCGAAGGCCACCCCGATGGTGTTGTGAATGGCGCTGATCGGCACCCCCAGAGCGCCGGCCTTGTCCCAATCCACGTCGATGTGGTATTCGGCCGCATCCTCCATGCCGTTGGGCCGGACCCGAATCAAGCGCGGGTCCTGGGCCGCCATACCGAGAAGCTGGTTGCGCGCCGCCATCAGTCTTTCGTGTCCCAGACCGCCACGGTCTTGCAACTGAAAGTCAAACCCGGTGGCATTGCCCAACTCGATCACCGACGGCGGCGGGAAGGCGAACACCATGGCGCCTTTTATCTGCGAAAAGGCGCCCATGGCCCTGCCCGCGATGGCTTTGACCTTCAGGTCCGGTCGCTGGCGCAGTTTCCAGTCCTTGAGCTTGGCGAAACCTATGCCCACGTTCTGCCCCTGGCCGCCAAAACTGACGCCTGGAACCACCATGGAAGATTCCACGGCGTCTTTTTCATGTTCCAGAAAATAGTCCCTGGCCTGGTTCATGACCGCCTCGGTCTGCTCTAGCGTCGATCCCGAAGGCAGGATGGCCTGGAACAGCAGAATCCCCTGGTCTTCATCCGGGAGATAGGCGGTGGGCATGCGCACAAAAAGGAAACCCAATCCGGCGACGATCACGATGTACACGAAGACGTAGCGCAGCTTGCGGGTAAGCGCGTGGCCGACCAGTTTCACATACCCGTCCCGGAAGCGGAAAAAAGCGTGGTCGAACCACAGGAAGAACGGGCGCAGGAACCAGATCGCGGCCTCCGCCGGCTCGTGCCCCTTGGGCACCGGCTTGAGGAGAGCGGCGCACAGCACCGGCGTCAGGATCAAGGCCACGACCACCGACAGCAGCATGGCCGCGGCGATGGTCACGGAAAACTGGCGGTAGATGACGCCGGTGGATCCGGGGAAGAACGCCATCGGGCCGAAAACCGCCGCGAGCACCACACCGATGCCGATCAGGGCGCTGGTGATCTGCCCCATGGACTTGGCCGTGGCCTCCCGGGGAGAGAGCCCCTCCTCGCTCATTATCCGCTCGACGTTCTCCACTACCACGATGGCGTCGTCGACCAACAGGCCGATGGCCAGCACCATGGCGAACATGGTCAGCATATTGATGGAGAACCCGAGCAATCCCAGAATAGCAAAGGTGCCGAGCAGTACCACCGGCACCGCGATCGTCGGGATCAGCGTGGCGCGGAAGTTCCCCATGAACAGCCACATGATCAGGAAGACCAGGACGACGGCCTCGGCCAGGGTCTTGACCACCTCGTCGATCGCCACCTTGGTGAAAGGGGTGGTATCGTAAGGGTAGATCACCTTCATGCCGGGGGGGAAATACCGGCTCATTTCTTCCAGTTTTGTCTTGACGTTATCGGCCGTCTCCAGCGCGTTGGCGCCGGCGGCCTGGCGGATGGCCAGGGCGGCGGCGGGCTTGCCGTTGTAATTGGCGAGAATGTCGTACCGCTCTGTCCCCAATTCCGTCCTGCCGATGTCCTTCATCCGCACCACCGAGCCGTCCGGGTTGGTGCGCACGGGGATGGCGGCGAACTCCTCCGGGGTCTGGAGCAGATGCTGGACGATGATGGCGGCGTTCATGCGCTGCCCCGCCATGGCCGGCGCCCCGCCGAGCTGTCCGGCGGAGACCTCGACGTTGTAGGCCCTTAGCGCCAGGATGACATCGTCCATGGTCAGGCGGTAACTGGTCAGCTTGTCGGGGTCGACCCAGATCCGTATCGCGTACTGTGAGCCGAAATTCTCGACCTCGCCCACACCGCGCACCCGCGACAGGATCTTTTCCAGACTCGACTGGGCATAGTCCCGCAGGTCATCGCCGCTCATGCTGCCGTCGTCCGAGATCAGGCCGACGATCATGAGGTAGTTTCTGGTGGATTTGCTCACCTTGACCCCCTGCTGCTGCACCACATCGGGCAGGCTGGCCATGGCGAGCTGGAGCTTGTTCTGCACCTTGGACCAGGCGATATTCGGATCGGTCCCGGGGGCGAAGGTGAGCTCGATGCGGGCGGCGCCGGACGAAGAACTGGTGCCCGAGAGGTAGAGCATCTCGTCCAGACCGGTCATCTTCTGCTCGATGATCTGGGTCACGGTATTTTCCACGGTCTCCGCCGAGGCGCCGGGAAAGAAGGCGTCGATGGCGATGGAAGGCGGAGCGATGGGGGGATACTGGGCGATCGGCAGGTTGTGAATCGCGAGGGCGCCGGCCGCCATCATGGCGATGGCGATGACCCAGGCGAAGACCGGCCGTTCAAGGAAAAATAGGGATAGCATCACAGGCCTCCGCTACTTGGCTTCGGCGGCGGAGCGGGGCGCGCCTGCCGGTGCCGCCCCGCCTTCATTGAAAGGCGTGGCCTTCACGGTCACGGACGTGCCCGGCCGCAACATCTGCAGTATCTGCAGGCCCTCGACGATCACCCGGTCGCCGGGCGCGAGACCTGCCGACACGAGCCATTTGTCGCCGATCTCACGATCGAGCGTGAGCATGCGCAGTCCGACTTTGCCTTCGGCATCCACAATCATCGCAAAGGGTTCCCCTTTCGGATTGCGGGATACGCCCTGCTGGGGAACGAGGATGGCCTTCTCTTCGGTTCCCTCCTTCACGACCACGCGGACGAACATTCCCGGGAGGAGCACTCCTTTGGGATTGGGAAACACCGTACGCAGGATCACCGAACCGGTGGAAGGATCCACCGAGATATCACTGAACTGCAATATGCCTTCCAATGGATAGGGTTTAGCGTCTTCCAGGATGAGACTGACCTTGTTCTGCCCCGTTACCTCGTGACGCAGGCGGCCTTCCTGCAGGCGCCGTTTCAGGCGCAGCAATTCGGTGGTGGATTGGGGCACGTCCGCATAGATGGGATCCGTCTGTTGGATGGTCGCCAGCGCCGCGGGTTGATAGGCCGTGACGATGGCGCCATCGGTCACGCTCGATTTGCCGATGCGGCCGGAGATGGGCGCCGTAACCTTGGTGTACCCCAGACTGATGCGGGCCGTTTCGACCTGCGCCTTCCAAGACTCGATATCCGCCTGGATCTGTTTCAGCGCGGCGGCCGCATCGTCGTAGTCCTGCTGGCTTACCGCCTTGTCCGCGAGCAATTCATTGTAGCGTTCGGCGCGCGAGCGAACCGAAGACAAATTGGCCTCGGCCCGCCCAAGGGCGGCCCGCGCGTTGTCCAGCGCCGCTTGAAAGGGCGCGGGATCGATCTGGTAGAGCACCTGGCCGGCCTTGACCTCGGAGCCTTCGGTAAACAGGCGCTTCAATATCAGGCCGCTGACCTGGGGCCGGATCTCCGCGATACGGAAGGCAGACGTGCGCCCCGGCAGTTGGGTCGACAGCGTGACCTTGTGCGGCTGGATCGTCACGGTGGATACCTGCGGCGCCGAAGGCGGCGGGGGCGGTGGCTGGCGGTTGCAGCCCGCCAGCGCAAGCCCGCTCAACAGGGCCACCAAAACCACGCTTCGGGATTTATTGACCGTTCTATCGAGACGCATCGGATTTTCTCCAGATAGCATTGAATTTGAATGGAGCGGGATCATGGCTGCTTCCCTTCCGGCGCGAAGACCCGGAGAAAACAATCGACAATTGGTAGTCTCATTCTCCGGTACCTATCTTGGGTAATTTGTGAAGGGTGGTCCGTCAGGTGCTTAACCTGATACTGGGGAGAGAAACCCAGTAGCTTGCGCCGGACCATTTATCGTTCCGGCGCGAAGGCCCGGAGAAAACAATCGACAATCTGGGTAACCTTGGTTTGTTCCGCATCCAAAGGGGGACCGGATACGCAGAATAGTCGGCGGGTATGCTCGAAGCCGTACAGCATGCCCATCAGCATTTGGGCGGCGAACAGGGGATCGTCCCGGCGCAGATGACCATCCCCCATGGCGCGGTCAAGGAAAGCAGCGAGCCCACTGGCGGTCTGTCCGGGGCCTTTGTCAAAAAACGCCTGACCCAAAGCAGGAAGACGCGGCACTTCTGCGCTCAGGGCGCGGAACATTGCAAGGCCTTCATCACCCAGCACCCGCTGCTGCAAAGCCGTGGCGAAATCCAGCAGGCGCTCGCGAAGGTCTCCTCCGCCACCGTCCAGAGAAACCAAGATGGTGTTTGCGTGGTTGCGGGCCACTTCGCTGAACAGATCTTCCTTGCAGGGAAAGTGGTTGTAGACGGTCTGCCTGGCCACGCCGGCGCGTTCCGCGATGCGGTCTATGCTGGCGCGGTAACCCTCTTTCATGAAAGCTTCGGCAGCAGCTTGGATCAGGCGTTGATGGCTGTCGGCGAATGCAATTTCGGCTGTCGGACGAATCATGTGCTTCCTCAAGTTTTTGATTGAATTAAAATGGACTAGATTGTACAGTACAATACATCATTGTGCTCGTCTATGCTATCGGCCTCCGTGTTCATTCTTTTGCGTGTCGATGCTGGGCAAACAGTGCCAGATCTCCCATCGATCAGCACACACGGACGAACAAGTCTTTAGTCGGAGTGGGTTATGGCCTTTCATTCCTCGGAAAAACCCATGCGCCGCCGGCGCAAGGACGCCCGACCGTCGGAGCTGACGGCGGCGGCTTTGCAGCTTTTTGTCGAAAAAGGATATGCGGCGACAAGACTCGATGATGTGGCGGCCCGCGCCGGTGTTGTGAAAGGCACGCTATACCTCTACTTCGACAGCAAGGAGGCGCTGTTTAACGCGGTGGTGCGCGAAGGATTGGTGCCGGCGCTGGCTGAGTGGAAGGAGCGGCTTGCAAATTGCGCCGGCAGTTCACCGGACTTGCTGCGGGAGGTCGTTCTGGATTTCTGGCGGGTGGTCGGATCGGGCCAGGCCGGAGGTTTGCTGAAACTGGTCCTCTCCGAGGCGGGCAATTTTTCGGATGTCGCCCGTATCTATCACGATGGTGTGATCGCGCAGGGCATCGATCTGCTGCGCGAGGTCATCGTGCGTGGTATTGCGCGCGGGGAGTTTCGTTCGGTCAACCCTGAGGTCGTGGCCCACATCGTCATGGCACCGCTTCTGATGCGCATGATCTGGGAGCACTCCCTCGGCTGCGGCGTTCCGCGCGTGCCGACCAAGCGTTATCTGGCCGAATACCTCGAACTGATGTTGAGCGGCTTGCGCAGCGGTTGCTCTCCGAATTGATGAACGCGGTGATCAATTTTCTGGAAAACCTCGGCGGGCGCGCAACCAGCTCCATCCACCGCCTCGGCTTCGCCAGCCGCTTTCTCCTGCTGACGCTGCAGAATTCCGGCATGTGCTTTCGCCGCTTCTCGCTGGTCGTGCGCGAGATCTATTTCGCCGGTGTGCAGTCGTTGATCATCATCCTGGTGTCGGGCCTGTTCGTCGGCATGGTGCTGGGCCTGCAGGGCTACGACACCCTGGTGCGCTACGGCTCCTCCTCGGCGCTGGGGGTGCTGGTGGCGCTGTCGCTGGTGCGCGAGCTCGGGCCGGTGGTGGCGGGGCTCCTGTTCGCCAGCCGGGCCGGGTCGGCCATCACCGCGGAAATCGGCCTGATGAAGGCCACCGAACAGCTCGACGCCATGGAAATGATGGCGGTGGACCCGATCGCACGCGTTATCGCGCCGCGTTTCTGGGCCGGCGTGATTTCGATGCCGCTGCTGGCGGCCATGTTTTCGGCGATGGGCGTATTCGGCGGCTATCTGGTTGGCGTACGCTTGATCGGCGTCGATGAAGGTTCGTTCTGGTCGCAGATGCAGGATGCGGTCGACTTCCGCGAAGACATACTCAACGGCGTGATCAAGAGCGTGGTGTTCGGCATCGCGGTGGCCTGGATTGCGGTGTTCGAGGGCTATGACGCGCCGCCTACCGCAGAGGGCGTATCGGGGGCGACCACGCGCACGGTGGTGACCTCGTCGCTGTCGATACTCGCGCTGGATTTCATGCTGACGGCGTTCATGTTTCGAGGGGCGTAAAGATGATGACGCGTAAGACACTGGACCTGTGGGTGGGCGTGTTTGTCGCCATCGGCTTGGGTGCGCTCTTGTTCCTGGCGCTGAAGGTGGGCAATCTTGCATCGTTCTCGGCCGCCGAGACCTATCTGGTCAAGGCGAATTTCGACAACATCGGCGGGCTGAAGAAGCGGGCGCCGGTGAAAAGCGCGGGTGTGGTGGTCGGGCGGGTCGAGGACATCGTCTTCGACACCGAAACGTACGAGGCGGCGGTCGCGTTCTCGATCGACAGGCGCTACGAGTTTCCGAAGGACACCTCGGCCAAGATACTGACGGCGGGCCTGCTCGGAGAGCAGTACATTGGCCTTTCGGCTGGCGGCGACGCGGCGAAGTTGAAGGGCGGCGACAAGCTCAAGGTCACCCAGTCGGCGGTGGTGCTGGAGAACCTGGTCAGCCAGTTCCTGTTCAACAAGGCCGCAGACGGCAACAAAAACAGCAAATAAGAAGGAAGAAGGATGATGATCATACTGCGGCGTTTTCTCGGATTGTCCTTGCTCACCGCGCTGGTCGGCCTGGGCGGCTGTGCCACGACCGGCGGTAATCCCAACGACCCGCTCGAAGGCTACAACCGCGCCATGTTCAGCTTTAACGACGGCGTGGACAAGGCGATCATCAAGCCTGTGGCGAGCGGCTACAAGGCAGTGATGCCGGGGTTCGCTCGCACCGGCGTGAGCAATTTCTTCGCCAACCTGGGCGACCTCTGGATCGGCATCAACAACGTCCTGCAAGGCAAGGTCCGCGCTGGCGTGAGCGATTTCGGCCGCTTTGCGATGAACACCACCGTTGGCATCCTGGGCTTGTTCGATGTCGCCAGCAACGCCGGGCTGGAGAAGCACAACGAGGATTTCGGCCAGACTCTGGGACGCTGGGGTGTGGGCGGCGGAGCCTACTTCGTCCTGCCTCTTCTCGGGCCGAGCAGCGTGCGCGACGGCATCGGCCGCCTGGTGATCGACTGGCATGGCGACCCGCTCTGGTACGTGGGCAATGTCCCGACGCGAAACGAATTGATCGCTGCGCGCGCGGTCGACGACCGCGCCAACCTGCTTGATGTCAGCCGCCTAGCCGAGGAAGCCGCGCTCGACCATTATGCTTACGTGCGCGACGCGTACCTGCAGCGCCGCCGCAGCTTGATTTACGACGGCGAACAGCCGCCGGAGTCGGATCCGGCCAAGGATTCGAATTCCGGCGCAGGCGCCAAAGCAGATGCGCGCGCCGAGACCGAGCTGCCGCCGGCACAGATCGTCACCGAGCGGGGCGAACGGGTGATTACCGCTGACGACGAGGAACTCACGCCGGCGAAGGAGTTTTCCGAGACCCCGGCGCAGCCGGTCGCCGCGAGGCCTGAGGCGACCGGCGTGACCGGGGCCGTCTACGAACCCAGGATCCCCTACAACCATGACGCGCTGCTCGCCGCACCCGCGGTGCGCACCGGATTCGCGCGAACCAGCCGGAGGCCATGATGAAATCATTTTTCGCACTGTGTTTTTCTTTTTTCGCGACTGCCGTCTCGGCGCAGGAACTCGCGCCCGACGCGCTGGTTAAAAAAATCAGCGATGAAGTCGTCAGTATCGTCAAGCAGGACAAGGACATCCAGGCGGGCGACCAGAAGAAGATCAATGAACTGGTCGATGCCAAGGTGCTGCCGCATTTCAACTTCAGCCACATGACGGCGCTCGCCATGGGGCGCAACTGGCCCAAGGCGAACGCGGAACAGCAAAAGGCCCTGATCAATGAATTCCGCACACTGCTGGTGCGCACCTACTCGAGCGCGCTGACCACCTACAAGAATCAGGTGATCGAGTTCAAGCCGCTGCGCGCCGCTGCGGGAGATTCGGACGTGACGGTCAAGACCCAAGTGAAGCAGCCGGGCACCGAGCCGGTCAGCATCGATTACGGGATGGAGAAGACACCTACCGGATGGAAGGCGTACGACGTCGTGGTCGGCGGCGTAAGCCTGGTGACCAACTACCGCGAGACCTTCAATGCCGAGATTCGCGATGGCGGCGTTGATGGCCTGATCAAGTCGCTCGCCAGCAAGAACCGCTCACTGGACACCCAGGCGAGTTCCAAGCTCAAATGATCACCCAGGAAGGCGACCGCCTGCTCATCGAAGGCCCGGTCACGATCGGCACTGTCTCGGCGCTCCTCGCGCAAAGCCGAACGCTGCTCGCCCCGGGCGTGGCGGTGCTCGACTTCCAAGGCGTCACCGAGGTGGACTCGGCGGCGGTTGCGCTGGCGCTGGCGTGTCTGCGAGAGGCGCGCCGGCACAATCTCGTGTTGTCCCTTGCGAACCTCCCCGACGCAATGAAGCACCTTGCCCAGCTTTACGCCGTATCCGAGCTGCTCCGGATTGCCCCGGCCTGATTTGCTAGCGCGAAAAGGGATTTGACGAAAAAAAACGAGATCCGCCGGTTTTTTAGCCGTGGTGTATGTAAGACATAGCCTTGATTTCTTCACTTCAAGAGGAGCCATCATGCCAAATGACATTGGCAACGCGACAAGCAACAACAACGGCGCGGGTAACGATACCGCCGCGCTCGAAGCCGAAGTACGCAACGCCGTCGAGCAATCGGTCGCTGTTTGAGAATTCCGAAGTTCCACGCCCATCGGTCCTTGCGCACCTTCTTGCTCAGGTAGTTCGCTTCCATCCACTCATCAAATTCGTGCAACATGATGTTGGATAGGGAAAGGACCTTGCCGTCCCCCACCGGCAGGGCGATGATCTGGCCCGGCGCCGCGTCGGCGGAACGCGCGCTCACGCTTATCGCGTTTCGCGGTCGACGTCGGCGTCGAAGCTGGCCTCGGGCATTTCGCTTGTCTGACGCCACGGATAGGTGGCGGCAAAGTCGGCGACCATCTGCGCCAGCGGCATGTCATAGAAGCTGCCTCGCTGGTGCACGTATTCCATGTGCCGCCGCGCCTCACGGTCGCACGCGTGGTAGAGCGAATCAGCGCGGCCGTCCCAATCGAGGGGCAGTAGGTCGAAGTGCTCGCATAGCTCTGTGTTGAACGCCAGCTGTCGGCGGGACCAGAGAGATTATGGTATCGGAGACGGCCTGGGCGCTCGTGAACGGAGCGTGGACGACCAGGGTTTAACGGGACTTGCGTTCGTTGAGCGTGACGAGCGCTCATCGCTGACCTACGCCGACGACCTTCGACCGACAAATTGACTTGCCAAGATGCAGGGCCCATAATTGATTAAACGTTCGTTTAGTTTTCAGACGATATTTAGCCATGGGTAACCCGATGATCAAGACCATTCCAAAGAGAAAGACGCGAGAAGATGTTCTTGGGTTATCGGTTCCACTTTTTGCCAAGTACGGCTACGACGGGGTTTCCATGCGTGATGTCGCCGCTGCCGTGGGGCTCACCCCCGCGGCACTCTACTACCACTTCTCCGACAAGGAGCATCTCTACCTGGACGTGGTGGCGCATGAATTCGGGGAAAAGGCTGCGGCGCTGAAAGGCATGCTCGGCGGCCCCGGATCACCGTGGGTCCAGATCGAGGAGTTCGTTGCCGGTCTCGCTCAGTTACTGGCGACGGACAAGGATTTTCTGCGCCTGATGCAATGGGTGCTGCTCGATAGCGATGAGGCACGCCAGCACAAGTTGGCGGAGCACGTATTCAAGGATCTGTTTGCCGCTGTCCATGACCTGGCCGCCAAGCTGGACTCGCGCCATGACGCCCACCTGCTTGCGATTTCGATTATCGCCCTGGTGTTTTTCCCGTTCCAGGCGGGCACAACCCGCCGTTTCATGCCCGGCCATCGCTCCCGGCAAGACGAGCCCGCAGTGTTGGCGCGTCATGTGATTGAGCTGCTGCGCACTGGACTGCGTCAGCCGGGAAAGCACGGGCAGGGTGCGATTCCACCAGCAAGCCCGGCAAAGTGGACAGATCGGCACACGCCGAATTCTTGAGTTTCTTTCTGAAAAAGGAGTAGCGACCATGCCCAAAGACAAATCCACAGCCGCCCGGAAAGTGAGACCGGAACGGCTCGCGCCCCGACTCGGAGAGCACAGTGTGGAGGTGCTGCGCAAAGGGGGCGTCATGATGCAGGCGATCGCCGAGTCCGGCCGTCCGGCGCGCGCCTGCACGACGGACGGGGTGACGCGGTGAATTCCGAGGTTCTCACCTCCGTCGAAGGCGGCCTGCTGCGGGTCACCATCAACCGCCCGGAGAAGTGCAACTCTTTGTCGCGTGCGGTGTTGCTGCGGCTGCGGGAGGTGTTCGAGAGGCAGTGCGGCAACCATGAACTGGCGCTGGCGGTACTCTCCGGAGCGGGCGACAGGAGCTTCGCCGCGGGCGGCGGTCCGGGCGAGCTCGAGGAGGTGCTTACCGAGGTACAGGCGTGCGCCCTGTTCAACCTGGGCAACCTCGCATTTGAGGCCATCCGCACCTTCCACGTGCCGGTGGTGGCGGCATTGAATGGCATTGCACTGGGCGGCGGCGCCGAACTGGCAGTGGCGTGCGATGTGCGCATCGCTGCGGCGCATGCGCGCATCGGCTTCGTGCAGGGCACGCTCAACATTCCCACTGCTTGGGGTGGTGGCAGCGATCTCGCCGCGATCCTTGGCCCTGCGCGGAGCCTCGAGCTGCTGTGCAGCGCACGCGTGCTGTCAGCCGCCGAAGCGCATGCCGCGGGCCTCGTTGAGGCCGTCGCGGCCGAAGGAGAGCCGTTCGCCGCTTTCGTCGAGCGCTTTGCGGCTCCCTGGATGAAACAGCGGCCGCAGGTGATGCGCGCGTTCAAATGGCAGTCCGCCGCGCGGAAACTTGGCATGGCACGCGCCGACGCCGAACTGCGCGACCGTGAGCTGTTCGCATCCGCCTGGTGCAATGGGGAGCACTGGCAGGCGGCAAGGGACATTCTGAGCAAGGAGATAAAACGATGAGCGCAAGTACGCAAGTCCGGCAAAACGGACGAGTCGGCGCACGCCGAATTCGTGAGTTTCTTTCTGAAAAAGGAGTAGCGACCATGTCCAAAGACAAATCCACAGCCACCCGGAAAGTGAGACCGGAATCAACTACAGAGAAGCATCCATCCGTCAGCCCGGAGGAACGCTATCGGATGATCGCCGAGGCTGCCTATTTCCGCGCGGAAAAGCGCGGCTTTGTCGGCGGCGACATAGCCGAGGACTGGGTGCAGGCCGAGGCGGAAATAGACCGCATGTTGCAATCACGCGAAAAGGGGCTAGGGATGACGCCGACAACGAAAGAGATCGAGCAGCAGGTTCAGGCCGCCCTCGCGAGCGACACGGCCACGATCTCCGAGCGCGTGCGCGCGATCACGCTCCAGGCGCTCTCCAGCGGCGAACTGGACAAGAAAGCGCTCAAGCAGGTGGTGGCGGCTGTGGTGAAAGGCGCGCAGCAGGGCGCCACCCACCGCGCCGAGCGCGGGGCACTGGCGCTGAAGGAGGCCATGCGGGGTCTGGATGATGCCTTGGCGGCGGCCGCGCAGGCGACCCAATTCGCAATTGGAGAGGCCGCCGGTCGCACCGGCGAATTTTCCCGGCGCGCGCTGAAGCAGGCGGCCGACGATCTCGCCGCGCTGGAGTCGCTGTTCATCGAAACGCTAGGCAGCGCGGCCAAGAGCGCCACCGGCATTGCCCGGACCACCTTACGCGAGCTGGCCGACCATGCCCGCGCCAGCGGCACGGCGGTGGGTGGCCAGGTCGAGTCGGCGCTTTCGCAATTGGCGCACGCCATCGCCGACACCGCCCGTGAGCAGGTGGAATCCGGGACACAGGCCTTGCTCAAGGAGACTGCCATGCTTGCCGGCTTGGCGGCCGGGGCGCTCAGAGGCATCGCCGACCGCCTGCAATCGACGCCCGTGCACAAAACGGCGCGTCCATCATCTGGCAAGAGGAATTGATCTGTGGCAAGCGATCAGCGCCTGCAACACCCGGGGGACCGGTGCGACGTTTCCTGCCGGGCTACGCCCACCAGCAGGAAGACCCCGAGGCCATTGCGCGGCATATCGTCGGCTTGCTGCGCAACGGTCTCGGCGGAATCAACGAGGAAAATCCATAACAACGCCCTCTCTAGGGCAAACGTGCGGAGCAGACGTACCCTGCTCTATAACTGCAAGGAGAAGAAGCGATGAAACTACAAAAATGGTTGATCCTGTCGGTACTGGTGATCGGCGCAAGTGCACAGGCGGCGGAAGACCCCGCGGCAAAGCCGGTCGAGCCGGCCAAGGTGTCCGTGCTGCAGAAAGCGGAGGAAGGTGCGAAGAAGGCGGCCGAGGAAGCCAAAGAGGCGACGCGCAAGGCTGAGGAAGCTGCCAAGCGGGCTGCAGAGAAGGCTGAACAAGCCGTCAGTGAAGCCTCGCAGAAAACCGCGGAAGCTGCCCGGCAGGCGGCACGGGATGCTGATGAAGCCGCCAAGCTGGCGGTACGCAAGACTGGGGAAGCCACCAGGAAAGCGACCTCAGCCACCAAAGAGGCGGCACAGAAGGCCGAAGAAGCCGCTAAAAAAGCCGCCGTTGCCACCAAGGAAGCGGCGCAGAAGGCCGGGGAAGCCGCCAAAAAGGCGGCCAAGTCGGGCAAAGAGGCTGCGCAGAAAGCGGCCGAAGCCACGCGGGACGCCGCACAGAAAGCCATGGAAGCCACCCGGGAGGCTGCCGACAAGGCGCTTGAGGCAACCAAGGAAACGGCTCGGAACGTCAAAGATGCCGTGACGAAGTAATCCTTGGTGGGCAGGCTGCCTGCTTCAACGCGGTGTCGGAAAGTGGGGATCGATAGGCCGGCTCCGTGGCTGCATGTCTTTGCCAGCCCGATAAATTTTCACAGCGTTGCGCTTTCATTTTTTATTTTTATCACTGATCGAGAGGTATGCCATGTCTGAATCCAACACACCCAGTTCCACGACCAAAGACAAACTGATTGCCGACATAAAGCAGATTGTCGCCGATGCCGATGCGCTCTTGCAGGCTACTACCGATCAAGCCAGCGAGAAGGTCGCCGACTTGCGAATCGGCCTTCGGAAAAACCTGAAGACGGCCCAAGGCCGACTTGCCGAGTTCGAGGCCACCGCCGTCGACAAAACCACGGAAGCCATCCGGGAGGCACTGCAAAAAATCTCGGAAGCGGCCAATCAAGCGACTGTAGCCACCATGGAAGCGGCGCAGAAGGCCGAGGAAGCGGCCAAAAAAGTGGCGGGGTCCGGTAAAGACGCGGCCCAGCACGCCGCAGAAGCCGCCAGGGATGCAGCCCAGAAAGCAGTTGCCGCCACCAGGGAGGCCGCCAACAAGGCACTGGATGCAATGCAGGATTGGATGCGATGACGGAAATGGCCCAGAAGGCCAAAGACACCATCAACAAGTAGCTCTTGGCACGCGCGACCTGGTCGCATCGGCGGACGGGTCGTGGAGGGCCTGCGTCTAGCGGTGACGATATTCCGCGCTGGCGCCGCAGATGAGGTAACGACTATCGCAGCCACCACGGCTGCTGGGGTTTCTTATGCCCGGCACCACCATACATCCGGTTGTTCGGATCACGGCTTCAGGAGGATCACCATAGTGCAAGACGAAACAGGCAACAATATTGGCGGCGGTAACGATACAGCCGCGCTCGAAGCCGGAGTGCGCAACGCCGTCGCACAAGGTCACGATGCGCAGGAAGTGGTGTGGCAGCTCATCTTGCGCAAGATCAGCGCGCACTCGCTCGATACAGAATCCCTGCGGCAGATCGCTGCCGACGTGCTCAGCGGACTGGCCGATCACGTCAAGCCCGCCCGCCGGCCTATGAGCAGGAGCGACTGATGTTCTGGGAGGCGCTGACGGCGGCGCGCGACCTCGGACGGCTGCGCGAGATCGCCTCGATCCTGATTCGCTACGGTTTCGGCGACATGGTGCGCCGGATCGGACTCGCCAATGCGCTGGAACGAACCGGCCAGTCATTACGCTGGAGCAATGCAGAGGAGTTCGCCCACATGCTCCCGCCAGCACGGGTGCGGCGGGCGCTGGAGGAGATGGGACCGGCTTTTGTCAAGCTCGGCCAGGTGCTCGCCACCCGTGTGGACCTGTTTGAACCCGAGTGGATCGCCGAATTCAGCAAGCTGCAGGACAGCGCACCCGCCGCACCTTACGCCGGGATACGTCAGCAGCTCGCCGAAGACTTGGGCGCGCCGCCCGAGGAAATATTTGCCGCCTTCGATCCCGCGCCGCTGGCGGCCGCTTCCATCGCCCAGGTGCATCGCGCGCGGCTCGACGACGGCAGCGAGGTCGTGGTCAAGGTGCGTCGCCCCGGCATCCGGCCGATTATTGAAGCCGATCTGCGCTGGCTAATGCGGCTGGCCGAACTCGCCGAGGCGGAAAGCCCGGAACTGCGCCGCTACCGGCCTCAAGAAGTGGTGCGGCAGTTCACCCAATCGCTGCGGCGCGAGCTCGATTTCGGCGCCGAATGTCGCAACGCTGAGCGCATTGCGGCGAATTTTGCGGGGTATTCCGACGCAGACTCCCCGCGTGATGTGCCCACCAGCAGCGCCACTGCTGAAGCCACAGTCGAACCACGCCCAGCGCCTGCGATCATCGTCATCCCCCGCGTCTATTGGCCATGGACGGGCGAGCGGGTATGCGTGCAGGAATTCATCTCCGGCATTTCCGGGCGCGATCTGGCCGCAGTCGATGCGGCTGGTCTGGACCGCAAGATCCTCGCCCGGCGCGGGGCGCGCGCGGTGTTGAAGATGATCGTGGAGGACGGTTTCTACCATGCCGACCCGCATCCGGGCAACGTTTTCTATCTGCCCGGCAACCGCATCGCTTTTATCGACTTCGGCATGATTGGGCGCCTTACCGAGGAGCGCCGCGACCAGTTGATCCGCTTGCTGCTGGGGCTGGTGAAGCAAGAGCCCGCGCGCGTAGTCGATGTGCTGCTCGACTGGACCGGCGCCGGCGAGGTGAATGAGGACGACCTGACGCTGGAAATCCAGACCTTCGTGGATCAATACCACGGCGTGCCGCTGAAACAGCTCAAGCTGAGCGCGATGCTCTCCGACCTGGTGGCCATTCTGCGCCAGCACCAACTGGCACTGCCGCCCGATTTGGCGCTGCTGGTCAAGGCTTTCATTTCGCTCGAAGGCATGGGCCGCGAGCTCGACCCGGACTTCGACATGGCCGGTGAAGCCATGCCCCTGCTGGAACAGGCGATGCACGCACGTTACACCCCGGCCGCCATCATCAAGCGCGGCTGGCGGACGGCGGGCGAGGCGCTTTCGCTGGTGGCCGGTCTGCCCCAGGACCTCTCCCGGCTGCTGCGTGCCGCCCGGCGCGGTCGGCTGGAAATCCACATCGATGTCACACACTTGAAGCGTGTCGGCAACCAACTCGACGGCGCCGCCAATCGGCTGGTGGTTGGCATCGTCGTCGCTGCGCTCATCATCGGTTCCTCCATCGTCATGACCGTGCCCGGCGGCCCTACCTTGCTGGGGCTGCCTCTCCTTGGAGCGCTCGGGTTTTTCGGCGCGGCGATCGGCGGGATATGGTTGCTGCTGTCGATCTGGAAAAGCGGCAGAGCGGACCGCGAGAGAAGGCCATGACCGCGGACCTGTAATCGGGCTCACGGTCACCCGATACCAATGATCAAGAAGAGGAACTTACCCTGTGAAAAGAGCAATCCAGCATGCACTATTTGCACTGATTTCGATAATGCTGGTTGCCTGCGGCCCAACACCGCAGACGCAACTTCCCTCAGCCGTCAAAAGCTGGACCCTGCCAGTCATGACCGCGTCCGCGAGGGCACCGATCGAGTACACGGCGGTCGGTTCGGTGGTGTCCGATCAGCGCGTCGAGGTCGCATCGAGACTGAACGGCTATATACGCGAAATCCTGGTGCGGGAGGGTGACCGGGTGCGGCGCGGGCAGGTGCTCGCCCGGATCGACGCGGCGGAGGTGGACGGCGGCATCCGTCAGGGGCGGGCGGCGGTCAGCGCGACAGAAGCAGCGTTCCGCGATGCACAGATCGACATGGAGCGCTTTCAGCGTCTTTACGAGCGCGGCAGCGTCTCCGAGAACGAACAGCGCAAGGTACGCCTCAAGTTCGAGACCGCCCGCGAAGCCTTGAATCAAGCGCGTGCCGGCTACGACACGGCGCTCGCGCAGCGAGCCTATGCTGAGATCACGAGCCCCGTGGACGGCGTGGTGGTGGCGCGTTTCAAGCGGGCCGGCGACCTCGCCGTGCCCGGCGTACCGCTCTTGACCGTGGAGTCGGGGCGGACCCTGCTGTTTGAAACCTTCGTGGCCGAAAGCCAGGTCGCCGCCATTGCTGTCGGCAAGCCGGTCGAGGTCAGGATTGACGGCCTGACAACCCCTCTGAAAGGCACGGTGAGCCGGGTGGTCCCCTCTGGCGACCCCGCCACCCGCAGCTACCAGGTGAAAATTGCCCTGCCCGAGACGCCGGGGCTGATGGCGGGCATGTTCGGGCGCGCGGCCTTTGCCAGGGGGGAAAGCCAAGCGCCGGTGGTGCCCAGGCAGGCGCTGGTCGAGCGCGGAGGCTTGCGCGGCGTATTCGTGGTGGATGGCGAAGGCCGGGCGCACTTTCGCTGGTTGCGCATCGGGCGCGAATGGCCGGACCGGGTCGAGGTGACATCCGGCCTGCAGGCCGGCGAGCGCCTGGTGGCGGCAGCCGAACCCGCCCTGCGCGACGGCGACCAGATCACCCCCGCGAAGGAGGCGCGATGATCGGCCGCAGGCTCAATAGCGCCGGCCGTCTGGCGGAGCTTTTTGTCACCTCCAGGCTGACCGTGCTATTCATGCTGGCCTGCACGCTGCTGGGAGTGCTGGCCGTGACGCTGACCCCGCGCGAGGAAAACCCCCAGATCGTGGTGCCCGGCGCCGAGGTGCGGGTGTTGTTGCCCGGCGCTTCCGCCGAGGAAGTGGAGGAGCTGGCGATCCGCCCCCTGGAGGGCATCGTCAAGCAGATTCCGGGCGTCGATCACACCTATGCCACCGCCGTGAACTCGATGGGCGTGCTGATGGTGCAGTTCAAGGTCGGCCAGGACAAGGAGAAATCCTTGGTCAAGCTCTACGACCGCGTACTGGGCCAGCGCGACCGCCTGCCTCCCGATGCCGGCAATCCGCTGATCAGGAGCGTGGACGTGGACGACGTGCCGATCGTCACCGTGACCCTGGCCTCGGAGAAATACGACGACTATGCCCTGAAGCGGCTGGCCGACCGCATGATGGAGGGGCTGCGCAGTCTGGAGGCGGTATCGGCCACCTACGTCAAGGGCGGGCGCGACCGCGAGATGCGCGTCGAGCTGGATCCCGAGCGCCTACAGGCCTTCGGCGTGACGCTGGACCAGGTGCGCGCCTTCCTGGCGGCAGGCAATGTCTCCGCCCCGCTGGGCACGGTGGTGCAGCAGGGACAGAACCGCAACGTGTTCCTCGATGGCTTTCTCGCCTCGGCGGAGGATCTGAAGCGCCTGATCGTCGGCAATCACGCGGGTCGTCCGATCTATCTGGGCGACGTGGCGCATGTCGTCGACGGTCCGCCCGACGAGCGGGAGAAACTGACCCGCTTCGCCTTCGGCCCGGCGGATGCGCGCTTCGGTAAAACGCAGCAGCCGGAGATACCGGCGGTGACCCTGGCAGTCGCCAAGAAACGCGGCAGCAACGCGGTATTCGTCGCCAACGACGTGCTCGGGCGCATCGAGTGGATGCGGGCGCAATTCGTGCCGCCCGGGGTCGAGCTCATCGTCACCCGAAACGACGGCCAGAAGGCCGACGCCGCCGTGAACGGGCTGATCGAGCACCTGGGCATCGCGGTGCTCACCGTGTTCCTGGTGACGGCCGTCTTCCTGGGGCTGAAGGAGGCGCTGATCGTGGGGGTGACCGTGCCGCTGATCCTGGCGCTGACGCTGGGCGCCGTCTACCTCTTCGGCCTGACCATCAACCGCGTCACCCTGTTCGCCCTGATCCTATCGCTGGGGCTGCTGGTCGATGCCGCCATCGTCGTCATCGAGAACATCCACCGCCACTACAGCCGGCTGGGCGACAAAGACAAGCGCCAGGTCACGGTGCAGGCCACCAACGAGATCGGCAACCCTACCAACCTGGCGACCCTGGCCGTGATGCTGGTGTTCGTCTCGCTGGTGCCGATGCTGACCGGTATGCCGGGGCAATATTTCTACCCGGTCGGCTTCAGCGTGCCCGTCGCCATGGCCGCCTCGCTGCTGGTGGCCTACAGCATCGTCCCCTGGGCAACAAACCGCTGGCTGAAGCCGGGCGAGGTGCATGAGATGGAGGACCACGATGCCGGGGACCGGCTGCACCGCTTCTACCATGCCGTGATGGCGCCCCTGGTGGACAGCCCGCGGCGGCGGCGAGGCGTTTTCCTGCTGGTGGGCCTGGCGATTGCGCTGTCCCTGCTGCAGCCACTGTGGCAGTTCGTGCGCCCGGCCGGCGTGAGCGGCCCGCAGGCCTGGTTCGGCGTCGAAATGGCCATGATGCCCAAGGACAGCAAGAACACCTTCAACATCACCATCGATATGCCGGAAACCGCCCCGGTGGAGGACACCGACCGGCTCGCCCGCGAAATCGGCGTCCTGCTGCGCCAGAACCCCTACGTGCGCGATTACCAGAGTTGGATCGGCGAGGCCGGCATCATCGATTTCAATGGCCTGCTGCGCGGCGCCGGCGGCAAGGCGGGTCCGCATGTGGCGGAAATCCGCGTGAACCTGATGGACAAGGCGGCGCGCAGCAAGACCTCGATCGACATCGTGCGCGAGTTGCGTCCGGTGGTGCAGGCCATCGCTGCCCGCTTTCCCGGCAGCACCGTGCAACTGGTGGAAGACCCGCCGGGGCCGCCGGTGCACGCCACCATCCTGGCCGAGATCTACGGGAAGGACCCGCAGCAGTTGCGCGCGCTCTCCGGGCAGGTCAAGGCGGCTTTCCAGCAGACCTACGACATGGTGGAGGTGAACGATTCAGAGGGGGAAGACGTGTACCAGTACCGCCTGGCGGTCGACCGGGAAAAGGCGGCACTGTCCGGAATAACCAGCGCCGAGGTGGCCGTCGCGCTACGCCGTCTGATCGACGGCGAGGAGATGGGGCGCGCCCACATCCGGGGCGAGAAGAATCCCGTTCCCATCCGTTTGCAGATTCCCCGTCGCCATCAGATCGACCCCGCCGTGCTGTCGCAGGTGTCTCTGACCAACCGGCAGGGCCAGCGGGTGCCGCTGTCCGAACTGGTGCGGGTGATTCCGGCCTGGGCCGACCGGCCCATTCAGCACAAGGATAGCGAGCGGGTCAGCTACGTCGGCGGAGAACTCGAAACCACCGCCCCCGTCTATGCCGTGCTCGACCTTGACCGGCGGCTGGACGGTCTCGTGCTCGCCGATGGCAGCCGGCTCACCACCGGCAACTTGCGCCTCAACCCGGTGGCGCCGGACACCATCGGCGGCTACCGCCTGCTGTGGGAAGGCGAGCTGCGCATGACGCTGGATACCTACCGCGACATGCTGGGCGCGCTGGGACTGGCGCTCACCTTCATCTTCCTGGTGCTGGTGGCCTATTACCAGTCATTCAGTCTGCCCCTGGTCGCCATGGCGGCGATCCCCCTGGGGCTGGTGGGCATCTATCCGGGGCACTGGCTCATGGGACAGCCGTTCACCGCCACCTCCATGATCGGCGTCATCGCCCTGGCCGGCGTGGTGGTGCGCAACTCGCTGCTCATCATCGATTTCGTTCTGGACTACCAGCGCCAGGGCATGGGGCTGCGGGAAGCCATCCTCGAAGCTGGGGCTGTGCGCCTGCGGCCCATCCTGCTGACCGCCCTGGCCATCGTGCTTGGCAGCGCGGTGATGCTCAGCGATGCGGTGTTCGGCGGCCTGGCCATCTCGCTGATATTCGGCACGCTGGCCTCCACCGTGCTCACCCTGATCGTCATCCCGCTGCTCCTTTACTTGCTGCTCAAGCGCAAGCAGCAGGGGCAAGTGGAAACAACAACGTCAATGGAACAAGGAAAACCATGATACGCAAGCATCGTTCACGGAAATTTCGCGGCGCGCTCCTGATCGCGGCACTGATCGCGGGCAACGCCGCCGCCGAATCCCTGCAGCAGGCGTGGGACACCGCCCTGACCGTGGATCGCGGCCTCAAGGCCGCGCGGGAAAACACGGCCGCGAGTGCCGAACAGGTGCAGGTGGCGAAGTCCGCCCGCCTGCCCAATGTCGCGCTGGAGGCGGGCTATACCGCCCTCGACAAGACGCCGGCGGCCAAGGCCGAGTTTTTCGGCCAGTCGCTGCAGATGCCACTCTCCCAGCGCGATAGCACCGCCTACAAGGCCATGGCGACTCTGCCGCTCTATACCGGCGGGCGCATCGAGCGCGGCATCGAGGCCGCCACTGCTGCGCTCGATGCGGCCAGGCTGGGCGAAACCGGCGACGAGCAGAATCTCAAGCTGCGCGTCGCCGAAGCCTACGTCAACGTGCTGCGCGCCGGCCGCATGCTGCACGTGGCCGAGCGCCATGTGCAGAGCCTGGAAGCCCATGCGCGCGATGTTGAGAACCTGCACGGGCAGGGCATGGTGTCGAAAAGCGATCTGCTGTCGGCGCAGGTGGCCCTGGCTGATGCGCGGCAGAAGTCGCTGCAAGCCGCCAACGCCGTGGACCTGGCGCGGGCGGCCTACAACCGGCTGCTGGGGCGGCCGCTGGAGCAGGCGGTCAGCCTGGACGAACTGCTCCCGCCCGACAGCGACTCGCCCCTCGCCGGACTCACCGCGCGGGCGCTGGAGAAGCGCAGCGAACTGGCCGCGCTCGCGCGGCAGATCGAGGCCCTGCGTCATCAGGCCGGGGCCGTGCGCGGGGAGAATCTGCCCCAGGTAGCACTCTCGGGCGGTTACGGCTATCAGGAAAACCGCTATCAGGTGCATGAAGGGCAGTGGATGGTCACCCTGGGCGCCAAATGGAATGTGTTCGATGGCGGTGTGGTGAACCACCGCGCCAGTGCCGTCGAGCGTCAGGCGGCGGCGCTCTCGGAGCAGCGCGAGGACCTCGTCTCCGTGGTTGCGCTGCAGGTACGCCAGGCGTGGCTGGATGTGGCGGAGACCAGGAAGCGCCTGGCGGTCACTGCTTCCGCCATCGCCCAGGCGGAAGAAAACCTGCGCGTGGTGCGCGACCGCTACGCCAACGGCCTGTCCACCCATACCGAGGTGCTGGATGCCGAAACCCTGCGCGCAACGAGCGAAGCCAACCACGCCGCCGCGCTCTATGACGCCGCGCTGGCCGGCCTGCGCCTCAGGCGCGCCGTGGGGGAACTATGAACGAAAGGATCGCCGACATGAAAAAAAACATTCCTTCAACCTGGCTCGCAGCGGGCCTGGCCTTGCTGATCCTGCTGGCGACAGCGGCCTGGTGGTTCTGGCTGCGCACCCCGCCGTTGCCGGCGGGCCTCATCCAGGCCAACGGCCGCATCGAGGGGGATCATTTCGTCGTCGCCGGCAAGGTGCCGGGCAAGGTGGCCGAACTCCTGGCCCGCGAGGGCGATACCGTCGAGCGCGGCAAGGTACTGCTGCGGCTGGACGATGCCCAGGTGCGCGCCAAAGTGGATCAGGCGCGCCAGGCGGCGGCAGCGCTGCAAGCCCAGGTGCAGGCGGCACAAACCGGGCTCGAAGTGGCGCGCAAGGACCTGCCGCTCGCCATCCAGACCGCCGAGGCCAACCTCGCCCACGTCCGTGCGCAACTGGCTTCGGCCCGTTCCAGCGCCGGCCAGGCCGCGCGCGACGCCGAGCGCTTCCGCCGGCTTGCCGAGTCGGGCACGGTGGATCGCCACCGCTACGAGCAGATGGCGTTGGCGAGCGAAGTCGCGGCTAATCAGGCACGTTCGGCGGAAGAAGCGGTGAGGGTGGCGGAACGGCAGCTCGCCCAGGCCCGCCTGGGCGATGAACGACTGCGCGCCAAAGAAGCCGAGATCAAGGCCCTGGCCGCCCAGCTCGACCAGGGGCGGGCGGGATTGGCGGAGGCCGAAAGCGTGCGCGCCGATCTCACCATCGCCGCGCCAGCCTCCGGCATCGTCACCCAGCGCCTGGTCAACGCCGGCGAAGTCGTGGCGGCGGGGTCGCCGCTGTTCGACATCGTCGATCTCGACCGGCTCTATCTCAAGGTCTATGTGCCGGAAAAAGACATCGGCAAGGTGCGCCTGGGTTTGCCGGCGCGCATCTACACCGATGCCCTGCCGGACGAGCCGCTGGCGGCGACCGTGCGCTACATCGCCTCGCAGGCCCAGTTCACGCCCAAGGAAGTGCAGACGCCGGACGAGCGCGTGAAGCTGGTGTACGAGGTGCGCCTTTATCTGGACGTCAACCCGAACCATCGCGCCACGCCGGGCTTGCCGGCCGATGCCGTGATCCGCTGGCAGGAGGATGCGCCGTGGGCGAAACCACAGTGGTGAATGACGATGCGCCCGTGGTGCGGGTGCAGGACTTCGTCAAATGCTACCGCAAGCTGACGGCGGTGGCGGGCGTCAGCCTCGACATCCGCCGCGGCGAGATCTATGGCCTGATCGGGCCTGACGGCGCCGGCAAGAGCAGCCTGATGAAAGCCGTCGCCGGCGTGCTCGCCTTTGAGGGCGGCCATGTCAAAGTCTTTGGGCAGACCATCGACTCCGAAGCGGCGGCGGAACGGGTCAAGGGCCGCCTCGGTTTCATGCCGCAGGGGCTGGGGCTCAACTTGTACCCGGAACTATCGGTGGAGGAAAACATCGATTTCTTCGCCGAATTGCGCGAAGTCTCCAAGACCGAGCTCATCGAGCGCAAGCGTAAGCTGCTGGCCATGACGCGCCTCTTCAAATTCCGCGACCGGCCGATGAAGCAGCTCTCCGGCGGCATGAAGCAAAAGCTGGGCTTGGTCTGCACGCTGATCCACGAACCCGATCTCATCATTCTCGATGAGCCCACCACCGGCGTCGATCCGGTCTCGCGCCGCGACTTCTGGGCCATCCTCACCCAACTGCTGCGCGAGCGCGGAGTGACGGCCCTGGTGTCGACGGTCTATCTCGACGAGGCCGAGCGCTTTGCGCGCCTGGCGCTGATGTTCGGCGGCCGGGTTGTCGCGGAAGGCGTGCCTGAAGTCATCCTGAATGCGGCGCCGGGTGTGGTGGTCGAACTCGTCGCCACGCCACAGGTCGAGGCGCTCGCCCGCCTCAAGCCGCGCTTTCGGCAGATCGAGGCGGCGGGATCGCGGATTCGCGTCTTCGACCCCGAGTCGGAACCGAATGCCGCCCTTGGCGAAATCCGCGCCCTGCTCGATGGCCTGGCCGTCGAGCAGGCAGCCGCCCTGATCCCTAGCCTGGAGGACGCCTTCATCGCCCTGTTGCAGCACCAGCCGGGTGTCGAGGAAGAGGAAATCTCGGTCACGCGCTGGCTGGATGGCGATCCGCCGCCGGGCGATGGCGTAGCCATCGAGGCGCGGGGTCTCATACGCGACTTCGACCACTTCCGCGCCGTTGACGATGTCAGTTTCACCGTGCGGCAGGGGGAGATCTTCGGCCTGTTGGGCGCCAACGGCGCCGGCAAGACCACGGTCATCAAGATGCTCACCGGCATCCTGCCGCCCACGGACGGACAAGGCGCGGTGGCGGGGGCGGACATGCGCCGCGCCGGCCAGGCCATCAAGGAGCGCATCGGCTATGTGTCGCAGGCGTTTTCCCTGTATCAGGACATGACGGTGCGGGAGAACCTGCGGCTGTTTGCCCGCATTTACGGCGTGCCGGGCAGTCGTCTGGTTGAGCGTATCGGCCGCGTGGTGGCGCTGGCGGGACTCTCCGGGGTCACAGCCCAGCTTGTCAGCAAGTTGCCCATGGGCATCTGCCAGCGCCTCGCCTTGGCCTGCGCCCTGGTGCACGGGCCGCGCGTGTTGTTCCTCGATGAGCCGACCTCCGGCGTGGACCCCGTCGGTCGGCGCCGTTTCTGGGAAATCCTGGTGCATCTGGCGCGCATCGACCGGGTGGCCATTCTCATCACCACCCATTACATGAGCGAGGCCGAACATTGCGACCATCTGGCGCTGATGCATGCTGGCCGCGTCATCGCCGACGATACTCCGGCCGCGCTCAAGGCAGCACTGCAACAGGAGGCCGGGCAGGTGCTCGACATCGCCGCCGAGCCGGTTCTGTCGGCACTGGAAGCGTTGGAGCACGCAGGGTTTCCCGACGCCGCCCTGTTCGGCAAACGTATCCATCTGCTGGCAGCGGATGTCACGGCAGCCGAGGCGCGTATTCGCACGCTGTTTAGCGAAAAGCGAATACGCTTGCTGGACATCGCACCCCGCACTCCGAGCCTGGAAAACGTGTTCGTGCATCGGATTCTGCAACAGGAACGGCAGGAGGCATCCGCATGAATGTCCGGCGCATCGTCGCGCTGGCCTACAAGGAATGGCGCGAGATTCTGCGTGACCGGCTGTTCTTTGCTCTGGCTTTCGTGGTGCCGGCGTCCTTGATGCTGCTATTTGGCTACGGTCTCACCCTCGACGTGGAGCACATCCCCTTCGCGGTGGTCGATCAGGACAAGAGTGCCATGAGCCGCGATTACCTGCATCGCTACATCGACTCGCGCTACTTTGACTACAAAGGGGACGTCGCGAGCGAGCGCGAGTTGGCGCCGCTGCTCGCCGACAGCCGCGTCCGGCTCGCCATCGTCATCCCGCCGCGCTTCCAGGAAAACCTGATGTCCGGGCAGGCGGTGGCGGTACAGACGCTGATCGACGGTACCTTCCCGTTCCGCACTTCCAGCAGCAAGGGTTACGTGGTCGCCATCAATGCGGCTTTCAACGGTGAACTGCTGGGAAGTTACATTTCGCGCCGGTTCGGCGTGTCTTTGGAAACGGCGCAAGCCATGGCGCAGCCGGTCGCGGTGCAGCTTCGTTATCTCTATAACCAGGAGGTGAAGAGCGTCTGGACCATCGCGCCCGTACTGATGATGTTCGTGCTGATGATTACCCCCCCTTTCCTGACCGCGCTGGGCGTGGTGCGCGAAAAGGAGAATGGCTCCATCTACAACATCTATGCCTCGACCGTGACGCGCGGCGAGTTTCTGATCGGCAAGCTCGCACCCTACGTGGGTATCTCGGTGATCAATTTTCTGATTCTCTGGCTCATGGCCGCTGCGCTGTTCGGCGCCCCCTTCAAGGGCGATCCGTTGTTCTTCTTCCTCGCCTCGGTGGTCTATGTGACCTGCACCACCGGCATCGGCCTGCTGGTGTCGCTCTTCGTGCGCACCCAGGTGGCGGCGATGATGCTCACTGTTATCGTCACCATTGTCCCTTCGGTTCTGTACTCGGGCCTTTTGGTGCCCATCGCATCAATGGATCCGGCCGGGCAGTTTGAGGCCCATCTGTTTCCTGCCATGTATTACGCTGACATCGTTCTCGGCAGTTTTCTCAAGGGCGTAGGTATTGAACAGTTGTGGGGCAAGGTGCTGGCCCTGCTGATCTACGCTGTCGTGCTGTGGACGGCGAGCTTCCTCATGTTTCATAAGAGGCCGAAATCATGAACGGCGACCCGGCAGAAAGCCGCGCGCGGCTTTACCTGTGGTGGTCGCGGCTCGCAGCGATGACGATGAAAGAACTGATCCAGTTCGGGCGCGATATGCTGCTGCTGATCGCCATCGTCTATCTGTTTGTCTTCGACACCTATATGGCGGGCAACGTCAGCATGCAGTTGAATCACGCCGTGGTGGTGGTGCATGACGCCGACCATAGCGCTGCCTCGCGCGAGCTCGCCTATCGCTTCCGCCCGCCCTACTTCAAGCTGGGCGGCGAAGTGCTGGACAACCGCGAAGGGCAGCGCCTGCTGGATCGGGGGCAGGCGCTGGTGGTGCTCGACATCCCGCCCGATTTCGAGCATGACATCAGGAAGGGAAAACCGGTTGACGTGCAGGTGCAGGTAGATGCCAGCAACACCGTGCTGGGCTTTCTCGCCTCCAGCTACGCCACGCAAATCATCGGGCAGTACAGTTTCGATCAGGCACTTGCCCGCCTGGGCGTCACCGAGCGTTCGATGCAGAACGTGCCCATGATTCGCGACGAACACCGCGTCTGGTACAACCCAAACCAGAAAGACGCATGGTTCATGCCCATCGCCGAACTGCTCACCGTCATCACCATCATGGCCATCATGCTGCCCGCTGCCGCAGCCGTGCGCGAAAAAGAGCGCGGCACCATCGAACAGTTGCTGGTGTCCCCCCTGACGCCGATCCAGATCCTCCTGCCCAAGGTCATCGCCATGACCCTGGTCATCCTGCTGGGCACCGCAGTGAGCCTGTTCTTCGTACTGCACGGGATGTTCGATGTGCCGATGAAGGGCAGCCTCGCGCTCTTCTTCGCAGTGACTACGCTCTATACCTTCACCACTGCGGGGCTTGGCCTCTACATCGCCACCCTGAGCCGCAACCTCGCCCAGGCGGCCATGCTCGCGATCCTCGTACTGATGCCGATGATCTTCCTCTCCGGCGCGTGGACCCCGCCGGAAGCCATGCCTGCCGGGATGCGAACGGCGATGTTTTTATCGCCGCTCTACTACTTCATCGAGATGGGCTACGGCATCCTGTTGAAGGGCGCGGGGCTGGCTGTGCTGTGGGATTCGCTGCTGGGCCTGGCGCTGCTCGGGATGGTGATCTTCGCCTTTGGCGTCTGGCGCTTCAAGCAGCAGTTCGGATAGGGAAAGGACCTTGCCGTCCCCCACCGGCAGGGCGATGATCTGGCCCGGCGCCGCGCCGGCGGAACGCGCGCTCACGCTTATCGTGTTTCGCGGTCGACGTCGGCGTCGAAGCTGGCCTCGGACATTTCGCTTGTCTGACGCCGCGGATAGGTAGCGGCGAAATCGGCGACTATCTGCGCCAGCGGCATGTCATAGAAGCTGCCTCGCTGGTGCACGTATTCCATGTGCCGCCGGCCCTCACGGTCGAACGGGTGGTAGAGCGAATCAGCGCGGCCGTCCCAATCGATGGGTAGTAGGCCGAAGCGCTCGCATAGCTCAATGTTGAACGCCGGCGTAGCCTTGACCCAGGTACCATCGAGCCACAGTTCGCAGTAGCCGTGCCAGATGAAAAGGTCGGTTTGCATCATCTGCCGCATGCGCTCTGTCGACAGATGGTTACGTACGTCGGCGTAACCGACGCGCGCAGGAATTCCTGCAGCGCGCGCCGCGGCGGTTAGCAGTGCCGCCTTCGTCACGCACCATCCGACTCCGGTCTCCAGCACCCGGCTTGCCTGCATGCCGGCGGGCGAGAGGTCGATTCGGTACGGGTCGTAGCGGAAGCCATCGCGCACGGCGTAGTACAGCGAGATGGCCCGCTCGCGTTCATTCGCGCCTCTGGCGCTGAGATGCGCAAACGCGATCACGCCGGGGTGGTCGCTGTCGATCAGCGGCGTCGGGGCCAATGCGGCCGCAGAAGGGTTATCGATCATCGGGGTGTTCTCCAGTTGGATGGTGAGCGTTCCAATACAGTTGCCACTTGGGATTGCGATCCACGAAATAAACGCTCAACGTCTTCAGCGAGTCTTATGAAAGTGTCATAGCGCAGAACGAGGAAATGCCGCAGAAAACGCCTCAGCCTGTAAGCAGGAAGTTCCCACTGCCAACTGCGACTATTCGCTCTGGGCTTTCCTGCCAAGCCTCGACCCGTACGTTGGCAACCCGGCCACCCACGCGCAAAGGTCGAACGGCTGCCCAAGTATCCAGCACCTTCGCGCTGCGCAAATAGTCGATTCGGAAGTCAACCAGTTTTGGTAGGCCAATTGATCCATTTGTCCACAACAAATGCACCATGGCCGCGCATTCGAGAAAACCCGCCACCGCGCCACCGTGCATTGCGGGCAATCTGGGATTTCCGATCAACCGAGTCGATGTGGGCAAGAAGAACAGCGGGTCTTGCCGGTCCAATTCCAGGCGCATGCCCAGAGTTTGCGCAAAGGGCATCGCCGCGATCAGGGGTGTCCCATCGCGGCTCGCCTTTGCGGCGGAAAGGGCATCAAACAGTGACGTCACGCAGAATCTCCGGAGCGTTTGGCAGCAAGCCGCTTGTAAAAATGAACACGCCGACCGCAGTCGCGATCGGGCGATCCGGCGTGTCGTCGTAGAGGTGCCCGCGAACGAATGCGAACTGGTCGCTGACCTCGTGGCAGCACGCAACACAGGTAACGGCCACACCCGGTTGGCTTGGACGCATGTAGTCAATGCGCAGGTCCAGCGTCGCGAATGCCCGATGCGTCGTCAACCGGCGAAACACCGCGAAACCAAACGTGTTGTCTGCAAGCGCGGCCAGAGCGCCGCCGTGCATCGACTGCGTATGCAGATCGCTGGCCAAAGCGTCACGGTAAGGCAGACGCAACGCACAATTCAAGCCATCAACATGGCCGAACTCAATTCCGAGTTCCCGGTTGAACGGTATATTGGCCATCAGGTCGCGCCAGGGAGGCGGAGCGTTCGAAGTCATACTGAGCTATCCTGTCCGACAGGTGCTGACAAAGGCGAGCAGCACTCTACCTAGATCATAAGCTTTACTTACCAAGTGGCGCAACCCCATGGACCTTCAACGCGACAATCTCGGCTTCATGCTCTCGGATGTATGGCGCCTTATTAGGCGGGTTTTCGACGATGCACTGAAAGGCAGCGGACTGACCTTGGCTCAGGCGCGGGCACTGTTGTATATCTCCAGGCATCAAGGTATCCGGCAAGTCGAGCTGGCCGAGCTTCTCGATGTGCGGCCGATGACATTGGCCCGTCTGCTCGATGATCTTGCCGCCGCCGGACTCGTGGAGCGACGAACAGATCCAAATGATGGCCGAGTCAATCAGATGTTCTTAAGCGCGGGAGGCTTCCGCCGCATCCGGACGGTCGAAGAAGTAGCCGATGTCGTTCGAATGAGAGCCATGCGGGGACTCAACGAAGAGCAGATTGCCGGCGCCTACAAAGCCTTGCGGGCGATGCGCGACAACCTTGCGGGTACGGCTTCGTCATTTGATGAGGCTGAATCAGCGGCAGTGCATGGCAAGCGCGCCGCCGCTACCTTGCCGAGGACTATTTTGGCGACATCGAAAGCGAAATCTTCGCGCATGGGTCGCAACGGCGCTACTCGCACCCCGGGTCGCTAAGTTCCGGGCATCCCGCGCTTATCTGGGTTATCTGGGAGGATAGAACGATGGCAAGTTACAAGATATCATGCATCACAAAGCCAAACGCGCAAAGCAGGCACGAACACATAACGCATGTGGGCGGCACTGCTGATGCAGACGGTAGTGGATGGAAGAACACACGCGAGAACGTTGTAAGTTTCATTAAAGCGAAGACTCATACTTTTTACACGTCAGTTGGCGGCAACACCGCGGAGGTTGGTGTTCATCCAGACCTACTATCCGGTGTGTACGGACTTGGACGTCACATTCCCGGTGTGATCAGATTGAGCGCCTCACTCACACCCGCGACTTTGTGTGCTCCGGCTTGGCTTCAAACTTTGCCCATTGTGTGAGACCTGCTATCGAACTGCCGCTCCTGTTATAAACTTGCCATGGGGCTCACCAAGCATTTGTTTAGCGCCTCCTCTGTAGAATTGAATTGCGCAATACAGCGTGAGGCGGTCTGCGGTGGAGGTCGCAGCACTACGAAAATCCCGGAGCCGGGTGGTTTCCGGGTGGTTACGTACTGTAATGCGTTGATTTAATTATGACGGCAGCGGCCTGCAAAGCCGTGTACGCCGGTTCGATTCCGACCCCCGCCTCCAGTTTCCAGTTTCCAGTTTCCCACCTTACGCAATTCCATCTAAGTCAATAGGATAGGCACAATCGAGCCGAAATTCTGGTTCGTCGCTATCCCGCTTCGATGGGCCTCGGGCCACCTCATTTTGGTGGCCTTGCCACCTCATTTTCGGCCTACTGGCCGTTGGAGAGGCTAAAACCCGATCGCAATACGTCAAGTCAACCACCCAACCACCTTGGAGACTTACGTATATGCCCATCCTCACCCCGGCGTCTCCCAGTTTCTCAGAAGGCACCGAGAGGAACCATACAAGCAGACGCTCAACCTTTGCAATGAGCGGGGACCTAGCGAAAGCTAATCAACCAGCCCGGCCGACAGAGAGATGACGAGGGAACGAGAAATCCGAACGACGCGCAAAAAATCAGCTGCCGGTGCCGGCGTCCACAGGTGCATCCGCTTTCGTTGACAGACTGCGTTCTTCTTTATGACGATCGGTGGAGATTTCGACGGCGATAGCGGCGGCTTGCTCGGCGGGCATGCCTTCGGCCCGGCGCTCATACTCCTCTTCACCGCGGTCGTCGCGTTCCCTGATCTCTACATCCTCTGCCTGCTCCAGCTGCCCCGGTAGCTCGACCCGCAGTTCCTCGATGAGCATCAGCACCGCCGCCGCCACCGGAAGGGAGAGAAGCGCCCCGGGGATACCCGACAAAACGGCTCCCGCCAAAAGCGAGAAAAGGATCACGGACGACGGGAGACGCAGCGCGTGTCCATAGACTCGGGGAATGATCACGCGGCTCTCAAGTTCCTCGTAGGCGAGCATCAGCACGAGCACGACGATAATAACGGCGGGGCCGCGGGAGAGAGCTGCCGCCGCTGCGGCTCCCACCGAAAGCAGGCCGCCGATGTAGGGCAGGACGTCGGCAACACCCGCGAACACCGCAATAGCCAAAGCGTTAGCAATACCGCAGGCCGTCAGGAGACAGAACACGAAGATGGCGATTAAAGCCGAAGTGATCACCTGCCCGCGGATGTAACCGCCGACGATGGTTTCCAGGTTGAGCATGACCCGGGAAAGCCGGATGTGGTGGGACATGGGAACCACCAGGAAAAGACCCCCTCGCAGCCGATCCCGGTCGATCATGATGTACAGGGCGAGAAATACCGAACTCATGATATACGCGAAGATCGCGGCGACGCGGCGGGAGAATTCGATCGCATCCGAGGCGGTCACCGTTACCAGATCGCCGAAGCGGAGGTTGCGAAGTAGTTCTGCCAAAGGGCTGGTCAGGTTGGACCCCGCCAACCAGTCCGCCAAGTGTGCCCGCAAGGTGGGCTCCTGGCCAAGAAGGTTCGTCGCCTGCGCGAATAGTGATGGAATCGTCATGGTGATGACGAGAACGGTGGCCACCACGAGCCCGGTGAAAACGATCGCGATGCCCAGACCCCGGCGCATGCGCCGCTGTTCGAGCCACCGGACCGCCGGACTTATGGTGCCGACGATGATGAGCGCTGCCACGAGTACCAGAATCACCGGTAACAGCTGGTTCAGCATCCACAGGCCGGGGACGAGGAGTCCCAGAATGACGAGAGTGCGGGGAGAGAGCTCGATGCGAATCGTCCGGCGCCGATCCTTTCTCGGAGGAAATTCAGCGGGTCCTTGAATTGGCACTATATTGTCTCCGTTCCTGCGGGCGCCATATACCTAAGCCATCCCGGTGCTGACCTGATGGCCACCAGCATTCATTCCAGCGCATTCGACCATGTTGACTACCCGATCCGTGCTATTCGATTCGGTGCGCGTGTCCTGAGATTGATTGGCCGCATACGCGATGATAGTACGGACAGACTATATTACCCGCCGAGTGTCTGATCCTGGTTCTTAAACCAGGCGAGTGCGTGCTCAAAATGCTGCGGCTCAAAATCGGGCCAATACTCATCCCTGACATAGAAATCCGCATAGACCGATTGCACCGGGAGAAAGCCGCTCAATCGACGTCCTCCACCCCAGCGTACAATTAAATCCAAACGTGAAATTTCATCCGAACGCAGGCCGCGGTTTTTAAGACCGGCCAGATCCCATTCCCAACCATAGTTCACAAGAAGATTCACCTTCATGCCGGCACCCTGGCGCTGCCGGAATTCTTTTAAGGCTTTCGGGAATTGCGTCGAGGTCTCATCGCCGACCACAAGCAGAGCCGCTCCACGGCGTGCAATCTCGAAAGCGAATGCAACGGACGCTTCACTGAATGCATGTTTCTGGATGGGAGGCCGCTTGGTGTTGTCCTGGGTAAAGCAGTAGATCGAAGTTTCCTCGATTCCGTATTCTTTACATTTCTCGTACAGGAGCAATCCCGGGTTGATGCCATGTGCATATCCAGATTCCTTGGGCAAGCCATGAATCACGGCCCAGCGGCGATTTCCATCTGGAATGAAACCGACGTGACGCGGAATATTACTTTTCGCCATTGCAAACCTTCTTCCTACATGATGTCGCGCCATACGATACGATCATTATCATTACGCACCGGTCGGCAATATGGGCAACACGCGGATCTGGCAGGTTAGGCAACGCGTGGCCCTCGGATCGGCTTTCAGCCGCGCCCGGCCGATCTCCCCGCCACAGTCGTTGCAGATGCCGTAACTGCCGTCGCGGATGCGCGCAAGCGCAGCCTCAATTTCCTGCAATTTCTGCCTTTCGTGGATCACCAAGGGCAGGTCCATTGCGGCAACTGCGTCGGCGGGGGCATCATTTTCGGCGATCTTGGTCTGGTTAGCGGAATCGAGGCATTTGCCCGAGACGGCGATTTGATCGCGCACCTCGCCGAGCAAATGCCGGCGTTGCGCTTGCAGCAGCGCGTTGAATTCAAAACAATGTATGTTGGACATGATTGACACATTTCGAGAGTGGCGAAAGTTTGCCGCAGCCACTGAACCGCGGGGTCGTTTGACTGAGATCAGCCAAACATGACAGCCTTAGGCGATTGGGCAAATCTGCCCGGCGCACAGTCAGCTCACTATTCCGTCGTTTTGCCGTCGAAGTGCTCGCTGTCGGCCTCCGCCTCGGCGCGGGTATGGTGGACGACGCCATCCCGATGATTCGGCGGCGCATAGAGCGTATAGAGCTTCAGTGGATCACTGCCGGTATTGATGATGTTGTGCTTCGTCCCGGCCGGGACGACTACCGCGAAGCCGGCGCGGATCGCCGTCCGAACGCCATCGAGAACCGCCTCACCAGTCCCTTGCTCGACGCGAAAGAACTGGTCGAGCTTGTGCACTTCCGCCCCGATCTCCTCTTTGGGCTTTAACGCCATGACGACTAGCTGGCAGTGCTTTGCCGTGTAAAGCACCCGGCGAAATTCTTCATTTTTGACGGCGAGTCCCTCGATGTCTTTCACAAAGCCTTTCATGGCAATTCCTTCGCAGTTTGTCTGTTGCTGAGGTCTCTGGGTTGCCTCACTTTATCCCGAACGTTCATGCCGGTATTTTCGGCGCCCGGCGTCATTCAACCCGAACCGCGCTCACTTCCGCGTCAGGTCAGCTGGAAGTGGAACGGGTCTAGTGCACGAATAACGCAATCAGAATGATGATGGGGATGGGAACGCCGAGAAAGAACAGAAGTAGTGAGCGCATTGCTTCCTCCGATATGAGATGTTTGAATCCGTGGTCAAGCGTCGCGACGCCGCCCGCCGTAAGTGGCCGCCAGGCTGGCGCAGAATGCACCGATGAGCAGCGAGATGAAGAGCCACAGCGTCGCATAAGCGGACGCCTTGCGTCCCTTTTCAGCAGCGTCTTTCGCCGCGGCTTCCGCGTCACGCAGTTTTGCCTGCACGCGTGCATACGCATCACTCACTCGTTTCTCTGCGGCCTCCTGCGCCAGGCCGGTGCGTTGAGCGACAACCTGGCCGACATACCGAAGGTCATCCGCCGGCAGAGGGCCCGAGCGAAAGGCGTTCATGAAGATGCGGGCAACTTCGGACCCGGCAATGGCTGGCTCCGCAGCATGTCCTGACATGGCGCCGTTTCCAGCGGGGGCAGAGGCGGCTGCAGCCGCGTTCACGTCCTTTCGGAACAGGGAATCGACGAAGTAGCCCATCGGCCCACCGTCATCGTCAGACTTCGCCATCCCGGACCCGGCCGCCGCAGCGGCGGTGGCGACGCCACCAGCCGCAGACGCCGCAGCCTGAATTCCACCACTGACCATCGACCCAATCACCGAAGTCAGCAACGCGGCGGTCGCAAGCGACGCGACGGCCCAGGCGAGAAAGCCGTGAGCAGTGTCGCGGAAGTAGACTTCGTCCGTATGAACTGCAAGCCACCTGGTTCTCAGCCTGCCGGCGAGGTAGCCCCCCATTCCAGATGCAACGATTTGCGAAAAGGTGATCCAAAGGATGGCTGATACGCCGACGGTCGCTGCGTTTACGCCATGGTGCGCCCATGGCGACACCGAGGACAGCCCCAAACCAATACCCAACATCAACATGATCAACGACAGGGCAGCGGCTGCAGCGGCCCCGGCCACTATGGCGCCCCACGACACTGCGCTTGCATGCTCCCGGGTGTTGTCGGGGTAGACAGTTGGCGCGTCGCGTCCGCGCCCGAATTCGTCAGCTGCTGCATTGGGAAGTGCCATGATGATTCCAGATAGTGAGGTACGCAAATTATGGAGCGAGGCACCGTCACGGGGCTGTACGCTAGCGCACATAGCGGTGCATAAATTGCTGCGTCAGGCGGCAATCTGCGCTGGCAGCACTCGGTAGCAGATGAGTACCGCTTCAGAAGACCGTTATGCTTCATCGTGATCGCGTTCTGGCTCGGGCGCGAGAACAGGATCACCAACCACCACCACGGCGATCGCAGACAGCGCGATGAATGAGAAGGCACATCACACGGCCAGCAGCATTCGAGACCAAGGCGCGAGGGTTTCGCGAGCCGGGCTCGCTCATGCAGCTGCTTCGCAGCTGCCGGCGTCGTTCTACTCATCATAACTACGCATAGTTGAGATCTATGCATTGGAGTCGACTGCGCCAGTTCGCGTTTTCCGACAGCTGCCGTTGGTGTTGATTGTGGTATATGCCTGCCCTGAATTTCCGCGTCAGGCCATGTCCCGACATTGCCTTGTTGTTCCGCTGACGTTGGCCCGGGGACTGTGCGGCGCCTTGGACGCCGAATTGAGTGCCGTCAATAGCGGCAGCAGCACTTGCACTGTCTTGGCCGCTCGCGACCATGCGCCCGCGCTTCCCGGGTCGACGAGACGCTTTGGTTTACCGCGGCCAAGGACGAGATAACCCAGCGCGATGCCCCCAAGCAGTATGCCACCGAGTAATGCGGGTGAACCGATGCGGTGGCGCAGTTTCGCTCGCGCCGCTTCGTATTCGGCAAGTGCGGCAGTCCGTGCTTCGGCTACCTGTTGTTCGGCCAGTACAATTGAATCGTAACGCCTATTCATGTTGTTCCTCTCCGCCGCGAATTTGCCTCAGTTGCCGTCGCGTTCCCAGGAACAGCAAATACCTGCTCCGCTGGATCACCATCATCACGAGGCCGCCGGCGCCCGCAAAGCTGAGCAGCGCCGCGATTGAGAGCGCCCATCCCCAGCTGACGATGTCGTTCTGAACAAGAGCCAGCACGACGCAAGCAATCATCGCAAGCCACCCGGTGACCGCCAGCATAGCGGCAACGAGCGCAAGCGCCAACATCCATGCCAGGCTCAGGCCTGCCTGCCTTCGAGCGTTATCAGGGTAAGGAAACGTTCACCCAGTTCGCGCACCGAAACAATCAGGGACGAGACGGATCCTTTGGGTGCCACGGAGTGCATGTGCTTGCCTTGAGACAGCGTAGGCTGGATCAAATCGGGCGCGAGGCGGTGAACCCGTAGCCCCCTTGGACGCCGGGGTCGCATTCGAACGAACCACCTTCGCACCGTTCACAACGGCATCGCCGATTGGCGACGCGACCGCGGGCTAGCTCTTTTTGTAATCCTCAACAGCCTGCTTGACGTCACCGAGGCCCTTTTGCGTTTTGCCGGTAATCTGTTTTGAAAGCCCCTTGATCTGTTGTTCCTTGCTTCCAAGCAGCTTGCCCGCTTCTTCCTGGACTTTGCCGACAACGTCCTTCGCCGCACCCTTCACTTGGTCTTTGTTCATGTTCGCTTGCTCCTGTTATGTGCGCCACACTCAGCGCGATAAAAATATGGTCTATATCTTGCCCAGGACCAACAAAATCAGCAGGATTATCAGTATCAAGCCAACTCCGCCGCTGGGGCCATAACCCCATTCCCTGCTGTGAGGCCAGGTGGGAATCACGCCCAGCAGCGCCAGTACGAGGACGACCAGAAGTATCATTCCTATGCCCATTTGGTTCTCCTTTGTTGTCGGTATCGCCGCCAAACTCGCTTAACACCGCCTTACATTACGCATGCTAATTGTTTGCGCAATGCGTCGATGTGCGGTGGCGCACATAATCGCGCCATTTGTGAAGACTAGTTTCGGACCTAGATTGCTGATTTTCTGCGCGCACGGCTCTGACGACCTTCCCTTGGTCGGGTTCTCGCCAATCTCCACTCGAGTTGGGAATCTGTCGCCAATGCACAGCGAGCATACGGTCCTCTCTAAGGGCGCATGAACGTAGGGCCGCGTCAGCGACTTCGCCGAGCAAGTTGCTCCTAGAGGCCCGAGATGTCTCCGCGGTATGTGCGATACCGCACACAAGCGGTGTATGCTACAAAATAAAAATTGGCTTGTTATATGGCTAAGTTCGTTGATTCGGAGGCCGCTCATGCCTAGCCCCGATGACCCTCGTCAGAACCACCTTCTCTCCATCCTGCCGGCGGACGGACGCGAGCGCGTCTTTCCGCATTTAGAGCTCATTCCGATACCGCTCGGCCACGTTGTCTATGAGTCCGGCGTTCAGATGGGCTATATCATTTTCCCCACTACCTCCTTAGGGGCTACGGGAATAATCGGGTCGGCTGAACAACCGGTTCATACGTGGCCGCCTGACAGCTTTGGGTAGAAGCGGCGGTTCAGCGATATTGTAAGCAGCCTCCTGGAGTTTTATTTGGGCGGGTGCAATGCTTCGGATGATTCGTCGCCCGCCTGACCCGGCTTTGGCATTCCTATGGACTCCTCCTGTTTGGTCATGGCCCCTTGTGGATTCGCTTTGCTCTGCAAACTGGTGGGCGAATCGGCTGAGGCTGCCGGTGTTGCGGCGGGAACTGATGGATCGGTGGACGCGCCCGGAGAGGTGGTCGTCAGTGATCCGGTCGATCCTGTGGCGCCTGTCGGGCCGGCCGGCCCCGGGACGGGAGCTGTAACCACCGCCGCAGGATTCACGACAGTCGGTTTGTCGCACGCGCTCAAAGCCAGCGCGATCAGTACCGCTGAAAGCACCATCGTATATTTCATGAGAATTCCTTTTAATCGTTTGACGAAAATCACTCAAACACAAAAGCCTCGGTGACATCGAGGAAGCGGTCATCGATTCCCCTAGGGCGCATTGGATGAAGACTACGCGAGCTTTTTGTCTTCCCGCTTTGCGTCCGCCATTGCCTCCGGCTCCAGTTCCTCCGCAGAACGGTTGAGGTGAACGAATAATCCCCAGGCGGCAAGCAGTACTCCTACCCCAACCAAGATGCTCGCCGCATACGGAAGTTGCGCAGGATCTTCGTGCATGGCCCGGAATGTCGCAACGAGCCCTTCGATGGCTAGCGCGACCACGACGACCACAAAGAATCGTGACAAGAATCGCCGTACGCGAGTCGGCGCGCTGATGTCGGCGTCGCGAATGACCTCCTCCTCAACAATAGTCTCGGCAATCTGCAGCGCGACAACAGCAGCGGCTAACAGCCCCATGCCTTCGATAATTTGTTGCGCTGAAGCCCGGTCCAAGCCACCGAGAAAGGCGACCCAGCCCATGCGGGCGGCAATTGCAATGAGCATGAGTGCGGCGCAGGCAAAGAAAAACGCCATTAACACATGGACGAGTCGGAATAGGCGCATGGGAGCTTTCATTCAAACATCCTGTCACAAAAAACCGCGAGGCGGGTCGACTGCACCCTAACTCAGGCGCGTGTTCTTCCCTAACTCGGCGTCGTTGATCGCTCCGCAAGCTCCTTTCCAGCAGGTTTCGAGTCGATGACTTGAAGCCTGACTGACTCAAACTCTGCAAGTACCTCGGCGATCCGCTGGAAATAGGGCTCGAAGGACTCAACCGATAGATCTCCCCCGACAGCCTGCCTGCGCGAACCGCCTTTGAACTTCAGTTTGACCTCCTCTGTAACTATAAGGCTACGCGAACTGCTCGGCCGATTCAGTGCGCCGGCGTACATAGCGAGATTGTTTCTGCCGGAGTCAAACCGGCACTGCTAGACGATGGGGGCGGCGACACACAAACCGAACCTACTGCTACCGCGCCACATCTATCAACCGATCTAGGCCATGCGCCGCTGGTTGACCGCCAATGTTCACGAAAAAAAGACCACACCGTGATCATCTACCTGCCAGCCGCGTTGATTGCGGGAGCGTTGTGGCTGTTGCATCCAGCCAGTGCTTTCATTGTGGCGGCATGCTTCGCGTCTTTCGCGCTAGCGGCATTCCTGATTGTGCGGCTGGACCGGCACCGCGTTTCCGGCGCCTTCCCCGACTAGACTGAAAGCGCGTACCGGCGGCACCGGCTCGTGCGCTAATCGCTTGAAGAATTGCGTCTAGGTCGTATCGCCGACAACGAACAGAGCTGCTTGGGCGTTAACTATGTGTGTTGGCGGACAGACGATCGTACGCATGCGCCATAAACTTATATTCATAAAATGGCGGGCAAGCGGTACTTGCACCGTTGCGATCTTCCGTTAACTTGAAGGACACAGAAATGAACTGGGACCATATCGAAGAAAACTGGAAGCAATTCAAGGGCAATGTCAAAGAGCAGTGGAGCAAGCTCACCGATGACCAGCTCGACGCGATTGCAGGCAAGCGCGCCCCACTTGCCGGAAAAATACAGGAAACGTATGGCGTCTCCAAGGACGAAGCGGAGAAACAACTCGCCGAGTTTCAAAAGCGCATGAAAGAAATCAGCCACGTCAAGTCAGACAAAGGCGCAGACGCAACGTTACGAGGCGCGCAATGACGCTGCGCCGGACAAGGACGATGCCGATTACGTCGTGGCGAAGGAAAAGTGCGATGTTTTCTCAAGCACCGCAAAAAGGAATTGCATGAACGTAGCTCCGCCGTCGTTTCGTTTAATGCGCGCGCCATTAGCCGTATTCTTTACATTTCTCATACAACAGCAACCCCGGATTGATACCCTGGGCATATCCGGCTTCTTTCGGAAGCCCATGATCCACGGCCCAGCGGCGATTTCCATCTGGAATGAAACCGACGTGACGCGGGATGGTATTTTTCGCCATCGCAAACCTTATTCCAACACCATGTCGGGCTATCTACGACACGGAGACTATTGTTGCCCACTATTCCGTAATTAGTGGCAACACTGGAGTCTGGCAGGGCAGGCAGCGCATGGCCGCCGGATCGGCTTTCAGCCGGGTCCGGCCAATCTCTCCGCCACACACGATGCAGATGCCGTAACTGCCGTCAAGGCTTTCGCGGACGAATTTGAAAACATTTGGGGTTGGCTCATCGTGGCCCTCTAATTGCATTAAAGATGGAAACAGGAATGCGGTGGCGCTTAGGCCGCTATGGGTGCGAAGGATACGACAAACAATTTGCCACGTATGTACGTCTGCGCACAGAGCCGATGGAACTCGAAGGGGAGAATTCCATCTATGCCCGGCAGCTCTCCGAAAATGGGCGATGACGCCCCGATCTCTGGCCGAAAACGGTTTAAGGATCCGTCCGCGCTTTTTCCTGACACCCCACGAAAATAACGGAACTCCACTCAGATGAGAAAATCATGATCAGCAACCGATTCTTCTATCTTTCACTGGCGATGGCCGGATGCACCGTCGCCGCTTATGCCATCGGCCGCCACACCCGCCAGCTAGAGAAGCAGCAGCACAAGGAAGAATTGCGCATCTGGGAGGATGAGGGCGGACACTTGGCTGCGCCCGAGACCGCGGCCATAGCGCGTCCCGCGGCAGCCGCGTGAGCCTCGGCTCGATTATCTGCCCCTGGATTTAGGGATGAACCCGTGCAAGAAAACGCGCGTAATGGGGCGCGCGCGGTGTAGAAGGCCGTGATCGAGTTGCGTGCGGGGCCGGCTCCAGGTGGTGCAGCCAATTCTGTCGCGTCCGCTGCCAAAGTAAGAAGCTTGGCTTGCCGATGTAATGCAGCCAACGGCCGCGATTCGCTTACCCAATCTCAACCAATTCGTGACTTTCATAGGAGACTTTCATGAGCCAATACCAAATTGCCGTTGTCGTCGGCAGCCTTCGGCAGGATTCGTTCAATCGCAAGCTGGCTAGCGCCATTGTGAAATTGGCGCCGCCGGCGTTCTCGTTCAAGCAGGTGCAAATCGGCGGCCTGCCGCTGTACAACCAGGACGACGACGCGAACCAGGCCGAGCCCGTCAAACGACTGAAAGCAGAAATCGCGGCCGCCCAGGGCCTGCTGTTCGTTACGGCCGAATACAACCGTTCGATCCCGGGGGTGCTCAAGAACGCGATCGACCAGGCCTCGCGCCCTTACGGCCAGAGCGCCTGGGCGGGCAAGCCCGCAGGGGTGCTGGGGGTGTCGGTGGGCGCGATCGGCACGGCCATGGCACAACAGCATTTGCGCAATGTTCTCGCGTACCTCGACGTGCCGACGCTAGGCCAGCCCGAAGCATTCATCCAGGCAAAGGAAGGATTGTTCGACCAGGCCGGCAACATCGGTGCAGACAGTAAGAAATTCCTGAAGGATTGGATGGACCACTATGTCGCGTGGGTGAAAAAGCACGCTGGCTGATGCTTTGAAGCGCCTTCCGGAAGGGTATGCGTCCGCCTCGAGGATTGAAGGGCCGGGCTCGATCGATTTCCCTCATCAGACCGTGATTCTCCTCGCGCAGACGTCGCTGCCGGAGGTGGTTCGGTAGGGTCGGCTTGATATTGGTAATCCTCTTTCTTGTGTACGGCATCGCACGGACAGATTGCTGCCACAGAACGAGAATCCATGTAACTGCCGGCGTGCTTCGGCGAGATCTAGGCGGGACGAACTCGCGTGGCGCGCCTGACCCGATGGTTGTAACACCGCATAGGGCGGTACCTTGAGCCCGCGTGGCATGTGCTGACGGAAGTGGAGGCGAAAGGGTCATGAACAGCGCGTTGAAAGACCTAACACAGTGCGGCGATGTCGGAAGCCTGCAATCGGCGCTTCGTACCCTTTGCGCCGAATTCGGATCCGTATCCCGGCTCGATATACTAACCATGATCGAAGCCGGCAAACGCCAAGCGGTTTGCCTTCTGCGACTCGACTCGTCGGAACACGAGCAGAAGCTGATGACCAAGCTCGGCGCGGGCCGGTTCGGTGAGGACTTGTGTGTCGTCGTAGATCTGAGAATGCCGGCGCGAGCGCAGGCGTAGAAAGCCGTCTGCTCAAACAATGAGTATGCGCGCGAGTCTTCATTATCGCTCAGTCGTTCGGGCCTAGGCGAGCAAACACCGCGACCGAATTGCGAGCGGCGGAGTCGTCAGAGTATATGCATGAAGTTGTTTGAGTCCGGGTAGAGAACAGGGTACCGCGGGCCATCCCGGTCGTCGCGCCCGATGGCGACGCTAGGTTGCGGTGATTAGCGGAAGCAGGTGGCCGTATCCGCTACAGACAGACAAGGAGAATCAAAAATGGAACACAAATTGCCGCCGCTGCCTTTTGCGATGGACGCTTTGCAGCCGCACATCTCCAAGGAAACACTCGAATTCCACTATGGTAAGCATCATCAGACCTACGTCACCAATCTGAACAACCTCATCAAGGGCACGGAATTCGAGAACGCGAACCTCGAGGACATAGCCAAGAAAGCGTCAGGGGGCATATTCAACAACGCCGCCCAGGTGTGGAACCACACGTTTTATTGGAACTGCCTGTCGCCCAAGGGAGGCGGCGCGCCGATTGGCGCACTCGGCGCAGCGATCGACAAGAAATGGGGCTCGTTCGCCGCGTTCAAGGAAGCCTTCTCCAAATCGGCCGTGGGCAATTTCGGCTCGGGCTGGACCTGGCTGGTGAAGAAAGCCGACGGCACGATCGACATCGCCAATACCAGCAATGCCGCCACGCCGCTGACCGGAGCGGACAAGCCGCTCATGACCTGCGATGTGTGGGAGCACGCCTATTACATCGACTATCGCAACGCCCGCCCCAAGTACGTGGAATCGTTCTGGAATCTGGTGAACTGGGATTTCGCGTCGAAGAACTTCGGCGGCTGACGCCCTGCGGCGTGCGCGCTTTCGCCTGAACGCGCGCACCCAAGACTCGCTGAAGAACCCGCTGGATACGCTGCCCGCCACTTCGCGGCTTCGGCAGTTTTGGCATCAGATGCCGCACCGCGCGTACAGGCAGGAATCCGAAAAACCGGCGAAAGATGCATGTGCCGGAGCAATGCGGCCCGCATTTCAAGGCCGGTAGGGAACTGCGCGAGCGGATTGATAGTCAGCAGCCTGTTGCCGTAACGCTATGCCGGCGGGGCGTTCGTCGGCGAGCACGGCTGGTGGAATCGCATTCCGCGGAGCGGCTACAGAGTCGTATTCATAGCTTTTGCCAATCGGTGCCGGGTGGGGGTGCCGGAGGATGTGCTTACCGGCTTTGTCGATGCCGAGGGCAACGCTCTCGGACGCTCCGTCGGCGTGGCGGTCGACCGGGCAGGCGCTCTGCTTGTCGCTGACGATGTCGGCAATGTCATCTGGCGGGTGACGCCCGCCGCGCCAACGCAGTGATTGCTTGCGCCTTGTGTAGGCTAGCGAACAGAACGTTGCGTTGCAGAGGAGGAACATCGGTCCGGAGTGCACGGTTCCTCTTACTCCACGAGAGACTGAATTGTTTTGCTTGGCCGATGCAATGCCGTGACGCGAAAGGGTAACGCAATGGAGCGAATCATCGCAGGGCGATTTCAGACGAAAGGCGACGCGGACGCCGCTGCGGCATTGATTGCGCAATATGTAGACACCGCCGATATCTGCATTTTTCACAATAATCCGCCGGGTCAGCACGATACGTTTGCGGTGGGCGGAGACGAGGATGAAGATCCCGGTGCAGAAGGTGCGGGCAAGTTGGCGGCCGCTACGGCCGTTGCCGCTGGGCTCGGCGCAGGCGCGATCGGCGCATTGGGCGGTCCGGTTGTCGCGCTTGCCGCAGCGGCGGCTGGCGCCTATACGGGGTCACTGGTCGGCGCGATGAACGGGCTGGGAGATCGTGATTACAAGCCGCGCGCGCCCGAGCGCCGCCCGGCCGGCATCATGTTGTCGGTGCACATAACCGGGCCGGCGGTCGAACGGCGCGTGATCGCCACCTTGCGCGCGCACGGCGCGGCGGATATCGAACAGGCGCAGGGCGAATGGCGCAATGGAGACTGGGCGGATTTCAACCCCGTGGCAGCGCCGCGACTGGTTGAGGACGAGCCCAATTGATTCTGCGGAAAGGACGAATATCATGCCGCTCAGAAAGGGATCCAGCCAGTCTGTCGTGAGCAGCAATATCAAGACATTGGTGGATGATTGGAAGAAGGACGGATCGATAGGCGCCAGCCATCCGCCGACGAAGAAAAAGGCGATCAAACAGGCCGTTGCGATCGCACTGAGCAAGGCCGGCAAGAGCCGCAATGCGCCGCCGCGCAGGCGCAAAGCCAGCTGAGTCCGGGTTCATCCCATCCAGGTATACCTGCACCGTGTTATTGCGAAAGGATAGCGGCCATGGCATTGAACGAGGAAAAGATCGCGCGTCTGGTGGATATGTACGCGTGGCGGCTGCAATTGCAGGAGCGCCTGACCGAGAAGATTTCCAACGTTGTGATGAAGTCGGTCGACGCCAAGGGCGTGGGCGTGATAATCGAAGCGCGCCACTTGTGCATGATGATGCGCGGCGTCGAGAAGCAGAATTCGACCATGGTGACTTCGTCCGTCCTCGGGGAGTTCCGCGATTCGCTCGCCACGCGGGAGGAATTCTTCTCCCTCATCGGGCGCGGCACCTAAACTGCGCGCTTTCACCGATTTGAGCGAGGAATCTTGATGATATTCCGCCAGCTGTTTGAGCCGCTATCGAGCACCTATACCTATCTGCTCGGGTGCGAGCAAACCGGCCGCGCCGTATTGATTGACCCGGTCATCGTCGCAATAGACCGGGATTTGGCAGAGGTGAACCGGCTTGGACTCATATTGACTTATACCCTGGAAACCCACATCCACGCAGACCATATCACTGCGGCGCTGGAGATGAAGAAAAAGGTGGGAAGCAAGATTGCGGCAGCGGCGTACGACCGGCTGCCATGCGCCGACTTCGACATTCAAGAGGGCCAACCGTTTCAGGTGGGCGGCATTGCGCTTCAGCCATTACACACGCCAGGCCACACCGACGGGCATTTCGCGTACCTGTTTGGTGACAGGGTTTTTACCGGGGATGCCCTTCTCATCGAGGGCTGCGGCCGCACCGACTTCCAGAACGGCGATGCCGACGCTTTGTACAAGAGCGTCAGAGAGAAGTTGTTTTCGCTACCGGATGATGTTCTGGTGTACCCGGCGCACGATTACAAAGACCGGCACGTTTCCTCGATAGCGCAGGAAAAGAAACGCAATCCCCGGCTTGGGGGAGAACGAACGCTGGAGGAGTTCAAGAACATTATGGCCAACCTGAGCCTGCCCTATCCAAAATTCATGGATTACGCGGTGCCCGGCAACAAGCAGTGCGGCGTTTGTCCGTGCGACTTGCCTGACAATCTTGAGAAGTATTGCCAGCACATGAACGAAAGTCCGCAGGGCTAATCACCAACGCATCAGAACACGCCAACTGCCGTCACGCCGGCAAGATACGGCAAGGAGATAGATCATGAGCAAAGAAAAGACAACGAGTAAGTCTAGAAAACACAAACAGGAAAAGGGCTCGACCCCGAACGCAGACGCACACCTGGCTGCCGGTGGCGAACTGCACCAGATCGCTGGTGGAAAGCACCCGGCGCTCACCACCAACCAGGGCCTCGCACTTTCCGACAATCAAAACTCGCTCAGGGCCAATCCGCGCGGCCCTACGCTGCTGGAGGATTTCATCCTTCGCGAAAAGATCACCCATTTCGATCACGAGCGCATTCCCGAGCGCATCGTCCACGCGCGTGCGACGGGTGCGCATGGATTCTTCGAGCTGACCGCCTCGTTGAAGCAATACACAACCGCCCGGATACTCACCGAGGTGGGCGAGAAGACCCCCGTGTTTGCGCGCCTATCGACCGTCGCGGGCGGGGCCGGTTCGGTCGACACCCCGCGTGACATACGCGGATTTGCGGTCAAGTTTTACACCAAGGATGGCAACTGGGACCTGGTCGGCAACAACATCCCGGTTTTTTTCATCCAGGACGCCATCAAATTCCCCGATCTCGTCCATGCCGTAAAAATGGAGCCCGACCGCGGCTTTCCGCAATCGGCGACCGCGCACGACACGTTCTGGGATTTCATTTCGCTCACGCCGGAGTCCATGCATACGGTGATGTGGATCATGTCCGATCGCACAATCCCGCGTTCGCTGCGCATGATTGAAGGCTTTGGCGTGCACAGTTTCCGGTTGATTAACGATGCCGGAGAGTCGACCTTCGTCAAATTCCACTGGCGTCCGAAGCTCGGCTTGCAGTCCACCCTCTGGGATGAGGCCGTCAAGATTGCCGGTGCCGATCAGGACTTCCATCGCCGCGATATGTTCGAGGCCATAGCCGCCGGCAATTTCCCCGAGTGGGAATTCTCGGTTCAACTGTTTACACAGGAGGAAGCGGACAAATTCCCGTTCGATCATCGGGACGCGACCAAGCTGATTCCGGAAGAACTGGTGCCCTTGCGTGTGATCGGCCGCATGGTGCTGGACCGCTGGCCGGACAACTTCTTCGCCGAAACCGAACAGGTTGCTTTCTGCCCTTCGCATGTCGTGCCAGGCATCGATTTCTCGAATGATCCGCTGTTGCAGGGCCGATTATTCTCCTATCTCGACACGCAGCTTTCGCGCCTGGGTTCGCCCAATTTTCACCAGATTCCGGTCAACGCCCCCAAGTGCCCGTTTGCCAATCAGCAGCGCGACGGGCACATGCAGATGGGGCAACCGGCGGGCCGCGTGGCATATGAGCCCAGTTCCTTGTCTGACAGCTCGCCACGCGAAACGCCGGCCAGGGGCTTTCATAGCGCCGCAGTAACGGAAACCGGCGAGAAAGGCCGCATCCGGGCCGAGAGTTTCGCTGACCACTACAGCCAGGCGCGGCAATTCTATCTCAGCCAAACCGCGTATGAGCAGGCGCACATCGCCTCGGCCTTGGTGTTCGAGCTGTCCAAGGTCGAACACGTGCACGTGCGCGAGGCGATGGTCGGTCACCTGCGACATATCGAAGAGGATTTGGCCAACCGCGTCGCCGCGGGCCTTGGATTCGACAAAATGCCCGATGCGCCGGAGGCCGCAGCGCGCGTGCAGGAGTTGGAGCCTTCGCCGGCGTTGCAGATCATCGGGAAGATGAAGGACACACTCGTGGGGCGTGCCATTGGCATTCTGATCGCGGATGGTTCGGACGGCGTTGTCATCAACAAGATTAAGAATGCCGCGACCGATGCGGGTGCTCGCGTGAAGATCGTCGCTCCCAAAGTAGGCGGCGCGAAGCTTGCCGATGGCTCGATGCTGGCGGCCGACGGACAACTGGCTGGTACGCCTTCGGTGCTGTTTGACGCAGTCGCGGTCATCCTTTCCGAAAAAGGCGCAAAGGCACTGTCGATGGAAGGCGCCGCGATCGATTTCGTGCGCGATGCTTTCGGCCATCTCAAGGCAATCGCCGTCGACAAGGGCGGCCAGACGCTTTTGAAAATGGCGAATGTCGGAAAGGACGCCGGCGTCGTGGACGCCAACGACAAAAACGCATTTATTGCAGCGGCAAAGACGCGCCAATGGGACCGGGAAGCCTCCGTTCGAACATTGGCATAACTGATGAAGGGAGAAAACTCATGAGCACGATCACGACGAAAGACGGAACGCAGATTTACTACAAGGACTGGAGCACAGGACAGCCCGTGGTGTTCAGCCACGGCTGGCCGCTTAGTGCGGATAGCTGGGAGGCCCAGATGCTGTTCCTGGCCTCAAAGGGGTATCGCTGCATTGCCCATGACCGTCGCGGCCATGGTCGGTCGAGTCAGCCCTGGAATGGCAACGATATGGACACTTATGCCGACGACCTCGCGCAGATCATCGAAACGCTAGCCCTGAAGCATGCCGTCCTGATCGGTTTTTCCGCAGGCGGCGGCGAAATCGCGCGCTATATCGGGCGCCACGGCACGAAACGGGTGGCCAAGGCCGCGCTGATTTCGGCTGTTCCGCCGCTAATGCTGAAAACAGCAGCTAATCCCGGCGGCTTGCCGATTGAGAAGTTCGACGAGATCCGCCAGGGCTGCATCGCCGATCGCTCGCAGTTCTACAAGGATATCGCCAGCGGCCCATTCTTCGGTGCCAACAGGCCCGGCGCCAAGGTTTCGCAAGGCATGATCGACTCGTTCTGGTTGCAGGGGATGCGGGCCGGTCACAAGAACACGTTCGACTGCATCAAGGCGTTCTCCGAGACCGATTTCACCGAAGACCTGAAGAAGTTCGACGTACCGACGCTGGTTGTTCACGGCGACGACGATCAGATAGTGCCGATCGGCGCTGCGGCGCTGCGCTCGTCGAAACTGGTCAAGAACGCGACACTAAAGATTTATGCGGGCGCACCTCACGGCCTCGTGGATACGCGTAAAGACCAGCTCAATGCCGACCTGCTGACATTCCTTAAGTCAAGTTCGTAATCGGATACCGTCATGGCCCAACAACGGCAGCAAACAGCGATAGCGGAAAGCATGCGTGAGCAGCAATAGTTGGAAGGTGTGCAAGGCGCCATCGTTTGCGACATATCTACGAGGTTAAGAAGGCGACATGGAAATCTATCTACCGACCGATGCGAATAATCTTAATAGCGCAGACCAGCTCTACGATATCCCCGCTTTTGGCAACGTCAGCCTGTTGCATTTCACCGACTGTCACGCCCAACTGCTGCCCATTTATTATCGCGAGCCCAGCATCAATCTCGGCGTAGGCGGCGCTGAGGGTAAAGTGCCGCATCTTGTCGGCGTACCGCTACTGGAGGCGTATGGAATTAACGCCGGCAGTCGGCAAGCCTACGCGTTTTCCCATCTCGATTTTTGTGCTGCGGCCCGGGCCTACGGCAAGGTCGGCGGTTTCGCGCATCTCGCCAGTCTGGTCAAGCGCTTGAAAGCAAGCCGTCCCAACGCTTTGCTGCTGGATGGAGGAGACAGCTGGCAAGGCTCGGCGACGGCACTGTGGACCGCCGGACAGGACATGGTGGAGGCTTCGCTTGCGTTGGGCGTCGACATTATGACAGGGCATTGGGAATTTACCCACGGTGCCGAGCGCGTCTTGCATGTCGTGCATAATGACTTCAAGGGCAAGGTCGCCTTCATTGCCCAGAACATCGTCCACGAGGACAATGCCGACCCGGTGTTCGATGCTTATGTCATCCGCGAACAGAACGGTATCCCGGTTGCCATTATCGGCCAGGCGTTTCCCTACACGCCCTTGGCTAACGGCGGTCAATTCACCCCAGACTGGCAATTTGGTATCGATGAAGCGCACCTGCAGGCGGTGGCCGATGAGGTGCGCAAGAAAGGCGCGCAAGTTGTCCTATTGCTTTCGCACAACGGCATGGACATCGACCTTAAATTGGCTGCGCGGATTTCCGGGATCGACATGATACTGGGTGGACACACCCACGACGGCGTGCCGGTCCCGAGCGTCGTGCAGAACCCCGGCGGCGTGACCATCGTCACCAACGCCGGATCCCACGGTAAATTTCTTGCGGTGATCGATTTCGACGTAAAACATGGCCGCGTTGCCGACTATCGATATCATTTGTTGCCGGTCTTTTCGGAACTATTGCCCGCCGATCCCGCGATGCAGGCGACCATCGATCGGGTGCGTGCGCCTTACCAAAGTCTGCTTCAGGAACCGATTGCCGAAAGCCAGCAACTGCTTTATCGACGTGGCAATTTCAACGGTTCCTGGGATCAGTTGATTGTCGAAGCGCTGATGCAAGTCAAAGGCGCCGAGATCGCATTCTCTCCGGGATTCCGCTGGGGGACCACGCTACTGCCAGGCCAAACGATCACCCGTGAACGATTGATGGAACAGACTGCAATTACCTACCCCGACACCTCTGTGGTGCAGATGACCGGGGCCGAAATCAAACAGCACCTGGAAAAGCTTTGCGACAAAATTTTCAACGACGATCCGTATCAACACCAGGGGGGCGACATGGTGCGTACCGGCGGACTCGTTTACGCGTGTGAACCTGCAGCAAAAAAAGATTCCCGCATCAGCGGCATGACTTTGAACGGACAGCCGATACAAGCCGACAAATGCTACACAGTGGCGCGATGGGGCGTAGGCAGCGCTCAGTCTGTGGGTGATCCGGTGTGGGACGTGGTTGAGCAGTATCTAAAGAGCGCCCCGATCGTTAAAAACCACACACCCAACGTTCCGCGGTTGATCGGTTTGGATTCAAATCCGGGATTCGCCAATGATTAGTCAGGGTCTGACCTCTCCCATTATCTGGATGCCGGCCAACGCACCTGCCATGCCGACGATGGACGCGAGATTCGGTGCGAAGATTCGGGCAAGGACGCGCCGTTTGCCGTCGGCACGCCCTGGGCGGAACCGCGATTCGACTTGCGCGACGACGAGGTCATGGATCGGCTGACCGGCCTGAGCTGGTGGAGTAACACGAATCTCGCGGAATTTCCGCTCACCTTTCGATGGGATCAGGCGGCGCTGGCCTCGCTCTGCACATTGATACTGGACGGCAGAGGAGGGCGGAGAGGGTAACGCGGTGGGTAAGGACGTCAGTGCAGCCTGCGGCGCCGGCTGGGGCATCCGCGGTGATGTTCCCTGCGGAGACTAGACCGGCGCCTAGCACATCAGCCCAGAAGCCTGGCCAACTGGCGCTCGCAGTCCCGGCGCCGGGGCCGGCATCTGCTGCCTCGGCACAAGCGCCCAAGCAGCTTACCAGCGTTGCGCCGTCGACCTCTGATGTCCGCACACCGGCCGTGACCGAGGAGTGGAAAGATCGCGTGGACATGCTTAAAAAGCGCCACGGTCAACTGAGCTATTCAAAAGCAATGGCTCTTTTGCTGGACATCAAGAATGAAAAGGAACTTGAATCCCTCATCAAATACCAAGCGTTGCTGGAAAGAATGCCCTACCAAAGCGCGCTTGTACTCGGCGTCAACGATAGAGGCTTTCTGGTGTGGCGGCGCACATGGGGGCAAAACAACCTGCATTTTGCCACCAAGGATCTGCTGGACTTCTGCAATGCTCGAGCAACGGAGGGAAGCTGCCGCTTGGTGGTGATCAATGGCGAATTTCAGGAGAAGGCGTTCCTGGAGGTCGTGGCGCTTCTGGGACGGCAAACACCCGACTTTCTGCGTCGTCAGTATGTGGTCAACGGCCTGCCTAGGGATTTTGCCGTAGGCACCAGCAAACGAATACGCGCGGATTCACCCTAATGTCCGCCACGCGCCCGCGCGCTCTGTTTCAACGCGGCACGGGCTTGGTCTGCCAGATATGCTCCGCGTATTGCCTCACGGCGCGATCGCTGGAAAATTTCCCCATGTTGGCCACGTTGAGGATCACTTTGCGCAGCCATTGCTGCTGGTCGCGGTAGGCGGCCTCGACTTCTTTCTGGCGGGCGACGTAAGACGCGTAGTCGGCGAGCAGCAGATAGTGGTCGCCGTGCGCGAGCAAATTATCCACGAGGCCCTTGAACCGGTCGGGTTCCTCCGGCGAAAAGTAGCCGCTGGCGATCATGTCGATCGCCTGGCGCAATTCGCCGTTCGCGTGGTAGTAATCCGCCGGCCGGTAGCCGCTGGCGCGCAGCGCCGCGACCTGGTCGGTGGTGAGGCCGAAAATGAATATATTATCGGCGCCCACTTCGTCGGCGATCTCGACATTGGCCCCGTCCAGGGTGCCTATGGTCAGCGCTCCGTTCAATGCCAGTTTCATGTTGCCGGTGCCTGACGCCTCGGTGCCGGCCGTGGATATCTGCTCCGACAAATCGGCCGCAGGTATGATGTTTTCGGCTACGGACACGCCGTAATTGGGCACGAATACCAGCTTCAGCCGTCCTTTGATGCGTACGTCGTTATTCACGATGTCGGCGACGTCGTTGATCAGCTTGATGATCAGCTTGGCCATGGCGTAGCCCGGCGCCGCCTTGCCGCCGAAGATGACCGTGCGCGGCACCACATCGATTTGCGGATCGGCGCAGATGCGCTTGTACAGGGTTACGACATGCAGCACATTGAGCAACTGGCGCTTGTATTCGTGGATGCGCTTGATCTGCACGTCGAACAGCGAATCGACGTCGATCGCGACGCCCAGGGAACGTTCGATGTCGGCTGCGAACCGCTGCTTGTTGGCGCGCTTTACCGCCGCGAATTCGCGGCGGAACAGCGCGTCGTCGGCCAGCGGAAGCAGGCGCCGCAACTGCTCCAGATCCTTGATCCAGCCGTCGCCGATGCGCGACGTGATCAATGCCGAGAGCAGCGGATTCGCCTGGTTCAGCCAGCGGCGCGGCGTGATGCCGTTGGTCAGGTTGATGATCTTGCCCGGGTAATAGCGGTCGAAATCGGAAAATATGGTCTGCTTCATCAGCGCGGTGTGGATTTGCGCCACGCCGTTGACCCTGTGGCTGCCTACGATGGCGAGATGCGCCATGCGCACCCGTTTGCCGTCCTCGTCGCCGATGATGGACATGCGCTTGCGCAGCTCGTTTTCGCCGGGGAAGCTGTGCATCACGCCTCTAAGAAAGCGTTCGTTGATTTCGTAGATGATCTGCAGGTGGCGCGGCAGGATTTTCTCGAACATCGGCACCGGCCAGGTTTCCAGCGCCTCGGACATCAGCGTATGGTTGGTGTAGGAAAACGTCCGGGTGGTGATATCCCAGGCCTGGTCCCAATTCAGATGGTCGATGTCCACCAGCACGCGCATCAGTTCGGCGATGGCGATCGAAGGGTGGGTGTCGTTCAGCTGGATCGCGACCTTGTCCGGAAGTTCGTCGAAGTCTTTGTGAAACTTGCTGAAGCGATAGAGTATGTCCTGCAGCGACGCGCAGACGAAGAAATACTGCTGCTTCAGACGCAGTTCGCGGCCCATGGTGGTGGTGTCGTCGGGGTAGAGCACCTTGGACAGGTTTTCCGATTCGTTCTTGTCCTCCACGGCCTTGATGTAATTGCCTTCGTTGAAATATTTCAGCTCGAAATCGCGCGACGCCTTGGCCGCCCACAAACGCATGTTGTTGACCGTCGGCGTGGAAAAACCGGGGATCGGGGTGTCGTAGGCCATCGCCATCACGTCCTCGGTGTCCACCCAATGGTGGCGCAGCACGCCGGACTCATCGGAGAACTCCACCACGCGGCCGCCGAACTTGACCTGATAGAGCACTTCCGGGCGCGGAAATTCCCAGGGGTTGCCGTAGCGCAGCCAGTTGTCGGGGTGTTCCACCTGCCGGCCGTCTTCGATGCGTTGCGCGAACATGCCGTATTCGTAGCGGATGCCGTAGCCGAAGCCGGGCAGATTAAGCGTCGCCATCGAGTCCAGAAAGCAGGCTGCGAGCCGCCCCAGGCCGCCGTTGCCCAGGGCCGCATCGGACTCCAAATCGCGCACCTGAAGCAAATCGACGCCTTGCTGCTGCAGCGCCTGGCTGCACTCTTTTTCGAACGAGAGATTGAGCAGCCCGTTCATCAGGGTGCGCCCCATCAGGAATTCCATCGACAGGTAATACACCCGCTTCGCATCCGCCACGTAATAGCTGCGCATGGTTTCCATCCAGCGCTCGATCAGGCGATCGCGCGTCATGAACGCGGTGGCATAGAACCAGTCGCGCGCGGTCGCCGTGACCGCGTCCTTGCCTACCGCAAAGGCGAGGCGGTTGGCAATGGACTGGTGCACCGAAGCAACGTCGACGCCGGGATGCTGGCCGTTGAAAAGGGACTGCAGCGATGGTTTATTCACGATAGTCTCCAACTGAAGCCGGGGATGCCAGAGGAAGCCGCCCACGCCAAACTATCCCACACTAACAGTGCCGGGCTGCACGCCGCTGCCCGAACAACAGCGACAAAACACTTCAATTGCCGCATTTGAACCCGCATCGCCCGGCGCAATCTGCGGCAATCGTGCGTTGCCCCCGGCGCGGACCCAGGGGCCGTGCGGCCCCCCGGCGCAAATCAGTCGCAGGATCGCCGCGGGCAATCTACAATCCACAATGCATAGATTAGCCGGAAACCATTCCCTACTGAAATGAAATCGTGTTGAGCCAGCCACTTCCTCCGGGTAGCGCCTTCCCGCTGGGGGCCACGTTCGATGGCCATGGCGTCAATTTTGCGCTGTTTTCCGCCCACGCCGAGGGGGTCGAACTGTGCCTGTTTGACCAACGCGGCGAGCGTGAGACCGGACGCCACCGGCTCGCGGCCTGTAGCGATGGCGTCTGGCATGGCTACCTGGCGGACGCCGAACCAGGCCTGATTTACGGCTACCGCGTGCATGGCCCGCATGCGCCGGAGCGGGGACACCGCTTCAATGCCAACAAACTGCTGCTCGATCCGTACGCCCGCGCGGTGGTCGGCGAGTATCGGAACGATACGCGCAACCGGAGTCTGAGCGCAGCAGCGCCGCATGAGCCCGATCGGGCCGACAACGCCGACATCGCCCTCAAGGCGCGCGTGGTCGACGCCGGCTACGACTGGTCGGGCGATGTGCGGCCGAATACGCCTTGGGCCGGCACGCTGATTTACGAAGCGCACGTCAAGGGACTGACGCGCTGCCATCCGGATCTGCCCCCTGAATTGCGCGGGCGCTATGCCGGCGTGGCGCACCCGGCCGTCATCGGGCATCTGCAGCGGCTAGGCGTCACCGCGATAGAACTGATGCCGGTGCAGCATTTCCTGGATGAGCCCCGTTTGATGGACAACGGACTGGCCAACTATTGGGGTTATAACCCGGTGGCCTGGTTCGCGCCGTCGCGGCGTTATGCCAGCGGCCGCCCGGGCGTGACGCCGCTGGCCGAATTCAGGGACATGGTCCGGTCCCTGCACGCAGCGCAGATCGAAGTGATCCTCGATGTGGTGTTCAACCACACGGCGGAACTGGACGTGCAAGGGCCGACGCTTTCGCTGCGCGGCATCGACAACGCCAGCTATTACCTCCTGGACCGGAACAACGACTATGAAAACGTCACCGGCTGCGGCAACGCCCTGAACCTGGCGCATCCGCGGGTGATCCAGCTGGTGATGGATAGTCTGCGCTTCTGGGCGGGTGAATGCCATGTGGATGGCTTTCGGCTCGATCTGGCCGTCACGCTGGGACGCGTGCACGGCGCCTTTGATCCGGGGGCGCCGCTATGGGCGGCGATCGCCCAAGACCCGCTGCTGGCCCGCTGCAAATTCATCGCGGAACCCTGGGACCTGGGTTACGGCGGTTACCAGATCGGGCGCTTTCCGGCAGGCTGGGGCGAATGGAACGATCAGTTTCGCGATGCCGTGCGCCGCTTCTGGCTGGGCGAAGGCGTAAGCCGCGCGTTATTCGCGCGCTGCTTCGCGGCCTCGGCTAACCACTTCCATACGCCCTTGCGCCGACCTTCCGCCTCGGTGAATTTCATCACCGCGCATGACGGCTTTACGCTTGCCGATCTGGTAAGTTACAGGCACAAGCACAATCTGGCCAACAAGGAACACAACCGCGACGGTCATAATGACAACCATAGCTGCAATTTCGGCAGCGAAGGCCCGAGCAGCGACCCGCAAGTGGGAAAGTCGCGCTTGCAGGCGCGCAAAGCCTTGCTGGCCACGCTGCTGCTGGCGCAGGGAACGCCCATGTTGCTCTCCGGCGACGAATTGGGCCACAGCCAGCAGGGCAACAACAATGCCTACTGCCAGGACAACGCGACCACCTGGCTGGATTGGCAGCATGACGAGGCCGATCTGAGCGATTTCGTGGCGCAGTTGCGCCTCATCCGCACGCAGATCCCGGCACTGGCGGCAGACCGCTGGTGGAACGGGCAGACCGACATCGCCGGCACCAGCGACGTGGACTGGCTCAACCCCGCAGGCACGCGCCTGCAGGCGCACGAATGGGACGATCCGGCGGCTAAGGCGCTGATGATTCGCCTCTCGGGTGACTGGCTGATACTGGTGAACGGATCGGCAAGCCCGGTGCGTTTTTGCCTGCCGGCCGGCCAGTGGCGCCTTAGGCTGTCAAGCGCGCAGGACGCGTCCTTGGGGCCGGTCGCGGGGGACTGCACGGCCGCCGCCGGTAGTTTGACCGTGATGCTCAGGGAAGGCGTCGCCGCGCCCGGGAACTGATATCCGATCAGATCTGTCGTTGCGCGATTCCAGCAGCAAATCCGCTGGCAGACGGGCGCCACGAGTCAGGCGAAAAGACGGAGATTGCCGCTGTCTCTGGGACTCGATTGATCTGAATCAAGCCGCAAAACGAGAAAGACTGCAGTATTTGCCCGGGCTGGTTCTGTGCTCCGTCGAACGGTGGTCGGCTTGCGCCGGTGACCGCTGCAAATCGATGGCGAAACGAGCGCTCCGCAAGCTTGATCGGCATCGAGTCTGAGCTATTCCTTCGGATCTTCGCGACCACATGGGCTTTAGATGACGGCAATGTACAAGTGGCTCAAGGACGCTGGCGCCGGTGGCGATGGCGCGATGTCCACTGAACATTCGCTGGCGCTGCACAAATACGTCTTTGCGTTCCTGATCGTGGTCGCCCTGGTCGCCACGATAGCGCTGCGCTTCGTCGCGCCGGAGCAACCGGAACGTCTGGTCGGACCCCTGCTGATGGTGTTGCTCGCATCGACCGGGGGGTATTTCCTGTTGCGCGGAAATATTCAGGCGACCATCAAGGTATTTTCATACGGCGCATGGGCCGGTGTAACCGTCATATCGTTCTTCACCAACGGAGTGGATGCGCCGGCGATCATCGCCTACCCGCTGATCATTCTGATGACCGGTTGGATGATAGGCGCATTGGCCGCCGCGTTCGTAGCCGGCCTTACCGTAGTGACGACCGCCGGCTTCGTCTGGGCTGAATCCGCGGGATTTCTGCCTGTGCCCTCGGCTTCGTCGCCAGCGCTTCGCGGCGGGGATCAGATCGTCATCTACCTCCTGTCGGCCGCCCTGATCGTGTTTCTCGTGAACGCTTACAACAACCGCCTGGCGGAAATTCGTATCGCCGGGCGCAAGCTCGACGCGCGCACCAAAGACCTGGAAATGAGAACCACGGAGCTGCACCAGGCGCAGGCTGTCGCCAAAATAGGCAGTTGGGTGTTTGACCCTGCCGCTGACGCCATAACGTTGACCGCCGAGGCCTGCCGCATATTCGGTTTGCCGCCAGGCACGCCTGAAATCCACGGGGCATTTCCGGCGAGCGTACATCCGGGCGACCGGGACGCATTGGGGCGCGCCTGGCAGGCGTTAGCCAGGGGTGAGGTGTTCGAACTTGAGCATCGTATTGTGGATGGCGCGACGGTGCGCTGGTGCCGTTCGAAGGCGCAACTGGAATTCGACCTGGATGGCAGGCCGCTGCGCAGCGTCGGCACCACACAGGACATCACCCAGAGCAAGGCCACGGAAGACTCGTTGCGCAAGAGCGTCGCGTTTGCCGACTCGCTGTCCGAAGCGATGCCTCTGCCGGTTTTTCACAAAGACGCAGCGGGGCGCTATACCGGATGCAACGCGGCGTTTGCCCGATTCATCGGCAAAGCCAGGAACGAAATCGTCGGAAAATCGGTGGGGGAGGTCGCGCAGAAAGCATTCGCGACTACCTACAGGGATAAGGATCTGGATCTGATCAACGGTCCTTCCGGCACGCAGACCTATGAGAGCAGCGTCGCGCATGCTGACGGCACCGTTCACGACGTGATCTTCCACAAGGCGCGGTTGACGGGCAGCGCCGGCATTCCAGTTGGAATCGTCGGTGTCATTACCGATATCACCGAGCTGAAGCAGATTCATGCGAAACAGGTAGATCTCGAGGCGCAACTGCGCGAATCGCAAAAAATGGAGGCGCTGGGGACGCTCGCCGGCGGGGTCGCGCACGATTTCAACAATATCGTGGCGGCAATCATAGGCAACGCCGAACTGGCGCGCCAGGACGTCGGACCGGCGCACCCTGCATCGGAGAGCCTGGAAGAAATTCGCAAGGCAGGCAATCGCGCGAAGGACCTGGTGCAGCAGATTCTCGCCTTCGGGCGCCGCCAGGGGCTCGCGCGCAAAGTGATATCGCTGGCGCCGGTCGTGGACGAATCGGCGCGCCTGCTGCGCACCACGATGCTGGGGGCGGTGACGCTGAGCATTGAGTGCTGCGCCGACGCGCCGGCGGTGCTGGCCGATTCGACGCAGATCCAACAGGTGCTGCTGAATCTGTGCGGCAACGCCCGGCACGCTGTCCAGGATCAGGGGCGCGCCGGAGCGATTGCAGTCCGGTTGGACGCGCAAGTGCGCAACGGCCTGCGCTTCGCCTCCTTGAAGGTCAGCGACAACGGGTGCGGCATGGACGAGGCGACGCGAAATCGCATCTTCGAGCCGTTTTTCACCACCAAGCCGGTGGGCAAAGGGACCGGGCTGGGGCTGGCGGTGGTGCACAGCATCCTGAAGGACCATGAGGCGAGCATCGAGGTCAGCAGCGCACCGGGCGCCGGCACGACCTTTGCCATCTATTTCCCCGCAGCGCAAGCGTCGGCACAGATCGCTTCGGTGCGCGCGCCATCCGCTACGCCGGCACGCGGCCGGGGCAGACACGTTCTTTACGTGGACGACGATGAAGCGATCGTGTTCCTGATGACCCGGCTCCTCGAGCGCCAGGGCTATCGCGTGAGCGGCTATACCGACGCGCAACAGGCGCTGGATGCGGTGCGCGCGAATCCGGGCGAATTCGATCTCGTGGTAACGGACCACAACATGCCGGGGATGTCGGGGCTGGAGGTGGCGTACGCACTGAAGCAAATCCGGGCCGATCTGCCGGTGGCGATGGCGTCAGGCTATATCACCGATGAATTGCGGCTAAGCGCGCCTGCTGCCGGCATACGGGAGCTGATCTACAAGCCCAACACGGTCGAGGATCTATGCGTCGCGGTTGCACGCTTGATGCAGGCGGTCGGGGAGAGGCCGGAGCCATCCCGATCCGGCCGATAGGGTCCTGCGGTGTCGCCGGATAGAACCGGGTTTCAGTTTGGCCCACTTCCAGCCGCTTCAGGTGCGTTCGCGAGGAACGCGCACAACGGCGGCGTTACGGTCGTGGGCCGGTGCCATACGCATCGCTCTAATGAGGCAGGCACCGCAGGAATTGCTTGGACGTGACGGCAGTGTGCTTCTGTGTGCTGCGTCACGCGCTGTTGGTTTCAATATCGGCATACGTGGCGGAAAGTCGATGCGCGTGCCGGTATGGCTCAATGCCGGGTCTGGCAAAGCCCGATCGGACTTGCGGCGCTTGCTTCGGCGGCAAGCGGGTCCGCCCGCGTAGCCGTGTTCAACGCGTCCACTTCGCCACCGCCTTCTTCCAGCGTCACGCATACCTTGGAGCCGGGGAGGATGCCGAATGCAACCAGCATGCGTCTGTCGTCGACGGCTTTTACCCCGATGAACAGTCTCAGGCCGTTGATCCAGACTGCGATGTCGTTGCCGGCGATGACCGCCTCCTCGAACGCGCAGTCGCTTACGCGCAACCGCGCGCGCAACGCGCCCTCGCAGGTGGGCCGCACCGACAGCACGCCGGCCTGCTCGCGACTCTCGCCGCCGATGACGATCTGGTCCTCGAACGAAATCCAGTAGCGGCGCAATTCGTGGTTGCTGCGCGGATTCCAGAGCTGCGTCACGTTACCCACGGCGTTTCCTTTTATGCTTGCTGCGCATCGCTTCTGCGAGGCAGCGCAGACAGATCGCAAGCGCGGGTTTCTGCCGTGCCAACTCGTAGGGGAGCGCCAGACCGCTGCGCACCCAAGCCTGACGCAACGGGTCGTCCTTTCGTGAGGACTCTCCCAGGGGCAAAGCCAACTGCAGGGTCATGGCAACCTCCTTTGCGGAGCACTGCGCTTCGGAACACTGCGCGGGCGGCACGCTGTACGCCCATGACTTGAATTATCGGCACGATTCGCGCAAACCAAAGCCGGGAACAGCGCCCGATTCACCGCCCAATTGCGGGCCGCAATGCCCGGGTCTGGCACCCGGCGGCCTGCGCGGCCTTAGTCCGCGGGCGTGGCAGGCCGCTTGCGCTGAAACAGGTAGACGGCGGCGCCCAATTCTGGCGGCAATACCAGGGCTGCGAGCTTCTTGTCGTCCTGGAAATCGAAAGCGGATTGCCGCGCGTAGTCCTTCCAGTTGCCGGTTGCAATCCGGTGGCGACTGCCGATGACGATATAGAGCTGCACGCTGGGCGCATCGAACACTTTGCGCTCGAAATCGTTCTGCGACGGCGGCCAAGAACAGATGACCACCTCGGGGGCATGGGCCGCCAGGGCCGCGCCTGCGTCGAGCTTCTGCACCCATTGCGGGTACTCAACCGCATGGCTCCAGGCGTGATTGTCCGTCGCCGTCAGCCGCACACCCTGATCCTGCAGAAATCGCGCCAGTGTTCCGTCGCCCGCGCCGATTTCCAGACAGCGCCTGGAGGAAATCAGCCGGGCCAGGGCCTCGATCAGGTCGTGCGAATAGAAGCAATAAATCCCTTTGGGCTGCACCAGCGGCATCAGCCGCTTTTTCTGCCAGACTAGGGGCCAGAACAGGCGGAACCAGGGCAGGGAGACCGGTTTGCGCTCCAATTCACGAGAAAACAGCAGCTTTTGTGCGACATAGCCGTTGAACAGATTGAAGCGCAGCTTGCCCTTGGTCACGCCCGCGTCGGCGGCCAGCATGTCCAGGCATAGTTTCTCGACCGACTCGTGCGCCATGCGGCTGCGGACCAATTGCGACAGGGCAGCGTCGGCACTGCCTTTGCGGCCTCTCTGGGCCGCGGTGGCCGACGCGGACAAGCGCGCGAGATAAGACTTCAGCTCTTGCGCGGCGCCGCGCTCGACGATGGCCGCGATGTCGTGCTGCACCGCCGCCCATTCCGCCGGGTAGCGCGCGCAAAGCGCATCCAGAGGGGGGCGGGTGTTCAGCCAGGCCAGCGTTTTCGCGTAGGACTCGTGGTTCATCAGAATGACTGCCAGTGGCAAAAGCCAAGTCGGATACCCGCAGTACCGGAACACCGCACGCGCGGCGAGCCAAGATCCCGCTGCGGACGGTGCGGGATCGCGCCTGCAATGTCGCCGCAACGGTCACTGCGGATTGTGGGCCTGTGGGGGAAATCGCCATCTGATATAGGTCAAACAGGGCTTATCGGCGCGTGCCGGCGAGCCCCGGCAGGATTCGGCGCCCGTTCCGGCGTCAACTCGATTGGCGCACGGCCAGAACGGCCTGATTGCGCAGAGTGCGCAGAAGTTTGATCTCTTCTTCCTGAATGGCGATGGAGTTCGGGCGAGCGGCGTCGGCGTAGATCATGCCGAACGGGCGTTCCTTGACGATGATCGGAAACAGCAGAAACGCTCCAGCGGATAGCCCTTGGCGGTACCACTGCGGGATGCGGGCGGCGATCTTGGCATCGCCGGTATCGGTGATGAATATGTCGATGTTTTTCTGTAGCGCGACATGAAACACGTCGGGTACGAAGTCGAGGCTAAAACTGAATCGCTCGACCAGGGCTTCTATGCCCTCGCCCAGGCCGAAACGGCCGGCCATGGTGGCGCGCTTGGCGTCGCGCAAGGCGAAGATCACATGGTCGAAGCCGACGCCGGTATAAATGGTTTCGATGATGATGTGCAGAATATCGTTCAGGCCGCGGCCTTCGACCATGGCGTTGGTGATGTCCTGGACTCCGCCCGAGAGCACGTCGCGACGCGCCCGCGTCAGGTCCGGCGGCCGCGCGTCAGGCGCGCTTTCCGCTGGCGGCAATTGCACGCGCATCGTTTTTTCGATGTCCTCGTCCGGCGACACCACGGTATGCAGGACCTGCGTCGAGTCCGCTGCGGCGGCTTCATCGGACGTTTCCTGCAACATGCCGAGCCGGTTAGCGATGCCCGGGTCGAGTTTCCACCCGACCGCCACCGCATATTCCTTGAATTTTTCCGCCGAGCGCGCGAATATCGCCCCGGACGCCTTCGAATCCAGCTTCAAGCGCTCCGCGTATTTTTCCAGGGTCGCGCTGGAGCGCTTCTTTTGCTGATCCGGATCGCTTTCGACCACCGCGGCGGACAGGTCGGATGCCATGCACGCGATCATGCGCGTGGTCTCGTCGGGGTTGGGACGCCCGCGTACCCCCGGGTGCGGCAGGCTTTTGTCCATGCTGCCGATGATTTTCTGGGGGAATCCCCAGGATTTCGCCACGCCCTGGCCCAGTTCGGTAAAGCTGGCACCCAGCACTTTGCGCGAGATTTCCTCCTCGCCGGCTCCTTCCAGCGCGAGGATTTTTCGGATTTCGGCGGTCTCCTCCGGGAAATAGTAGATCGACAGCAGCCGCCCCAGATTGTGCATCATGGCGCAGACGAAGGTCTCCTCCGGGTTGCCGTAGCCTTGGGAAACGCAGATTTCCTTGGCGATCGCGCCGCCGAGGATGGCTTTTACGCACTCGCTCATCAGGTCCTGCGCCTGGTTGCGGTCCTTCAGATGGTCGAACAGCAGCAGGCCGAGGACGATGTTGCGTATGGTGTCGAAACCCAGGCGGTAGACCGCACCGGAAATCGTGCTGATGCTGCCGCGGCCGGAGGGATGATAATAGCTGGAATTGGCGAGTTTGATGATCTTGTTGGTGAGCGCGAAGTCCTTGAGCACCGCGTTGGTCAGCGTGGTCACGCTGCCAGTGTCGGAAAAGATGATGTGGTTGACTTTGGAAATCGATTCCGACATCGCGGGAAATTCTTTTTTCAGCTTGATCCGCCGCAGCAGGAAATCCAGCGTGCCGCGGCCTTCGACGGCGGCAGATTTGTGCGTCTCGGACTCCATGGCGCGCAACAGGTCCTGTTTCATCTCCACTACCGAGTCATAGCGCGCGTCGGGGTCTTGCGCCATGGCCTTCAGCAGGCAGGCGACGATTTTTTCGTTCAGACCCGGACTCGGGGGCAGCACGATGGGGTCGTGCGCGATCCTGCGCAACAGTGCGTCGACGCTGCCACCATCGCTTTTGAACACCCGTTCCCCGGTGAGCATTTCGAAAAATACCAGTCCGGCGGAGAATATATCGGTCCGCGCGGAATACAGCTTCTTCCCGATGTATTCGGGCGCCATGTAGGCGGGGGTGCCGGTCAGGCCCTCATCGACGCCGATGCGCGAGCCGTCCAGCCAGCTGGCAGGGTTGCGCGACGCGGCGCCGAAGTCCATGATGCGCGGCGCGCCGTCGCTGCCCAGCATGATATTGGCGGGCTTGATGTCCCGGTGCAGCACGCCATGTTTGTGCGCATGCGCCAGGCCGTCCAGCACCTGTACCGCGATATTGAGCGCCTGCTCAGTCGGCAGGGCGCCGCTACGCTTGATCATCGCGTCCAGCGTTTCGCCCGTGACGTACTCGAACACGAGATAGGGCGTGCCGCGGAAATCGCCGGCCTCGAACACCGGCACGATGCAAGGATGGCGCAGCGCGCTGACCGCACGCGCTTCGTGCAGCATGAGTTGCATTTCGTCGCCGCTCGCCGCCGTCAGCGTCTTGAGCGCGACATCGCGCTTCAGCTTGGGGTCGTGCGCGAGGTAGACTATCCCCTGTCCGCCTTCGCCCAGAACCTTTCGGATCTCGAACCGATCGATGCTTGTTACGCTGGTTTGCAGTGCATTTCCCATAGGCGGCCACCCGAGTTCCCCGGTACAGTTATAACGTCAACATAGGCAGGAAACTTGATCCGTTCGCGACGTTTCCGGGCGCCGCGTTCCGGCGCGGCCGATGCGGTATTACCAGGGTGGGGGTCCCGAACCGCGCCACAGCGTTTCGAGATCCGAAAACTTCCATTTCGCCGGATCCTCGAGGGCGGCGATTGTTTCGTTGCAGCCCGGGCGGGCGAGATCGACGGTTTCCGGCGGCAGCCGCGCTTGCGATTTGGTGGAAAAGAACACCTTTACGGTCGGTGTCAGCAGCGACTGCCTCGACTGCTCGACGATCACGCCCAGTCGGCCGGACTGCAACCTGACCAGCGCGCCTGTCGGGTAGATGCCCACGGCCTTGACGAATGCCTGGAACATTCTGTTTTCGAAATGGCTGTTGCTCCACTCGGCCATCTTGCGCACTGCCTCCGCCGGATCCCAGCCCCTCTTGTAGGGGCGATCGGAGGTAATTGCGTCGTACACGTCGCACACCGCGCACATCCTCGCGTACGGGCTGATTCCGTCGCTGCGCAGCCGCTGCGGGTATCCGCTGGCATCCACTTTTTCGTGGTGGTGCAGGCACACGTCGAGCGCGCCTGCGCTGATGCCGGTTCCCTCAAGGAGCATGCGATGACCTTCCTCTGGATGGGTACGTATCATCGCGAATTCGGCGTCGGTGAGCTTGCCCGGCTTGTTCAGCACCTCGAGCGGAATCGCCATTTTGCCGACGTCGTGCAGCAAGCCTGCGAGGCCCGCATCGCGTGTCTGTTGTTCGTCGAGTTTCAACTGCCGGGCAAGCGCAATCATCAGCGCGCTTACCGCGACTGAATGCATATAGGTATAGTCGTCGGCCCGCTTCAGCCGGGCGATGCTGATCAGCGCGCGCGGATTGCGCAATATGGAAGCGTTGATATCGTCCACCAGGTGCAGCGCGCGCTCGCCTTCGATCGCCTTGCCCATGCGCGCTTCCCGGAACATCGTGACCACGGCCTCCTTCGACCTGGCGCAGGTCTTGGCCGCGCGCTGGAGTTCCCCCGGCAGCGACACCGGCTCCTGGTCCGCGGAACCGGTGACGGCCCCGGCGCTCAGCTCGTGATCTATGTGCGCTTCGATCGCCGCCTTCGACTGGCCGCAATCGACATCGAACCCGCGCGCGGAGTCGATCCAGGCTTCCCGTATGCCGCTGGCGACGATGCGCTCGATGTCCTTCGCGTCGATCAACTTGAACGAGGCGCGAAGAAAAGGATGCGAAATCCACGAGCCGCACAGTTCGTGCAGGTGCATGCCGATAATCAGTTTCTCGACTTTTATCTTTTTTAGCACAGGAAGAAACCGCCGAATGAAGACGCGCCTGGCCGGGCACGCCAGTACATCGATAACGGCACCAATCCGGGAAACTTGACCGCGCGGTTCCGGCCGTCGGGTGTTCTAGCCAGGCGCGCTGAACCCGGGCGCGAGGTGCCGGAGGATTATGCTGCGATGCCGAGGAGGTCCTGCGTCAGTGCGACGATGTCGTCCGCGCCTATGCCCAGCGTGGCGAGGACGAAGTCCTCCGCGCCGGGCCAGTCCGGGCACAGACCGCGGCTGACGTGCAAGGCGGCGATTTGTTCGGCGAGCAGGCCGAAGGCGATGAGCTTCTTGTCCGGCGGCTCAGCCGTTGGTGCGCTTTTTCCGATCAGCGCCAGCTCATGATGGCAAAAAATGGCCCCGCAAAGCGGTTCGGCCAGCGACCAGCTTCGGGCCAGGGCGCAGGCGACGCGCGCGTGGTTGTATTGAAACCGCGCCTCCTCGATGCGGGTGAATTGCGCGCCGGGAATGTGTCCGCTTTGATCCATGATGTCGGCGTAAGGCGGAAATTTGCGCAGCATCACCAGCATGCCGCAGTCGCGGAACAGCACGTAGGTGTGCGCTGCGTCGCGATTCATCTCCTTGAGGCGGACCGCGATCGCAGCGGCCAGTCCTGCGATGCGCATCGAGTTGTCCCAGAAACGCTGCATGGCCTTGCCGGAGCCGGCGGGAAACACGCTACGCAGCAGCAGACCGCTGATCAGGTTGGCGCTCGCGCGCAGGCCGAGTATGGACAGCGCCTGCTCTACGCCGGTCGCTTTTTGCGACAGGCCGAAGAACGGCGAGTTGACGGTCTTGATCACAGTGGCCGCCAAACCGATGTCGGTGCCGATCAGTGCGGCGAGCCGGCGCACGTCGGGATGCGGCGCATGGAATTCCTCGTTGAATTTGACCAGGATCGCAGGGCAGGGCGGTATATCTAGCTGCTGCGCAATGAGTGCGGCTTCGCGCTCTATCAGGTCGAAGTCTTCCAGCGTCTTGGCCATGGCTTTATCCGGCATCTCGGCGCTTGCTTGCGTCACGAGCGGCCGGGGGGCGCTTTGTCCGCGCTATGGACACGCGCGGTGCGGCGCCGATCCGCTGCGGGGAAGGGCAAGTCAGCGTCCCGCGTTGGCGGTGGTCGTGCGTTCCGCGGATGGCGCAGCCGGCGCGTGCGCGGCCGCATGCGTCAGCCAGTCCGGAGCCGCGGAGCCATGCCCGTTGCGCGCCAGAATGCGGCGCTGGTAGTCCCTGGCGAGCATTTCATCCTTGCGTGCCACGAATTCGGTCACGCGCGTAACGTCCTTCATCGGAAAGTAACGCGGGTTGTCTTTGTGCGCAAACCGGATTCCCACCACGTCGCCCACCTCGACTGCGGCTTCGCTTTGCTGCAGGCGCGCACGCGCGCTCCCGGTGTCGTTGGCGAGCAATTCGGGAAACTCGATCTCAACCCAGCGTTCGGCGTCTTTTCGAATATGCGCCGACGCCTGATCCGCCGCCAGGAAGACATTCTCCCCGACCTTGATGTAGATGGCGGCGACGCGACCGGTTGCGCTGGTGCCGCCGAGGTAGGCTTGCGGCGGCGCTTGCGGCGCCTCCGGTGCCGAGGCAGTGGCCAGTCCGGCGCCACTGGCTGGGAGGGCATTGATGGCACTGGCCGCCGGCGCGGACAGGCGGAACTCGACCGCCTGCGCACACGGCAGCAGGGGCAGCGGCAAGGCAATGCCGATGCCGATGAGTATGCCCGCGACTGAAACCGCTTTATGGTTCATCGAAACAGCGCTCCTTAGTGTGGTCGTCCCGGCCATGGCCGCTACCAATGCCGGGGCAGCCGTTTGGCTATGGTGATCTGCTGACGCTCCAGGCGGATATAGCCGCTGGATACGAGATCCTTGAACACCCGGCTGGCCATTTCCCGGGTCGCGCCCACGCGGTTTGCGATATCGCGTTTGGACAATTTTTTCGTGATCACGAGCTTTCCGTCTTCCTCGGTCGCCATGTCGAGCAACAGCCGTGCGACGCGTTCAGTTACGTCGAGCAGCGCCAGGCTTTTGACGCTTTTCAGCAATTTCCTGTTTCGGGCGATCAGTCTGAAAATGAGCTGCAGGGCAAACTCTGCGTTGCCGCAGACGAAGGCCTTGAACTCCGCGCGCCGAATGACGAGCAGTTGCGACCGTTCCATGGCCAGCGCGGAGGCGGATCCCGGCCCGTTGTCGAGTTCCATCTCGCCGAAGTAATCCCCGGGCTCGAGTACCTCGAGATCCACTTCCTTGCCTTCCGCGCTGCATAAGAACAATTTGATCCTGCCGGTATGGATCAGGTAAATCGCGTCCGGGTTTCGTTCGTCTTCGGCGACGACCAGCGCGTGCTTGGCGAAAGTCCTGAGCGTCGCTTGCGCGAATAGCGAGCGCAGCATTGGGTCCCGTATTTCGGGCACGGCCCCGGGTCGGTCGAGTGCGGCTGCGACTAGCGCTGGCATGCCGGTTCAGCAGCGCGTCCGCGCGGCGCCGCTGTCAGTCAGGAGAATAGATCGGTACCGCATGGCATTTGACCTTTCAAGGTGCGTTTCGCGGCAACGCGCGCCGCAAGACGCATTTCACTCGGTTAACGGCAGCACAGGCGGGGATCTTTAGGTCCGCTGCAGGCACGCCAGGGACTCAAGATAGGCTTTGGTTTGCCGATAATACGCAGGTCGCAACGGCTAGAATCCGAGGTGGTGTCTTGACTGCAGTTCGTGCTACCGGGGCAAGGCGCGCGCCTTTGCGCGAGGCCGAAGCGCCGGCTGAAGAAACGGCCGCCACGGGCAGTGGGCCAGTGCGTGCCCGGCAATGGCTGCGCGCGCGTTCGGGCGCGGCGTACACGCGCTCGAAAGAAAAATGCCTTGCCGCGGCCATCCGCGCGATCGATGGCGCCATCGCCGCGCTGCAAGGACTGCGCCTGCAGGCGGGCGGCGAGAAACCCGAGGAGGGGCGCCGCAGCGGCGATCGCGCCCGCTCAGGCAAGCGCACGCAAACCGGACGCGCCGGAACCGAAGCTGACGCCGACGATCCGGTCGCGATCAAGAAGCCGAGGCGGCGCCTGCGCGGCCTGCTCGTCTATCTTGGCGTGATGCTGCTTGGCGGCATGGGCAGCATGGCGCTGTCCTACGATCTGCTGGCGCGACTGCTGGACCGGCAGGCAGTCGAACTCAAGCACCAGGAAATCAAACAGTCGAAATATTCGAAATCGGTCGCCAGATTGACGGCGCAGCTGGACGCCGCGCAGGCGAGGCAGGCCCAAGCCGAGACCCGCTTGGCAGAGGCGCGGGCCGAGAGCGAGAAAAAACTGGGCGAACTGGAGACGAAGCAAACGGCCGCCGAAGCGCGGCTGGCCAGCGCCCTGTCCGCACGCGTGAACGCCGTACCGCGACCGGACGAGGGCGGCAGCGGCCGCGGTACGGCGCGCAGAAACCAGGGCGCCTGGACCGGGACGGGTGACTGCACCCTGGGTGGCGGCAATGTTCAATCGGTGCTGCAAGGCTGCATTGCCGAGATGGGACATAAATAGCCAGGTCCGGGTTTGCGCGCTACGAAATATTTGGCCTCAAGGAATTCGCATGGCGGCCGATAATCAACCGTAAGTGTGATGTTCTGATCAGCGGACAGGGCGATGCGGCTTGCCAGGCAGATATGAAAACATACAGATGGATCAATTCGTTAACGCCTGTCGATGGCCCCGCCCCGCAACACGGGCGGGTTGCCGTTCGAGCGCGTTCGAGCGGGGAATCGCAGGCGGACCGCTGGCGCAGAACATCCTCGCTTGCTGCCTGCGGTATCCATCGATCCGATGCGCCATGGCTGGATAAAGGAGGCCGATCTTGAGCGCTGTCATGACCAGCCAGCAGATGCGCCTTCTGATCGTCGAAGACTCGGAGGACGACGCGCGGCTGTTGTATTCCGAATTGTCCAGGACTAACAGCGACATCACCTATTCCAGGGTGGACTGCGCCGAAGACATGCGGGCGGCATTGCTCGATTCGGAGTGGGACATCATCATTTCCGACCATTCCATGCCGTGTTTCAGCTCGCTCGAAGCGCTGGATATGCTGAAAGAATGCGGCAAGGACATCCCTTTCATCATCTATTCGGGTGACGTAAGCGAGCACGTCGAAGTGGCGGCCATGTGCAGCGGGGCGCAGGACTCCATCGTAAAAGGCAACTTCGCCCGCCTGTTGCCGGCGATCGAGCGGGAGATGCACGGCGCGGCAGTGCGGCGCGCCATGGAGCAGGCCGACGCTCACGTTCACAAGCTCGCGTTCTATGACAGTCTGACCGGATTGCCCAACCGCAATCTGTTCTGCAATCACGTCGGCCAGAAACTGCTGCAGGCCGGGGGCCAGGCCTCGACCATCTACGTTCTGGACGTCGACCGCTTCCTGCGCGTGAACAACTGCTTCGGCCACAAGGTCGGGGACGCATTGATCTGCCAGATCGCACAACGCCTGCAGGAGTGCGTGCCCGAGGACGGCATGGTCGCCAGGGCGGGCAGCGATGAGTTCGCGGTATATCTGGGCAACGCCGCGAGCGAACGCCAGGCGCGCGCTGCCGCGGAACAGATCAGGCAGGTGTTTGCCAGACCTTTCGTAGAGCGCGGGATGGAATTCTATATATCGGTGAGCATAGGCATAGTCGCAGCGCCGCGCGATGGCGAAGACGTGCCGGAGTTGCTGATCAACGCAGAGACTGCGATGTTCCGGGCCAAAGGAATGGGGGGCAACAATTACCAGTTCTATGCGCGCGAAATGGGCGCGGTGGCAAGCGCGCAACTGGTGCTGGAGAGCGCGTTGCGCCGGGCCGTGGAGCGGGATGAATTGTTCATCGAGTATCAGCCCAATCTGAACGCCATCAGCGGCGTGTTGACCGGCGTGGAAGCGCTGGTGCGCTGGCGCCATCCCGAAATGGGTACGCTGCAGCCGGATAGTTTTATTCCGCTTGCCAACGAGTCCGGGCTGATCACTGAAATCGGCACCTGGGTGCTGCAGCGTGCTTGCCTCCAGGCCAAGGCCTGGCATGACGCCGGGCATTCGGGGTTGACCATGGCGGTCAATGTTTCTGCAGTGCAGTTCTGGCAACCCGGCCTGGTGCAGACCATCGCGCAGGTGCTGGCCGATACCGGCTTCGATCCGCAATGCCTGGAACTCGAAATTACCGAATCGGTGCTGATGCGCCATGCCGACACGACCATACTGACATTGCAGGCATTGAAAAAAATGGGGGTGAAGATTTCGGTGGACGATTTTGGCACCGGTTACTCGTCCCTCAGCTATCTACGGCGCTTCCCCATCGATATTCTGAAGATCGACAAATCGTTTTCCTGCGACGTGATCAAGGACCTGGAGAGCGCCGCAATTGTTCAGGCCATCGGGGCGCTCGCGCGCGGCCTGGGTCTGGTCACGGTCGCCGAAGGGATCGAAACTGTCGAGCAACTGGAATTTTTCCGCCAGCAGCATTGCGACCGGGTGCAGGGATTCCTGTTCAGCGCGCCACGCTCGGTCGCAGACATCAGCGCAATGCTCGCTGCGCGCGCGTCGCCGCAGGGCGAGCAGCGTCCGGGCTCCATGGTCCAGGACCACGGCGTGCCCGGCCGTGTAGGGCCAATTCCTACACAACAATTCGCGGGGGGCGAAGCCTAATTACGGACGAATTCCTATGTATTCCGGCGGGCGACCTGTTCACAATGCACTCGTGCCTTACGCGAAAGGGCACGCGAAATTCAACCATTGGAGAACTCGACCATGAGCACGTCCGACATGCTGGGAGAAATCAAGGAACTCAACCTTACCTATCTGATGCTGGCACAGCACATGATCCGCGAAGACAAAAGCGCGGCGGTGTACCGCCTGGGCATCAGCCAGCAATTGGCCGATATCCTGGCGGATCTGACCGCCGGGCAGGTGCTGAAAATGGCCGGCGCGAATGTGCTGCTGTGCCGCATGCGCTTCGACGACCGGCTGATACTGGGCCTGCTCACGAGCCATGGCAAGGACAGCGCGATGCCGCAATCGCACGCGGCCATCCTGCTTGCCGGGCAGCCTGTCGAAGAGCTGGCCTGAGACCGGGCGCGGGGGACCTATGCGCAACAAGAGCGTGGTATCCGAAGGCAACGAAATCCGGCTCGCGATCGAGCTCATCAACCTCGGCGCGCGGCTGCAAGTGCTGGAGACCGAGACCGGGCTCAGCCGCGAGCGTCTGCTCAAGCTGTACAAGGAAGTCAAGGGTGAGTCGCCTTCCAAGGGGATGCTGCCGTTTTCTGCCGACTGGTTCCTGAGCTGGCAGCCCAACGTTCATTCTTCGCTGTTCGTCGACATCTACCATTACCTGCTCGCGCACACCGAGCTGCGCGGGGTCCACGCCCTGATCAAGGGCTACCGGCTGTATCTGGAGCATGTGCACGCGAATAGCCTAGAGCCTATCCTGACGCTGACGCGCGCCTGGACCCTGGTTCGCTTCCTCGGCAGCCTGCTGGAGACCGTGCCGTGCACGCGCTGCGGCGGCAATTTCATCACCCATAGCTTGGAGCTCAATCGCGACTATGTCTGCGGACTGTGCCGTCCGCCGTCGCGCGCCGGCAAGACGAAGAAACACGAGCCAGTAGCGGTACGCGCAGCGGCCTGAGCGCCGGCCCGGCGCAGTCTCGGGTGCGGCCGCGGCCATCGGCTCGATGGTCGCAATAGCAGGGTGAATCCGCCGCTAATTGCGGCTTCGGCGCAGGCCTGGTGCTGTTACCTTCTAGGCGCGCCTCGAAAAAACAAACTTGTGGTTTGAGTGATCGGTCTGGCGGAGCGCGCTGGCTTCGGGAGAGTCTTGTGCTGGTACTGGTTGGTTATGCTGTGATTCTGGGTGCGGTGTTCGGCGGATTCGCCATGGCCGGAGGCCATCTGGGATCCCTGCTGCAGCCGGTGGAACTCTTGATGATAGGCGGCTCGGCCGCCGGCGCGTTCCTGGTGGCGAACCCGAACAAGGTCATCAAGGCCACGATCAAAGCCCTGCCGAGCCTATTTGGCAGCTCGCGCTTCAGCAAAACGCTCTACCTGGAAACGCTTTCGCTGCTCTACGACATCCTGGCCAAGGTGCGCAAGGAAGGGCTGATGTCGATCGAAGCGGACGTCGATGCGCCGGACCAGAGCGCGATATTCACCAAGTACCCCAAGGTGATTTCCGATCATCATGTGGTGGAATTCCTCACCGACTACCTGCGCCTGATGGTCGGCGGCAATCTCAACGCGTTCGAAATCGAGAACCTGATGGACAACGAAATCGAGACCCATCACGAGGAGGGCGGGGTGCCGATTCACGCGATAGAGAAAATGGCCGATGCGATGCCGGCGTTCGGCATCGTCGCCGCCGTCATGGGCGTGGTGCACACCATGGAGTCGGTCGGGATCCCGCCCTCCGAACTGGGCAAGCTCATCGCCGCCGCCCTGGTCGGCACCTTCCTCGGCATCTTGCTTTCCTACGGCTTCGTCGGTCCGCTGGCGGTGTTGCTCGAGCACAAGCTCGCCGAATCCTCGAAGATGCTGCAATGCGTGAAGGTCACCCTGCTGGCCAGCCTCAACGGCTATGCGCCGCAGGTGGCCGTTGAATTCGGGCGCAAGGTGCTGTATTCGACCGAGCGCCCCTCGTTCACGGAGCTCGAGGACGAGGTGAAGCAGCGCAAAGCGCGTTGAGGCGCAGGCGCGGCAACCGCAACTACCATGAGCGAGGACACCCAGCGGCCGATCATCGTCAAGCGCGTGAAAAAGCATGCGGGCGGCCATCACGGCGGCGCGTGGAAAATCGCGTACGCCGACTTCGTCACCGCGATGATGGCTTTCTTCCTGCTGATGTGGCTGCTCGGTTCGGCGAGCAAGGGGGAACTGAACGGGATCGCCGAATACTTCCAGACCCCGCTCAAAGTCGCGCTGATGGGCGGCAGCGGCAGCGGCGACAGCTCCAGCCTGGTCAAGGGCGGCGGTCAGGACCTTACGCGGACCGAGGGGCAGATGAAAAAAGGCGAAATTCGAGAGGAAAAGAGAGTCATCAACCTCAAGGCGGCCGAGGCCGAAATGGCGCGCCAGGAAAAGGTCAAGCTGCGCGATCTGAAGCAGCGCATCGAGCGCGCCATTCAGGACAACCCGGCGTTGAGGCAGTACAGCAATCAGATGCTGCTCGACATCACCACCGAGGGGCTGCGCATACAGATCGTGGACGAATACAACCGGCCGATGTTCTCCAGCGGCAGCGCGCAGCTACAGCCTTACAGCCGGGAGATTCTGCGCGAGATCGGCAAGGCACTGAACGACATGCCCAACCGTCTGAGCATCTCAGGGCACACCGATGCACTGGCCTATTCCGGGGGCAACAAAGGCTACAGCAACTGGGAATTGTCGGCCGACCGGGCGAACGCGGCGCGGCGCGAGCTGCTCGGCGGTGGGCTGGGCGAAACGCGCATGCTGCGCGTCGTCGGCCTTTCCTCCGCCGTGCTGTTCGACGCCGCCAATCCGCTGAATCCGATCAACCGCCGCATCAGCATCATCGTCATGAACAAGAAGACCGAAGAGTCGGCAAGCAAGGACGGCGGCACGCTTGAATCCGAGGCGGGTCCGCAAGCCGCGCCGGTTGCCGCCGCCGAAGAACCGGCGGCAGAGAAAAGCGCAGAGAAGCCCGAGGTGAGGAGCGAGACCGATGCGGCCCCGATCAAACACTGAACGCGCCGCCGGCGTCAGGGCTGCGTCTGCCGGCCGTTACCCGGCGCGGGTTCCGCTCGCGCAGGCGGCTGCGGTGCAGGCCGGCGCGACGCTGCTGATGCTGGCGCTCACGCTTCTGGTTCCCGAAGCCGCGGCGAACGGCGATGGCATGACCTGGGCCCTGCTGCAGGGCATTGTCGCCGCAAGCCTCGCACGCGTTGCCGGCATGGACAGTTGGTGGCTTCCGATACACGCGCTGTTCGCGCCGGGGCTCGCATGGGCGCTGGAATGGGGTTTGCCGCCTGGGTACGCGCTTGCGGCGTTTCTCGCGCTGGCGTCCGTTTATTGGGGCGTGTCGCGCACCCGTGTGCCGCTTTTCCTCTCCAGCCGAGCCGCAGCGCGGGCGGTGGCGCAACTCGTGCCGCAGGACCGGAGTTTCGCCTTCATCGACCTGGGCTGCGGACTGGGCGGGGTGCTTGCCAGCCTCGCGCGCGCACGGCCGGACGGGCGCTATCACGGCATCGAAGCTGCGCCAGTGCCGTTCCTATTAAGCCGGATGCGGGCGGCGTTTGGGCCGCATGCTTGCAGCATCAGCTGGGGCGATCTTGGCGGCGTCGACCTCGCCCGCTATGACGTGGTCTACGCCTATCTCTCGCCCGCCGCGATGGGTGAATTGTGGCGCAAGGCCAGACGCGAAATGCGCCGCGGGAGCCTGCTGATCAGCAATAGCTTCGATGTTCCGGGCGTGCCGCCGGCAGCGACTGTGGCGATAGGCGGGCCGGGCGAAGGACAACTCCTGTTGTGGCGCATGTGAGGCAAATATGATCAGGTTCGCCGAGTTGAAGCGCGACGCAACGGCCTGGGCGCAGGCCCTGGATACGGTGCAGGTCCCGGTGCTGCGCCGCACGATCGTCGAGCTGGCGCGGCTGCGCGAGCGCGAGGAGCAGGTCATCGCGCGCGACATCGCGCGGGTGTTGCTGCACGATCCGCTGTTCACGCTGCAGGTTCTGCGCTACCTGCAGCAGCATCGCAGAGCCACGCAGACCAGCGACATCACCACCGTCGAACACGCGCTGATGATGCTGGGCGTGACGCCGTTTTTCACCCATTTCGCTGAGCTGCCTGCGGTCGAAACGACGCTGGAAGATCAGCCGCTTGCGCTGCAAGGGCTGATGCGCGTGGCCTGCCGCGCGCATCATGCGGCCCTGTATGCCCACGACTGGGCCGCTGTGCGCCACGACCTGCGGGCCGATGAAATCGCGATTGCGGCTTTGCTGCACGATCTTGCGGAAATGCTGCTCTGGTGCTTCGCGCCCGAAATGGCCTTGGCCATCGCGGATCTGCTGCGCCAGGATGCAGGCTTGCGCAGCAGCGCCGCGCAAGTGAAAGTGCTCGGATTCAAGCTGGCGCAGTTGCAGGCGGTGCTGATTTCGGAGTGGCAGCTCGCCGCGCTGCTGCAGTCCCTGATGGACGAATTGCACGCGGCGCATCCCCGTGTGATCAACGTTGCCCTGGCGGTCAATCTCGCGCGGCATTCGGCTTTTGGCTGGGACAACCCGGCCCTGCCGGACGATTACGCCCTGATCCAGCCGTTCCTGAAGCTGCCGCAGCCCGAGGTGTTGACGCGGATCAGACGCTGCGCGGTGCAGGCCCAAACGGCGCAGGACTGGTACCAGCTGGATCCGGTGCCGATCCCGCCGGATCTCGCAATCTGCAGTCCGGTCGTTCAAGATTCCGCAAAACCTGACGATAGTTAGCGCATGGCCCGAAGTTTGTGCGGTGAGCGGTTTGACAATTGAATTGGAGCATTAAATGGCAGATCCGAATCTGAAATTCCTGGTGGTGGACGATTTTTCTACCATGCGCAGGATAGTGCGCAACCTGCTCAAAGAGCTCGGTTTTCAGAACGTCGACGAGGCCGAGGATGGCGTCGATGCGCTGGGCAAGCTGCGCGGCGGCAGCTACCAGTTCGTCGTCTCCGACTGGAACATGCCCAACATGACCGGGCTCGAACTGCTGAAGACCATACGCGCCGACGACGCGCTGAAGCACTTGCCGGTGCTGATGGTCACTGCGGAAGCGAAGAAGGAGAACATCATTGCGGCCGCCCAGGCCGGCGCCAGCGGCTACGTGGTGAAGCCGTTCACCTCCGCAACCCTGGACGAGAAGTTGAACAAGATATTCAAGACCATGGAAGAAGGGGTGAAGGCATGAGCTCGATGGTGGCAGACGCGGATACCGAAGATCTGGAGGCGCTGTTCGACAATATCGTCAGGGACAATACTGCGAAATCGCAGGCCGCAGCGCCGAAAATGGAGGTGAAAGCGGAACCGAAGGCGAAAGCCAAAGGCAAGGCCAAGCCCAAAGCGAAAGCGCCATCCATGGAACATCCGTCGGACAGCGTGATGAGCCGCGTCGGCCAGCTGACGCGCATGCTGCATGACGCGCTGCGCGAACTGGGCTACGACCGGCTACTGGAAAAGACGGCCTCCTCCATACCCGATGCACGCGAACGGCTGGATTACGTGGTGAAGATGACGGAACAAGCGGCGGTGCGCGCACTGAATGCGACCGAAGCGGCGCAGCCGATACAGAACAAGCTCGGCGCCGACGCCGAACGCCTGTCGGCGCAATGGCAGAAGCTGTTCGACAAGCAACTGAGCGTCGAAGAGTTCAAGACGCTGGTTTACGGCACGCGCGATTATCTTGCGGATGTGCCGACGCAAACCAGCGCCACCAACGCGCAACTGCTGGAGATCATGATGGCGCAGGACTTCCAGGACCTGACCGGTCAGGTGATCAAGAAGATCACGTCGCTCGCGCAGGATTTGGAGCAGCAACTGGTGCATCTGCTGGTCGATCTGGTGCCTTCCGACATACGCAGCGAAATCGGCACCGGTTTGCTCAACGGTCCGGTGGTGAACGCCACACCGGGGCATGAAGTTGTGACCAACCAGAACCAGGTCGACGACCTGCTCGCCAGCCTGGGGTTCTAATATGCGGCAGCGTTCTGGATAAGATCAATTCCGGCCCGCTTTTGCTTTTAGACGTGGCGACTTAAATAGCGCCACCTTGTTTGTTGCAGAGTTGCGCTAGTTGCGCGGACGAGAAGCCGTCCGCGCGGATCGTCGATTGTGTACGGATGAAAAGCGCATCCGCACACAATCGACGATCTTGTATAGAACCCATCACTGGGCGTTGGTGCTTTTATCCGTAACCGTCATTTCGGTACGGATGCGCTTCATCTCCGTACCGAAATGACGGTTGGCGCGCAGAGCGCGCAATGGGCGCGCAGCGACATTGGCTGACTTGCGGGGATACATCGAACTGCAGTGATGGATATTGGACAAACCCATGGCCCATCCGTTCGCAATCGACGACTGCGGGCCAAACACCACCGGCTGATCGCCCGGAGCTGTGGCGGGCGAAGGCCGTGAATTGCACGGCAAAACCGGTACTGTTCGACTGATCGAGGACTGTACCGCCATCCGATAATCCCGTTCAATCAGCCAAGGACGGGAGATGGCAGAAGACACCGGTTTAGAGCGCACAGAACCAGCATCCATACGACGCCGCGAAAAGGCGCGCGAAGATGGGCAGGTAGTGCATTCGCGCGAATTGTCCACGCTGGCGCTGCTGCTCGCGGCGGGCGGCGGGATGTGGTTCATGGGAACCGGCCTCAGCGAAAGGCTGTCCGGGATGATGCGCCACGGCATGCAACTGGATCGCGCGCTCGCATTCGACACCGATCTGATGCTCCTGCGCCTGAAGGACGCCTCCCTCGACATGCTGCTCGCGTTCATGCCGCTGCTGGTGTTGTTGCTGCTGGCTGGCATCGCTTCTTCGATGGTGTTGCAAGGCTGGCTGTTCAGCTTTAAGCCGCTGATGCCAGATTTCAGCCGCCTCGATCCGCTCAAAGGGATTGCGCGCATCCTGTCCTGGCACGGGGTGATCGAAATGCTCAAAGCCATCGCCAAAGCCATGCTCGTCGGCGGCGTGGCCGTCTGGGTCCTGTGGCACAACAGCGGCACGGTGCTGTCCCTCGCCGCCGAGCCGCTGGGCAACGCCATGACGCATATGGTGCAAATGGTGGGCCGCAGCTTTCTGATCATGGCCGCGAGCATCGCGCTGGTGGCGATGATCGACATTCCGTTCCAGATCTGGGAGCACGAGAAGAAGCTGCGCATGACGCGCGAGGAAGTGCGCCAGGAGAACAAGGAAACCGAAGGCGATCCGCATGTCAAAGCGCATATCCGCAGCCAGCAGCGCGAGATGGCGCGCCGGCGCATGATGGCGGAGATTCCGAAGGCCGATGTGGTCGTGACCAACCCGACGCACTACGCCGTGGCCCTGCGTTACCAGGAAGGCGCGATGCGCGCGCCGCGCGTCGTGGCCAAGGGTGCGCACCTGCTGGCCGCGCACATCCGCGCGCTGGCCGAAGAGCACCGCGTGCCGATACTCGAAGCGCCGCCCCTCGCGCGCGCGCTGTACCGCCACGCCGATCTAGGCGACGAGATCCCGGCGGCGCTTTTTTCCGCCGTGGCCGAAGTGCTGGCCTACGTGTATCAGTTGCGCCGCCATCGCGAAGACGGCGGCCCGGCGCCGAAGCGGCCCGAATTGCTGCCGCTGCCCGAAGGGCTTGATCCGGGAGTATCCGCCGCGTGAACGACAGCTTCAGCCTGCGCATGCTGCTGGGCGGCGCCAGCCTGCGCGCCGCCGCAGTGCCGATGCTGATCATCATGATCCTGACCATGATGATCCTGCCGGTGCCGCCGTTCCTGCTCGATCTGCTGTTCACCTTCAACATCGCGCTCGCGATCATCGTGCTGCTGGTGAGCCTGTATACGCTCAAGCCGCTGGATTTCGCCGTGTTCCCCACCGTGCTGCTGATGACGACCCTGCTGCGCCTGTCGCTCAACGTCGCCTCGACGCGGGTCGTGCTGCTGCACGGCCATTCCGGCCCGGACGCCGCGGGCAAGGTGATCGAGGCTTTCGGACAATTCCTGGTCGGCGGCAACTACGCGGTCGGGCTGGTGGTGTTCTTCATCCTGGTGGTGATCAATTTCGTGGTGATCACCAAGGGCGCCGGGCGCATCGCCGAGGTCAGCGCGCGCTTCACCCTGGACGCGATGCCAGGCAAGCAGATGGCGATCGACGCCGACCTGAACGCCGGCCTGATAGGCGAAGAGGATGCGCGCCGCCGCCGCCGGGAGATTTCGCAGGAAGCCGAGTTCTACGGCGCCATGGACGGTGCGAGCAAGTTCGTGCGCGGCGATGCCGTCGCCGGCATCATCATCCTGATGGTCAACATCGTGGGCGGCCTGGTGGTCGGCGTGCTGCAGCACGATCTGGACATCGCCACGGCGGCGAAGTTCTACACCCTGCTAACCATCGGTGACGGCCTGGTGGCGCAGATTCCGGCCCTGGTGATTTCCACCGCAGCCGGCATCGTCGTCAGCCGCGTGGGCAGCGACCAGAACATCGGCGAGCAGCTGGTCAGTCAGCTGTTCAACAAATCGCAGGTATTGCTGATCACCGCCGCGATCCTGGGCATCATGGGGCTGATTCCGGGCATGCCCAATTTCGCCTTTCTGCTGCTCGCCGGGGCCTTGGGGTTCGGCGGCTATAAACTCGCCAAGCGCCCCGCGGCCCCCGAGGTTCTGCCGCCGGAGCAACCGGTGGCCAGCCCTGCTGCCGAAGCGAGCTGGAACGACGTCGTTCCGGTGGACACGCTGGGGCTGGAGGTCGGGTACCGGCTGATCCCGCTGGTCGACAAGGCGCAGGACGGCGAGCTGCTCAAGCGGATCAAGGGGCTGCGCAAGAAATTCGCCTCGGATGTGGGTTTTCTCGCGCCGGCCGTGCACATCCGCGACAATCTCGAACTGCGCCCCAATGCCTACGTGATCACCCTCAAGGGCGTGGAGATAGGCCGCGGGGAAGCCTACACCGGCATGTACCTCGCAATCAATCCCGGGCACGTGAACACTGCCTTGCCCGGCGCGATCACGCGCGATCCGGCGTTCGGTTTGCCGGCGGTGTGGGTGGAGGCCGGCATGCGCGAGCAGGCGCAGACGTTCGGCTATACCGTGGTCGATGCCGGCACCGTGGTAGCGACCCATCTCAATCATGTGATGCAGACGCACGCGTCGGAGCTGCTCGGCCGGCAGGAGGCGCAACAGCTGCTCGATCACGTCGGGCGCGAATCGCCCAAACTGGTGGAAGACCTGGTGCCCAAGCTGCTGCCTCTGGGAACGGTGCAAAAGGTGCTGCAGCACCTGCTCGAAGAGGGCGTACACATCCGCGACATGCGCACCATCATCGAGGTGCTGGTCGAACACGGCGCGAAAACCCAGGATGCGGTCGACCTGACGGCGCTGGTGCGCGTGGCGCTGGGCCGCGCGATCGTGCAGCAGCTCTACCCCGGAACCAGCGAATTGCAGGTGATGGCGCTCGAGCCCGGTCTGGAACGCATTCTGCTGCAGGCGGTGCAGTCCAAGACCGGCGACGCCGCCGGCGTCGAACCGGGTCTGGTCGATACGCTGCTGCGCGAGGCGGGCGCGGCCGCACAGCAGCAGGAGCGGCTCGGTCTGCCCGCGGTGCTGCTGGTGCCGGCCGAATTGCGTGTGCTGCTTGCGCGTTTCCTGCGCCGCGCGGTGTCGCAGATCAAAGTCGTCGCGCACAGCGAAGTGCCGGATACCAACACCATCAAAGTCACCGCCTTGCTCGGGGGTAAAGCATGAACGTCAGAAAGTTTTCCGCCGGCACGTCGCGCCAGGCCCTGCAATTGGTCAGGCAGAGCCTGGGACCGGACGCATTGATACTGTCCAACCGCGCGATCGAGGGCGGGGTGGAGATCGTCGCCATGGCCCAGGACGAGTTGGCGCGGCAGACGGCGACGACGCCGGCGGCGCCGCGCGCGCGTCAGCCGGCGGCGCCGGCGGCCGCGCGCAGCCCGCAGGCGCTCGCCCCGGTTGCGGCGCCAGCCGCTGCGGCGGCTGCGGAAAATGCGGACACGCGCAGCCTGGCGAACGAAATCAAGTCGATGCGCGGTTTGATCGAAGAGCAACTCGTGTATCAGGCCTGGGACACGGCGCAGCGGCGCGAACCCGGCAAGGCACGCGTGCTGCGCGATTTGCTGCACGCCGGCTTCAGCGCGGCGCTGGCGCGCCAATTCCTGGACAAAATGCCGCCGGGTCTGGGGGCAGAGCAAAAGCTCGCCTGGGTGAAAGCCGTGCTCGGGCGCAACCTGCGCATCGTCAACGCGGCCGACGAAATCGTCGAGCGCGGCGGCGTCTACGCCCTGGTGGGGCCGACCGGTGTCGGCAAGACCACCACCGTGGCCAAGATCGCCGCGCGCTGCGTCGTGCGCTACGGCGCGGACCGGCTCGCCCTGCTGACCACCGACGGCTATCGTATCGGCGCGCACGAGCAGCTGCGCATCTACGGCAAGCTGCTCGGTGTGCGCGTGATCGCGGTCAAGGACGCGGCGGACCTGCAGTGCGTGCTCGAAGACCTGCGCGGCAAGCACCTGGTGCTCATCGACACGGTGGGCATGAGCCAGCGCGACCAGATGGTGGCCGAGCAACTCGAACTGCTGTCGCCGCCGGGCACCGAGGTGCGGCGCCTGTTGTTGCTCAACGCCGCAGGCAACGGCGAGACGCTGGACGACGTGGTGCGCGTCTATCGGGGCGGCGGAGTGAACGGCTGCATCATCACCAAGACGGACGAAGCGGTGGGCATCGCCACCGCGCTCGACGTCGCCATCCGCCATCAACTCGCGCTGCACTACGTCACCGACGGTCAGCGCGTGCCGGAGGACCTGCACCTGCCGGACCGGGAATATCTGCTGCAGCGCGCGCTGCGTCCGGTCGGCCGGCCTTCGGTGCACCATCTGGACCAGGCCGAATGCCAGTTGATGCTGGCCACGACGCCCCTGGGCGGCGCGTTTGCGGGAGCCGGCCTTGGCTAGAATTCGTGACACCACGAGGCGAGGCCTCGCCTCGTGCTCCCCTGAATCGGACCGTAGCAAAATGACTTTTGCTACGGCTACTCACCATGCGTCCTGACCAGGCCGAAGGCCTGCGCCGCCTGCTCACGCGCAGCGGACTGCGCATCGTGTCGATCAACGCCGGCGCCGACGGCGGCGGCAGTACCGCGGCCATCGTCAATCTTGCCGGGGCCTTGGTCGAGCGCGGCAGCGACGTTCTGATCCTCGACGTGCATCCGGCCGCGCGTGGCGTCGCCGCCGCGCTCGGGCTGAAGGCGCGCTACGATCTGGAGGACGTCATCCGGCGCGAGCGCGAGCTGGACGAAGTGATCGTGCGCGGCCCGGCCGGCATCCTGATACTGCCGCTCTCACGCGGCGCGCGTTCCCTGTCGCAACTGCCCGTATCCGAGCAGCAGCGCCTGGTGGAGCGCTGCGGCCGCCTGGGGTTCCCGGTGGACACCTTGCTGATGGATGCAGGCCCGGGCAGCGCCGGCGCGCGCCTCTGGCTGGGTGCGGCGGCACAGGAGGTGATCGTGCTCGCCGGGGGCAGCGCCAGCGCAATTACCGCGGCCTATGGCCTGATCAAGCGGCTGGCGCATGAGTTCGCACGCCGTGAATTCCATATCCTGGTGAGCGACGTCGCCAGCGAAAGCGAGGCCCGCTCGATCTACAAGAACATGGCCGGTGCGGCGCGGCGCTACCTCCAGGTGTCGCTGCAGTTCATGGGCCATATTCCGCCGGATGACAAGCTGCAGCATGCGGCGCGATTGCGCCTGCCGGTGGTGGCGGCGTTTCCGGGCGCGGCGGCTGCCGGAAGTTTTCGCGGCCTCGCGCATGCGGTCGCCGGCTGGCCGCGCGCCGACGAAGAAGACAGCGGCTTCGATGAATTCATGCGCCGTTTCATCCACTCCAACGGCGCACGCGCCGCTGCCGCCTAAACCAGCCCCCGGGGACCAGCATGTATACCGCCACCGCCGCCAAACATCCCGCGCTCGCCGCCGAACGCGACGCGCAGTACTACCTGACGAAGTACGCTCCCCTGGTGAAGCGCATCGCCCATCACATGATGGCCAAGCTGCCGGCGAGCGTCGAAATCGACGACGTGATCCAGACCGGCATGCTCGGGCTGCTCGACGCGGTCAACCGCTACGAGGAATCGCTGGGCGCGCAATTCGAGACCTACGCGGCGCAGCGCATCCGCGGCGCGATACTCGACGGATTGCGCCAGGCGGACTGGCTGCCGCGCAGCTTTCGCCGCGACCTGCGCCGCATCGAGGGCGCGATCGCCAAGCTCGAGCAGCGCCTGGGCCGCGCGCCGAGCGAACATGAGGTGGCGCGCGAACTCGAGATTCCGCTCCCCGACTACCAGAAGATGCTGCAGGAGGCGCGCGGCTACCAGCTGATCTCATTCGAGGACTTCAGCCACGGCGAGGGCGGCGACTTTCTCGAACGCCATTGCGAGGATGCCGGCGCCAACCCGCTCGAAGCGCTGCTCGACCGCAAACTGCGCGAGCGCGTGGTGAAGGCGATCGGCGGCCTGCCCGAACGCGAGAAAGTGGTGATGGGGCTGTATTACGAGGAAGAGCTCAATTTCCGCGAAATCGGCGAGACGCTGGGCGTGAGCGAATCGCGGGTGTGCCAGTTGCACAGCCAGGCGATTGCGCGCCTGCGCAGCCAGATCCGGAATCTCTGAGTTGTGGATTACGGCAGCCTCATCGGTATTGCGATCGCGCTGGCCGGCATCATCGGCGGGCAGCTGCTCGAAGGCGGCTATGTAGGCTCCCTGCTGCAGAGCGCGGCGTTTCTGATCGTGCTGTGCGGGACGGCCGGCGCGGTGATGGTGCAAAGCCCGATGCGCGTGTTCCTGCGCGGTATCAGGATGGCGAAATGGGTGGTGCTGCCGCCGGAATTCGCGCCGCGGCGCACGATTGCGGACATCCTGCGCTGGAGCCTCTCGGCGCGCAAGGAAGGGCTGCTTTCGCTCGAACAACACGCCAACATGACGCTCGACCCGTTCGCACGCAAAGGCCTGCAATTGCTGGTGGACGGTGCAGAGCCGGACAAGCTGCGCGATGCCATGGAGGTCGAGATCATCACCTTCGAGGAGCATTACCGCCAGGCGGCGCGCATCTGGGAGGCGGCCGGCGGTTACGCGCCGACCATCGGCATTCTGGGCGCGGTGCTGGGGCTGATCCACGTGATGGAGAACCTGTCCGACCCGGCGCGGCTGGGCAGCGGCATCGCCGTCGCGTTCGTCGCAACCATCTACGGCGTGGGCCTGGCCAACCTGGTGTTTCTGCCGGTGGCGAACAAGCTGAAGGTGCTGATCGCACGCCAGGTGCTGTCGCGCGAAATTCTGGTCGACGGTCTGGTATCCATCGCCGGCGGCGAGAATCCGCGCATGATCGAAGTCCGGCTTCTGGGCTACGTCGCCGATCAGGAGCCGGGCGGTGCAGGCCTCTGAGCGCGCGCCCCGGCCGCACGGCAAGGACCGGTAAATGCGCCGCCGACGAAAGTATCTCGACCAGAGGCAGTCGGACAATCACGAGCGGTGGCTGGTTTCCTACGCCGATTTCATCACGCTGCTGTTCGCCTTCTTCGTCGTGATGTACGCCCTGTCCTCGGTGAGCGAGGGCAAATACCGTGTGCTGAGCGATTCGCTGGTGGTCGCGTTCGGCAGCAAGCCGATAGCGCGCATCGAGCCGGCGGCGCAATCGTTTTCGCGCGATCTGCCGCTGCGCAGGAGCGTCAAGCCGGCCGATCCGCAGGCGCGGCAGCGCGAGCAAATGCGCGGCGTGGCGCAGGACATACTCAAGGTACTCGACGCGCTGGTGCGCGACGGGCAGGTCAAGGTGACGCAAAGCAATCGCGGGGTGTCGGTCGAGATCAACGCGAGCGTGCTGTTCGCCTCGGGACAGGCGCTGCTGCGCCCGGACTCCGGCCGCGCACTGCAGCAGGTGGCCAAGGTCCTGGCCGGGACGGCGCAGGGGATAGAAGTCGAGGGCTACACCGACGATACGCCGATCCGGACCAACCAGTTTCCTTCCAACTGGGAATTGTCCGCCGCACGCGCGAGCAGCGTGGTGCGCCTGTTCATCGACAACGGCGTGGCCGAGGCGCGGCTGAGCGCTATCGGCTACGGCCCGAACCGGCCGGTGACCTCCAACGACACGCCCGAGGGCCGGGCACGCAATCGCAGGGTGACGGTGACCATATTGGCCGAGACCCCGGGCAAAGTGGTCGACATCCCGCTCGATGAGGCGGAGCCGGCGCGCTAGCGGCCGTGCTGCGCCCGATGCAAGACGCATTCCGGTCCAAGGCCCGGTTTATGGAGTATGACCAGGACAGCGCGTGGGTTTAACCCAAGTAACAACGCCGCAGTTCGATCTACCTGGAAACGCCCGTCAATACTAGGGTTCGAGCATTGCGCGCTCCGCGCGCCAACCCTGCTTTTGCTGCGGATGAAAAGTACATCCGCAGCAAAAACAGGGTTCTGGATAAAAGCAATGGGGGCTTACTTTCAAGACCGCCGGTAGCGCGCGAACGGGCCGTAGCTAGACCTGACTCAAGGAGCGGCCGCTGCGCAGCGGCCGCAGCTGTCCGTCGGCACGATAGACGCCGTCGGGGGCTGCGGCGGTTTGCAGCACCGACAGCTTCAGCCGGTTTTGCTGCTGCCTGCTCGCGATCAGCGCGCCATTGTCGTTGTTGAACTGCTGCGCTATTTCGGCTTGCGCCAGCAGCGCCTGCCAGATTTTCGTCACGGCCGCGGAAAAACCTTGATTGCGCCTGATCCAGGCCAGCATGCCCTCTGCGCTGGCAGCCAGATTCTGCGAGGCGAGATGGCGGTTGCGCTGCTCGCCCAGGTGGGTCAGCAGCTCGAGTTTGGCCGCCTTGTCGACGGCCAGTTCTCCCAGCCGGTCGGCATCACCCTGCACCAGCGCTTCCTGCTCCGCTTGCAGCAAGCCGGTGAAAGCGACGAGTGCGACATGCTCGTCGCGCAAGCCGGCGACAAACAGCGCGGCGTTTGCCGCAGGACCCGCATCCGGCGACGCGGCGGGCCCCATCAGCCCAGTCTTGAGCGCAGCAGTTCGCGCGCCGTCTGCAGCAGACTGTCGGCCACAACGTCGGGATTCACCTTGAAGCGGCCTTCGGCGATTGCCTGCCGGATTTCGGCCACGCGAGCGCTGTCCACCACAGGGCTGTCCGCCATGCTGCTTGCCATGGTCTGCAATTGTGAAGAAAGCGGACTCAACTGGACGCTGTCGCCACCGCCAGCGCCGGAACCGGCTGTGTTGGCCGTTCCTTTGCCCGGTCTGGACCCGCCGCCGCTGACGGTACCGGTGTTGAGTGATTTGATTGAACTGTCGATTTTCATGGTTGCTTCTCCAGCCTTCTGCTGTATGACTCCTTAGCGGCCTTCTGTCGCGGAACTTTAGGCAAATCGGACCAGAATTGTGAAATAATTTTTGCTGCCCCGGTCGGCGCTTTCTAAGCTCATGTATCTATGGTCTATTGTTCCGCGGTCACTGGATTTCGACGATCGCGCCGCGGCGGGCAATGCCGTTGATGGTGCGGCCGGAGTCGGTGCGCACCTGCGCCACCTGGCCCTCCGCGGCGTTGGTGACCGCCTTGCCTGCGGCGCTGACCTTGAATCCGGGACCTTGCACCCGCAGAGTGACCGATTGGCCTTGTTGTATGACCGGGGGCGAGCGCAGCAGATCCTGCCGCAACGGCTGCCCGGGGGCGACGCTAAGGGTGGCGATGCGGCCCACGGCGCGCTGCGTTTCGGTGACCACCGCCACCGATAGCTGGGTCAGATCGGCCTCCTGCAGCATCAGATCGCCCGCCTCGATCAAGCGCCCCTGCGTCAGCACATGCGCGGCGACCACCACGTCGCTCATGATCCTGACCGAAACCGGAACGTAAATGGTCCACGGATTGTTTCCCCCGCAGCGCACCCCCACGTTCGCGTTGCCCCACAGGCGCGTGCCGGTCGGCAAGAACGCTTCGGGCGCCGCGCAGGCGGGCAGATTGAGGCGCGGGTCGACGTCGCCCAGGGTGAAACTCACCCTGCCGGGCAGGCCCGCGGTTTGCTGGCGCACCAACTGATCCACCAGGTTGTGAATCTGCGCCAGCTGCGCCGGTTCGACCGAGGCCTGGGACGGCGCCGTCACACCGAGCAGCAGGAGGGCAAGGAGGCTATTGCGAAAGCGCAGGTTCATGGACGTTCGCTCCGTTGTCATGGCAAGCATCGGGCGCAGGGGCGCGGCCGGATGCATGCGACCACTATAGCCGTGCGACCGCGACAGCAAGGCGCGATTAGCGGCGGTTTTCACCGGCTTATCCGCGCCTTGACCGCGCCTGCTCCTGCCTACATTCCCGTGACGGACCCGGCGCTTGTGCCCTATGGTGTTGCGCGCGACGAGCCGACAAAAAAACGGACGGGGATGGGCTTCATGCAAGTTCGCAACCCTGCAACGACGGTGCGAGCGCGAATCCTGCCGCAGGCGGCAATATTTGCCGCCACGTCCGGCTCGAAGCGCGGAAATGCACGCGCTTTCCGCCGCTAATCCGGACGCTCCCCGAATCTGCAGCGCATAACATGAATGGCATGCTTGATGCTGATCCGAACCCACACTGAAGGTATACATCGGCCATGATCAATTCACTCGACAAGCTGTTCCAGTTCAATCAGAACGCGCTCAACGTGCGCGCCTTCCGCCAGCAATTGCTCGCGTCCAACATCGCCAACGCCGACACGCCGGGCTACAAGGCGCGCGACATCGATTTCGCCGCGGCGCTGCGCGAAGCCGCCGAAGGCCGCCCGGTATCCGCGACGTCCCTGCGCGTAAGCAGCGACAAGCATCTTGCCGGCGCGGCCAAGGACGACCCGGCGGCTGTGCTCTACCGCAGCGTGCAGCAGCCCAGCATAGACGGCAACACGGTGGACATGGACATGGAGCGCAACCGCTTCGCCGAGAACGCCGTGCACTACGACGCCAACATCACTTTCATCAACAGCAAGATCAAAACCTTGCTCGCCGCAATTCAGGGGTGATCATCATGTCCTTGCTCAACGTGTTCGAGATCGCAGGTTCCGCCATGACGGCGCAGTCGCAGCGGCTCAACGTCGTCGCCAGCAATCTGGCCAACGCCGACAGCGTCACCAGCGCCAACGGCCAGGCCTATCGCGCCAAGCAGGTGCTGTTCAGCGAACTCGCGTTCGGCGGCGCCACCGGCAAGGGGGTGCAGGTCACCGGCGTGATCGAAGACCCGTCCCCGGGAAAGCAGGTGTACGACCCGAAGCATCCGATGGCCGATGCGCAGGGCTACGTCACCATGCCAAATGTCAGCGTCGTCGACGAAATGGTGAACATGATTGCCGCTGCGCGCGCCTACCAGAACAACGTCGAGATGCTGAACACCGCAAAATCGCTGCTGCTCAAGACGCTCACCATCGGGCAGTAGCCGCGACGGGCGCGCAGCAATCGGCTTAAACAGAAAGGACCAGACGATGAGCACAACGATAAGCAGTACGACCGACGCGGCGGCGACGCTGGCGGCGCTGAACGCCTCGGCCGGCACCGGGACCGGCGGCGTCGATGCCGCGCAGGACCGGTTCCTGAAACTGCTGGTGACCCAGCTCAAGAACCAGGATCCGCTCAATCCCATGGACAACGCGCAGATCACTTCGCAGATGGCGCAGATCAGCACGGTGAGCGGCATCGACAAGCTCAATGCCACCCTGCAGGGGATGGTGACCAGCTTCAGCGCGAACCAGTCGCTGCAGGCCACGGCCATGATCGGCCGCAGCGTGCTGGTGCCGGGAACGTCATTGGAGTTGCAGAACGGCTCGGCGCAGGGTGGTATCGACCTGCCGCAGGCCGCCGATCAGGTGGTGGTGTCCATCGTCGACGGCTCCGGCCAGGTGGTGCACAAAGCCGATCTAGGAGCGCAAGCGGCGGGGGTGCTCGGGTTCCAGTGGGACGGCGTTACCGACAGCGGCGCGAGCGCCGCCCCGGGAAGTTACAGTTTTTCGATCCAAGCGGTCCAGGGCGGCACCAAGGTCGATGCGGTGGCGCTGAAGTTCGGCCTCGTCGGCGGGGTAACGCAGGGCAAGGACGGGGTCATGCTGAAGGTGAATGGCGCCGGGCAGGTTGCGCTGTCCGACGTCAAGCAGGTGATGTGACAAGCTGTTGCCGAATGAATTGGGCAACGGACCGATTTGAGTTTTAGCAAGGAGAGACCAGATGAGTTTTCAGCAGGGATTGAGCGGCCTCAACGCCGCAGCGAAGAACCTCGACGTGATCGGGAACAACGTCGCCAACTCGAACACCGCCGGTTTCAAGCAGGGGATCGCGGTTTTCGGCGACGTGTTTGCCGCTTCGCTCGGGGGCGGGGGCGGTACGCAGGTCGGCATCGGCACGCAGATCACCGGGGTGAATCAGCAATTCACCCAGGGCAACATCTCGCTCAGCAACAATCCGCTCGACATCGCCGTCAACGGCCAGGGTTTCTACAGGTTGAGCGATAACGGTGCGATCACCTACACCCGCAACGGCGGTTTCAGCGTGGACAAGAACGGCTACATCGTCAGCAGTCGCGGGCAGAACCTCACCGGGTTCCAGGCAGTCAACGGCGCCATCGTGCCGGGAGTGCTGGGGAACCTGCAGCTGTCCTCGGCCGACCTGCTGCCCAAGGCGAGCGTCACCGCCGGGGTCGGAGCCAACCTCGCCTCCACCGCGCCTGTACTGCCGACGGCGGGCTTTGTCGCAACTGATCCGAAGACCTACAATTTCTCCACGGCGTCGACTCTGTATGACACGCTGGGTCAGGCGCACACCATGTCCCTGTATTTCAACAAGACCGCCGCGAATACCTGGGACAGCAATGTATACGTCGACGGCGCCGCGGCGAACGGCGCCGGCGCCAGCACCCTGGTCTTCGATACCCAAGGCGTGTTGTCGAAAGTGACGCCGCCGACGAATCTGGTCAAGACCGCAGTGCTTGCAAATGGCGCGGCGCCGCTTTCGGTCACCATGGATTACAGCGCGATCACCCAGTTCGGTTCCGGCTTCGGCGTCAATGCGCTTTCCCAGGACGGCTACGCATCCGGCCAGCTGAGCGGATACAACATCGGCAGCGACGGTGTGATTCTCGGTCGCTATACCAACGGCCAGTCGCAAAAACTCGGGCAGGTCGCGCTGTCGAATTTCGTCAATCCCCAGGGCCTGTCTCCCCTGGGCGACAGCATGTGGGCGGAGAGCGCGACTTCCGGTGTTCCGCTCACGGGTGCGCCCGGAAGCGCCAGCCTGGGCTCAATTCAATCCGGGGCGAAAGAGGATTCCAACGTCGATTTGACCGCCGAGTTGGTGAACATGATCACCGCGCAGCGCGTCTACCAGGCCAACGCACAGTCGATCAAGGCGCAGGACGCAGTGCTGCAGACCCTGGTCAACCTGAAGTAAGGTCGCGGCGAGCGCCGCAGCTTAAGGAGAGCGAATTTGGACCGCATGATCTACGTCGCCATGACCGGCGCCAAACATCTTCTCGGCCAGCAGGCTGCGGTGGCGCACAACCTCGCCAACGTATCCACCAACGGCTATCGCGCGGTGGCCAGTGCGTTTCGCGCCGTGCCGGTCCAGGGCGACGGTTTGCCGACGCGCACCTTCGTCGTCGACTCGACCGCGGGTTCGAGCTTCGCGCAAGGCGCGCTGCAGCGCACCGGGCGTGAACTCGATGTCGCCGTACAGGGGGCGGGCTGGATCGCGGTGCAGGCGAGCGACGGCAGCGAGGCCTACACCCGCAACGGCAGCCTGGAGGTGAGCCCCAACGGCATGCTGCAGACCCGCAACGGCCTGAACATCCTCGGAGACGGCGGTCCGATCTCGGTGCCGCCGGATTCGATGATCAGCATCGCCAAGGAAGGCACGGTGTCGGTGGTGTCGAGCGTACCGCCGCCGAAATCGGTCAACGCGGTGGGCCGGATCAAGCTGGTCAACCCGGACGAAAAGCTGCTGGTGCGCGGCGGCGACGGCCTGTTCCGTCTGGCCGGCGGCGGCAGCGCCGAGGCCGATCCCAAGGTTGCGCTGGCGTCGGGTGCGCTCGAAGGCAGCAATGTCAACGTGGTCGAGGAGATGATCAGCATGATCAGCCTGGCGCGGCAGTTCGATCTGCAGATGCAACTGCTCAATAATGCGCAGAAGAACGCCACCCAGGCGAGCCAGATTCTGAATATCAAGTCATGAGCGAGAGCGCATGCGGACCAACACCAGGGGTATCGCCGGAGTACGCATACCGCGGGCAGGCTTCGACTTCAACCAGGAGTAGAACGTGATTCGATCATTGTGGATAGCCAAGACCGGCCTCGAGGCGCAGCAAACGCAACTCGACGTCATTGCCAACAACCTTGCCAACGTCAGCACCAATGGTTTCAAGCGCTCGCGCGCGGTGTTCGAGGATCTGCTCTATCAGACACTGCGCCAGCCGGGCGCGCAATCCTCGCAGCAGACGCAGGTGCCATCGGGCTTGCAGATCGGCACCGGCGTTCATCCGGTGGCGACGGTAAAGATATTCACCCAGGGAAATCTGCAGCAGACCGGAAACCCGCTCGATGTCGCGATCCAGGGCAACGGCTTCTTCTCGGTGCTGCAACCCGACGGCACCACCGCCTATACCCGCGACGGCTCGTTCCAGGTCGACAACCAGGGTGCGCTGGTCACGTCGAGCGGCTACCACGTGCAGCCGCAAATCACGATTCCGGCGAGCGCTCTCTCCGTCACCATCGGCCAGGACGGAACCGTGTCGGTGCTGCAGGCGGGCTCGGCCAAACCGACCCAGGTCGGAACCTTGCAGTTGACGAACTTCATCAATCCGACCGGCCTGCAAAGCGCTGGCGAGAATCTGTATTTGGAAACCGCGTCCTCGGGTACGCCTAGCGCGAATACGCCAGGCACCAACGGTCTGGGACGCCTCAGCCCGGGCACGGTGGAGACCTCCAATGTCAATGTGGTCGAGGAAATGGTCAATATGATCCAGACCCAGCGCGCCTATGAGATCAACTCCAAGGCGATCTCGACATCCGACCAGATGCTGCAAAAACTGTCTCAGCTGTAGCCTTTCCCGCAACCATGGCGAACGCATCATGAACAACCGTCGTTTACCGGCCCTTGCGGCTGCAGGCATGGCGCTCGCGCTGCTCGCGGCCTGCGCCACTACCCCGCCGGCGAGCGTGCACCAGCCGATGAGCGCCAGGCCGGCGCCGCAACCGCAGGTTACGCAGGCCAATGGCGCGATTTACCAGTCCCAGTATGCAGGGCAGTCCGGCTACAGCTACCGGCCGCTGTTCGAGGACCGGCGCGCGCGCGCGGTCGGCGACGTGCTTACCATCAACATCAACGAGACGACCGCGGCGAGCAAGAAGTCGGGCAGCACCGCCGGCCGCACCGGCAGCAGCAGCATGTCGGTCACCGGGCTTGCCGGCCTGCCCGGCAAGGGTCTGCTCGGATCGAACCTTGCGGCGAACTCGGCCAGCACCTTCGAAGGCAAGGGCGACAGCGCCAGCAACAACGTCTTTACCGGAATCATCACCGTGACCGTGATCGAGGTCCTGCCCAACGGCAATCTGCTGGTCAGCGGCGAGAAGCAGATCGGCATTAACCAGGGATCCGAGTTCGTGCGCTTCTCCGGGGTGGTGAATCCGGCCATGATTTCTCCCGCCAATACGGTGTCTTCTACCCAGGTGGCGGACGCGCGCATCGAATACCGCGGCAACGGCTACATCGACGAGGCCCAGACCATGGGCTGGATGGCGCGGTTCTTCCTGTCGTTCCTCCCGTTCTAGCAGCGTACCTGAAAGCGATCAACATGAAAGCGTACCGAACCTGCCTCCTCGTCGTGCTGCTGCTCGCCTGCGGCGCCGCCCGCGCCGATCGTATCAAAGATCTGGTGTCGATCCAGGGCGTGCGCAGCAACCAGCTGATCGGCTACGGCCTGGTGGTGGGCCTGGATGGCAGCGGCGACCAGACGACGCAGACGCCGTTCACGGTGCAAAGCGTGATCAACATGCTGACGCAGCTCGGCGTCAGCCTGCCGCCGGGCACCAGCCTGCAACTGAAGAACGTCGCGGCGGTGATGGTGACCTCGGCGCTGCCCGCGTTCGCGCGCCCCGGGCAGACCATCGACGTCACCGTTTCCTCCATGGGCAATGCCAAGAGCCTGCGCGGCGGCACGCTGCTGATGACGCCGCTCAAGGGCGGCGACGGCCAGATCTACGCCGTGGCGCAAGGCAACATCCTCGTCGGCGGCGTGGGCGCGAGTTCCTCGAGCGGCAGCACCAGCATCCAGGTCAATCACCTGAGCGTGGGCCGGATCAGCGGCGGCGCCAGCGTGGAGCGCGGCGTGCCGACCGAACTGGGGCAGGGCGATCACATCAACCTGGAACTCAACACCACCGACTTCAGCACCACGCGCCGCATCGTTGACGCAATCAACAGCCGTTTCGTCGCGGGCACCGCGGTGGCGGTGGACGGGCGCATGATCCGGGTGAACGCGCCCGCCGTGCTCGACGAGCGCGTGACTTTTCTGTCCCAGATCGAAAGCTTGGAAGTGACGCCGGCGCAGAGCAGCGCCAAGGTGGTGGTCAACGCCCGCACCGGCTCGGTGGTGATGAATCAGACGGTGATGGTGGATGCGTTCGCCGTGGCGCATGGCAACCTGACCGTGGTCGTCAGCAGCGAGCCGGTGATCAGCCAGCCCTCGCCGTTCTCGAGCCAGGGGCAGACGGTGCAGGCCGAGCGCACGCAGATCGAAATCCGTTCCGACAAAGGCGGCCTGTCCATGGTGCAGCAGGGCGCGTCGCTCGGCGAAGTGGTCAAGGCGCTCAATGCCATCGGCGCGACGCCGCAGGACCTGCTGTCCATCCTGCAGGCGATGAAAGCCGCCGGCGCTTTGCGCGCCGAGCTCGAAATCATCTGATGCGCCTGCCGCCGGCAGCGCGCGCGCACACCCGACCGAAATGGAGAACTAGGCCGTCATGATCCAGCCCAACGAACTCAGCGGAAAACTGGTGCTCGATGCGCACGGTCTGGACGCGCTGCGCCTGCAGGCGAAGCAGAATCCGGATCAGGCGCTCAAAGGCGTGTCGCAGCAGTTCGAGGCCGTGTTCCTGCATACCTTGCTCAAGACCATGCGCGACGCAACGCCGCAGGACGGCCCCATGGACAGCGACCAGACCCGCGCCTACACCGCGATGCTGGACCAGCAGATGGCGCAAAGCCTGTCGTCCAAGGGCATAGGCCTGGCCGACGTCATGCTGCGGCAATTGACGCGCAATCGCGCGGCGGCGATCGGCGCCGAGGACGCGCCGGCGGCGACCGTGCCGGCCGCGCTCGTGCCGGCGGCAGCCGCCAAGCCGGCGCCGGCTGCGCCTCGCGCGGTACCGGGGGAACTCAAGGTCGAGGACTTGCGGCGCGGACAGGATTTTCTCTCGCGCATGAAGGACGATGCGGTACAGGCGAGCAACGCCACCGGCATTCCGGCGCGCTTCCTGCTCGGCCAAGCCGCGCTGGAGAGCGGTTGGGGCAAGCACGAGATCCGCGGCGCGGACGGCAGCCCAAGCCACAATCTGTTCGGCATCAAAGCCGGGAAGAGCTGGAACGGCGCGAGCGTGGAGGTGATGACCACGGAGTACGTCGACGGAGCGCCGCGCAAGATGCTGCAGCGTTTTCGCGCCTACGGCTCTTACGCGGAAGCCTTCCAGGATTATGCCGCCTTGCTCAAAGGCAACCGGCGCTACGACGCGGTGTTGAAGCAGACCGACGGCGCGGGCTTCGCCCAGGGGCTGCAGCGCGCCGGTTACGCCACCGATCCGCGCTATGCGGACAAGCTCACCAGCATATTGAACGGTGCGCGCATGCGCCGCACCATCATGGCTTGAGGAGAACACCGCATGAATTCTGCATGGCTCAAGTATTGCGTGAAATCGCCGCTGATAGGTATTGGCGCGGCCACCGCGGAGACTGCCTAGATGGGAAACAGCATATTCGGCATAGGCGTCAGCGGCATGAATGCGGCGCAGGCCGGATTGATCACGACCGGGCACAATATCAGCAATGCCTCGACGCCGGGATTCAATCGCCAGGAAGTCGTGCAGGTGAGCAACATCCCGCAATTCACCGGGGCCGGTTTCCTCGGCCAGGGCGTGGCCGTAAGCACGGTCAGGCGCATCTACAGCGATGCTTTGGCGAACCAGCTCATGCTGGCGAAAACGCAAGGCAGCCAGCTTGACGCCTATGCCGCGCATATCACCCAGCTGAACAATATGCTCGGCGACGGGAGCACCGGGCTGGCGCCGGCGCTGCAGGATTTTTTTGGCGGGGTGGCGGATGTGGCCTCGCATCCGGAATCGATGCCTTCGCGCCAGGCGCTGTTGTCGTCGGCGAGCGCACTGAGTGCGACCTTCCAGGGGCTCAATCAGCAAATCGGGGAAATCCGCTCCGGGATCAACGCTGAAATTACCGGCAGCATCGGTTCGATCAACAGCTATGCGCAGCAGATCGCCGACCTCAATCACAATATCCTCGTAACGGAGAGTTCGACTGCGCTGCAGCCGGCGAACGACCTGCGCGACCAGCGCGATGCGCTGGTTGCGGCGTTGAACCAGGAAGTTCACGCTTCCGTGGTAAAGGAAAGCAACGGCAGCTACGATGTCTTCATTGGCAACGGCCAGCCCGTCGTCGTCGCCACCCAGGCATTCGCGCTGGTCGCCACGCCTTCTCTCGAGGATGCGCAACGCATCGAAGTGGGCTACCGGAACGGGGCTTCGAACACGCTGCTTGCGCCAGCCAGCCTGCAGGGCGGAACACTGGGCGGCTTGCTTAACTTTCGCAGCGAGTCGCTCGATGCCGTGCAAAACGCGCTCGGACGCATGGCCATGGGTCTGGCGCAAACGTTCAACGATCAGCATGCGCTCGGCCAAGATCTGAACGGTTCGCTGGGAAAGGCGCTCTTCAGCGTCGCCGCCCCCGCGGTGCTGCCGAGTTCGAAGAACGCGGGCACCGGCGCGGTGACGGCGACGCTGCAGAACGTTGGCGCGCTCACCACCAGCGATTACCGCTTGCAGTACAACGGCGCGTCCGGCGGCAACGAAAACTTCACGCTGACGCGCGTCGCCGACGGAACCGTGTTTCCCCCGGTCACATTTGCGCCCGGCGCCTATCCCTACAGCATGAATGTGGACGGCATCACCCTGACCCTGGCGTCGGGGGCCGCCCTGAACGACAGCTGGCTGATCGAGCCGACCCGCCTCGGCGCGGGCGCAATCTCGGTGAAGCTGAGCGACCCCGGCTTGATCGCCGCGGCCTCCCCGATCCGCACCGGCGTGGCGCTTGCCAACAAGGGCAGCGCGGCCATATCCGCGGGCACAGTCTCCAGCGTCGCCAATGTGCCGCTCAATGTAAGTATTGCGCTCACCTTCGACGCGGCGGCCGGAAAGTACGCCGTCGCTGTCGCGCCGGCAGGCGCATCTGACTATCCTGCGACGATACCGGCTGTCGGCTCGGCGGTAATGGGCGGTTCGCCCGCATTGGGCGCCATCGCAGCCAATGCGTTCGCGATCAACGGCGTGAACATCGGTGCGCTGGCCGCAGGCGCGAATGCCATCGCTCAAGGCGTCAATCTTGCCGCGGCGATCAACCTGGCTGGCGCCGGAGTGACCGCTACTTCGTCGGCCAGCACGGGCGCTGTCACCCTGACCACTGCCGCCGGCAAGCAAATATCCATCAGCGGCAATCTCGCCGATACCGGCCTGACCGCGGGAACCACACCGGGCAATACCGTCAACTTCAACGGCATCAACTTCACCCTCTCCGGCACGCCCGCCGACGGCGACCAGTTCACGCTCGAACGCAATCTCAACGGCACCGGCGACAACCGCAATGCGCTTGCCCTGGGCGCGCTGCAGACGGCGAACACCCTGGGGCAGAATGCCAGTATCGCCGGCAGCCAGGCTACGACCTCGTTTCAGGGCGCCTACAGCCAGCTGGTGAGCCAGACCGGCAACACGGCGCGGCAAACGGCGGTGATGGCGACGGCGCAGAAAAACGTGATCGCGCAGAACCAGCAGGCGCAGCAGTCGGTGTCGGGAGTGAACCTCGACGAGGAGGCGGCCAATCTCCTGCGCTACCAGCAGGCCTATCAGGCCTCGGGCAAGATGATGCAGATCGCCAGCACGCTTTTCCAGACCGTGTTGGACCTCGGCAGGTAAGCAAGCGGCCATTTCGGAATCGGCGAAATGGCCTCTGATTCAGCGGAGCACGAGGGGCGTTATCCCCTCGTATTGTAAGAAACACTTAGGAGCGGCTCATGCGTATCAGCACCAGCGCCATCTACGATGCAGGCATACGCGCCATGCAGCAGCAAACCGAAAAACTGATGCAGGTGCAGCAGCAGATCTCGAGCGGGCGGCGCATCCTGACCCCGGCAGACGATCCGGTCGCTGCGGCGCGCGTGCTCGAAGTGTCGCAGTCCCAGTCGATCAATGTCCAGTACGGCGCCAACATCGGCACCGCCAGCGACAGCCTGTCCCTGGAGGAATCAACTCTGGCGAGCATCACCTCGCTATTGCAGAATGTCCGGGACATTACCGTCAACGCCGGCGACGCGACGCTAAACCAGAGCGACCGCGCCAGCCTTGCCAACGCCTTGCGCGGCAGCTATCAGGACCTGCTCGGACTAGCCAACAGCACCGACGGCAGCGGCCAGTATATTTTCTCCGGTTACCAGGGCGGGATCCGCCCCTTCAGCGAGTCCGCTCCGGGCGTGGTGGCCTACAGCGGGGACCAGGGGCAGCGCCTGATCCAGATCAGCCCCTCGCGCCAGATCGCAGTCAGCGACGCGGGGGCCGACGTGTTTCAGCGCATTCCCGACGGCAACGGCAGCTTCGTTACCGCGCCGGGAGCGAATTCCGGCACGGCGCTGATCGATACCGGCACCGTGCTCGATGCGTCGAAGTGGAATGCCGTCGGCAACAGCATGGATTACACCGTCAAGTTCTCCGTCACCGCGGGCGCGACCACCTATGACATCATCGACAAGAAGACGGGGGCGTCGCTGCTGGCTGCGCCGCGGGCATACAGCAGCGGCAGCAATATCGACTTCAGCCAGGCGGGGCCGCCGGCGTTCGATCTCGGGGTGCGGGTGAGCATTTCCGGGGCCCCGGCCAACGGTGACAGTTTCACCGTCAAGGCGAGCACCACTCAGAATGTGTTCCAGACGATCAATGACCTCGCCAACCTGCTGCAGACCTCGCCGAGCAACACGGTGCTGACCAACGGGCTCACCGCCCTGCAGCGCAACCTCGATAACGCAATGAACAGCATCACCACGGTGCGCGGGGCCACCGGTTCGCGCCTGAAGGAACTCGATTTGGTGAAAAGCACCGGCGACGACCGGGCGCTGCAGTACAGCCAGACCATATCCAGCCTGCAGGACGTCGACTATGCCAGGGCAGCCTCCGAACTCACCCAGCAGCAGGTGAACCTCGAGGCGGCGCAGAAATCCTTCGCCAAGATCGCGGGCCTGTCACTGTTCAGCTATCTCTGAGCGTGCACATGGCGCACTGCAGGCAGGGTTCAAATGCAATAGCGTTCGCCGCGACCTGCATGGTCGCGGCCCTGAGCGCAGGTTGTGCCGCGGTCAGCAGCAACCCGGGCGCCTTCGACGCTTCCGGCAATTCGATCAGTACCCTGATACCGGACAAGACCTTCAACATCACGCCTGGACTGGCGTTGAGCGTGGAAAGCATATTGCTCGGCGCCGCGCTCTACTGGGCGGTGGATCCGCTGGCGCCGAACTGGCAGCTCGAACAGGCGCCGCTCGGTGCGGACCGCGTGCGCATCTCCCTGCGCAAGAAACGTTTCACCAGCGGCGGCGACGGCGAGGCGGCGCAGGTGTTCGCCCGGCGCGCCGAACGGGTCGCGCGCGCCGGCGGCTACGCCGGCTACACTGTGATGGAATACACCGAAGGCATCGAGTCCACGCTGCCGCTGGCGCAGCGCGTGGCGCAGGGTGTGATCCAGCTGGATCGTTGACCGGTCGTTCGATGAATGGTGGCCTGCGGGTGCTTTAAATCCCGCTGCATCGCCATGGTCGGAATTGCGCGCTACGCGCGCCAACCAATGGGATGGACCCCTCCTCACCTAAACGGCATCGAAGTGCCAGACTGGAAGTGTAGTCCACCAGTCAACGGAGAGAAGGAGTCCACCATGAAGCTTATCCGCGTTGGGGTTGA